>Ga0173483_10000188_pt1 | contig 16094 bp, 21 predicted proteins | sample NitcycUS178409R2_FD_122621 | JGI IMG/M metagenome (GOLD analysis project Ga0173483, IMG submission 122621) | Soil microbial communities from Arlington Agricultural Research Station in Wisconsin, USA - Nitrogen cycling UWRJ-S178-409R-2 (version... | ecosystem: Environmental > Terrestrial > Soil...
CCTGAAGGGCGTCGAGGTCGCGGCCGACGGTCTCGACCGCCGCCATCACCCCCGACGCGCGGTCGTGGAGCGGTCGTCCGGGGAGGGCGGGCAGGTGGAGCATGGCGATGACCGGCTTTGGAGTCCTGAAGATGCGGGTGAACGTCTCCATGCGCGGTCCCTCAGGCGCCGGCCGCGAGGCGCGCGTCCTTGATCGGCTCGACGCGACTGGGTGCTGCCCGTTCGACAACGAGTACTTCGACCCCCGCCGCCCGCAGCCTCCCGACCTCGTCGGAGGGGGCCGATGGGTCGGTGACGAGCGTCGCGACCCGGCTGGCCGGTGCGACGACGATCGGCGTCGCGGTGCCGACCTTCGAGCCATCGGCGATGACAATCACGCGCTCCGTCCGATCGAGTGCAGCGCGCTGGACGGCGGCCTCCTCCTCGGTCAGCTCGGTGATGCCCCAGCGCTCGGAGATGCCCGCCGCACCGATGACCGCGGCATCGAATCGGTACTGCGCCAGCGTGCCGATGGCCACGGGACCGACGCAGGTCAGCTCGTCGCGCAGGACGGCGCCGCCGACGGCCATCACGCGCAGCGGTCTGGTGCCGAGCAGGCTCGCGATCGGCAGGCTGGCCGTGACGACGGCCGGGTCGAGTCGCGCGGGCAGGTACTGCGCGAACTGCTCGGTCGTGCTGCCGATGCCGACGAAGATGACCCGCGCGCCCTCCACGAGCCCCGCGGCGCGCATGCCGATCAGCCGCTTCTCGCGTGCGGCGAGGAGAGCTCGCGCGTTGAAGCTGATGTCAAACGAGCGAGTCAGGTGCGCCGTGGCGCCGCCATAGGTTTGCCTCAGGAATCCGTCGCGCTCGAGGCGTCGGATGTCCCGTCGAATGGTCATCTCCGAGCACCCGAGCTCGCGGGCCAGCTCGGCGACGTGGATGGTCTGCTCATCGGCGACGCGGGCGAGGATCGCATGCCGTCGATCCGCGGCGCGCATGGGCCGCGACCTGGACCTGCGCCTCGCCGAAGTCGGCACTCGGGACCTCACACGAAATGTTGACGGATGATGTTCGTTTGTGTTCGACTATCGCCGCGTCACAAGGCGCATGTCAAGCCACTGGCGGTACCGGGGAGAACCGCCCGGGCAGGAGGTTTGGCGTGGCGGTTACCCCCGACGCCGGTGAGAGCCGGCTCTTCGTTCGGCGCAGCACGGGGCTCGTACGCGAGGCGTCCGCCCTCGATGCGACGATCTTCAACGCGGTCTTCTCGGCGCCGGTCGGCGCCACCCTCGCAATCGGCGTGCTGTGGGCGCTGTCGGCATTCCCAGGGGCCGACCCGGTGTGGGCGACGATCATCGCGGTCGTCATTAACATCCCGGTCCTGATCATGATGGCGCTGCTCGCCTCGAGCATGCCGCGGACCGGCGGGGACTACGTGTGGGTCAGCCGCATCCTCTCGCCGCCGCTGGCCATGATCTCGAACTTCGCCGCGGCGCTGTCGGCCATGATCGGCGCGACGTTCTGGGCCCGGTTCTTCCCGGTGTTCGCCCTCGGCCCAGTCCTCGTGGCGCTCGGCGTGATCTTCGACAACCCGACGATGGTCGAGTGGGGGACGAACTTCCAGACCGACAACCTGTGGATCTTCCTCGGCGGCCTCGGAATGATCCTGCTGATCACGGTGATCCTCATCTCCGGCGTGAAGACGACCTTCCGCTGGCAGAACTGGTTCTGGATCATCGCCACGGTCGGGACGTTCATCGCCTTCCTCGCCCTCCTCTTCGGCGACACGGCTGGCTTCACCTCGAACTTCAACTCGCTCAACGGCGACTTCGGTGGAGGCACCACCGATGACGTCCTGGCCGCCGCCGGGACCGCCGGTGTGACGCCCGACCTCGCGAACTTCGACGCGACCCTGCCCACGGTGTTCGCAATCATGGTCTTCATGATGTGGAACTGGTGGTCGGTCTACCTGTCGGGTGAGCTGAAGAGCGCCTCCGACCGGGGCCGGCAGATGTCGGTGATGTTCGGCGGGCTGCTGTGGGACGGCATCTTCATCGTCCTGGGACTCCTGCTCTTCTTCAAAGTCGTCCCCTACGATCTCGCCGCGGCGCTGAACACGGCCGGGAACGAGGCGTATGCGATTCCGAGCGGGCCGTGGTACCAGTTCCTCTCCTCGCTGGTGCACAACATCCCGGTCCTCGCGGTGATCATCCTCGGCTCGTTCCTCTTCTGGAGCCTGCCGGCGATGGTCGGCAACACGTTCATGCCGATTCGATCGGTGTTCGCGTGGGCGTTCGACCGGCTGCTGCCGGAAAAGCTGGCCGAGGTGAACGAGCGGACCCATTCGCCCGTCCCGGCCATCCTCCTGGTGATGAGTCTCGTCACGGCGATGCTGGCCTGGAGCGTCCTCTCGACCGACTTCTTCACCTGGCTCGCCCTCGGCGTCGAGGCCGGCGTCGTGTGCGTGGTCATCGTCGGGATCGCCGCGATCATGTTCCCGACCCGGAGGCCCGACCTTTACCAGGCATCGCCCGCGAACATCCGATTCGCCGGCATCCCGGTGCTGTACATCGTGGCGCCCCTGGCGATCCTGGTGATGCTCTTCCTCGTGTGGCTGACCGTGACCTACCCGGCGCTCGCGCTGGCGGGCAACCCGGACAACCTGTGGCAGATCCCGGCCTTCATGGGGATGATCGTCGTCATCGGTCTGGTGCTCTATTACGGAGCCAAGATGGTCCGCAGGGGTCAGGGCGTCGACGTCGACCTCGTGTACCGCGAGCTGCCGCCGGAGTGATCTGAGCGAACGCTTCGCATGGACGGCTCGGGCACGCGTCACCTGCCCGGGCCGTTGCACTGTCAGCCGTTTGCGATCAGGGTCGCGCTGACTCCGAACAGCTCCGGATCGGCCAGGAGGGTCGCCGCGGTTCGCTCGCCCAGCGTCATCAACGCTGCCGAGAGGGCGGCTCGTGGGGTCGCACCGATGCCGACCTCCGGCTCGTCGCCGAACTCGGCGACGGCGAGCCATCGGCCGTTCAGCTCGCGAAGGCGGACGTTCACGTCCAGGCCGAGCTCCGGTGAGCCGAGGCGGAAGTTGATGCTGACGAGTCGCGGTTGCATGCCGCGAGATTCGTGGGCGGTCGTGACAGCTCTGCGGTCGCGATCGTGGGCTAGTGTCCCGTGTCGATGCGTTCTCGCACCATGGCCACGAAGGGCGCCATCTGGCCAGCCAGGAGCTCCCCGTCCTCGTCCGTCGCCCGACCCTCGTAGGCGCGAAGCGCCGCCTCGAGCATGGGATGCCATCGGTCGTCGAGATGCTCGAGGCCCCACGGCCCGGCTTCCCGCTTGGAGATCACGACATCCCCGGTCTCGATGGCGCGCACGATCCGGCTGCCGTTGAGGAACGCGTACGTCGCCTCGAACGGATCGGTGTCGCCGGCGTCGACATGGCGCTCGAGGTGCTCGACCTCGGCCCGGAGAGCCAGCCACAGCTCGTCCTGCGTCGGCGGCGGCACCACCGCGGCCGGTTCCGTCCCAGCGAGCAGCGCGTAGCGCCCGGCGAGCCAATGCGCCCGATCGATGGCCCACGACTCGCTGAGGCGATCACGCCAGGCGTGGCGCGGCATCTCCGGCCGGCGAGCGTCAGCCTCGAGCACATACCACGAATCCCACTCCACCCCGGTCGCGTCGCTGATCGTAGTCTGAGCTTCCTCGATGGCCCGCGCCGTTCGCTCATCGACTGGGCCGCGCACGACCACCAGGGTATCGAGGTCGCCGAAGGAGGTTGCGTCCTCGCCCAGCGCGGCCGTCCCGCCGTAGGCCCAGATGGCAATCAGGTTGTCGCCGAGGATGCGCACGAGCTCGCCGCGCAGCCTCGTCCACGCACCCTGTGCGATCGCCGGGACGTGCTCGATCGGGATGGGCACGATTTGCCGAGTCAGACGGAGGGCTCGGCGTAGCGCGTGCCGGGCACGCGGTCGCGGATCGGCCAGATGGCGAGCCAGCGGCCGCCCCGCGGCGTCCGGAGGCCGTGCTCCGTGTCCGGCGGGATGAAGACGATGTCGCCGGGTCCCAGCTCGGCGATCCCCTCCGCGCCGTGCAGCTCGATCGATCCTTCGAGGATGACGATCGCCTCGGGCTCCCCAGGGTGGACGTGGGTCGCGACGCTCTCGTCGGGCTCGGCGGTCACCTCGCCGAAGCGCCATCGCTCGCCGGTGTCCGTGGCGGTGATCACCTCGCGCAGCGTTGAGCCGCGGCCGGGGCGGTTGTCGCCGTCCGTTGGGCCGTAGATCCGGATTCCGTCCAGCTCACGCATCGCCGATGCGCCTCACGGGGTGCCGTCGTACCGGAAGCCGCAGTACCGGCAGACCGCGGCGTCCGCCGGGATCTTCGACTTGCACTCCGGACAGGTCTTCTCGGAGCCGATGCCGGCGACCGCGCCGACGCCCTTCGCCAGCAGTGCGATCACGCCGAGGACCAGCGAGAGGACGATGAGGAAGACCCCGGGCACGAATCCGAACAACGGGTTGATCAGGATCATGACGACCCCGATCAGGAAGAACGCGAGTGCCAGGGTCCGCATCGGTCGACGCTCTCCATCTCGTTCGGATCAAAGGCAATGTCGGCAAGGGTAACCGCGATGGCGCGGCATTCCTTCGCGATTCTTGACCGGGTGCATGCGCGGCGCGCATTGTGGCCCGCGGCGCCACGCGCCCGGTGGCGAGCACTGAGGGAGGTTCCAGATTGACTGAGGAGACCGTTGGATGGATCGGCGCGCCGGATGACTCGGCCCAGGTCCCGGACGCCGTCGAACCCATTGAGCCCGGTGGTGGCGTAGACAGACATCGGCAATCCACCGCGGTCGGCAGGATCGCGATCGCCCTGGCCGTCGCATGGACGGCGCTCGTGGCCATCCCCGGCGCGCTGCCGTGGGCCGCCGCCGACGACGCAACTCGCGCCATTTCATTCGGGATCGTGATCGCCTCCGCCGTGGCGCTCGTCGGCCTCATCCTGGCCTGGATGGCGACCGACGAACTCGCCGATCAGGGGGCAACGGTCGGGATGGCCGCCGCCCTGGCGGCGCTCGGCCTGGCTGCCCTCGAGGTCGTCAACGTCATGGTCGTGCCAGCGGATGCCCCCTATCGCCTCCTGGCGACCGGCGTCGGCCTCCTGGTGCTGATCGCCGTGGCTCTTGCAGCCGTGGCGGCCGTGCGTGCGACCTTCAGCGACAGGTTCCGCGTCTCGCCGCTGGCGCTCATCGGCCTGGCCCTCGGCATCGTGGTGGCGGTCGCCTACCTGCTGATGCTCCAGACCATGGTCGTCGGCGCCTCGAATGCGAACGACGCCGAGTGGGCGAGGCTCACGACCCTGCTGGCGGGGATGCAGACCCTGGTGTTCGCCGGGCTCGGCGCCCTGCTCGGCGCGGTCCTCCAGGGCCAGGTCACGAACACGGCCCGAAGCGATCTGCGCAAGTCGAATGAGGCCCTACGCCTGCTGGAGACGGAGACGACCGACATCGTGCGCGAGATTCGGACCCGCCTGTCCGACAGCGAGCGCGAGGTCGACGCCGTCCTGCTCGATGCCTTGCGCCAGGATCCGTCACGGTTCCGCACCGAGGCAGCGATGCGCCGCTGGATCAGCTCGAACCGTACCGAATCGTCGGTCGGGATCTCAGACCTCGCCGAGAGCCTCGACCAGGTCGTCGCCAGCTCCCAGCGAATCCACGCCGGCTGAGGCGGCGTCGACGCTTCTCCAGGCGAAGGGTCGGGATACACTGCCGGCCGTGAGCCGAAGCGTGGTCCGCAGCTTCGACGAGGCGGACGAGCGGCGCGAGTTCGAAGAGGGGTTCCTCGACGTTGTCTCCATCGGCTCGGTGACGTTCGGGCGGGAGACGCTCCAGCCGGGATGGTGCTGGTCAGAGCACGTCCGGCCGATCGCCGGAACCGAACGCTGCGAGTTCCACCACGTCGGCTACCAGCTGAGCGGCCGATGGATCGTCGAGGATCGCGACGGCACGCAGCTCGAGGTCGGTCCGGGCGACATCTTCGATACCCCGCCTGGCCACGACGCCTGGGTCGTGGGTGACGAACGGTGCGTCGCGATCGACTTCCAGGGGATCGCCGATTGGGCGTTGCGCGGCCCGTCGCGTCGGACGCTCACGACCGTCATGTTCACCGACATCGTCGACTCGACCGGGGTCATCGCACGAATAGGCGACGCCGCATGGCGAGGGCTCAAAGTGCAGTACGACGAGAAGATGTCCGCGTCGCTGATGGAGCACGGCGGCACGCTGGTCGACACCGCCGGTGACGGCGCGCTCGCTCGCTTCGACAGTCCGGCTGCCGCGGTGCGGGCGGCGTCGACGATCACGTCGGCCGGAGAGCGCATCGGTCTGCCGACTCGGGCCGGCGTGCACACCGGCGAGGTCGAGCTCAAGGACGACGGAGTGTCCGGGATGACCGTCCATGTCGGCGCGCGGGTCATGGGCCAGGCAGAGGCGGGCGAGGTGCTCGTGACGGCGACGACCCGAGACCTGACGCTCGACGCGGGCCTTGAATACGAGGAACGAGGGAGTTTTGAGCTGAAGGGCGTTCGTGACGCCCGGGTCCTCTACGCCGTCCGAGCTTAATCCGCTGGATTGGGTCGACGTGGCGGTGGGGTGAGACCGTACCGTTCGATGACCTCCGGAAGCCACGGGGGATCGGCGTAGGGCAGGCCATGTTCTGCCGCCAGGTGCTGAACCTTCGCCAGGTCGATCGGGCCGGCATCGTTGAGGTCGGCGAAGCCCCGGAAGAAGCCCTCGAATCCGGCCGGGCTGATGATCTCGATCATGCGCGCCGGCGCGTCACCCGCGTTCCACATTGCATGGACCTGGTTCCGTGGCTTGACGATGTAGCCGCCGGGGCCGAGAACGGCCTCCTGGTCCTCCGATCGGAAGCCGATGTGACCGTCGAGCACGATCGAGATCTCGTCCTCACGGGTGTGGACATGCGGCCGCACGAGGGCGCCGACGGCGAATGGGTGCTCAACGATCGACACCGCGCCGCCGGTGTCCTCGCCGTCGATCTTGAAGTGCACTCCCACGCCCGGACCGAGTCGACCGAGGCGCCCGCCGCCCGGCTCGACGACCTTGACCTCCATTGCCACGCCGGTGACCGTTGTCGCCATCGGACCGCTCCTCATATTAGGTAAACAGTGCTGTATACTGAACGCATGCCAACCGGAGTGTCAAGATCGCGGGCAGAGGGACGCTCAACAAGATCGACAGCGCGCTCGTATCGGATGAGCCGGCGGGCCAGCCAAGTCGACGAAACTCGACTCAGGATCACCGAGGCAGCCGTCCGGCTCCACACGACGGTCGGACCGTCCGAGACCTCGTTCGCCGCGGTTGCCCAGGCCGCCGGTGTGACGCGCCTCACCCTCTACCGGCACTTCGCCGATCGCGACGAGCTCTTCGCGGCGTGCATGGGTCATTGGCGTGCACAGCACCCCGCGCCGGATGTCGACGCGTGGCGGGGTCCACGGTCGATCGAGGGCCGGGTTCGGCGGGCGATCGGCGAGCTGTACGCCTGGTACACCGAACATGGCGCCGACCTCTACCCGCTCTATCGCGACGCCGCGTTCACCCCGGCAACGACTCACGACGCGCGCCGCCGGAACCTCGAACGCATGACCGATGCCATTGTCGGCGACTTCCGCGGCGCGAGAGCAGGAGGAGCCAGAACCACCCTCAGGGCGGCTGTCAATCACGCGCTCGGGTTCTGGACCTGGCGCTCGCTCGTGGTCGAAGAGGGCTGCACGGAGCAGGAAGCGGCTGAGCTGGCGGTCCGTTTCGTTCTCAGCGCTCGACGCCTGCGCTAGCGCGCCGAAGTCGGAGAATCGCGATCCGGCGTCCGGAGGGTGCCAGGAATGTGGGCGTACGATGGACATCCACAGCGACGGGAGACCCGATCATGGACAACCAGGCGTTGAAAGAACGCATCCGCACCGCATACGCCAGCGGTGACTTTGAGGCGCTGACCCAGATCATGGACGACATGGTCGGCGACGACTTCGTGCTCGAGTATCCGCAGTCAGGCGAGACGTTCCGCGGGTGGGACACGGTCAAGCAGATGAACTTGAGCTACGAAAGCGGCACCGGGACCGCCCCAAAGATGTCCGGGCACACGATCCTCGAGCCCGGCAAGGCATGGGTCTTCGAGGGGACGATCGACTACGGCGATGGCACGCCGGTGAGCGGCGTCACGATCATCGAAGTCGGGCCGGACGGGAAGGCCGTGCGACAGCGCGACTACTTCGGCTATCCGTTCGAGGCTCCCGAATGGCGGGCCAAGTTCACCGAGGCCGGGGAGAAGGTCACCACAAGCTAACGTTCTGGCGGATCGCGTCGATGTCGGTCCTCACGAGGGCCGTCATCGCGCCAGGAGCTCAGCGATCCGAAGGTGGACGGCTTCCGGTTGCTCCATGAGCGCGAAATGGCCGCAGTACGGGAGAACGACGAGGCGGCTGCCGGGGATCGCATCCGCGATGTGCTCCGAGACGCTCATCGGGATGAAGTCGTGGTCGCCTCGGAGCACCAGGGTCGGCGCGCGCACCGATGCGAGCTTCGGGAGGAGGTCATACGAGGCAACGTCCCAGGTCTGCTCGTACAGGTGGTCCTCGATTGCGCGCGCCGCGACGATCGCCTCCGGCGTGAACGCGCGACGTAGGCGCCGGACGACTCGGTCGACGTCGTCAGGATCCGCGAGCGCCTTCGCGAAGTGGATGCGATACCGCTCGGCCTCTGCCGAATCGTCGCCGGCGAGGTACGCCGCATCGGTGCGCAGCTCAGCCATGCGGTCGAGCTCGTCGGGCGTGCGGAGCGTCCTCAGGTGGCTTCGAAGGACAATGGCGTCGGCATGCGAGGCCGGTGCAGAGCTCAGGAGGACGAGGTGGGAGACACGTCCGGGATGACGGATCGCGTACTCCATCGCCAGCACACCGCCCCACGAGTGGCCGAGGAGCGCGACGTCGTCCGATCCCGTCCACGTCCTGATGGCGTCCAGATCCGCCACGTCGGACTCGATGCTGACGTCGTCCGGCCCTTCGCCCGCGAACGACCGCCCGCGTCCGCGCTGAGCGTAGAGCACAAGGCGGCCGAGGTCCGCCAGCTGATCGACCTCGGGCAGGAGGTACTCGTAGTCGAAGTCAGGGCCGCCGTGGAGGACCACGATCGGCCGGCCGCTGCCGAGAGTCCGGACCGCAAGACGTGAGCGGTCGGTCTCGACGAACGTTTCCGTCTCGACCATCGCCGCAGTCTACGGCCCGCGCCGACGGCCTCGATCAGTTCGCGGGATCGGTCGAGCCGTACGGGTCGTAGCGCAGCAGGAACGCTGCGTCGCTCTCGGCGAGGCGGCGCTGGACATTGACCCAGTAGGCGTCGCGGTCGTCGGGCTCGCGGATGGCGCGGCGGTCGAATGGCCGGAGGCTGCGCACCCACGCCGTTAGGCCGGTCGTCTGGCGTCGCTGCCGAAGCGCCGCGATCTCCATCTCGATGTCGAGTTCGGTCACGAGGCGCAGTCTCGCCGTAGACGGCACCTGCGAACATCAACCGTGTGCCGATCTGCGCCCGGTACCATCGGCCCGGGTGCGGCGAATGACGGAGGGCGGGGCAGACAGATGGCAGACGCGCACGAGATCGAGCCCGATCAGCATCCGGGCATGACTGAGACAACATCTCCCGCAGCGGCGGCGTACGCCCCGCTGAGGATCTGGGTCCATGCCCTCATCGGTGTCGCAGTTGGCCTCATCAGCCCATTCACGGGGCTGGCGTGGCCGTTCGCGCTCATGCTGGGGATGACCTTCGGCGCGTCGAGCGCGCGGCGCGAGCGCGGCGAGCGATCCGACTTCGCCCTCATGCTGCTGACGGCGTTCGCGATGGCGTTCGGGATCCTCGGCATGCTCGTCTTCGGGGCGATCATCGGCGGGCTCATCGCTATCCCGATCGTCTTCCTCGCCGCGTTCTCGGAGTCGGCCGCGGCACACGCCTCCTCGATCGACCGCGGCGTCGCACGGATCCTCGTGTTCATCATCCCGATCGCGATGTGGTTCATCGTCTTCCCCCTCATCGGGATGAACGTCAACCTCCAGGTCGGGAGCTAAGCGCCGCTGAGGTCCTTGTCCTCCATCTCCCACGCGTGGTCCATCGCGTGCTGCGCCGTGCGGCGGATGAGGAACTGGATCGGATAGCTGCGCGCCGGCTTGCCGTCGGCGTTGTAGGCGCGGATCGTGTCAAGGAAGCGGACCCGATGCGCCGCGAGCTCCTCCGGCGTCAGCCGGACGCCGTCCTCCTCCCGGATGGCGACCTTGCGCCAGAAGTTGTGACGCTCCGAGGCGTAGACGTGGCGGACGATCTCGTCGCGGCTGCGACCGCCGCCGCGCGGCCCCCTCGCCAGCTCGGCTGATACCCGCTCCGTGACGTCGTCGAAGTAGTCCCAGGTCGCCTGGAGGAGCCCGAGGCGTCGCTCAAGCTCCTTCTCGTTGAGCACATCTCGCTCGATCTCGGACGGCACGTGGGCGATGCCCCAGAAGTCGGTCGAGCTCGAGCCTGGCACGCGCTCGACAACCCGGAGGTCCGTGGCCTTCTTGAATGCGCTGGCCTCGCCGATCCGTTTCGGTACGTCGGCGTACCTGGGCAGGTAGGACTCGAGCTTCGCGAGCGCGTCGTCCTCCGAGGTGCCCCATCGGTCGAGGCCCGGCCAGTCCATGGCGCCGGCGACGACTCGGCGCTTCTTGCCGATCTCGAGAATGACTCGCAGCGCATCCGTCACGCGGACAGCCTAGGACCGAAAGTCGACCATGTTCGTCAGGATCTTGCCCGGACATCACACTTGCCCTGCTGCCGGAGAATGGGAACGCCGCTTCGCTGCCCGGGCGTTTGGCGGAGCGAACGGAGAGTGCCTGCGTGGACGTGCTCATTCTGCGGCTGATCCATATCGGTGCCGGAGCCTTCTGGGTGGGCTCGGTCTTCACGTTCTTCCTGTTCGTGCAGCCTGCGGCTGCGGCGGTCGGACCCGACGCGATGAAGTTCACCTACCGGCTGCTCCATCACCAGCGCCTGGGCGTCGCGATCCTCAGTGCCGCGGTCGTCACAGTCCTTGCCGGCGCCTCGCTGCTCGTCATCACCTCGAACGGGCTCGACCCGGACGTCCTCTTCTCCGAGTCGCGAATTGGCTTCACGATCGGGGGCGTGATCGCGATCCTGACGCTCGGCGTCGGAGGGCTCTACGTGTTCCCCCGCACGCGGACCGTGGAGCGGACCATCGGTCGCCTCGTCGCGGAGAGCCGGCCACCGACGCCCGACGAACAGCAGGTCCTCGCCCGGGCCTCGGGGCAGGCCCGAGCCGCCGGCTGGGTCGTCCTCGTCGGACTGGTCCTCGCCGTGACATGCATGGCCACGGCGAGCTACTGGAGCGTTTTCCTCTAGTCCGCCGCGGGCCTCAAACCGTGACGACGACCTTGCCGCGAGCTCGGCCCTCTTCGACGTGCCGGAGGGCGGCCGGCAGCTCGTCGAGCGGGTAGGTCCGCTCGATCACCGGCCGGAGCTTGCCCGCCTCGATGAGCTCGGTGAGCGATTCGAGGTCCTCGCGCTTCACGTCGGCGATGAACACGATGATCGGCTGCCTCAGGATGCGGCGGCGGACGGCTCCGCCGACGAACCGGCCCATCGCGCCCGCGCCGCCGTGGCCGGCGCCGACCAGGACAATTCGCCCGCCCGGCGCGAGGACCCGCCGCAGCGACCGGATCGGCCGATTCCCACCGATGTCGATGATGAGGTCGTAGCGTGACCCGTCGCGGCTGAAGTCGGCCGTCTGATGGTCGATGACGCGGTCCGCGCCGATCGAGCGCATCGTGTCGATGTTCGCGGTCCGGGTGACGGCCGTCACCTCGCCGCCGAACGCCTTCGCAATCTGGACGCACATCGTCCCCACCCCGCCGCCGGCCCCGTTGATCAGCACTCGCTGTCCCGGCTGGAGGTCACCGCGCTCGCGGACCGCCTGGAGGGCGGTGACGCCCGCGATCGGCACGGCCGCGGCCTCCTCGAGCGTCAGGTTCGCGGGCTTGCGCGCCATGTTCTTGCTGGCCACGTACTCGGCGAACGCTCCGGTCCGGATCCCGTACACCTCGTCGCCAGGCGAAAGGTGCGTGATCTCGCTGCCGACGGCCTCGACGATGCCCGCGACGTCGCCACCGAAGAGCGGTGACCTCGGGCGTCGAATGCCCTCGACGAATCGGACGATCAGCGGGTTGGCTCGCACCCGGCGCCAGTCGCCGGCATTCACCGAGGTGGCGCGGACGCGGACGAGCGCGCGGTCGTCCTCGACGACCGGCGCATCGACCTCGGCGAGACGCAGAACGCGGTCCGGCCGACCGTATCCCTCCTGGATCATCGCGCGCATCATCGGACTCCTCCAAGCTCCTCGATGGGAGCGTTGCGCCGGATTGCGGCGGAAATATGAAGACGGAATGGATGGGTTCGGTCGGGGCGATCGGGGAGCATGTTGGGTGGTTTCCCGTACAGTGTAAGGCTAGGAAGCGACTGTAGTCTTACGCTGTAAGGCTGTCAAGCCTCGTACCATGCGCCGATGGAGCCGATCGCCCGCTTCGTGCACCGTCTCCTCTCGATCGCGGACGACCCATCTGACGACGACGATCTCCGGCTCCGCAAGCGCGTGGGGGTGGCGGCCGGGATGCTGACGGTGCTCGCGCCACTCAGCCTTCCGATCCAAACACACGGGCAACCCGCGAGCTTCGCCCTCGCCATTGGTCTTTCGGCCTTCAGCCTCGGCAATCTGGCAGTCCTGGTTGCGACGCACCGCTTTGATCGGTACGTCGTCGCGCTGATCGCAGCCGGCACCGTCTGGGTCCCGCTGGCGCATGTGGTGGGTGGCGGGATCACCGGCACGAGCCCGGGGTTGGTCTGGGCGTTCCTCGTGCCGGCCTATGCGATCCTGGCGTTGGGCCCGCGTCGCGCCGTCCTCTGGTTCGGCGCGTTCCTTGTGAGCGTCTTGGTCATGGCGGTGACCGATCCGTGGGCGCGCGCTACGTTCGGCGAAGGCCCGTATCCCCTCCGCGTGCTCGGCTGGTGCATGAATGTCGTCCTGCCACTGTCGATCGTGTTCGTCCTCCTCCGATACACCGACCTCCGCCGCAGAACCGCGGAGGCGCGGGCGGATGAGCTGCTGGTGAACGCCATCCCACCGTCGATTGCGACGCGGCTCAAGCACGGGGAGGATCGGATCGCCGAAACCTATCCGGAGACCACTGTGCTCTTCGCCGACGTCGTCCAATTCACCGCCTGGGCGCGCCGGACTGATCCGGGCCGGCTCCTGACGCTGCTGGACGACCTCTTCACGCGGTTCGATGGAGTCGTCGCGGAATGCAGCGTCGAGAAGCTCAAGACGATCGGCGACGCATACATGGCCGTCGCCGGCGCGCCAGTCCCGCGCGCCGACCACGCACAAGCGGCGATCGTCGCGGCGCGGGGCATGCTCGGTGCGGCGGGAGCGTGGCGGGAGGCCCACGATGTGCCACTCGAGCTGCGCATCGGCCTCGCCAGTGGGTCGGCCGTCGGCGGGATCATAGGGCGCCAGAGAATCCTCTTTGATCTGTGGGGCGATACCGTCAACATCGCGCAGCGAATGGAGACGACGGGAATGCCCGGCCGCATCCAGGTGTCGGAAGCTACCATGCGTCTGACGTCGAAAACGTTCGCGTTCGAGACGCGCGAGGTCGACGTCAAGGGGGTCGGCGTGCTCCGCGCCTATCTCCTCCTGGACCGCGGGCATGAGGATGTGGCTCCTCGGCAGTCCGGCGACGCGGATGCTGTCAAATAGCCGACACCCGGTGCCACAATCGGCCAACCATGGTGCGTCCGCTCAAGGTTGGGGTCCAGCTGCCGGAGGTCGAGCGCGTCGTGCGCTGGCCGGAGCTCGCCGAGATGGCCCAAACCGCCGAGCGCATCGGGTTCGACTCGATCTGGGTGGGGGACCACCTCCTATATCGCGACCGCGGACCGGAGCCGGTGGGGCCGTGGGAGGCCTGGACCCAGCTGGCGGCGCTCGCGGCGATCACGAGCCACGTCTCCATCGGTCCGCTGGTCGCATCGACGAGCTTCCACGACCCGGCGATGCTGGCGGTGAAGGCGAACGCGATCGACGAGATCAGCGGCGGTCGTCTCATCCTTGGGCTCGGCGCCGGGTGGAACGAGACCGAGTACCAGGCCTTCGACTTCGCGTACGACCACCGTGTCAGCCGGTTCGAGGAGGCGTTCACGATCATCCGCAGCCTCCTCCGAGAGGGTCACGTGAACTTCTCGGGCACCTACTTCACGGTGCGCGACCTTCCGCTCGTCCCGCCGCCACATCGTTCCGGAGGTCCGCCGCTGCTCATCGGCTCCACAGGTCCGCGCATGCTCGAGATCACGCTGCCCTATGTCGACGCCTGGAACGCCTGGTTCATCTCGTTCGACAACTCGGTCGAGGGCTACCTTCCGCTTCGTGATCGGGTCGACGAGGCGTGCCGAGCCGTGGGACGCAATCCGGACGACGTCGAGCGCACCCTGGCGGTGCTGGTGGCATTCGACGACGCGGTCGGACGCGAGGCGGGCAACGAGGATGAGCCGTTGCCGGAGGCGATTCCCGGCGGCGATGCCCAGGCGCTGGCAGCCACCCTTCGGGCATTCGCCGATGCCGGCGTCGGGCACGTCCAGCTCGTCCTCGACCCGATCACCATCGACTCCATCGCGGCGCTCGAGCCGATGCTCGCCGCGCTGGACGCCTGATGGCGAGCCGAGATGGCTCGCGCAGGGCGACGGTGGACGACATCCACGACGTCGCGCGCTCGCTCCCCGGCGTGACCGAGGGGAGCCATCGCGGAACGCCTGGCCGAGGGGCGCCGGTGGTCTACCAGGTGAGCCGCCGCAGCTTCATCTTCTTCCGCAATCCTCGCCCCGACGCATTCGACCCTGACACCGGCGAGCGCTACACCGATGTCATCGTGTTCTGGGTCGACTCCGATCTCGAGAAAGAGGCGATCCTCTCCGACTCCTCGCTGCCCTTCTTCACGACGCCCCACTTCGATGGCCATACCTCTGTGCTGCTCCGCGGATCGCAGGTCGGCGAGCTGAGCCGCGACGAGCTGGCCGGGTTCGTCGAGGGCGCCTGGCTGGCTCGTGCGGGGACGCGAGCCATCGCTCGCTGGCAGAAGGAACGTGATCCGGAGTCGTCGAACTAGGGCTCCCAGCCGAGGAGTTCGCGCGCCTTCGCGTTGCTGACTGATTGGATGTCGTCGACGACGTTGTAGACGCCAGCCGGACCGCGCTCGATGGCGGCCGCGGTGGCGCGGGCCGCGCCTTCGATGCTGACCTTGAGCTCGGGCGCCTCCTCGGGTGTGTACGACGTGCCGGGTCCGTAGAAGTAGCCGTAGCGCAGCACGATCGCCTCGATCCCAACCGCTCCGAGCACGATCCGCTCGAGCGCGATGATCCCCCGGAGGCCGGCATCCTTCGGTTCGTCCGTGGGGGTTCGCAGCGGATGGGTTTCGTCGTGGGGGATCGGTCCAGCCGCGTACTGCCACGCGCCGCTCTGGGCCACGAGCCGGTGGGCGCCCGCGGCGACCGCACCATCGGCGAGCGTGCCCGTCGTCGTTTCGCGCAACCGGGCCGTGTTTGCGACGTCCTCGGCGGAGAAGCCGCGGGCGAGGTCGGTGAGCTGGTCGACGACGACCTCCGGGCGAGCTTCGATCATCGCGGCGCTCAACGCGTCCGGGTGGTAGGCGTCGAGGATGACCGGGCGCGCGCCGACCGACGCGAGCCACGTCGCGCGTTCCTCCGAACGCGTCGTGCCCGTCACGTCGTGTCCGGATTCGATCAGCATCGGGACGAGTTGGCGGCCGATGGCGCCGGCCGCGCCGGCAAGGAAGATCTTCATCGCCGCCGATTGTCTCCTGCGAGGTGGTACGTCGACCACGTCGTGTGGTGATCGACCGACGCCTGGTCGTACTGTTCCGCGATGGCGGTGATCGGTCGCGACGACGAGCTCACCCAGATCGCAACCTTCCTCGACGGTGCCGAGCCC
>Ga0173483_10000189_pt1 | contig 16078 bp, 12 predicted proteins | sample NitcycUS178409R2_FD_122621 | JGI IMG/M metagenome (GOLD analysis project Ga0173483, IMG submission 122621) | Soil microbial communities from Arlington Agricultural Research Station in Wisconsin, USA - Nitrogen cycling UWRJ-S178-409R-2 (version... | ecosystem: Environmental > Terrestrial > Soil...
AAATAATATAATTAATTTTTATATTAATAATTAAAAATAATTTCTTTGAAATAAAAAATTATTTTAATAAAAATTAATCTTAAATTATAAATAAAATTTAATTTAAATAATTTTTTTTTATTAAAAAAAAATTTTTAAAAAAAAAAAAAAATTTAAAAAAAAATAAAAAAAGAATAATATTAAAAAATTTAAATAAAAATATCAAAATAAATCTTTTTTTTTTTTTTTTTTGATATATTTATAAAACAATATACCAAATAAAATTAATATATATATATATGTATATAAATATTTAATATATATATATATGATCTATATATTATGCCTAAAAAAAATTTTAGGATCCATAAATATATACAGTTAGAATAAACTTATAATATTAATATAATTGTTTATATTCTATCTAGCACTTGTATAAATATCAATGATTTATAAACCGAGCTTTGATTTAGTAGTATTTATATAAGGTTGAATTTTTAACTCTAAGTTTTATCTATATTGGCATTTTTAATTATCTACTATATAATTTTATTAATTTTAATTATAAACTAATTTTAATTATTTAATTAAATTTTGATTATCTATAAAAAAAAATTATTTTACCAATTTTAAACAGTTAATAGTAAAAAAAAAAAAAAAATCTTAGCCTTTCTAATTTAATTAAATTAATGAATAAAAATTAAGTTTAATAAAAAATAAATTTATTATTGGAGAAATAATGAATTGCCTGATAAAAGGATTACCTTGATAGGGTAAATCATGTATTTAATAATACATTCATTAAATAATTATATTTAATAGAATTAAACTATTTCTAAAAGTTTCAAAAACTCATGTGCATCATACACCAAAATATAAATTATTAATATTCTAAACATTAGTTCCGTGTGTTTAAAAAATTTTATAAAAAGATAAGCTAATTAAGCTACTGGGCTCATACCCCATTTATAAAGGTTTTAATCCTTTTCTTTTTAATTTTTAATAATTCATCAAAAATTATATTTATTTTTATATTAATTTTTAGAACAATTATTACTATTTCATCAAATTCATGATTGAGAGCTTGAATAGGATTAGAAATTAATTTACTTTCTTTTATTCCCCTAATAAGAGATAACAATTTAATATCTACTGAAGCTTCGTTAAAATATTTTTTAACTCAAGCTTTAGCATCATCAATTCTATTATTTTCTTTTATGTTAATAATAATTTCTAAAAATTATGAAATTTATAATGAACTTATAGATAACTCTATAAATTTAACAAATTTAATAATTTTTTCAAGATTATTATTAAAAACAGGAGCAGCTCCTTTCCATTTTTGATTTCCTAATATTATTGAAGGTTTATCATGAATTAATTGTTTTATTCTAATAACTTGACAAAAAATTGCACCCTTTATACTAATATCGTATTTAATTAGAAATATAATATGTATAATTTGTTCAATTTTATCAGTAATATTTGGAGCCTTAGGAGGATTAAATCAATCATTATTACGAAAATTAATAGCTTATTCATCAATTAATCATTTAGGATGAATAATTAGTTCCTTAATATTGAATCAAAATATATGAATACTTTATTTTTTATTTTATTCTTTCTTAACATTTAATATAATTTATCTATTAAATATTTGAAAAATTTTCCATATTAATAAAATATTTTCAATATTTACTCAATCAAAAAATTTAAAATTCGTATTAATGTTTAATTTATTATCTTTAGGTGGATTACCTCCATTTATTGGATTTATTCCAAAATGATTAATTATTAACCAATTAACTGTTAATAATCATTTATTGTTAACATTTATTTTAATTAGTTTTACATTAATTACTTTATATTTTTATTTGCGAATTTGTTATTCAGGATTTATGTTGAATAATTTTGAATTAAATTGAATTACAAAAAATCAATTAAATAAAAATCAACTAAATTTATATTTAATATCATCCTCATTATCAATTTTAGGATTACCATTAATTAGATTAATCTATTTTATATTTTAATTGAAGGTTTTAAGTTAATAAAACTAATAGCCTTCAAAGCTATAAATATAAGTATTAATCTTTTAAGCCTTAGTATAAAAATACTCTTTTAGAATTGCAGTCTAATGTCATAAATATTGACTATAAAGCTTATATTTGATTAAAAAGAAATATTCTTATAAATAGATTTACAATCTACCGCCTATAATTCAGCCATTTAATCGCGACAATGATTATTTTCAACAAATCATAAGGATATTGGAACATTATATTTTATATTTGGAGCATGAGCTGGAATAGTCGGAACATCATTAAGAATTTTAATTCGAGCTGAATTAGGACACCCAGGAGCTCTAATTGGAGATGATCAAATTTATAATGTAATTGTTACTGCACATGCATTTGTTATAATTTTCTTTATAGTAATACCAATTATAATTGGAGGATTTGGAAATTGATTAGTACCTTTAATATTAGGAGCACCAGATATAGCATTTCCTCGTATAAATAATATAAGTTTTTGATTATTGCCTCCTTCATTAACATTATTAATGGCCAGTAGTATAGTAGAAAATGGAGCTGGAACAGGTTGAACTGTCTATCCTCCCTTATCTTCTATTATTGCTCATGGAGGTGCTTCAGTAGATTTAGCTATTTTTTCATTACATTTAGCTGGGGTATCGTCAATTTTAGGGGCTGTAAATTTTATTACAACAGTAATTAATATACGATCTACAGGAATTACATTTGATCGAATACCTTTATTTGTTTGATCAGTAGTAATTACTGCTTTACTTTTACTATTGTCATTGCCAGTATTAGCAGGAGCAATTACTATATTATTAACTGATCGAAATTTAAATACTTCATTTTTTGATCCTGCCGGAGGAGGAGATCCAATTTTATATCAACATTTATTTTGATTTTTTGGACACCCTGAAGTTTATATTTTAATTTTACCTGGATTTGGAATAATTTCACATATTATTAGTCAAGAATCCGGTAAAAAGGAAACATTTGGAGCTTTAGGAATAATTTATGCTATATTAGCTATTGGATTATTAGGTTTTATTGTTTGAGCTCATCATATATTTACCGTTGGTATAGACGTAGATACTCGAGCTTATTTTACTTCAGCTACAATAATTATTGCTGTACCAACTGGAATTAAAATTTTTAGTTGATTAGCTACTTTACATGGAACTTATATAACTTATTCCCCAGCTATTATTTGAGCATTAGGGTTTGTTTTCTTATTTACAGTAGGTGGATTAACAGGAGTAGTATTAGCTAATTCATCAATTGATATTATTTTACATGATACTTATTATGTAGTAGCTCATTTTCATTACGTATTATCTATAGGAGCTGTATTTGCTATTATAGCAGGATTTATTCATTGATATCCTTTATTTACTGGATTAGTATTAAATAATAAATTATTAAAAAGTCAATTTATTATTATATTTATTGGAGTAAATTTAACATTCTTTCCACAACATTTTTTAGGGTTAGCAGGAATACCTCGACGATATTCAGATTATCCTGATGCATATACTTCATGAAATATTATTTCTACAATTGGTTCATCAATTTCATTGTTAGGAATTATTTTTTTATTATTTATTATTTGAGAAAGTATAATTACTCATCGTCAAGTAATTTATCCTATACAATTAAATTCATCTATTGAATGATATCAAAATATCCCACCAGCAGAACACAGTTATTCTGAACTTCCATTATTAACTAATTTCTAATATGGCAGATTAGTGCAATGGATTTAAGCTCCATATATAAAGTATTTTACTTTTATTAGAAATGTCAACTTGAGCAAATTTAGGACTTCAAAATAGAGCCTCTCCTTTAATAGAACAATTAATTTTTTTTCATGATCACGCATTATTAATTTTAGTAATAATTACAACAATAGTAGGATATTTAATATTTATATTATTTTTTAATAAATATACTAATCGATTTTTATTACATGGACAAACTATTGAAATAATTTGAACCATTTTACCTGCTATCATTTTATTATTTATTGCTTTTCCTTCATTACGATTATTATATTTATTAGATGAAATTAATGAACCTGCAATTACTTTAAAATCAATTGGTCATCAATGATATTGATCGTATGAATATTCTGATTTTAAAAATATTGAATTTGATTCATATATAATTCCTACTAATGAATTAGAAATTAATGGATTTCGATTACTAGATGTTGATAATCGAGTTATTCTTCCAATAAATTCTCAAATTCGAATTTTAGTTACTGCTGCTGACGTACTTCATTCATGAACTGTACCAGCTTTAGGTGTTAAAATTGATGGAACACCAGGCCGATTAAACCAAACAAATTTTTTAATAAATCGACCTGGGTTATTTTATGGTCAATGTTCAGAAATTTGTGGAGCTAATCACAGATTTATACCTATTGTAATTGAAAGAATCCCAACTAAAAATTTTATTAAATGAATTATAAATAATATAAATAATTCATTAGATGACTGAAAGCAAGTATTGGTCTCTTAAACCATTTTATAGTAAATTAGCACTTACTTCTAATGAAAAAAAAATTAGTTAAATATATAACATTAGTATGTCAAACTAAAATTATTAAATTATTAATATTTTTTAATTCCACAAATAGCCCCTATTAATTGATTATTTTTATTTATTATATTTTCAATAATTTTTTTATTATTTAATGTAATAAATTATTATTCAATTTTACCATCTTCACCTAAATCTAAAAAAATAAATGAATTAAAAACTAATTCATTAAATTGAAAATGATAACAAACTTATTTTCAGTATTTGATCCCTCATCAGCTATTTTTAATATTTCATTAAATTGATTAAGAACATTTATTGGATTATTAATAATTCCATCAATATATTGATTTTTACCTTCACGATATAACATTTTTTGAAATAATATTTTAATTACACTACATAAAGAATTTAAAATATTATTAGGAGTTTCAGGTCATAATGGAACTACATTAATTTTTATTTCTTTATTTTCTTTAATTTTATTTAATAATTTTATAGGATTATTTCCATATATTTTTACTAGAACAAGTCATTTAACATTAACTTTAACATTAGCCCTTCCATTATGAATTTCATTTATAATTTATGGATGATTAAATCATACCAATCATATATTTGCTCATTTGGTACCACAAGGAACCCCAGCAATTTTAATACCATTTATAGTATGTATTGAAACAATTAGAAATGTAATTCGACCAGGAACTTTAGCTGTTCGATTAACTGCAAATATAATTGCTGGACATTTATTATTAACTTTATTAGGAAATACAGGTCCAGGAATAACATCAATTATAATTAGAGTTTTATTAATTACACAAATTTTATTATTAATTTTAGAATCAGCAGTAGCTATTATTCAATCATATGTATTTGCTGTATTAAGAACTTTATACTCAAGAGAAGTAAATTAATTTATTAATTAATGTCAACACATTCTAATCATCCATTTCACTTAGTAGATTATAGTCCATGACCATTAACAGGAGCTTTAGGAGCTATAACAACTGTATCAGGTATAGTAAAATGATTTCATCAATATGATGTTTCATTATTTTTATTAGGTAATATTATTACAATTTTAACAGTTTATCAATGATGACGTGATGTATCACGAGAAGGAACATATCAAGGATTACATACTTATCCAGTAACTATTGGACTACGATGAGGTATAATTTTATTTATTTTATCAGAAGTATTATTTTTTGTTTCATTTTTTTGAGCATTTTTTCATAGAAGCCTTTCTCCTACTATTGAATTAGGAATATCATGACCACCTTTAGGAATTATTCCATTTAATCCATTTCAAATTCCATTATTAAATACAACTATTTTATTAGCCTCAGGTGTTACTGTAACATGAGCTCATCACAGTTTAATAGAGGGAAATCATTCACAAACTACTCAAGGATTATTTTTTACAGTATTATTAGGAATTTATTTTACAATTCTTCAAGCATATGAATATATTGAAGCTCCTTTTACAATTGCTGACTCAGTTTATGGATCAACATTTTTTATAGCAACAGGATTTCATGGACTTCATGTTTTAATTGGAACAACATTTTTAATTGTATGTTTACTTCGTCATTTAAATAATCATTTTTCAAAAAATCATCATTTTGGATTTGAAGCAGCTGCATGATATTGACATTTTGTTGATATTGTTTGATTATTTTTATATATTTCAATCTATTGATGAGGAGGAAATTAATAATATAATTAATATTTATTTATATAGTATAATAAGTATATTTGACTTCCAATCATAAGGTCTATAAAATATAGTATAAATAATTTATTTAATTATTATTATAGCATTAATTATTTTCATAATTTGTTCAATTGTAATAATACTAGCTTCTATTTTATCAAAAAAATCAATTAGTGATCGAGAAAAAAGTTCTCCATTTGAATGTGGATTTGATCCTAAATCATCTTCACGATTACCTTTTTCTTTACATTTTTTTTTAATTACCATTATTTTTTTAATTTTTGATGTAGAAATTGCATTAATTTTACCTATAATTTTAATTATTAATTACTCAAATTTAATAATTTGAACAATTACCTCAATTATTTTTATTTTAATTTTATTAATTGGATTATATCATGAATGAAATCAAGGTATATTAAATTGATCAAACTAAATTAGGGTTGTAGTTAAATTAACATTTGATTTGCATTCAAAAAATATTGAATATATTATCAATCTACCTTAAAATAAAAGAATATGAAGCGATATATTGCAATTAGTTTCGACCTAATCTTAGGTAATTTACCCTTATTCTAAATTATAATTAATTGAAACCAAAAAGAGGTATATCACTGTTAATGATAAAATTGAGTAATAAACTCCAATTAAGGAAGTATGGTGATCTAAGTAAAGCTGCTAACTTTTTCTTTTAATGGTTAAATTCCATTTATACTTCTTTATTTATTAGTTTAATAAAAACATTACATTTTCATTGTAAAAATAAAATAATTTTTTTTATAAATTACTAAAATTAATTCACTATATCTAAAGATTAAACAATCTCCATAATATCTTCAATATTATACTCTAATTTATAAGCTATTTAGATATATAAAAATTAATAAATTTAATAAAAATACAATTCATAATACTATTGTTAAAAAATAAATTTTTAAATTATTATTTTGAATAAAACTATTAATTTTTCTTAAATAAATTATTTTATTATTTAAATGTTGACCACCAAAATATTCTGATCATCCATAATCAAATGATTTAATTACATTAAACCCATAATTTAAAGGATAATTTATAATCCCATAAGTAGAAATATAAGGTATAAATCATATAGATCCTAAAAAATATGATCTAAAATAATATAATAAAGCCTTATTTAAAAAATAAATAGAAACATTAGAAATTATATAACCTAATAATCCGCCTATAATACAAACAAATAAAGTTAATAATTTTAAATAATAAGGTAAACAAATTATATAAATTGAAGAAAATATTAATCAATTTAACATTCTACCTCCTACAATTGATATAATTAGTAAACCAAATATACCCTTTAATATTACTCAACTCTCATCATTTAATATATTTAATGAACTACAATTTAAATCATCTGTTATTGTATAATAAACTAAACGAAAAGAATAAGAAACAGTTAAACCAGTAGAAAAAAAATATAAAAAAAAAGAAAATATATTCACATAACTTAAAGAAACAATTTCTAAAATTATATCCTTTGAATAAAACCCTGCTAAAAATGGTATACCACATAAAGCTAAATTTGCTACATTAAAAATAGAAGAAGTTAAAGGTATAAAAGAACTTAACCCTCCTATATAACGAATATCTTGAAAATTATTTATATTATGAATAATAGCACCTGCACATATAAATAATAAAGCTTTAAATAAAGCATGTGTTAATAAATGAAAAAAAGCTAATTTATAAAAACCTATCGATAAAATTCTTATTATTAATCCTAATTGTCTTAAAGTAGATAAAGCAATAATTTTTTTTAAATCAAATTCATAATTAGCTCCTAATCCTGCTATAAATATTGTTAATCCAGAAATTAATAATAAAATATTACCTAAAAGTGAATCAATTAATAAAATATTAAATCGAATTAATAAATAAACTCCAGCAGTTACTAAAGTGGAAGAATGAACCAAAGCCGATACTGGTGTAGGAGCAGCTATAGCTGCAGGTAATCAAGAAGAAAATGGAATTTGAGCTCTTTTAGTTATAGCTGCTAATATAACTAATCTACCAATAATAAATATTTCAAAATCAAATTTTATTAATTCTAAATAAAAAATAAAATTTCAACTTCCATAATTTAATATTCAAGCAATTGCTATTAATAAAGCTACATCACCAATTCGATTTCTCAAAGCAGTTAATATACCAGCATTATAAGATTTTACATTTTGAAAATAAATAACTAAACAATAAGACACTAACCCTAAACCATCTCATCCTAATAAAATACTAATTAAATTTGGTCTAATAATTAATAATATTATTGATATAACAAATATTAATACTAATAAAATAAATCGGTTAATTCTTTTATCAGAACTTATATATTCTATTCTATAAAAAATTACTAAAGAAGAAATAAATAATACAAATCTTATAAATAATAAACTTATTCAATCAAATAAAAAAGTTATAACAATATTTATTGAATTTAAAATAACAACTTCTCATTCTAAAAAATAAGTTAATTCATTAATTAGAAAATATAAACTTATTAAAAATAATCTTAAACTAATAATAAATAATTTAATAAATCTAATTTTACAAATATTTAAAAATTTCACGATCTAAAATGAATAAATTCATATCATCGACATCACAAATCGATATTTTAAATAAACTATTTAAATATAATCATAAAAAACATATTTCTCTTTTTATAATTAATAAATTTAAAGGAAATCAATGTAATAATAATAATAAATATTCTCGAATTTTTCCGTTTATAAACGAATATATTCCTGAATAAAACTTACCATGCTGAGTATAAGCATATAAATATAATCTATAAGCTGCACTAAAAAAAGATAATAATGATAATAATAATATTGAGATTCAAGATCATCTAATAATTCTATTTAATAATGAAATTTCTCCTAATAAATTTAATGTAGGAGGAGCTGCTATATTAGCAGAACTTAATAAAAATCATCATAATGTTATTGATGGTATAAAATTCAACATACCCTTATTAATTAATAAACTTCGTCTTCCTATTCGTTCATAAGAAATATTAGCTAAACAAAATAAACCAGAAGAACATAAACCATGTGCAATTATTAAAGATAATGAACCACATATTCCTCAAAAATTTATTGTTATTAACCCGGCTAATACAATTCCTATATGAGCTACTGATGAATAAGCAATTAATGATTTTAAATCAGTTTGACGTAAACAAACTAATCTAATTAAAATACCTCCTATTAAACTAATAGAAATTCATAAAAAATTATATTTTATACCAGATAATTGTAAAAATCTATAAACACGCATCAATCCATATCCCCCTAATTTTAATATAATTCCAGCTAAAATTATTGAACCAGAAATAGGTGCTTCTACATGAGCTTTAGGAAGCCATAAATGAACTAAAAATATTGGTATTTTAACTAAAAAAGCTAAAATTATAGAAATATATAAAATATCAAAATCAAATATATAATTATTTATTAAATAAAAATTTATTGAACCAATATAATTATATAAATAAAATAAACCAATTATTATAGGTAAAGAAACTAATAATGTATAAAATAACAAATATAAACCAGCTTGCAAACGTTCAGGTTGATAACCTCAACCTAAAATTAAAAATAAAGTAGGAATTAATCTTCCTTCAAAAAATAAATAAAATATAAATAAATTATTGTTTCCAAAAGCTAATACTAATAAAGCTAATAACAATAAAATATTAAATAAAAATAATTTCTTATAATTATTATTTTTAAAGACTATTTCTCTAGCTATTAATATTAAAGCAGAAATTCATAAACTTAATAAAATTAATCTATAAGAAAGTAAATCACAACCTAAAAAATATGATATATTAATAAAATAATTAGAATAATTATTAAAAATAATAAAAAAAAATCTAATTAAAAATAATATATTTTGTACCATTCAAAATATATTATTAATAAAACAAACTGGAAAAATTATAAAAATAAATAAAATAAATTTTAACATTATAAAATTCTAAAAGATTGAAAATTATCATTCCCATGAGTACGAATTAAAGAAACTAAAATAGATAATCCTAAAGCTCCTTCACAAACACTAAATGTTAAAAATATTATTCTAAAATATATTTCATAATTTATTATATGTAAATAAATAAATAATAATAAAAATAATATTAAAACAATAAATTCTAAACTTAATAATATTGATAATAAATGTTTTCGTATTGAAACAAACATAAATAATCCTATTATTAATATTAAACTAGGTAATTCTCAATTAAAAAATTTTAACATTTGTTTTAATAATTTAATAAAAATATTGGTCTTGTAAACCAAAAATAAGATTATAATCTTTTAAAACTTCAAGAGAAAAATTAAATATTTTTTCATTAATCCCCAAAATTAATATTTTACATAAACTACCTCTTGATATTATTCAAATTATATATTTATTATCATTAATTAATAGATTATTATTTATTCAAATAAATCACCCATTGGCTATAGGATTAACCTTATTATTTCAAACAGTATTTATTAGAATTATTACTGGATTAATTACAAAAACATTTTGATTTTCATATATTTTATTTTTAATTTTTTTAGGTGGTATATTAGTATTATTTATTTATGTAACATCATTAGCATCAAATGAAATATTTTCTATATCTATTAAATCATTTCTATTTAGATCAATATTTATAATTATTATTATTTTTATTACTTATATATTTATAGATCAAATAATATTATCAATAAATATATTTAATGAAGAAATAAGTTCATTAAATAACAATATATTTTCTATAGAAAATTCATTAAGATTAAATAAATTATATAATTTTCCAACAAATTATATTACAATTTTATTAATAAATTATTTATTAATTACTTTAATTGCTATTGTAAAAATTACTAAATTATTTTATGGACCTTTACGAATAATAAATTAACTAATGAATAAATCATTACGAACGACTCACCCCATTTTTAAAATTGCTAATAATTCATTAGTAGATTTACCAGCACCAATTAATATTTCAGCATGATGAAATTTTGGATCATTATTAGGATTATGTTTAATTATTCAAATTTTAACAGGTCTCTTTTTAGCTATACATTATACAGCAAATATTGAATTAGCCTTTAATAGAGTTAATCATATTTGTCGTAATGTAAATAATGGATGATTTTTACGAACTTTACATGCTAACGGAGCTTCATTCTTTTTTATTTGCATTTATTTACATGTAGGACGAGGAATCTATTATGGATCATATTTATATCAAGAAACATGATTGGTAGGAGTAATTATTTTATTTTTAGTAATAGGAACTGCTTTTATAGGATATGTTTTACCTTGAGGACAAATATCATTTTGAGGTGCTACTGTAATTACAAATTTATTATCAGCAATCCCATATATTGGAATTGATTTAGTACAATGAGTATGAGGAGGATTTGCTGTTGATAATGCAACATTAACTCGATTCTTTACATTCCATTTTATTTTACCATTTATTGTATTAGCAATAACTATAATTCATTTATTATTCTTACATCAAACAGGATCAAATAATCCTATAGGAATTAATTCAAATGTAGATAAAATTCCATTTCATCCATACTTTACATTTAAAGATTTAATTGGATTTGTTATTATATTAATAATATTAATTATACTTACATTAATTAATCCTTATTTATTAGGTGATCCTGATAATTTTATCCCAGCTAATCCATTAGTAACACCTGTTCATATTCAACCTGAATGATATTTTTTATTTGCATATGCTATTTTACGATCAATTCCAAATAAATTAGGAGGAGTAATTGCATTAATATTATCAATTTTAATTTTAGCAATTTTACCTTTTTATAATATAAGAAATTTTCGAGGAATTCAATTTTATCCAATTAACAAAATTTTATTTTGAATTATAGTAATTACAGTATTTTTATTAACATGAATTGGAGCACGACCAGTTGAAAACCCCTATATTTTAGTAGGACAAATTTTAACAGTAATTTATTTTATATATTATTTAATTAATCCTTTAATAACTAATTGATGAGATAAATTAATTAATTAGTTAATGAGCTTGATATAAGCATATGTTTTGAAAACATAAGATAGAAATTAAATTTTCTATTAACTTAAATTATAAATAAATATTATTAAAATAAATTTATAATTTTTCTTAAATATACTACTAAAATTAATTAACTATATAAATATAATTAATAAAATTTTTAAACCAATAAAAAATATTAAATAATTTAAAGATAAAGGTAAAAATCCCTTTCAAGCTAAATATATTAATTTATCATAACGAAATCGAGGTAAAGATCCACGAACTCAAATAATTAAAAATCCAATAAAAGTTAATTTTAAATAAAATAATAAAGAAAATAAATCACCACCTAAAAATATTAATACAAATAATATACTTATAAATAAAATTCTTGAATATTCAGCTAAAAAAATTAATGCAAATCCACCTCTTCTATATTCAATATTAAATCCTGATACTAATTCAGATTCTCCTTCAGCAAAATCAAAAGGAGTACGATTTATTTCAGCTAAAGAAATAGTTAATCAAACTAATATTATAGGAAATAATAAAATCATAAATCATAAATATTTTTGATAATAATAAAAATTAATAAAATTATAATCACCAATTAAAAAAATAAAAGATAATAAAATTAAAGCTAATCTTACTTCATAAGAAATAGTTTGAGCAACTGATCGCAAACTTCCTAATAAAGCATAATTTGAATTAGATGATCAACCAGCAATTATGATCGTATAAACACCTAAACTAGTAATACATAAAAAATATAAAATTCCTAAATTAAAAGAAAATAATTTAATAAAAAAAGGAATACATAATCAACACAATAAAGACAAAAATAAACTAAAAATAGGTGAAAAATAATATGAAATATAATTTGATATTAAAGGATAAGTCTGTTCTTTTGTAAATAATTTAATTGCATCACTAAAAGGTTGAGGAATTCCTATAATACCAACCTTATTAGGACCTTTTCGAATTTGAATATACCCTAATACTTTTCGTTCTAATAAAGTTAAAAATGCAACTCTAATTAATACACAAATTACTAATAATAATCTTCCAATTAATGATATAATAAAATCTATAAAAATCAAGTACTATTTATAGAATAATCTATATAAAATAAATTCTAAATTTATTGCACTAATCTGCCAAAATAGTACATATATTAATTATATTCAATTTTAAAAATTAAATAATTCAAATATTTACTCCTTTCGTACTAAAATATTTTAATTTATTAAAGATAGAAACCAACCTGGCTCACACCGGTTTGAACTCAGATCATGTAAGAATTTAAAAGTCGAACAGACTTAAAATTTAAGCTTCTACACCTAAAATTATATCTTAATCCAACATCGAGGTCGCAATCATTTTTATCAATAAGAACTCTCCAAAAATATTACGCTGTTATCCCTAGAGTAACTTAAATTTTTAATCATTATTAATGGATCAATAATTCATAAATTAATGTTAAACTTTTAATAAAAGTTTAATAAATTTTACTATCACCCCAATAAAATATATTATAAATAATAAATAAAATAAATCTAAAAAATTTATTAATTAAAATATATTAAGATTCATAGGGTCTTCTCGTCTTTTAAAAATATTTTAACTTTTTAATTAAAAAATTAAATTCTATAATAAATTTATATGAAACAGTTAATATTTCGTCCAACCATTCATTCCAGCTTTCAATTAAAAAACTAATGATTATGCTACCTTTGCACAGTTAATATACTGCGGCCGTTAAATAATTATCAATGGGCAGGTTAGACTTTTTAATTAATTCAAAAAGACATGTTTTTGTTAAACAGGCGAACATTTATTTTGCCGAATTCTTTATATAAACTTTTCATAAATATTTATATTTAAATAATAAATATACTAATTTTATCATTATTATTTTATTTAATAAATTAAAATAAAAATTTTAATAAATATTTAAAATTATAATAAATAATATAATTTTATAAATAATTTATAACAAAATTATAAATAATTGCTAATTCTAAACATATATTTATATAAATTATTTAAAAATTTTTAAAAATTTATTTTAAAGCTTATCCCTTAAAATATTTAATTTTAAAAATATTATATTAAAAAAAAATTAAAATAATACATTTTAAAATTATAAATTAAATTTATTTCTTAAAAAACTAGATATATTTAAAAACGAATAACTTTTCATTTCTAATAAATTATTAAAAATAATTTTATAACAATAATTTTTATAATTTATTAACTCTTTTAAATTCGAGAATAATAAAATTTTATTTTTTAATTAATAAACCCTGATACACAAGGTACAATAAATTAAATATACTTTTATAATAAAAATTTTTCAAATTATTTCAATTTTATTTTACAATACTAATAAACTATAATTAATATTATTTTTTCTATATAATATACTAAAAATCTAATTTTTAAAATTATTTTTAATAAAATAAATAAAAAATAAATAAAATTAATAAATAAATATTAATCAATTTATATTGATTTGCACAAAAATCTTTTCAATGTAAATGAAATGCTTTACTTAAAAGCTTTAAATTGTCATTCTAGATACACTTTCCAGTACATCTACTATGTTACGACTTATCTTATTTTAATAATAAGAGCGACGGGCGATATGTGCATATTTTAGAGCTAAAATCAAATTATTAATCTTTATAATTTTACCTTCAAATCCAATTTCATTAACTTTTTCATAATTAAATTCAATTATAAATAAATTGTAACTCATTTTTACTTGAACATAAACTACACCTTGATCTGATATAAATTTAATAAAAATTTAAGAAAATTATTATTCTTTTAAAATATTCTTATAACGACGGTATATATATTGATAAACAAATTCAAGTAAGGTCCAACGTGGATTATCGATTATAAAACAAGTTCCTCTGAATAGACTAAAATACCGCCAAATTTTTTAAATTTAAAGATCATAACTAATACTACCTTAGTGTATATATTTAAATTTTTAATAATAGGGTATCTAATCCTAGTTTATAATAAAAATTTCCTAGCTTCAATTAAATAATATTATATTATAAATAAATTTAAAAATTTCACTTAATAAATTTAACATTAAATAAAATTATAAAATTTAACTATCACTAAAAATAATTCATTTATATTATTTATATAACCGCGGATGCTGGCATAAATTTAACCAATATTAAACAAAATCACTATTTCTAAATTTCTTTAAATAATAATATTAATTACTGCGATTAAAATAAAATAATTTTTATTAAAAAAATTATTTATTCATACAAAAATTTACATATAAAATAATTTGATAACAAACTATTAAGCTAAAATAAAACTTTATAAATTTATATAATAAAAACAATAAATAATTAATATTTAAATAAATTAAATATAAATAATTAAAATTAATTATAAAAAATAAATAAAATAAATTTTATTTAAATAAATATTAATAAAATAAATTTATTTATAATTATTATTATTTGTAAATAAATAAAATTTAATAAAATTTTTATGTGATCAATTCTAAAATCGATTTTTTTTAAAATTTTTTAAATTTAAAAATTGAAACAATAGAAATAACCAATTTGACTAAACTTTTTTTTTTAAAATTTTAAAAAAAAAAAAAAAAAACCTAAAAAAAAATTTTTTTTTTTTAAAAAAAAAAAAAAAAAAAAAAAAAAAAAAATAAATATTTTTTTAAAA
>Ga0173483_10000190_pt1 | contig 16041 bp, 14 predicted proteins | sample NitcycUS178409R2_FD_122621 | JGI IMG/M metagenome (GOLD analysis project Ga0173483, IMG submission 122621) | Soil microbial communities from Arlington Agricultural Research Station in Wisconsin, USA - Nitrogen cycling UWRJ-S178-409R-2 (version... | ecosystem: Environmental > Terrestrial > Soil...
AGGCCAAGGTCTGCTCGGCACGGCGCTGGTACAAAGACTCGAGGCTCGCGGCGTGACGGTGAGCTCCGCGAGCCGGCGTACCGGCGTTGATCTTGCCACTAGCGCCGGGCTGGAAGCAGCGCTTGACGGGGTCGAGTGTGTGGTCCATGCCGCCGTTCATCCGCTGCGTCATCGACGAGTGAATTTCGACGGTACCCGCCGGTTGATCAAGATCCTGGTCGGTCGGCCCACGCCGCCACACGTCATCTATCCCTCGATCGTCGGCTGTGACCGTATCCCGTTTCGCTACTATCGCGCGAAGTACGCTTCCGAGCTGGTGCTCGAGCGGAGCCAACTGCCGGTGACGGTGGTAAGGGCGACGCAGTTCCACGCGGTCGTCGCTGCAGTTGCCCGGACTGTGACGCCGGGTCCAGTCACATTCATGCCCAACGGAATATCGTTTCAGCCTTGCGACCATCGTTGGATCGCCAGTGAGCTGGCCGACATCGCACTCGGGCCGGCACCACCGGGGTACGACCAGGCGGCCGATCGAGCGGGGCCCGAGCGTCTTAGCCTCGCCGATGCCGTGGTACTGATTCGGGGCATGAAAGGAAAAAGGCCGCCGCGGTTGATCACCCTTCCACCTATTGGTGGCACGCTGCAAGCATTTCAGGCCGGAGCCAATCTCCCCGATCCGGGCACCAAGATCGGCGGCTCATCGTTCCAGGAATTCCTCGAAGGGGTTAGACGGTAAGGGCCTTGAGCTCGGCCAGCAGCTTGCTCATGGTGTCCTTGGCGTCACCGAAGAGCAGCGTTGTGGTCGGTTCGTAAAGCAGCTCGTTCTCGATACCGGCGAAGCCGGGCCGCATCGATCGCTTCATGAAAACCACCTGACGGGCCTGATTGGCGTGCAGGATCGGCATGCCGTATATCGGCGCACCAGGGGTCGTCTCTGCGGCCGGGTTGACGACATCGTTAGCGCCAACCACTAGCGCCACGTCCGCTTGCTTGAACTCCGGATCGATCTCATCCATCTCCTTGAGCTGCTCGTACGGCACCTGAGCCTCAGCGAGCAACACATTCATGTGGCCCGGCATCCGGCCGGCAACGGGGTGGATGGCGTAATCGACCTGAACGCCGCGTTCGGAAAGCAGGTCGACAAGCTGGCGCAAAGTGTGCTGGGCCTGCGCCACCGCGAGACCGTAACCAGGCACGATAATCACGCGTTGGGCATACGCGAGCAAGATCGCCACATCAGCGGGGCTCGCCGACTTCACAGGGCGATCACTGACCGTGATGGCGCCGAGCGTCGAGCCACCCTTAAGGGCGCCGAACAAGACATTGATCACCGAGCGGCCCATCGCGTTGGCCATCAAGCGGGTAAGCAAGGTACCTGCGGACCCGACCAGCGTGCCGGCGACAAGCAACAAGATGTTCTCCAGCAGGTAGCCGCTGGCGGCGACCGTCAGACCGGTGAACGCGTTCAGCAAAGAGATCACGATGGGGACGTCGGCACCACCCACGGGGAGCACAAGTAGTACACCCAGTCCGGCACCGACGGCGGCCAGCAGCACGGCGAATATCAGGCTGGGGATGAGGACCAAGCCGACACTGGAACCAAATGCTGCCAGCAATCCCAGTCCATAGAGGATGGGATAACCCGGGAATACCACAGGGCGCGTCGTCATCAGTTCTTGCAGCTTGAGGAAGGTGACCACCGAGCCGGCGAAGCTGACCGACCCGACCAAGATCGTGAACGCCATCACGATCAGGTCGAACACCGGTGTCGTGCCGGGGCCCAGCTCGGTCAGTTCGATGATCGCCACAATGGCCGCCGCGCCGCCTCCGACCCCGTTGAACAAAGCCACTAGTTGGGGCATCTGCGTCATCTGGACGCGATAGGCGCCGAGAACGCCGATGGCTGTGCCAGCTGCGATCGCCGCCAAGATCGGCAGCAGGTGGTGGATGTCGGAGACCAGAAAGACGATCACGCAGGCCAACAGCGCACCGGCCGCGCCGATCAGGTTGCCGCGTCGGGCGGTCCTAGGTGAGGACAAGCCCTTTAAGGCGATAATGAAGCAGACCGCCGCTGCCAGATACCCAAGTTGAGCCCAAGCTAGGGTCACTTCTCGAGCTCCCGGCGTGCAGATTTCTCTACGGCTCGTTTGGGGCGCGAGAACATGATCAACATGCGGTCGGTGACGACGAACCCACCGACCATATTGATCGAGGCCAAGACCACAGCAACCAGGCCTAAGACGAGAATCGGTACCGATTGCGCAGTACCAGCAACCAGGATGGCCCCGATCAAGATCACGCCATGGATGGCATTCGCACCTGACATCAGCGGGGTGTGCAAGGTGGAGGAGACCTTGGAAATCACCTCCACGCCGACGAAGATCGACAACACAAAGATCGTCAGCCAAATGATGGGGTCAGTGTTCATGAGTGAAGTATCTGTCCCGCGTGGGTTATGCACATTGCAGAAGTGATTTCATCCTCAAAATCCGGAGCAAAACGGCCGTCCCGCGTCATCAGCATGATCACGTTCAAGACATTCTGGGCGTACAACCGGCTGGCAGGCGCCGGCATCTGGCTTGGTATGTTAGCGCCACCCCACACCTGCACCGAGCCCGCTCGCACGACCTTGCCAGCCACCACGCCTTCGACGTTACCGCCCGCCTCGGCTGCCAGGTCGACGACGACCGAACCAGGTGCCATCTGGAGGATCATCTCGCTGGTCACCAGTAGCGGCGCTCGTCGCCCCGGCACTGCCGCTGTTGTGATCAATGCGTCGGCGGTGGCGACATAGCTAGCAAGCAGTTCGCGTTGCCGTTGGGCGCGCTCCTCTGTCATCTCCCGGGCATAGCCGCCTGCTCCCTCGAGGGTCGGCAGTGGCAGCTCAATGGCTTGCGCCCCCATCGACCGGATCTCCTCGGCCGCGGCGGCGCGTACGTCGTAGCCCTTGACTACCGCACCCAAACGCCGACAGGTCGCGATCGCCTGAAGACCCGCGACGCCGGCGCCCAGCACCACGACCTGCGCCGGTGGGACCGTACCAGCGGCCGTCATGCTCAAGGGAAAGAACTGACCCAGCATGCTGGCAGCAACAATGGCTCCCCGATAGCCGGCGACCAAGGCCTGGGAACTCAAGGCATCCATCGATTGCGCACGGGAGATGCGCGGCACGTATTCCATCCCAAAGGTGGTGAGCTTCCGGTCACTACGAAGCGCGATATCACCTGGGCGTTCGGCGGACGGGAAGAAGGAGATCGTCGCCGCTCCAGATGGCAGCGGAGCTAGGCAGGCAGCGTCGAGCGGCTGCACACTGAGCACCACATCTGCCGCGTCGAACGGATGCTCGGTGACCAGGGCACCGGCCGCCTCGTACGCCCCATCGGAGAAGAGGGCACCGGCGCCGGCTCCCGTTTGCACCGCGACCTCGTAACCGACAGCGCGCAGTCTGCGCACGAGTTCGGGAACCATCGCAACACGGGCCTCGCCGGGCGCCTGTTCCCGGGCTACCGCGATGCGCACATTCCGAACCTAATGCACGCCGACTTGTCAGAATCCAGTCGCGCTATAACGCGGCTGGATTCTGACAAGTCGGCTTGTCGGGGTCACCGAACTTTGACATTGATTGAGTGGTATCCAGTTGCGCCGTTAGGCATCGGCGGCGCCTCCGCGGCCGTCTGAAGCATTCCGTTCGCGTCCGTGGCGCGAACGGTCAGCGTGTGGCTGCCTGGGGTGGCAGCCCATTCGTATTTCCACTGCCGCCAGGTGTCCGGGCCAATCGTCTCCGCAAGCTGTGCAGGCTGCCATCCGTTCTTGTCGACTTGGACCTCGACAGCCGAGATGCCGGTGTGTTGGGCCCAGGCGACGCCGGCGACGACGACCGTTCCCGCGTTGACGGTCGACTTACGCGGTACGTCGATCCGCGAGGCCAGCTTGATGGGAGCCTTGGCCGACCAACCGAGAGGGGTCCAATAGGCCTGTTCCTTGGCGTACATGGTGACCTTCAATGACGTCACCCACTTAGTCGCCGAGACATAGCCGTAAAGGCCCGGAACGACCATGCGTACCGGGAAGCCGTGCTCGATGGGCAAGGGCTCGCCATTCATGCCGATCGCCAGGATGGCCTCCCGCTTCGGATCGGTGAGGGCCGACAGGGGCGTACTGGCAGTCCAGCCGTCATGGCTCTTTGAGAGGACCATGTCGGCGCCCGCAAGAGGCTTCGCTTCGGCCAGCAGCTCGCGTATGGGATATCCGAGCCACAGCGCGTTGCCGATCAGATCGCCGCCAATCTCATTGGAGACGCAGGTAAGTGTGGTCATGTGTTCGACGAGCGGCTTGCCGCTGAGGTCGGCGTAGTTGATCTGGATCGGGTTCTCGACCATCCCGGTGATCCTGAGGCTCCAGGTTTCAGGATCGACTATGGGCGCCTGGAGTGAGGTATCGATCCGATAGAAGTCATCGTTCGGGGTCACATACGAGGCGAGGCCGTCGAGGTGGAAATCAGCGCCCGCAGGCGGCCCGGGCGGGGGTTTCACGGGAGTCGGCAGCTTCAGCTTCTGACGTGCGGTGTCGACGGCTGAGGACGCACTGGCGAGCAGTTGGCCGGTGATCGCTGCGACCGTGGCCGCCGCGCCGACCGCGATTGTCCATCCCAGGAAGTTCCGTCGCGCGGCCGATTGCGCTGCATCATCGTTCACCGCTGCAGGTGCCGGGCGCCACCGTTGCAACTTGCTGATCAGCGAGCTCAAGATCATGTAACCCAACAGCAGGCCGACGATAGTTGGGACGTAGGCGGTGATCGTCGCCTCTGGCTGCGCGGCGATGCCGAGAATTCCGAGTACCGCCACGAGGGCGAACACGGCGGCACCGGCGAAGCGACGGCGCCACTCGAGCTGGCCGGCGATGGCACAGAGAACGAGAACCCCGACAACAATGATGGCGAGCAGCACGGGTTTGTCCGCAATGCCGAGAGTTTCCTTGCCGAAGTTGACCAGTGATGCTGGCAGCAGATTGATAATCAGTTCGCCGACTGCAGGTACCGGCGAGCCGGCTGGCGCGACGACCCATGCGACGAGGATGGCGATGGCGAGACCGGCCAGGCCGGCGACAGCTCCCGCGAGCCGTGCCCACCATCGGGTGACACGTGCCACCTCCCGCTCGTCCCGGCTGTGCACCTCACCATCCTGCGCTCGCGCCGGCCGTCGGACAACGAATTAGTGCTTACGCATTAGTCACGGCAGGCTATTGATCATGGCTGCAGCGCTCGACTGCGTCGATTACTATCCCGGCTGGGTTGAGAATGCCGACCAGCTCTTTGACCAGCTTCGGGGCGACATTGGCTGGGAACAGCACACCATCAGGCTCTACGGCCGCACTGTCCCTACCCCGCGGCTGACGGCATGGATGGGAGATGCCGCCTACCGCTACTCCGGAATCGTGAACATGCCGGCTCCCTGGCCGGAAGCCCTCGCAGAGCTGCGAGAGCGGCTCCGCACGGAGTTGGGTGTTGACTTCAATTCCTGCCTGGCCAATCTCTATCGGGACGGCACTGACTCAATGGGCTATCACAGCGATGATGAGCCTGAGCTAGGCCCGCGACCCACTATCGCCTCGATCAGCCTCGGGGATCGGCGACGTTTCGTGCTGCGGCATCGAACGACTCGGGAGCGATGGGATTGGGATCTCGGCCACGGTGACCTCTTGGTAATGCGGGATGAATCGCAGAGTGACTACGCCCATGCGGTTCCGAAGACCTCTCGGCCGGTTGGGCCTCGGATGAACCTCACCTTCAGGCGGTTCCAACCGAGTCAGGACTGACGCCCGCCCAGACTGTTTCTTAGAATCTCCCCCGAGCCGCGACCGCTTCACTCGTTCCACGCTCAAATCTTTCGCTGCAGCGCCAGCTCGGGGGAGATTCTGAGAATTTTGGCGTCACCGTTAACATCGGGGCCCCTTTTGAGGCCTTCCATATATGTGGGGACTACATTCCATGAGATCCAGCGGCTGTTGGCCGCCGAGGGCGTTATCGCACGTCAGAACCACCCTGAGCTCGACACCACTTTGCGCTATCTGGTGCGCCGTGGCGATCTCGCTCGTGTGCTTCCTGGCATCTATGCGGCTGCAGATCAGGCAGCATCGCTACAGGCTCGTGTCAGAGCACTCAGCTGTCTCGATCCTGACGCGATACTGGTTGGCGCTGTCGCCGCACGGCTCTCATTCTGGCCCGAGCTTCGGGTAAATCTCGTCGAATGTGCGGTTCGCCACCGGAAAGCACCCCAGGTTGGTTACTGCTTCACCCGACGGCAAATCCCGGCCGAGCTTGTCGTCAACCGGCGCGGCCTGCACTACACGGCGCCAGCGCTCACGGCGTTAGATCTGTGCGGGGCGATGGGTGGCGACGCGATTGATCAGGCGCTGCGCAGTCGGGCTACGACGCTTGCCCAGGTCCATCGAGCAATGGAACTCACGGCCGCGCGAGTCGGCAATCCAACCAGGCGACAGCTCTTACTTGATTCCCGTGAGGAGCCGTGGTCGAAGGCGGAGCGCATGTTCCACCGCCTACTTCGGGACGCTGGCATCACCGGATGGAAAGCCAACCGACCAGTGGTGCTAGATGGCTCCACGTTCTATGTCGACGTCATCTTTCGCAAGCTCAAGCTCGCGATTGAGATCGACGGCCGGCTGTACCACACCGGGACGGAGGTCTTCGAGAGCGACCGATGGCGGCAGAACCTCCTCGTCCTGAACGGCTGGTGCGTGTTGCGATTCACCTGGACCATGATCGAAGAGCATCCAGAAGACGTCATCGCGATGGTGCGCGACGCGATGAAAATGCTGACAGCTACAGGGCTCTGAAATGACTAACTCAGAACGGCCTCCGACCGCGAGCTGGTCCGGCCCCAACCGCAACCGGGGGTTGTAGATCTTCTAGCTCTTCTCTGCCTGCAGCGAATTGGGAGTTGTAGAGATCGAAGTAGTGACCACGTGCCTCCAGCAGCTCGTGGTGGGTACCTTGCTCCACGATCTTCCCGTCCTCCATCACCAGGATCACATCGGCGTCGCGGATAGTGGAGAGCCGGTGAGCGATCACAAAGCTGGTCCGATCCGAGCGCAGCGCAGCCATTGCACGTTGCACAAGGACCTCGGTGCGGGTGTCAACAGAGCTGGTCGCCTCATCCAAGATCAGCAGCGCCGGGTCGGCGAGGAATGCACGAGCGATGGTGATCAGCTGCTTCTCGCCAGCACTCATGTTGCTGGCTTCCTCGTCCAGAACCGTGTCGTAACCGTTCGGCAGTGCGTGCACGAAACGATCAACATAGGTTGCCTCTGCAGCTGCGTGGATCTCCTCCTCAGTCGCGGTAGGCCGACCATAGGCAATGTTCTCCCGAATGGTGCCGTGAAAGAGCCAGGTGTCCTGCAGCACCATCCCGATGTTGGACCGCAACGCTGCCCGCGGCACTGTGGCAATGTCTACCCCGTCGAGGGTGATACGGCCGCGATCCAGCTCATAGAACCTCATGATCAGGTTGACCAGCGTGGTCTTGCCGGCCCCGGTCGGGCCGACTATCGCCACCGTGCTGCCGGGCTCAGCCACCAGGGACAGATCGCTGATCAACGGCTGCTCGGGATCGTAGGAGAACCAGATGTGCTCGAACGCCACCCGCCCGCAGGTCGGGTTGAGCGAGCTGGCCTCCTCCGGCACCTGCTCTTCTTCATCAAGCACCTCGAAGACTCGTTCCGCCGAGGCGACACCAGACTGCAGCAGATTGGCCATCGAAGCCAGCTGCGTCAGCGGCTGAGTGAACATTCGGGTGTACTGAATGAACGCCTGTACGTCACCGAGGTTCATGGTGCCGCTGGCCACCCGAAGCCCTCCTACGACGGCGATCGCCACATAGTTCAGGTTCCCGATGAAGAACATCGTCGGCATAATCAAACCCGAGACGAACTGGGCGCCGAAGCTGGCGCCATAGACAGCGCCGTTGCGCTCGGCGAACACCGCCTCAACCTCATGTTGCCGGCCAAATACCTTGACCAGCGACTGTCCAGTGAACGCCTCCTCAATGTGACCGTTCAGCTCTCCGGTGGATTTCCACTGCTGGACGAACAGCTTCTGAGACCGTTTTCCGATAAAGCCCGTCACCAAGATCGACACTGGGATCGTGACGAGCGCGATCACGGCCAGCACAGGTGATATGACGAACATCATTACGGTGACGCCGATAACGGTGAGCAGCGAGGTGAGCGCTTGGCTCAGCGTTTGCTGCAGCGATTGGGAGATGTTGTCGATGTCATTGGTCACTCGGCTCAGCAGCTCGCCGCGAGTCTGCTTGTCAAAGTAGCTCAGTGGTAGCCGGTGAATCTTCTGTTCGACCTGGCTACGCAAGGTGTACATGGAACGCTGCACTGCACCGTTCAGCAGGTAACCCTGCAACCACAAGAACAATGAGGCGACGAGATAAAGGCCGAGCGCCAGCAGTAAGTACTCTCCCAGTAGCCCGAAGTCGATCCCCTGCCCAGGAATGACGTTCAGCCGCTGCAGCATGTCGGCGAACCTGTTATTGCCCTGAGCCCGCAAGGCGGCGATGACCTGCTCCTTGGTGGCCCCACTTGGCAGGTTCTTCCCAAGGACACCAGTGAAGATCACGTCTGTGGCCATGCCCAAGATCTTCGGTCCCATTACGTTCATCACGATGCCGACCACGGCAAGCAGCACAACCAAGATCAAGATCATCCGCTCCGGCGCCAGATGTCCGAGCAGACGCTTGAGCGAAGGGAAGAAGTGCAGCGACTTCTCTACTGGGCGGGCCTGTCCCCACATGCGCCCGCCACCTGTAGACGGCGGACCATATTTGGGACGCTCTGGCGCCTTGGGACCCCGCTGCCCGTTGCCCCGGGAGCTGGTCGAAGCGCCGGGCGCGTGCCCTTCGACAGGCTCAGGGCGCAGACGATCTTGACCGTTCCCACTCACGCGGCGGCCTCCTCCGCGCTCAGCTGGGAGTCGACGATCTCCGCATACGTCGGACAGTCCGCCAGCAGCTCCTCGTGAGTACCGGTGCCGACAATCTCCCCGTGCTCCAAGACAACGATCTTGTCCGCGTCGGCGATAGTCGCGACCCGCTGCCCGACGATGATTACCGCGGCCTCGGCCGTCTCGCGCTGCAACGCGGCTCGTAGCCGGGCGTCTGTGGCAACGTCCAGCGCCGAAAACGAGTCATCGAAGACGTAGATTTCCGGTCGCTTCACCAACGCCCTCGCGATCGACAAGCGCTGTCGCTGACCGCCAGACACATTAGTGCCGCCTTGGGCGATGAGGGCTTCCAGTTGTCCCGGCATCTCGCGTACAAAGTCCTCCGCCTGAGCCACCCGTAGGGCCTGCCATAGCTCTTCATCTGTCGCGTCTGGTTTGCCATATCGCAGATTGCTCGCGACAGTGCCTGAGAAGAGAAATGCCTTCTGGGGGATGAGGCCGATCCGACTCCACAGCAGCTCGGGATCGCATTCACGTACCTCTACCCCGTCCACCGCGATCGATCCGCCGGTAGCGTCGAACAGTCGTGGGATCAGCGAGACCAGCGTGGATTTGCCGGCGCCGGTTGAGCCGATGATCGCTGTGGTTCGGCCCGGCTCAGCGGTAAAGGTGATGTTCCGCAGCACCGGCGTCTCGGCTCCCGGATAGGTGAATTCGGTGTTCCCGAACGACACCACGCCAGTGGCCGGGAGCTCCGTCACTGGATGCTGAGGCGGCAACATCGAGGACTCGGTGTTGAGTACCTCCTGGATCCGCTCGGCGCAGACTGCGGCGCGCGGCGCGATTATCAGCAGGAAGGTCGCCATCATGACCGACATCAAGATCTGGACGAGGTAAGTCAGGAAGGCAGTCAACGCACCAATCTGCATATCGCCGGCATCAATGCGCTGTGCTCCGAACCACAGGACCGCGACGCTGGAGGCGTTGAGGATGAACATCACCATGGGGAAGATCGAGGCCACGTATCGGCCGACTGACGTGGTGGTGTCGGTGAGCTCGGTATTGGCCCGTGCGAACCGCGCCGTCTCGTACGGTTCGCGAACGAACGCCCGAACTACCCGGATGCCTGTGATCTGCTCGCGCAGCACCCGGTTGACGGTGTCAATTCGGGTCTGCATTAGCCGGAACAACGGACCCATCTTGCGGATCACCAAGAAGACCGAGAGCGCGAGTACCGGCATCGCCACGGCGACCAGCCAGGACAGGCCGATATCGGTACGCAGCGCCATGATGATGCCGCCGATCATGGTGATCGGCGCAGCGACGAACATAGTGCAGCTCATCAGCACGAGCATCTGCACCTGCTGCACATCGTTGGTGTTGCGGGTGATCAACGATGGTGCCCCGAAGTGGTTGAGCTCCCTGGAGGAAAAAGAAAGCACCCGCTCGAACAGCGCCGAGCGTACGTCTCGACCGAAGCTCATAGCCGTCTTCGCTCCCAGATAAGTTGCCCAGATTGAGCAGCCGACCTGAACCAGCGTGACGGCCAGCATCATGCCACCGGTACGCCAGATGTAGCCGGTGTCTCCCTTGGCAACGCCCTCGTCGATGATCGCCGCGTTAAGGCTCGGCAGCAGCAGCGCGGCCATCGTGCCGGCAAGCGACAAGATCAGCAGACCGGTGATCGGTCGCCGGTAGCGAGCAAGATAGGTCCGGAGCAGCCGGATCAGCATGATGTCCGTTCCTTGTGTAGTGAGCGTTGCCGGCAGATGCCGTAGAGAACAAGATCCACAATCTGTTGGGGCTGGTTGAGCCGCTGGTCGCCCAGAATGTGGTGGCTCATCGAAAAAGTGATCGCCCGTAGCACGCTGGCCGCCTCCAGCGCGTTTAGCCGCAACCGGTCTTGATCTTGTCTGATCAAGGCGGCAATGGCATTGTTGAGCAGCTCATTGTCCGCCTGCTGCTTGGCCCGGAAGGTATCGCGATCATGCGCCTCCTTACGCAGCTGCAGCGACCCAAACAGCGCAAAGACTCGGCGTAAGCGCTCCTGCAGGATGGCGACGGCTGCCGTCAGTCGCCCCTCAAGGCTCAGATCAAGATCAACTTGAGCAAGCTCATCGCAGGTGTATGCAATGTTGTAGGCGTCCTCGATGACGGCATCGATAAGAGCCTCCTTGGTAGCAAAGGCGCGGAAGATCGTGCCCTCCGCAACACCCGCGGCCTCAGCGATTTGCCTGGTGCTGACGTCGCGCCCGAATTGCTCCAGGAGCGGCTCGGTCGCCGCGACGAGCGCTGCTCGGCGTTCATCAAGGGGAAGAGGCGCGGCGCGAGTCACCAGGCCATCTTAGTGAGTGAGCACTCACTCAGCAACGGATTATCCCCGAGCGTCATGGTGTTAGTCACACTAATGCTGATTTCAAAAAGAGAAGGAACCGAAGCGGTGAATCTAGGCCGGCTGGCGGATGAGGTCTTCGAGGCTGTCATCTTCGATCTCGACGGAACGCTCATCGACTCCACTCCAGCCGTGATCCGGTCCTGGAGCGCCTGGGCCGACGAGTATGGGCTCACCGCAACCGAACTGGGCCGGCACCACGGCGTTCCCTCCGCATCGGTGGTTCGAGCTGTGGTGCCCGAAGATCGGTATGAAGCTGCCGTACGACGCATCACTGAGTTGGAGCTGACTGACGTTCACGACATTGTGGTGCTGCCTGGTGCCACCGAGGCTCTTGCCTCCCTGACAGATGCCAAGAATGCGATCGCCACATCCTGTACGGTGCCGCTGGCCAAAGCCCGGATCGCGGCCGCCCAGCTTGAGCCGCCCACAGTGATCGTGACCGCCGACGACGTGGTGAATGGCAAGCCGCATCCTGAGCCCTTCCTTCAAGCGGCGCGCAGGCTCAACGCTGACCCACGGCGCTGCCTCGTGGTGGAGGACGCACCAAAAGGCCTGGAGGCAGCTCAGGCGGCCGGCTGCTACACGCTTGCCGTTGTCACCACGACACCTCGCGAAGCTCTCAACGCCGACGCAGTTGTGACCGATCTTTCAGAGGTTCGGTTTGCGGCGAATCATGAGGGCATTCGCGTGCAAGTGGCTGACGAGCCAAGCGCAGCGATCAGCTAGCCGGTCTTGCGTCGGAAATTGCGCTTCGTCTCAACGGGGCCGTGTCCATGCACATGCTGCGGTTCGTTGTCGATGTGATCCTCGCCCTTACGACCCTGCTTCGCCTCCAGAGCCTCACGGAATTTGCGCTTGGTCTCGTCCTCGGGTGTTTGTTTTTGGCCGGGTTTGTCACTAGCGCTCATGAGGCCAATTCTTACCGCTGATCGTCCGCGCTAGAAGATTGCTGGTCCGACTCACTGGATGCTGACCAGTTCGGCGGCCAGTTACGCATAATCTCATCGTCGCCCCGTTGATCACCGCGGTCAGCCTCAGCAGCGGCCTGCTCGCCGGACGGATCCGCCGCCTCCTCCTTCTCCGGCACGAGCCGCACTGCGGTGCCGTAGGCGGCGACCTCGCTAAGTGATTGAGTGATCTCGCTGCAGTCGAATCGAAGTCCCACGACTGCATCCGCTCCCGCCGCGGCGGCCATCTCCACCATCCGGGACACTGCATCTTGGCGCGAGTCGGTCAACATCACGACATAGCCGTCAACCGGGTTGCCGCCCCGCAAATCGGGCCGCAGCTCACGAGTACGGGCGACGACTCCAACCACGTCACCAATCACGCTCGAGATATCGCGCCCGGGAACGTTTTCCATCGTGACCACCGGCAGTGCCCGAGGCACGAGAGCCGGCTGCTTCAGAGCGGGCGGCTGCGGTGTCCACTGCGCCGGCTGTTGTCCGTACGGACCCTGGCCGGGCTGGCCATACGGCTGCTGCGGTGGGTACTGCCCCGGCTGTTGACCGTACGGACCCTGCTGAGGTGGGTAGGGCGGCTGCGGTTGGCGTCCTGCTGAAGGCTGACCGTACGGCTGCTGCGGCTGGCCATACGGTCCGGGCTGCTGTTGCCCGTACGGATTGCCTGGGTTCTGCCCGTAGGGCGGCTGCTGCCCGTAGTTGCTCATGCCGACAAGATATCGGCCAGCACAGTCGTGCCGATCTCCTAGCCCAGCTCGGTCATCTCTACGGTGACGAACATTTCAGAGCGACCGCCGGAGTAGGTGCCGCGCAACGGTGCGACATCGCCGTAGTCGCGGCCGTGACCGACCCGCACATAGCCGTCAGTGAGCCGCCGGCACATCGTCGAGTCGTACGCCACCCAGCTCCCACACCACCACTCAATCCATGAGTGACTCTCGCCTTCCACTGTCTTGTTCGGCTCACCGCTGCCTGGATGGAGGTAGCCCGACACGTAACGGGCAGGCAGGCCGATCGAACGCAAAGCTCCTAAGGCCAGGTGACTGTAGTCCTGGCAGACACCCCGGCGTAGTTCCCAGACCTCGCGGGCCGTGCTCGTGACCTTGGTCGAGCCACGCTCGTAGGCCAGATGATCAGAAATCAGTGAGCAAACGTCGAGGGCCGCCAGTCGAGGCGGTTGTGCTGTCGTTCCAGCCGCCAGAGCCGCCAGTTCCTGGGGAGGCTCGGTGCGCTCGTTGACTGTAAGAAATTCGGTCATCTGGTCCACTACTGCGCGATCCCGGAGTGCCGCCCAGCCAAGATCATTCGGCGCCACCCGTCGATCAACATCCCAGGCAAGATCATCTCCGTGCGTCTCGACGACGCCCTGAGCGTGTACGGTAAGGCGCTCATGCGGCTCGTGCACTTCGAAAGTGGTGACGGCGGTCCCCCAGTAATCGGTATAGCTAAAGCTCCACGCCGCAGGCTCAATCGTGACCCGGCTGCTCCAGACCGTCTGGTGATCAGTTACCGCAGGAGTCATCCGCGCCTCGTTGTAGGAAGACTTGACGCGGGACGCGTACCGAAATCCCGTTCGATGATCAATGCTCAGCCGCATCTCAACGCGTCCCTTCAGTGGTCCAGGCGGGCGTTTCCTCCGCGGCAAAGTAGCTTGTCGAGACTGCGAGAGTGACCTGCGCGCAGACATCCTGTACCACGGACATCTCGTGGCTGAGGTTGGCAAGGAGATCGTCCAGATCGGCGTACTCCAATCGAGCCCGCAGTTGCCCGAGCGAGCGGAGCGCGGGCTCGGCGTGACGCGCGGTGAGCGGGTTGTTCTGCGCGACGCGCTGCAGGCTGTCCGCGGCGGCGATCAACCCGTGCATGATCGACCGCGGGAAGCGCGCGTCCATGACTAAGAACTCCGCCACTTCCCGGTCGGTGTAAAGGCCGCGATAGGTGCGTAGGAAGGCATCGTGTCCACCGCAACCCCGAAGCACTGCCGGCCACTGAGTGCTGCCATGGGTGAGCGAGACGGATGCCACGAGCCGCGAAGTCATGTCAGCTTGCTCCAAAGAGCGGCCCATGGACATGAACTGCCAGCCGTCGTCTCGCACCATGATGCCTCGGGAAATGCCTGCGAACATGGCGCTGCGTTCCCGTGCCCAGTTCAAGAACACGTTGGCCCCACTTGGCCCAAACGGCGTAGTGGGGAGCTGATGCCAGGTGGTATTGACACACTCCCAAAGATCAAGCGGAATCACCTCACGGGCCCGGCGCGCGTTGTCACGCGCCGCCGCATAGCAGAAGTAGATCGATGTTGGCTCGGACGGGTCGTAACCAAGGATCCGCAACACCTCGGTCAGCGTCGGATCCTGAACATGATCAACACTCATCAACGCCAACAGATTGCGGCAGGCATCCACCTCATGAGCTGCCGTCTCCTCAATGATCAGCCGCAAGTGGGTCTGCAGCAGTCGCGCGGTGTCCTCGGCCCGCTCGACGTACCGGCCGATCCAGAACATCGACTCCGCGATACGGCTCAGCATTGCCAGCTCCTGAGCTTTGCCTGCTGTTGTTGATCTTGCTGCTGCCGCTGAGTTTCGGCCATCTTAGGCATCGCGGCGACCGGGATCGGGGCAACCGTCAGCGGTACTTCGGTACGCGTCTTGGGCTGCTTATCAGCATCGTCATGGTGCTCGGTCGGGACGCGATGATTGGACGATGATCGATGTGGCGGTGGGCTGAGCACCCAGGTGTCCTTACTGCCGCCACCCTGGCTGCTGTTGACGACGAGCTCGCCCTCCGGCAGTGCGACCCGGGTCAGTCCTCCGGGGAGCACCCAGACGTCTTCGCCATTGTTGACAGCGAATGGTCGAAGATCGACATGGCGAGGCTGCAGACAGTCTTCGATCAAGGTTGGCACTGTGGACAGCTGTACGACCGGCTGCGCGATCCAGCCACGCGGGTCCTCAGTTACCCGGCCCCGCAGTGCATCCAGCTCCGCTTTGGTGGCGCGCGGGCCGATCACAATGCCCTTGCCACCAGAGCCATCCACCGGCTTGATCACTAGTTCTTCGAGACGATCCAGCACCTCCTCGCGCGCTTGATCATCCTCAAGGCGCCAGGTATCAACATTGGGCAGGATCGGTTCTTCCCGCAAGTAGTAGCGGATCAAGTCCGGCACGTAGGTATAGATCAACTTGTCATCGGCTACCCCATTGCCGATGGCGTTGGCCAATGTGACACCCCCGGTACGCACGGCATTGATTAGGCCGGGTACGCCGAGCATCGAGTCGCCGCGAAAGTGCACCGGATCCAGAAATTCATCATCGACACGGCGGTAGATCACATCGACACGCTGTAGGCCCGCTGTAGTACGCATGAAGACCTTGCCGCGCCGGCACTCAAGATCACGACCCTCCACCAGCTCGACGCCCATGGTGCGCGCCAGCAGGGTGTGCTCGAAGTATGCAGAGTTGTAGACGCCGGGTGTAAGGACTACCACAGTCGGCTCCTCAACACCTGGCGGCGCTGCCTTGCGCAGCGCGGTCAGCAGCCGGGTTGGGTAGCCGGTGACCGGACGGATGCGCTGGTTGGCGAAGGCCTCCGGCATGGCAGTGAGCATGGCGTTGCGGTTCGTCATGACGTAGGAGACCCCGCTCGGCACCCGGACATTGTCCTCGAGGACCCGGACATCGCCGTCGGGATTGCGGATCAGATCGACTCCGGCCACATGG
>Ga0173483_10000191_pt1 | contig 16000 bp, 17 predicted proteins | sample NitcycUS178409R2_FD_122621 | JGI IMG/M metagenome (GOLD analysis project Ga0173483, IMG submission 122621) | Soil microbial communities from Arlington Agricultural Research Station in Wisconsin, USA - Nitrogen cycling UWRJ-S178-409R-2 (version... | ecosystem: Environmental > Terrestrial > Soil...
AGCCTTTACCATGTAGCAATAAACGAAAGTCGTAGTATGTGACTGATGAGTAAAGAGCAGATTTTATATTTATTTAAGCAGGACAAATTTGAATAGTTTATAATTGGATTATTATTATTGCTGTTGCCAATTTCCAATAGCATGTGTATTAATAGTTGATAGTTATTCTCTTAATTTATGGAGCTTCAATTTTCAAAAATAGAACTTCCAAAGGACGTTCAAATTATTCTGGCTCAAAGTCATTTTATCAAAACAGTAGAAGATGTTTCAGAATGTTTAGTTAATTGTGTACCTGACATAAAATTTGGTATCGCTTTTTGTGAATCCAGTGGTCCATGTTTGGTGAGGCATGCTGGAAATGATAGTAATCTTGAGTTACTTGCAACCGATTATGCATACAAACTCTCTGTAGGACACAGTCTAATAATCTTGATAAAAGAGGCTTATCCAATAAACATTTTACCACGGTTAAAAGAAGTACCAGAGGTAGTTAACATATACTGTGCTACAGCTAATCCAATTGAAGTAATCTTTATTGAAACTGAACAGGGAAGAGCAATAATTGGAGTCGTAGACGGATTTAAATCAAAAGGTATAGAGACAGAAGGAGATGTTGAAGAGAGAAAACAATTTCTAAGGAAAATTGGATACAAAATATAAATACGCAAAAATTTCATCCTTTTCTTTTTTACTACACTAGTATAATATTTTCAAAAGAGGATATTATTACTTGATGCTTATTGAATTAGGGTAGTGTACTATTATGTAGTTGCACAGCATCATTTATATTCTCCATTTTTCAATAAAAATACCCCTTCCCTATTTCTTCATTTGGATTTTCATAACTTGTTACTTGGTACCTTAGATTAATAGCAGGCAAAATTCTTCTGCTAATATTGTTATTTTGATTTTTGGAATCACTATGTTCATGACATATCAAACTATACCAATATTAGTAAGAAGTCCTCGGAATCTCGCTATAAATACACGTATGTATCATTCGATTGCAAGTTAATCTTTTTTTATTTATTATGCGTCTACTACTAGTAATAATTCCTTTTCATTTTTCTTCTTCTTGTGAGATGATGATGATACCATTGGTTAGTATTAGGCGTTTGATAGGATCTCACAATTAAAATCTATTCCATAGGACTAATTCTATAATACAAAACGAGCTCACCATCATTTTGCCTTAATACATTCTTTAACTTCATATTTATGCCTTCCGAAATTTTTGTATATCCATCCCCTTCTACTAATGTAGCTGCCATTCTACCACCTACTATTCTTGGTGCAATTGTTACAATTAATTCGTCCACAATTCCTAAGCTAAGAAGAGACCAATTCAACTCTCCACCACCTTCAACAAGAATTTTTCTAACTCCCATCTTTTTCAGATTCAAAAATACTTCTTTCAGATCAACCATCTCCGTTCCTGCGATGATTACTATTGCACCAGTATTCCTGATTTCGTGAATTTTATAATTAGGTGCACGTTTTGTTACTGCTACTATCGTTTTGACTTTATATGCAGTCTTCAAAAGCTTCGAACAAAGTGGTATTCTGCCTGTGCTGTCTATTATGATTCTGACAGGATCTTCTTTTCTCTTCTTTTTAACTAGTCTTACAGTGAGCTTCGGATTATCTACAAGTACAGTCGATATTCCAACAATAATTGCATCAACGGAGGATCGCAATTTATGAATCCTTTTTAGATCTTGTTTTGAAGAAATTGCAGAGTCTCCACTGATAGTTGCAATTTTGCCGTCAACTGTCATTGCTGTATTAATTGTAACTCGCAAATTAGAGTAGTGCTTCATCTACGAATTCTCCATTGATCATCACAGCTCTGATGGAATCCTGGTTTGCTCTTTGAACTATCGAAGCATAGGGATTGTGGATCGGGTACAAATCAATGTGGTTCTTATCTATAAATAGCAGGTCAGCTGAACGTCCAGCTTCTATACAACCGGAATTCAGCCCAAGAATTTTTGCTGCATTTACTGTTGCCATCTTTAGTATATTTTTAGCATCAATCAATCCTGGTTCTGTTGCCCTTGATACTTTCCACAGATAGTCCAATTCCCGGAAAATGTCAGGAGAATTCAACATCACATTATCTGTTCCTATGCCAATAGTACACCCATGTTTTAACATTTTTGCAACTTTTGGAATACCAGCACCAAGTATTCCATTTGCCCTTGGACATACTATTACTGCAGTTCTTTTTTTTGCCACTATGGAAATATCGTTATCAGTCGCATCGGTCATATGAATAATAATGTCTGGTTTCAAATAGCGCATTATTCTATCTACTTCAGTTTTACCTGTTTTTAATTTTGAAAACTCACTAGTGCTTTTTGACTCAGCTGCATGAATTGCTATTAGTAATTTCTTGTTCGTTTTATTCTTATTGCTCTTATGTAATAATTCATGATACTGTTGAAGTGATTCAGAGGTATTTTCATTTGCGCTGCTAATTCCCAGTCCATCAGCAATTTTCAAAACCTCAGAAGCCATTTGTAATGCGTATGGCGGAAGTTTTCTGCCATTTTTTCTTTCTTCTATATCACTTCTTCTTCCTCCTCCTTTTTTTGACGGATCAAGGTAATATTCAACTCGACCAAATATCATGTACTTTATAGGTAGATCGGAAATTGCATCCCTCAATAGTTTTACACCCTCAGGCCCACCTTCTCTAAAATCTGCAAAAGCAACAATGCCTTTTTTCATCATAGATATAGCAGAATTTCTCATGAATGTCTTGAGGTGATCTGGTTTACTTTTTTGCAAGATCTTCTTTTTTGCTCCAAAAACAGGGTGGACTCTTGCCTCAAGTCTAGAATCAACTGCGATATCTTTTCCAATGGAATCTCCGACATGCGTATGACCGTTGATGAATCCAGGAATTATTAGAAATCCTTCTGCATCTATTACATTATCACTATTATGGTTGTCTATCTTATTATAATAACTTCCAGATCCAGCTTTCTTTATTATTCCATTTTTTCCAATTTCGATAAACCCATATTTAACAAATGTTAAATCCTTTCCAAGTAGTAGGCTTGCATTCTTGAATACTAGAGACATTGCATCTCATAAACTGACTGAATTTTCCCTTCATCTCTTAAATCCCGGATTGTATCAAGTGCCTTGGTTGCAGCCTGAGCGGCTTTCCTTCCAGTTCTTCCAATACCTATTCCACAATTTAATTTAATATTAATATCTGTGGTAACTGTCTTGATAATTTCCTCCGCATCCTCTTTTGTAGTTCCGTTTGATACAACCATAAAATTGTCTCCGCCAACGAAAAATGTTAGCGAACCTTTTCCAAGAAATTCTTCTGACAAGCTAGAATATAGCTTTATTACAAGAGATGTAATTTCATATGGTGATAATTTGGAACTAACTTTCGTAGAATCATCAATGTCGATGTGCATAATTTGGACAAATTCCTGTAAAGGTATTGAATTTGAAGATAGAGAGGATGATATTGTTTTTGCAAAAAAAATCCTTTTTCTATCAAGCTGTTCTGTTTTCCTTGCATTGTAAGCATTCATATTGGCTTCAAACGGCGTTGTGCCATTTCCAATTGTCATCGATATTTCAAGGTTCTTGTATAGGTTTGCAAGCTCTTTATGGATGACTACATGGTCTTGGACTGAAAGACCGTTAGTTATTGCAAAATACTCATCAAATCGGTTTGAATAGGCAAGACACTCTTTTTCTGAAAACAATCGTTGTATATCATAATAGATTCTTGCCTGCAGCATTTGTAGCTGTGCTTCTCTATCGCTACCGAGCCTAAGCGTCCATGGGCCATATCCTTCAATCCTGATAATTGTGATTTGTATTGTCAACCTATAATTGTCACTGTCTTTCCTGACATCGCTTTTTTTAATTTTTTAATTCTTATTGCCATATTAACCGCTGCATTTACTGCACGCAGTGGCACAAATGTGATCCTATCTCTTGCCTGTTCTATAGTCATATTTGGGCCAGTAATTCCAAGTGCGACTGGCTTGCCATGTTTCAGAGAAAGATCCGCAATCAATCTAGCAGCATTTTCTGCAACAATGTCATCATGACATGTTTCACCTTTGATTACTGCCCCCAATGTTACTGCAGCATCCACATCATTCTTTTTCAAAAGTTCTTCAATTACCAATGGCATATCAAATGAACCTGGTACATAGCATACATATTTGATGTCTGCTTTGACTTTTTGGGCTTGGTTTTTTGCTTTATCCAACATTTGAAAAGTAATGCTGCTGTTAAACTCGGAGACTACTATTGCTATCCTGATTTTTTTATTCAATTATCCATTAAGCCGCCTTGGTATACGTCTTTAACTGACCTGCTTCTAGAAATGGAATGCCAGATTTGTCTGCATACTCTTTTGCCTTGCTCGCTGGCAATGCCCTGTGCGTGGTAGAATCCAGCATTTCACAAATTGCTGCTGCAGGAATCAATCTAGCTAGCTGAGTCAGATATATACAAAGTTCAGTATGTCCCATTCTCTCTTGAAGAAGGCCTTTTGATGCAATTAAAATTGGGATATGGCCTGGTGCTCGAAAATTCTTTGCAAATTCATCTATTCCGCTGGAGTCAATTTCCTTACACACTTCTGCCATTTTAGAAATTGTCAACGCTCTATCTACATCTGTTATTCCCGTATATGTATCGCGATGGTTGACAGCAATTGAAAAAGATGGTTTGTCGCCGTATGGTGATTTGCCACTTGTTAACTTCGAAAATATCGGATTGATATTGGATAGGCTCTGTATTATGTCGTGCATATATACTAGACCCAATTTTACTGTAATTTCATTTGCAATAGCTAGACAAAGTAATCCTCCTGCATCGTTTCTCATTGTTGCAACATGCTGTGGCCGAACATGTTCTGCAGCAATCACCATATCAATCTCATCTTCACGCCCTTTATCATCATGGACAAGAACGAATTTACCGTCTCGTAACGCGGCTATTGCTTCTTCAATTTGAGACAAATAAGTAATTTGCAACAGAAATTCATTATATAGTTTACTAAAATTCAAGTAATTACTAACTTTTTGGTAGGCTGTTAATGATGTATTTGCCAATTATGTCTATCTCGACATTAACCCTGTCGCCATTTGATTTCAATCCCAGTGTAGTATTAGCTAAAGTATGGGGTATTAAAGCAATAGAAACCTTATTATCTTTTACATCTACAACCGTCAGGCTTACTCCATCTATTGCTATTGATCCCTTGGAGACAATTGACCGTAAGACCTCTCTCTTCTCAATCTTTATCCATATTTTTCTCTCTGTTGGTGATGTAATAACCTGTTTTATTGTCCCGGTCGCATCTACATGACCAAGAACGATATGCCCTTCTAATCTCTCGCCCAACCGTAAACTTCTCTCAATATTCACTTTATCGCCGGGTCTTACTAAACCTAGGCAGCTGCGCTTGACAGTTTCTTCTACAATCTCAAAATCCGCTGTTCCTCTTTTGTATAGTTTTGTAATTGTAAGACAAGCTCCACTGATACTTACACTATTGCCAACCTTTAAACCCTTGTAGATCTTCCCAAGATATATGCGTAATCTCATACTTGCTGCTTTGTTCTTGTCTTTAAATTTATATACTGATTTTACTTCACCAATTCCTTCGATGATACCAGTAAACATCTCTTCTTGTTTATCATTAATTTCGACTGGATAAAAAACATATATGGAATGTCGTATCGAAAATATTAGATCTTGTTTATCAATTAATAATGTCTAGGAGATTGGATATTATTGTAAACTAAAAATTTATTGCGTATGACTTAGTATGACGGAAATAATTTGGTTACCATTAAAAACAGTCACATATTATCAAACATTAGTCTTATTATTTTTGGTATAGTAATGGAAGTATCATATTGTTGATATTATGCAATGAGCACTACTTGTTTTTCAGATAGGCTTCGAAAATGGCTTTGAAGCCTGGCACAAAGGAGCTAGTGCACTATTGAAAAAATTCAGTAATTAATGCTGCATTAAATATCGAGAGCACATCTCGTCCAGTTGATTTTATTTTTCTACTCGTAATTTGGTGGGACAGGCTTGATTAATAATTACAGGTTTCTTCAAGTAACTCCATATATTTTCTTACATCATAGGTAATAGATTTATCAATTAATTCGAGGAATAGACGCTGTCGTTGTAGTCAATAATGCTTTTTCACTGCTTTTTTTCTCATGATTTCTTTGAAATCTGATATTTAGCCAATGAATTGTACTTCTACTGTTCCAGTAACAAGGATGTCATAAGTGAAGATTCTGCGGAAGGTTCATCTCTAGGTATCAGGAAATGCTTTAAAAAATCCTACAGCTTCATTTTGATGTGTGCTTTAGCCTCTTGTTGGCTCAGGTTTACTTTACCGGGCTAGTGCACGCCACATCTTCAGTATAGCATCTGTTAAAGGTATCCCAGTCCTGGACATTCCACACGTCATCCAGCATCTTCATCAGTCGCGTATTTTCTTCAACGCTCATTTGACCGCCTGCAGTGATAAGAGATAAAGATATCTCTTCTTTAGATTGACTGACTAAACAGAAACATAAATTATTTGGTGCTGCAGATTTCGCTAGTGACTTACATATATTGAAGTGATAATCTTAATTTATCGCTAGCGATAAATTAATATAACACTAGCGATATTACTAGCGATATTACTAGAGATATGAAGTCATCAGAACTTTATGAGAAACCATTTTCTTCAGTTAATAAAACAATATTAGTGCTTGATGATGAGTTGGAGATTGTCACACTCATCAAACATTTGTTACAAAGACATAGATACCGCACATTTGGATTTACAAACCCTTTGCTGGCGTTTGAACATTTCATGCTTAATTCTAAAAATTATTCTCTGATTATTTCTGATGTAAGGATGCCTGCAATGAATGGATTTGAATTTGTAAAGAAGGTGAGAGAAATAGTTCCATCAGTTAAAGTAATACTCATGTCGGCATTTGATATCAATGATCCGGTGTATACGAGTTTGTCATCTTCTTTGAACATTGATGGGTTTATTCAAAAGCCATTTTCTCTAAAAGAAGTGATATTTACTATTATAAAGCAACTTGACAAATGAAACCAAACAAAGATCACCTTTATACATTTCAACCTATATTCTTCTTTATGATGTCGTAGTGTTGATACGGAGTGAAAACTAACAAGCGATATTAAATTTGTCCAGATTGGATTTAACCTGCGATTCTAAATACTTCTAAAATAGATTTTTCTGGAATTCCTGCAAAATGTTTGATATTGTTAATACGCTCTTCTTGAATTGCTGCTATCACCTTCCCATCTTTTACCAATACTGCACCACTATCATAACCATCATTTATTCCAAGAACTATATGCTACTTTTAGGCATGTTCTTTATTATATAATCGCTATAAAGTAGCTGATCTACTAAGTATTTTAGAAGTAGTTCTAAGAGAAAAATCAAAAAAGATTTGAGCAAGATGAACTTGAGAGATCATGTTGACTATAGTGTGAATACGAGTTTAGTCAATTAATCAATCAACAACTTAAAATAAATAGGCTAGTATAGGATTTACATTGCACCAGAGGATTGGTTATATTGTATCCTATAACTTTATATGAAGTTATTTTGGATTCTCTAAATTCAAATTATTATTTATAGCATCCAAAATTGCCTTTGCCTGTTTGTAATGTACAGCATCAATCATTTTTCCTTCAAGTTTAACTGCACCTCTGTTGACTCCTTCTTCCATTGCTTCACCCAGCGCTTCCACTACTTTCTTTGCCCATTCAATTTCATTTCTGTTTGGGACAAAAATTTTGTGAACTGTTTCTATCTGATTAGGATGAATTATACTCTTTCCTGAATATCCTAATCGCTTTGCAATTATAGCATCATTTCTTAACCCATCAATATCGTCTACTTTTTGCCAGATGCCGTCAATAGATGCAACTCCTGCAGCTCTTGCATCAACAGGAACTTTGGCACGAGCATATGCATATCCAATTCCATCATTTTCATCATAATCAAGACGCATATCATAAAGAAAATCAAAAACTCCAAAAACTAACGCATTTACTCTTTGAACTGTCTTTGCTATGGAATAAGCATTAACCACGCCTTTTGCAGTTTCAATAGATGGCAGCAATTTGATACTGTTCTTTTCAATTCCCCTCTTCTGCTCAAGAGTAGAAATAAGATCTACTAACGTGGAAAATTCAATTTCGTCATTTACCTTTGGTATGACAATGCCATCAATTCCTTTGCGAATTATCGCGTTCAAGTCTAGAGGTGCTAGACCAGATTCAAAGGAATTTATCCTGATATAGATATTTGATTTATATTCTGTCCTTTGTGTCAGCGCCTCCATAATCGTCTGCCTCGCAACAGCTTTTTCATTTACAGGGACAGAATCTTCTAGATCAAAGCATATAATATCCGCATTTACTACCTTAGCTTTATTAATAAAGCGCTTGATGTTGCTAGGAACAAATATCAGACTTCTGAACATCATCGATATATATTAAAGACAAGGGAAGGAGAAGGAAGATTAGAGTTTCTGTGGTGTAGTTAGAATTTTTCCAATCTGTTCAGCATTAGCCATCATTATATGGCCTTTTACCATGTCACTAAAGGGTAGAATTGTATGAATGATGGGCTTTATCTTGCCCTTGCCTGTCCAATAAATTACATCTTCTAGTTCAGCTTTAGTTCCCTGGGTGGAGCCAAGCAAGTTTGTTCCTTTGAAGAAGAGATATCTCAAGTCAATAGTTGAATCGTAACCAGTAGTTGCACCTGTCGCTACAAGAGTTCCAGCCATCTTCAAAAGGGCAACTTCTTGTGCAAATGTTGCCTTGCCGATATGTTCAAAGATAACATCTACGCCTTGTTTCTTTGTAATCTCTTTTACCTTCTTATGCCAATCCGCTTCTCTGTGGTTAACTACATAGTCTGCGCCTATCTCTAAACATTTGTCCATCTTTTCTCTGTTACCTGCAGTAGCAATGACGGTGCAGTTGTATAATTTTGCAATCTGAATTCCTGCCATACCTACTCCACTGGTCCCACCCATGATCAGGACTGTTTGACCAGGCTTTATCTTGGCTCTGCCTACTAACATATGCCATGCAGTCATTCCAACCATTGAGATTGCGGCTGCGTCATCAAATGATATATTGTCCGGTATTTTGACAACGTTTACTTCTGGTAGATGTGTATATTGAGCAAAACCGCCCCACAGTGGACCCGTCTGGAATCCCCAGACTAATCGATCATTGCAGTCATACTCTCTCCCAGATGTACACATATTACAAACTCTGCAGCTTATGTTAGAATGTGAGACAACTCTATCTCCAACCTTGAATTTTGTAACATCTTCGCCAGCCTCTACTATAGTACCTGCCACATCGCTACCAGAAATATGTGGTATTGGAACTTTAAGCGGGTCTCCCCAAATAGCCCAAAGGTCATTATAATTGTATGATGCTGATTCTACCTTTATCATAACTTCGTCAGGTTTCAATTTTGACATGTCAATATCTTCAAGCTTCACAACTTTTGTAGGATCTTTATTATATTCCCGAAATACCGCTGCCTTCATAAAATTGAAACGATGTCAAGACTTAATATAGTTAACTAACCCAAATCGCTGATTTTAACAAGTTAGATACAATGCCTTGTCACGTTAGGAACGACCACCTACGTCTAGCCCTCAATATACTCATAACTGGGTTAGCTTTGAGGTAGGAGTAGCATCTGTTTGTGGGAAACCAATTTGGGTTTTCGAAGAATTTGGCTCGATTATTCGATTTCCGGTACCTTTTGTTACAGACTATGCACAATGTACCCCTGAAAGCGTCGAACACCTGCAATACTATGGAAGATTTTTTCAAGATAGAATAATGTATAGAACTAATGATATTCTCCCTGTTACAACGTTCCAGTGTGAATATACGGATTGTAAAGCAATATACAACTGGAGCACTGCCCAAAGATTTAACTGTCCTGTATGCAGAAGACCTATCCCCAAGAGAAGCGAAGGATTTACAAAACCATTTTACTTTCCCTCCAACGTTGTATAGACATATGAAGTAAACGAAACCTACAGCTTCTGGTTCTTAAATGTTCCAAGAAGATTTGCTATGAAATTCCATTATATTGATTTACACTGTGGGATTATAAAGAAAAGTCTAAAGCTAATTGTGTAAGGTAATATTATGTGAATGACATTTAAGGATTTACAAAAGTTAATCAAATTACAATCAGATTCAGAACAAAATAAACTAGTTGGGATAGCGCACAATAAGCCATTCTGGATCTGGGACATACAGGAGCATAAGCTGGAAGATATAAGAACAAAATGAGAGTGCTGCTTTAATCACATAATTGGCTTACCAACAAAAGACGGATTAGAAAAACCAATTTTCGATTACCAGGAATTACTGTGTGAGGCTTTGCTCTTGCCAGACTTTTGCAATCCTCTGAATTACGATTTCAAAGGCAAGCATCTATGCATAAAGAAGGCTACAGGATTGGGAGTAACAGAATTCTTTCTGCGGTTTATGGCATGGCTTTGTTTGAGGGATAATAATTATAGAAATTCACAGATGTGCATTGTTACAGGACCTAACATAGACATTGCTATCAAGGTAATAAAGAGAATGAAGTCATTGTTTGAACGAAAGATGGGTTAATCTTTGCCAATAAGGAAACTGTTTTAGAACTAAACGGCTGCAGAATTGAAGCCTATCCTTCTAACCATATAGATGCTTACCGAGCTCTGGATAACCCCAAGTTCATTTTACTTGATGAAGCTGACTTTTTTAGGAAAGGAGAGCGGGAAGATGTCAGGCATGTTTCCGAACGCTACATTGCAAAGTCAGACCCTTACATTGTCATGGTTTCAGCTCCAAATGCTCCTGATGGCTTGTTTGAACATATAGAGAAAGAAGATGAAGAAACGTGCCTGTACAAAAGATTGCTCTTGGATTATACTTATGGCCTTGGTAGAATATACACCCAAGAAGAAATAGATAAAGCCAAAGCCTCGCCAACCTAAATCTAAAGTATAATAGGTAATTCATGCACGACTATGTTCTGATAAAAAATGATATTAATAGAAGTAATGTAAACTGCAATATGTGAATATCAAATGTGCAGAGTGCTTATGTGCACCTGGTGAGTGTATTATTATTAATACTGATCCGAATGAACCTTACAGCTGCAAACACTGCATAAAATACATATGCTGTTGTATAAATATTCACTCAGAAAGAGGAGGGGAGGCTGTTGCCCCCAAACAACATCAATTATCACCATCATATATCATCAATTTCTTTAGAAATGTTAAGGCTCTTTATCCTATGGCTCTGGGTATTGAAATCCTTTGTATTGCCTCAGCGGAATTAGGCGAGAACGCTGGCTTATTTCTTTTTGGATACAGAAACCCTACTGGTATTGCCATAGCCTATGCAATGGGATATGGTCTGGCCAGCTTCTCTACATTTGCTACTATACTTGGCAGATATAACTATGGCTCAAATAAAGAAAACATATGCAGTTGCTGTTCTATTTTAGAACAGCAAAGTCAAAGCATTGAAATCATCTCAGCATTGAGGACTTCTTTCAAAAACTTTGTCATAGGAATTAGAAAAATGCTACAATTACATAAGGAGCCTAATCTAAAGAGCATATTGAAGACGAGTTTTGTGATTTTAGTCACAGCAGAAACTGCATGTATACTGACAGCAGAAACAGTTGATTTATTATTATTTTACAAATCAATCTTCCTATCAATTCCATTAGCTTTGCTTGCTGGGGCCTTTACTATTGTAGCGCCAGAGGCTTATAGAAAAACAAAGAAGAAGAGTACAAATCCTTCGTAGAGAGATAACGCATTTGCAATTTCATCAGGTTTTCAGGTTTTGAAATACCCTTTTCCTTCATTTCAAGTAATAATTGATAAGAAGTTGAGTAATTGAGCTGGCGTTATGCTCCGCTGTTTGCAAAATACAATGCTGCAAGCCAAATTACCGCGCTTGCAGTAGTTTTCATAGCAATGACTGCTGTTTGGTACATAACAGTGTATTATCTTGTTAATCAGCCTCTGTTGTGATGATGTTTAGTAATAGTAGGAGGAGGAGGACACCAATGACATCAGCAGAATTTTTATTTTCGTTAGACTGATCTATTAACACCAAAGTCGATTAGACATTACAGATCAGATCTCTTACCGCTTGCTTTCACGTTATTGACTGATTGTTTAAAAAATGTAAACTTTTGGGAGATTCTATTCTGTAAAATGATTTATGTCGCTTACCGCAGTAAGACAGGCTTGGCGTCCACGTGGATTCGGAAAAGTGTGTAGGGTTTGCGTCGCAGGTCATGTCCTTTGTGATAGCGCGCTTGTCGGTGCAACTGGTTTGCCGTTACGTAGAGATATCCGTCAGCTGCAAGCGAGAGCGTATCTGGCCACAAGAGGTGCGGGTCATGCGTCACCGTCTCCCATTCCCCGTCGGGGTGTCGGCGTAGGATTGCATTGTGCTCGTAGTTAGTGGAGTAGATGTTCCCCGCTGCATCAGATTCAAGTCCGTCTGAGGCACCACCTCTATCGCCCTCGTCAGTCACAGTGGCAGTGACCTCTCTGTCCCCAAGGGACCGATTAGTTAGCGTGTCTGTGTCCACGCTGTACAGCTTGCGGCTGCCTAGCGGGCAGTAGTATAGACGCACCCCATCCGAGCTGATCGCAATGCCATCTGAGCCCATACCAGCGCCCTGCTTCACAGATCCGTCTGGCTGATGCTCCAAGAACGGTCTCCCTTCGACAATAGGGAGAAAAGTTTGCAATTCCTCTGCCTTTGTCGATGGATGGTCATGGAGTCGACGCCAGCTCCCACCGGACGCCAAGTCCACTACAATGATTCCGTTGGGTCCTTTTTGCGCCGAATCGGTAATGAATGCCATACCTTCGCTACCACGCCGTAGATCAAAGCGCACGTCGTTGAGATATGTGGTAGGCAGAGCCACATCCTGAGGAAAGAGAATCTTTTTGACCACTTGGTTTGTTGTCAGATCGACGCAGACGAGCTTAGGCCCTCCATACTCGGTCGGTTTGAACATCGGGCTGCCTGTGTCAAGAATCCACAGGCGGTCTGCAGGATCGGCTACAACTGACTGTACAGACACGAGTGCAGACGCTTGATCGACCGCGTCATTTTGATTTATCGCCTCATTAGGGTAGGCTACCGCCTCGCCGTTGCGGATTTCGGAGACTGTGAACGGGACCTCGTCGCCCCACCTCGGAAAGTTGACAAAGATACGTCCTTGCTGGGACACAGTCACACCGGTAGGCATCGCGCCATTAAAGTAAGCGACCGGCTCCAACGCTCCTGTCGGTTCATCGGCTGGCAAATCTTGAGCCCGAAGAGGCGTCTTAGGTGTTTCATTTCGATGACTATCCATGTTTCTGTCTACTACCATCCATATGTGATTGAATTAATAGAGCTATTTTCTTATCTATGAATAATACTTGCAATACAGGATCAAACCATTTCTCCGCTCCTATGTTATTTATCCATTAATAGTTTATCACGCCATTTTCAAGGGCTTATAATACAACTCATAGTTCCATTTTCTTTGCATAAACACCTTTTTAATGTCAAAGTAATATCAACTTATTATATGTCATTTTTGGGAACTTGCGCATCAAAAACTATGGATATTGACTTAAGCCAATATTTAACTAATAATATTTTCAATAATAGATTATTACTTAGCTGTAATCGTGTTCATTTTTTGGCTTGTTTTATAGTTCGTTTTATTGATTTGAGCGTAGGCGATATTCAACGCCTGTTTATTTTGAAATCTTTTTTTGGTTGCTGTATGCTAAGTAAGATTTGTTTTAATTCTTCATCGGTCACTGATCTGTTCAGTTTTCCTGTTGAAGCTGCATTTATTAAATAATTTTCAACTGCTGTAGCAAGTTCTGGTTTGACCATTCTGATATTCATCAACCTTTGACGTGCTGAGGGCTCTAAAAGAACCATTAGAGCACGTTGTCGCATAGCTGCTGCTTCAGCTTCCCGCTTCTTGTCTTCATCACTTGGTTCTTGTGGTTGAGGAATTGACATACCCCTTCATCCTTCTCCTCACAGGAAAAACCTAGGCGTATCGTTGTAACTCTGGCGAAGACTTGATAATCTCTTTATAAAATTCGGTGGCTAGTCTATCGATTCTTTTCATTCCCTCATCTGAGATCAATCTGCCTTTGTTTTTTTTGACGATATAACCTGCTGCCTCAAGTTGGTGTAATGCCTTGCGGATAACTGCTCCACCTGCATCTTTATGGTGAGATAGGTTGTATCCAATTTGTTTTCTGCCACCATATTTACTTTTTAGATCCGAAATACCGATCGGGCCATGGATATATATTTTCCTCAAAAGAGAAGCGCATCTTGTATACCACCAGTCTCTGTTTTGAGGAATTTTTTCGACATGAGCACCAGTCTTGACAAATGCTGCCCAGCTTGGAGGTTCAATTTTCTTGTCTTTTTTTAGCTGTTCAGCCAACATTGCAATTAGATCATCAGAAGGAATATCATAAGCTTTGGCCATAATTACTGAATAATCACGCAGTAGATCCCTTATAAATCCTTATTCTCAACTTATAGGAATTACTTTGAAGTAATCAATCCTTAGTGATTTAAGACTTTGCGATAAACATGTCCACACTTTAAGCAAGTAATTCTTATGGCCTTTGTATTTGATCTTCCTATTCTTATTCTAGCACTCTTTCCTGGAGAAATAAATTGTTTACAACCTTTGCAATATAACTGTCGAATTTCATAAGGAAGCCTCAAGCGTAAACGCATAGCAATTTTTTTAACGAGCCTTGCATAGGCATTTGCGAGATTATCCTCATCTTCTTCTTTTAATTCATGTAAAGCATTTGCTATCAAAATATAGATCCTTTCCTTTGCAATTTCCTTTGCAATCTGTTGTTTTCTCATCTAATATTATATACCTAACAATACAAAATACGAATTAAAACATAAGTATTTATTTTATATTTTTGTGATTGGCTCATCATCAATACTTATTTTCGAGTAAATACTGTAATTAACCTGTAGTGTAATTATCTTTGGGTGATAATGATTAATTTAGATGAACTAGAATATGCCGCACAGAAATATATAGAGTTAAAAAAACAACATAAAAAATTAGAGTATGAATCCAAAAATGCAGCAATCAGCATAGTTGATTCTATATCTTCGCCAGATTTTGTGTTTCCTTTAAAGAAAGAAGGAGTTGTTAGCAACGAAACTACCACATATGTTTATATAAATAATTTAACTTATCCAAATCTATTCGAATTCATAGCTGAAATACTACATCTTGAGATACCAATTACAATCAATGATTCGAAATTTGGGCCGGGAGAAATCATAGTTAACAAAGGAAACGAACAAGAGGCAAAGCAAGAGTTGGGGTCTTCTGTTAAGGAACTACAAAAATTGATACATGCAAAAAAGAGTTCTGTTTTATAAGGCAGTTACACAACACACATAATATTGTCATAGCTGCATACAGCATATGAATATCAAACCAGGGCTTGAGTTTTTTGGTTTTTTCAACATACAGTCTATCATATTCGTTGCCATCATCTCTCTAACTGTATCTGGGCTTGGAGTAGTCGCGCCCCATCTAGCATATGCACAAAAAAATCCCTCCTCCTCGGCGGTTCCTTTGACGACGATGATTGACGGAATACAATGTAATACAATCGAGCAACTTCTGTTTCACATACATGCTCACCTTGATGTCTTTGTCAACGGCCAGCTTATATACATTCCACCACAAATCGGGATCATTCCTGACAAATGTATCTATTGGATGCATACGCACGATGGAACTGGTGTCATACATATTGAATCGCCTATAAAGCGGGACTTCACAGTAGGGCAATTCTTTGAT
>Ga0173483_10000193_pt1 | contig 15968 bp, 14 predicted proteins | sample NitcycUS178409R2_FD_122621 | JGI IMG/M metagenome (GOLD analysis project Ga0173483, IMG submission 122621) | Soil microbial communities from Arlington Agricultural Research Station in Wisconsin, USA - Nitrogen cycling UWRJ-S178-409R-2 (version... | ecosystem: Environmental > Terrestrial > Soil...
CCTCGGTCTCGTCGAGCACGATCTCGACCTGGCGGCAGCGCACCCCCGGCTCGCCGATCCGGCCGCGGGCCCCCTCGGCGACCATCTCCGCGGTGAACCCGCGCTCCCGGCCACGCAGCCGCTGGTCCTCGCGGACCACCACGACGTCGAAGTGCTCCGCCGCGATCGCGCCGAGCTCACGCATGTCGCTGTCCCGGCGGTCGCCGGCGGTCGCGATCATGCCGATCCGCGAGATCTTGCCGAGGTCGGTCTGCCCGGCCTTCATCGCTGCGTAGCGCTCGAGGAACTCGCCGAGCACGCGCATCCCGGGCGCGTTGTGGCAGTAGTCGACGATGACGTCGACGTTGTGCACGTTGATCTGGTTCATCCGGCCCGGAGACAGGTAGTACGAGGTCGTGAACGTGCGCAGGCCCTGGCGGATCTCGTGCAGCCCGGCCCCGCTCGCGAACGCCGCGCCGGCCGCTGCCATCGCGTTCGCGACGTTGAACAGCGCCGTGCCGCCGAAGGTCGACGGCAGCAGGTGGGTCCACGCCAGCTGCATCGAGCGGCGCCCGTGCCGGATGACGATCATGTCGCCGCGGTCGGTGCGGTCGAGCACCACGGCGCGACCGCCGTTGCGGCAGTGGTTGTCGATGAAGTCGCGCACCTTGCTGCCGGGCTCCTCGAGGCTGAACCAGACGATCGATCCCGAGCAGCGTCGCCGCATCCGGCGCACCAGGGTGTCGTCGGCGTTGAGCACCGCGAACCCGTCGCGGGGCACCGCCTCGACGACGACGGCCTTGACGTCGGCGAGCTGTTCGAGGGTGTCGATGCCGCGCATGCCCAGGTGGTCGGGCGCCACGTTGGTGACCACGGCGACGTCGTTGCGGTCGTAGCCCAGGCCCTCGCGCAGGATGCCGCCGCGGGCCACCTCCATGACCGCGAAGTCGACGCGGGGGTTCTGCAGCACCATCCGCGCCGAGCGCGGGCCGGACGCGTCGGCCTTCACGACGAGGCGCTCGTCGATGACGATGCCGTCGGTCGAGGTCATGCCGACCTGACGACCGACGCCCTTCATGATGTGCGCGATCATCCGCGAGGTCGTCGTCTTGCCGTTGGTGCCCGTCACGGCCACGATCGGCACGCGCGAGGGCGCACCGGGCGGGAAGAGCAGGTCGACGACCGGCTTGGCGATGTACTGCGGCTCGCCGATCGTCGGGTGGGTGTGCATCCGGAACCCGGGTGCGGCGTTCACCTCGCAGATCGCGCCGCCGGTCTCGCGCACGGGCGAGGCGATGTCCGGGCAGATGAAGTCGATGCCGGCCACGTCGAGCCCGATCAGCCGGGCCGCCTCCTCGGCGATCTCGACGTTGTCGGGGTGCGCGTCGAAGGTGCGGTCGATCGAGATGCCACCGGTCGACATGTTGCCGGTCAGGGCCAGCTTGACCATCGTGTCGGCGGGCGGCACGGCATCGAGGGCGTAACCCTGCTCGCGCAGCAGCTCCAGGGCCGCCGCGTCCACCTTGATCTTGGTCAGCACCTTCTCGTGACCGACCCCACGGCGCGGGTCGGAGTTGGTGATCTCGACGAGCTCGCCGACGGTGTGCGTGCCGTCTCCGATGACGTGCGCGGGCACCCGCTCGGCGATGGCCTGCATCCGGCCACCGACGATGAGGCAGCGGTAGTCGCGGCCGGTCACCATCGACTCGACGATGACGTACCCGCGACGGGACTGGTCCTCGGCCACCACGAACGCGTCGCTCACCTCGGCGTCGCTGCCCAGGTTGAGACACACCCCGCGACCGTGGTTGCCGTCGAGCGGCTTGACGACCACCGGGAAACCGATCCGCCGTGCGGCGGCGACGGCGCCCTCGGCCGAGCGCACCGTCTCCTGCTTGGGCACCGGCAGGCCCGCCGAGCCGAGCAGCTTGGTGGTCATGTCCTTGTCGCCCGCGAGGTCGACGGCCAGCGCACTGGTCTTCGACGTCATCGTGGCTCGGATCCGCTGCTGGTGCACGCCCTGGCCGAGCTGCACCAGGCTGCCGCTGTTGAGCCGGATGAAGGGGATGTCGCGGCTCACCGCCTCCTCGAGGATGGCCCCGGTCGACGGGCCGAACGCGGTGCGCTCGGCCCGGGTCAGGAAGGACTCCAGCTCGGCGGCGAAGTCGAACCCCTCCTCCTCACGGACGAGGTGGTTCAGCAGGCGCACGGCGAGGCGACCGGCCGCCAGGCCGACCTCCTCGTTGGTGTAGCCGTAGATGACGTTGTAGACCCCGGTCTTCCCCTTGACCTGGCGCGTCTTCCCCCGCCGCTGGTCGTGCCCGGCCTCCTGCTGCAGCTGCAGTGCGACGTGCTCGGACACGTGCCCCAGCCAGGTGCCCTCCCGCAGCCGCTCGACGAAGCCGCCGCGCACACCCTTGGAGCAGGTGTGGTTCTCCAGCCCGGGCAGCAGCTCGACGAGCCGGTCGGTGAAGCCGGGCAGGGTGTCGCTGGGGTACTCCTCGAGCACACCGAGGTCGACGACGAGGTGGATCGACGGGTCGTACGACCAGATGTTGCCGCCCCGGTAGACGCGGGACTCGACGATGCGCAGGTCGGGGGCGGCGGGGCCGGTCGGGATGGGACGGTCCATCGGCGCTTCTCCTCGGGTGCGGTGGGGCGGGAGTGACGGGTGGCGGTCAGGCCTTGGCGGCGGCGATCGAGACGAGCAGGTCGGGGTGCTGCTCGACGAAGCCGGTGAGGCGACGCTCGGCGAGGCCGAAGGTCGACCCCGCCGGCAGGGTGTGCACGGTGGCACCGGACACGAGCATCGGCGCACCGGCCCGCGCGTCCGCGGCGTCGGTGACCGCGGTCGTGCAGTCGACCACGAAGACGGAACCGGCGCCACGGACCGTGAAGTCGTGGTGCCCGCTGACCACGATCGCGGTGTCCTCGTCGATCCCGATGCCGAGCAGGTGCGGTGACGGGGCGATGACCGACATCAGCCGACCGTAGCGTGATCGCTGGTCGAAGTGCTGGTCCACGACGACCCCGCGGACCAGGCCCAGGCCGGCCGAGATCTGGCTGGCGCGCTGGCGCGGCGTGACGCCCTCCTCGCCCATCGAGATCATGAAGTCGCTCATGATCGACGCCCCCGCCGAGGTGCCGCCGACGACGGCGCCTCGGTCGTGGGCGCGGTGCAGCGCCTCGCCCAGCGGCGTGCCCGGCAGCAGCTGCGAGAGCCGCAGCTGGCTGCCACCGCTCATGAAGATGCCCGTGGCGTCGTCGACCAGAGCCACCAGGTCGGGGTCGTGGGACTCGGCGCGGGTCGCGGGGTTCACGACCTGCACGCCGGGCGCGCCGAGCCGGGTGAACACCTCGGTGTAGGAGGCGACGACCTCGTCCTGGAAGGACGAGGCCGTGGGGATCAGCACGAGCCTGGCGCGGCGTCCGCCGGCGAGCTTGAGGAATTGGCGCAGCAGGGAGGCTTTGCCGACCCGGTCCTCCGCCCCACCGATGATGAAGAGCGTGGGGGTGGTCGAGGGGTAGCGCGGCACCCGGTCAGCCTAGTGGCGCGTCGTCGTGGGCGTCGGCGTCCTCGATCTCCTCGCGCGAGATTCCGAGCAGGAAGAGCACGGCATCCAGGTACGGCACGGTGAGTGAGGTGTCGGCCTGGCTGCGCACCATCGGCTTGGCGTTGAAGGCGACCCCGAGGCCGGCGACGGCGAGCATGTCGAGGTCGTTGGCACCGTCGCCGATGGCGACGGTGCGGGTGAGCGGCAGGCCCTCCAGGGCGGCGAACTCGCGCAGGGCGGCCGCCTTGCCGGCGCGGTCGACGACCTCGCCCAGCACCCGCCCGGTGAGGTGGCCGTCGACCACCTCGAGCCGGTTGGCGCGCACGTGGTCGATACCGAGCTCGCGGGCGATCGGCTCGACGACCTCGACGAACCCGCCAGAGACGACGGCCACGGTGAAGCCGAGCCGCTTGAGGGTGCGCACCAGGGTGCGGGCACCGGGGGTGAGGCGCACGGCATCCCGGACGTCGTCGAGCACCGTCGCCGGGAGGCCCGCCAGCGTCGCGACCCGGGCGTGCAGGCTCTGCGCGAAGTCGAGCTCGCCGCGCATCGCGGCCTCGGTGACCGCGGCGACCTCGGCGGCCCGGCCGGCGTGCTCGGCGAGCAGCTCGATGACCTCGTCCTGGATCAGGGTGGAGTCGACGTCCATCACCACCAGCCGGCCGCCGCGCCGGGCCAGGCCGGCCGGGGCCACGGCGATGTCGGCGCCGACCCGGTGCGAGACCATCGCCAAGTCGTGGCGCAGGTCGTTGACGTCGGCTCCGGACACGTCCATCTCGACCGTCGTCACCGGGTAGCGCGACAGGCGCCGGATGCGGTCGATGTTGGCGCCGTGCTCGGCGATCGCCGCGGCGACGGCAGCGACGTGGTGCGTCGCGAGCGGGGCGCCCATGACGACGACCGCGGCTCGTCCGGTGCGCCGTGGCGCGTTGTCACCGCGGCCGACCTCGAGGTCGACCCGCATCCCGAGTTCCGACCCGGCTCGGGTCAGCCGGTCGACGAGCACGTTCTCGTCGCGGCCGGGGGAGAGCAGCACCGACAGCGCCAGGTGGCCGCGGACGACGACCTGCTCGAGGTCGAGCACGTCGGCGCCGACGGTCGAGGCCGCCTCGAACAGCGCCTTGGTCACCCCCGGGCGGTCGGGGCCGTTGAGCGTGACGAGGAGGGTTCGCGCGTCCGGGTCGGGCAGGGGCGCCGGCGGCGGCTCGATCGGGGCGGTGGGCACCAGGGCAGGCTATCGAGCGTGGGCGTCCCGCCACGCGACGAGGTCACGCACCGGACCGAGGTCGTGGTCCGGGCCGCTCAGGCCGACCGTGAACAGCCGGGTGCCGACCGCGTGGAGCGCCTCGGCGCCCGCGGCGTAGTCGGCGACGGACTCCGGGAGGCGCCCGGGCCTGGGGGACACCCCGGCGGACCGCTCGATCTCCGCCGGGTCGCGCCCGATCCTGGCGCACCACTCGTCGAGCACCGCGTGCTTGTGGGCGATCGTCTCGGGTGTGCCGAAGCCGTGCCAGATGTCCGCCTGCTCGGCGACGATCCGCAGCGTCTTGCGCTCCCCGCCGCCGCCGATGAGCACCGGGATGTCGCGCGTCGGCGGCGGGTTGAGCTTCGCCCACCGAGCCCTGATCAGCGGCAGGTCACGGTCCAGCGCGTCGAGTCGCGCTCCAGCCGTGCCGAACTCGTAGCCGTACTCGTCGTAGTCACGCTCGAACCAGCCGGACCCGATGCCGAGGATGAGCCGGCCGTCACTGATGTGGTCGACCGTGCGCGCCATGTCGGCGAGCAGCTGGGGGTTGCGGTAGCTGTTGCAGGTGACCAGGGCGCCGATCTCGACGCGCGAGGTCGCCTCGGCCCACGCCGCGAGCACCGTCCAGCACTCGAGGTGGGCGCCGTCGGGCGGGCCGTACAGCGGCGAGAAGTGGTCCCACGTGAAGACGATGTCGACCCCGAGCTCCTCGGCGTCGGCGCACGCCCGCCGGAGCGCGGCGTACGTGGTGTGCTGGGGCTGGAGCTGGACAGCGATCCGGATCGGGCGGTCAGCCCCGGTCACGGGACGACCACCTGGCCCTTGCCGACGACGGTGATGCCGGACTCGGTGACCGAGAAGCCCCGGGCCTCGTCGTTCTCGCGGTCGAACCCGATCGAGGTCGCCTCGGGGATGGTGACGTTCTTGTCGATGATCGCCCGCTGGATGCGGCAGTTCCGCCCGATCTGGACGCCGTCGAGGATGACGCTGTTGTCGACCTCGGTGTAGCTGTGCACGTGCACGTCGGGGGACACGACCGAGCCGTTGATCCGCGCGCCGGAGATGACGACACCGGGGGAGACGGCGGAGTTGAGCGCCTCGCCGAACCGTCCGTGGTGGCCGTGCACGAACTTGGCCGGCGGGTAGGGCCCGTAGCTGGTGTAGATCGGCCAGTCGTAGTTGTAGAGGTTGAAGATCGGGTGGATCGACACCAGGTCCATGTGCGCGTCGAAGTACGAGTCCATCGTCCCCACGTCGCGCCAGTAGCCCATGTCGCGCTCGGTGCCGCCGGGGATGACGTTGTTCTTGAAGTCGTAGGCGTATGCGGCGCCCTGGTCGACCAGGGCCGGCACGATGTCGCCGCCCATGTCGTGCTTCGAGCCGTCGAGCGTCGCGTCCGCGTGCACGGCGTCCATGAGCACGTCGGCGTCGAAGACGTAGTTGCCCATGCTGGCGAGGATCTCGTCGGGGGAGTCGGGCAGGCCCTCGGGGTCGGCCGGCTTCTCGAGGAAGGCGCGGATCTTCGTGGGGTCATCCGGCTGGACGTCGATGACGCCGAACTCGGTCGACATCGAGATCGGCTGCCGGATGGCCGCCACGGTCACCCCCGCGCCCGACTCGACGTGGTGCTCGACCATCTGCGAGAAGTCCATCCGGTAGACGTGGTCGGCTCCGACGACGACGACGATGTCGGGCTTCTCGTCGGTGATCGTGTTGAAGCTCTGGAAGATCGCGTCGGCGCTGCCCTGGTACCAGGACTTGTCGATGCGCTGCTGGGCCGGGATGGGAGCCACGTAGTTGCCGAGCATCGTCGACATCCGCCAGGTACGCGTCACGTGCCGGTCGAGGCTGTGCGACTTGTACTGGGTCAGCACGACGATCTTGAGGTACCCGGAGTTGACGACGTTCGACAGCGCGAAGTCGATCAGCCGGTAGATGCCACCGAACGGGACCGCAGGCTTGGCGCGGTCGGCCGTGAGCGGCATCAGCCGCTTTCCCTCCCCACCCGCGAGCACGATGACCAGGACCTTGGGACCTCCGCTGCGGTACGCCATGGCCCCACGCTAGTGGGCCGCTCCCTCGCCGGGACGCCGCAGACGTCACTAGGGTGAGTTTTCGTGCGAATCGACATCCTCAGCAAGGAGTACCCCCCGGCGATCTACGGCGGAGCGGGGGTGCACGTGGCCGAGCTCGTGCGGGCGCTTCGCCAGCGCGGCGACCTCGACGTGCGCGTGCACGCGTTCGGCGAGCCACGTGACGAGGACGGCACCACGGGGCACCCGGACCTGGCCGAGCTGTCCGGCGCGAACGCCGCCCTGACCACCCTCGGCGTCGACCTGTCGCTGGCTGCGGCGTGCGAGGGCGCCGACCTGGTGCACTCGCACACCTGGTACGCCAACATGGGCGGCCACCTCGCGAGCCTCATGGGCGACATCCCCCACGTCCTCACCGCGCACAGCCTCGAGCCGATGCGGCCGTGGAAGGCCGAACAGCTCGGCGGTGGCTACCGCGTCTCGTCGTGGGTCGAGAAGACCGCCTACGAGGCGGCGGATGCCGTGATCGCGGTCAGCGCCGGGATGCGCGAGGACATCCTGCGGTCCTACCCGTCGGTCGACCCCGACCGGGTCAAGGTGGTGCACAACGGGATCGACTCCCAGCTGTGGCAGCGCGAGACCGACGAGGACGTCGTGCGCAGGCACGGGGTCGACCCCGACCGGCCCAGTGTCATCTTCGTGGGGCGCATCACCCGGCAGAAGGGGCTGCCGTACCTCCTGCGCGCGGCGGCCGAGCTACCGCCGCAGGTGCAGCTCGTGCTCCTCGCCGGCGCCCCCGACACTCCCGAGATCAAGGCCGAGGTCGAGGGCCTCATCGACACCCTGCGCGAGACCCGGGACGGGGTCGTGTGGGTGCCGACGATGCTGCCGCGAAGCGAGGTGGTGGCGATGCTCAGCAGCGCCACCGTGTTCGTCTGCCCGTCGGTGTACGAGCCGCTGGGCATCGTCAACCTCGAGGCGATGGCGTGCGAGCTGCCGGTCGTGGCCACGGCCACCGGTGGCATCCCCGAGGTCGTCGTGCACGGCGAGACCGGCTGGCTGGTGCCGATCGACCAGGTGCAGGACGGCACGGGCATCCCGGTCGACCCTGACCGCTTCGTCGCCGACCTCGCGGCCGCGCTGACGGATGCCGTGAGCGACACCGCACGCGCCGACCGGATGGGTCTGTCCGGGCGTCGTCGCGCCGTGGAGTCGTTCTCCTGGGGCTCGATCGGCGAGCAGACCAATCAGGTCTACCTGGACGTCCTGAGGCGCCGGATGCTCACGCCCTGACTCGGTTAGGGTTCGGGGCATGAGCGATGTCCTTGCGTTGGCCGGCGTGAGTGTCGTCCGCGGGGACACCACGATCCTCGACGACGTGAGCTGGGACGTCGAGGAGGGGCAGCGCTGGGTCGTGCTCGGCCCCAACGGCGCCGGCAAGACCACGCTCCTTCAGCTCGCCTCGGCGCGCATCCACCCGACCAGCGGTGTCGTCGGCATCCTCGGTGAGGTCCTCGGCACGGTCGACGTCTTCGAGCTGCGCCCGCGGATCGGCCTGGCGTCGGCCGCCCTCGCCGAGCGCATCCCCCCACAGGAGCGGGTGCGCGACGTGGTCGTCACGGCGTCGTACGGCGTCGTGGGGCGGTGGCGCGAGGCCTATGACGGCTTCGACGAGGGCCGCGCCGACGACCTGCTGAAGGCTCTCGGTGCCGACCACCTCGCGACCCGCCGCTTCGGCACCCTGTCCGAGGGGGAGCGCAAGCGGGTGCAGATCGCCCGGGCGCTGATGACGGACCCCGAGCTGATGCTGCTCGACGAGCCGGCCGCCGGCCTCGACCTCGGAGGGCGGGAGGACCTCGTGCGCCGCCTCGGTGAGCTCGCCGCCGACCTCGCCGCTCCGGCCCTGGTCCTGGTGACCCACCACGTCGAGGAGGTGCCGCCGAACTTCACCGACGTCCTCCTCATGCGCGACGGCCGGATCGTCGCGCAGGGCCCCATCGAGATCACCCTGACCGTGGAGAACCTGGAGGCCACCTTCGGCCTCCCGCTCGAGCTCGAGGTGCGTGGGGACCGCTATGCAGCGCGCGCTCGCTAGCCGCACAGGGAACCGCCCGCACCGGGCACACGTCGATGTGGTGACTCACCACGGAAAGGGGGCCGAGCGATGGACTGGCTGAACGACAACGTCTGGCTGTTCTGGATCGGGGTCGCACTGGTTCTGGCCGCCATCGAGGCGGCGACCGTCGACTTCGTCTTCATCATGTTCGCCGGGGGTGCGCTGGCCGCGGCGGTGGCCGCCGGGCTCGGAGCCTCCTTCCCCGTCCAGGTCGTCGTCGCCGTCGGTGTGGCGGTCCTGCTGCTCTTCTCGGTGCGGCCGCTGATGAAGCGGCAGTTCCTCGACGGCGAGGTCGACCACACGATCGGCACCTCGGCGCTCGTCGGCCGCGAGGCCCGGGTGCTGCAGTCCGTCACCGACAGCGACGGCCGGATCAAGCTGGGCGGCGAGACCTGGTCGGCCCGGCTCGCCGCCGGCACGACCACCACGGCCGGTCCCGGCGAGGCGGTCCGTGTCATCGCCATCCACGGCGCGACGGCCATCGTCTCGCCGGTCCCACCCACCGACCAGACCCCCGGCACCGGCCCCACCACGACGTCCGACCCCACCACCTGACCCGCGCCCCGGCGCTCCCCGAAAGGCTGACCCCATGACAAGCGGCCTGCTGTCGCTCATCGTCCTGCTGCTCCTGGCCCTGTTCGTCATCATCGTGCTCGTGCGCACGGTGAAGATCGTGCCGCAGCAGACCGCGCTCATCATCGAGCGACTCGGTCGCTACTCGCGCACCCTCGAGCCGGGGCTGCACCTGCTCGTTCCGTTCGTCGACGTCGTGCGCGCCAACATCGACCTGCGCGAGCAGGTGGTGTCGTTCCCGCCGCAGCCGGTGATCACCAGCGACAACCTCGTCGTGAGCATCGACACGGTCATCTACTACCAGGTCATCGACCCCAAGTCGGCGGTCTACGAGATCGCCAACTTCATCCAGGGCATCGAGCAGCTCACCGTCACCACGCTCCGCAACGTCATCGGCTCGCTCGACCTCGAGCAGACCCTGACCAGCCGTGACCAGATCAACGGCCAGCTGCGCGGGGTGCTCGACGAGGCCACCGGCAAGTGGGGCATCCGGGTCAACCGGGTCGAGCTCAAGGCCATCGACCCGCCGCACTCGATCCAGGAGTCGATGGAGAAGCAGATGAAGGCCGAGCGTGACCGCCGCGCCATCATCCTCAACGCCGAGGGCACCAAGGCCAGCCAGATCCTCACCGCCGAGGGCGAGAAGCAGAGCCAGATCCTGCGCGCCGAGGGTTCGGCCCAGGCCCGCATCCTCGAGGCGCAGGGCCAGGCCCGCGCCATCCAGCAGGTCTTCGACGCCATCCACCGCGGCAAGCCGACCCAGAAGCTGCTCGCCTACCAGTACCTGCAGGTGCTGCCGCAGATCGCCCGCGGTGACTCCAACAAGATGTGGATCATCCCGAGCGAGCTCACCGACGCTCTCAAGGGCATCGGCGGCATGCTCGGCCGCGGCCAGGGCGGCTTCGACGGCGGCGACGAGGACGACTGGGTCGACCCGGGCAACGAGTTCGCCGACGCCTTCGAGGACGCCACGCTCGAGGACCCCGCCGAGGCGCTGGCCCGGGCCCGCGGTCAGGCGGGCCTCGCCAGCCGCGAGGCCGAGGAGCACGGGGCGCCCGCCTCGCGCGTCCAGCCGCCCATCGGGCCCGGTGCGGATGCCGTGCCGCCACGGCCCGCGACCCCGGTGGTCCCGCCAGTGCCGTTCTCGGAGGACGAGCCCCCGCCGCCGGCACCCCCGGCCCCGCCCGCGCCGCCGACCGACGAGGGCCCCCCGGCCCCGCCGCGCTGAGCCCAGCCCGCACGGAGCGGAACGCCCGCTCACGACGCCCGGACACCCGGACACCCGCATAGGGTGTCCGGGTGTCCGCGCTCGATGCACTCCTCGTCGTCCTCGCGGGCATCGCGGCCGGCACGATCAACACGATCGTCGGGTCCGGCACCCTCATCACCTTCCCGACGTTGTTGCTGCTCGGCATCCCGCCGATCACCGCCAACATCTCGAACAACATCGGGCTGGTGCCCGGCAGCCTCACCGGCGCCATCGGCTACCGCAAGGAGCTGGACGGGGCCGCCCCGACCCTGCGCCGGTTGGCGCCGATGTCCTTCCTCGGTGCCGTCGTCGGCGCCCTGCTGCTGCTCGTGCTCAACCCCGACCTCTTCCGCGCGATCGTGCCGGTGCTCATCCTCGTCGGGCTGGTGCTCGTCGTCACCGGCCCGCGGATCAACGCCTGGGCCGAGCGGCGCCGGGCCGAGGGCACTGGCAGCGCGGCGACGCACGAACGCGCCATGCAGGGAGGCGTGTTCGGGGCCGGCGTCTACGGCGGTTACTTCGGTGCGGCTCAGGGGATCATCCTGATGGGCATTCTGGGCAGCCTGTCGAGCGAGCCGATCCAGCGGCTCAACGGCTACAAGAACGTGCTCGCGACGATCGTCAACTCCGTGGCGGCGGCGGTCTTCATCATCGTGGCGCCCGACCAGATCGACTGGCTGGTGGTGCTCCTCATCGCGATCGGCTCGACGATCGGTGGGGTCATCGGGTCGACGGTCGGCCGCCGGCTGCCCCCGCCTGTGCTGCGGGGCGTCATCGTCGTCATCGGCCTGGTGGCGATCGTCAAGCTCGTCGCGTTCCCCTGATGGACTGGCTCGTCGTCCTGGGGCTGGGCGTGGCGGTGCTCGCCGGCGGGATCGTGCAGTCGACGATCGGGTTCGGGCTGGCTGTCGTCGCCGCGCCCTTCGTCGTGCTCCTCGCACCGGACCTGATGCCGGCCGCCCTCCTCGTGCCGTCCCTGGCCCTGCCGCTGCTCGTGCTCTCGCACGGCGACCGCGACATCGCCTGGCGCCCGCTGGGCTGGGCTCTGGGGGCACGCACCCTCTTCACGCCGGTGGGGGTCGCCGTCGTCGCCTGGTTCTCGCCGCGGGCGATCGCCGCGCTCGTCGGGGTGTTGATCCTCGTGACCGTCGCACTCTCCGTGCGCACCATCGACCTGCGCCCCACCCCGCGCAACGCCGCCGTCGCCGGTGCGGTCTCCGGGGTCTCCGGCACGGCCGCCGCGATCGGTGGCCCCTTCCTCGCCCTCGTGCTGCAGCACGAGCGGCCCGAACGGGTGCGCTCGACCCTCGCGGCGTTCTTCGTCGCGGGGTCGCTGCTGGGCCTGGGCGGGCTGTTCCTCGGCGGCGAGCTGGTCCGCCAGCAGCTGGTCGCCGGAGTCCTGTGGGTGCCGTTCGCCCTGCTCGGCTACGCGGTCTCCGCTCCGTTGCGGGCGCGCATCGACCCGGAGAAGTTCCGGCGTGCGGTGCTCGCCTTCTGCGTGCTGGCCAGCCTCACCGTCATCGCCCGGGCCGCGCTGGCCTAGCCTTGCGGGCGTGCCGACCCCGATCGACGACCCCGCGGACCCGCGGCTGACCGACTACGTCGGACTCACCGACGTCGCCCTGCGCCGGCGCACGGAACCCGAGCGTGGGCTCTACATCGCGGAGTCGGAGAAGGTCATCCGCCGGGCCCTGGCGGCCGGGCACCGGCCGCGCTCGTACCTCATGGCCCAGCGCTGGCTGGCCGACCTCGCCGACCTCGTGGAGCGCGCGGAGGCAGGCGGCATCCCGGTCTTCGTCGGCGAGGCGGACGTCATCGAGGGCGTGACCGGCTTCCACCTGCACCGGGGCGCGCTGGCCGCGATGCAGCGGCCGGTGCTGCCGACCCTCGCGGAGGTGCTCGAAGGGGCACGCCGCGTGCTCGTGCTCGAGGACGTCGTCGACCACACCAACGTCGGTGCCGTGTTCCGCAGCGCGGCCGCGCTGGGCGTGGATGCCGTGCTGGTCACCCCCCGCTGTGCCGACCCGCTCTACCGTCGCTCGATCCGGGTGTCGATGGGCACCGTGTTCCAGGTGCCCTGGACGCGGATCGACCCGTGGCCCGGGGGAGTGGCGCAGCTGCGTGATCTCGGCTTCACGACGGCCGCCCTGGCGCTGGAGGACGACTCGGTCGGGCTCGACGAGCTGGCCGCTGACCCACCCGAGCGGCTCGCCCTGGTGCTGGGGACCGAGGGGGACGGACTGTCACGGCGCACGATCGCCGCGGTCGACGTCACCGTGCGCATCCCGATGGCCGGCGGCGTCGACTCGCTCAACGTCGCGGCGGCCGGGGCGGTGGCGGCCTGGGCCTTGCGGGTGCGGGACTGATCGTGCGCATCGTCGTGTCGGGCACCCACGCCAGCGGGAAGAGCACGCTCGTCTCGGACCTGGCGCTCGCGCTGCGCGGCCACGTCCAGCTGCCCGACCCCTTCGAGCTGGTCGATGACGACGAGCCGGCCGGGGCGGCCTCCTTCGTGCGACAGCTCGTCGTCACGGCGGAGCGGCTGGTCGAGCTGTCGGCGGAGTCCGACGTGGTGGCCGAGCGCGGCCCGGTCGACTTCCTCGCCTACCTCGCGGCCCTGACCGAGCTGGGGCGGGGTTCAGCGGGGCCCGACCTGACGGACCGGCTGCGGTCGGTCACGGCCACGGCGATGGGTCACGTCGACCTGCTCGTCGTGCTCCCGCTCGAGTCTCCCGACGTCATCCGGGTGCCGGACGACGAGGACCCGGAGCTGAGGGCGGCGATGGACGGCCACCTGCTCGACCTGTGCGAAGACGAGGAGCTGGTCGGGTCGGTGGGGCGGGTGCTGGAGGTGACCGGGCCTCCCGAGTCGCGCCTGGCGCAGGTCCTGGCCGTCGTCGCGGCCGCTCGCTAACGAACCAGCCGGTCGAGCAACCGGCCGACCTCGGCCTCCGGGTCGGCCACCGACCCGCCGTGCACCGGGCCCGGCTGGAGCACCGTCGAGCGGGGGGCGCTGATCCAGCCGAACCGCTTGCCCTGCGTCGACAGGGTCGCGTCGACCTCGCTGGGGGGACGCTCACACATCGTGCAGACCGCCTCGAGCGCTCCCCGCAGGCTCTCGAGGTCGGCGTCCGGCGCCACGGCGCGGATGCGGTCCTCGTCGAGGTCGTAGCCGCACCGCAGCACCCCGGCCGACTGGGAGTGCACCACGACACCGACGTTGAGGCACTCGCCGCGGTCGACGCGCGGCACGTAGCGCAGCACCACGTACTGGTACGGGTGGCTCATGACCCGCCTCCCGTCCACGCAGCGGGGTTCGCCAGGCGCAGGGTGAGGTGCTCGACGTAGGCGGCGCGGGCGGCATCCGGGTCGGGAAGGCTCGCGGTGGGTTCGAGCCACTCGTCCGGCACGAGCGCGACGACCTCGGCGATGACGTCCGGGGTGACGAGGGGAGCCAGCCGCTCGTGGGTACGTGCCACCGGCTCCGCGACCGCGCCGAGCACGTGGCCGCTGGGGTCGAACGGCTGGTCGACGAAGCGGCGCACGTCCGGCGGCCGGCTCGGCCACGAGTGGTGGAACCACAGGGCGGCGCCGTGGTCGATGGCCCAGGTCCGGCCGTGCCAGACGAGCAGGTTGGGGTTGGCCCAGGTCCGGTCGACGTTCGCGGTGTAGGCGTCGAGCCAGAGGATGCCACCGGCGTCCTCCGCCGTCGGTGTGCGCGAGCCGTCGTAGCCGAACGAGCCGGGCAGGAAGTCGACGCCGAGGTTGTGGCCCGGGCTGGCGTTGAGCAGGTCCTGCACCTCCTCGTCGGCCTCGTAGCGCGCGATGGCGCTGGGCATGTCGACGACGGCGAGGCGCGGTGTGGGGATCTCGAGCCGCCGGGCCAGCTCGCCGACCAGCACCTCGGCGACGAGCACCTTGCGGCCCTGTCCGGCCCCGGTGAACTTCACCACGTAGGTGCCCAGGTCGTCGGCCTCGACCAGGCCCGGCAGCGAGCCGCCCTCGCGCAGGGGCAGGACGAAGCGCGTCGCGGTCACGGTCTCCAGCACGTCCGACAGGCTACGGGAGTGCCAGTAGGGTTTCGAGGATGAGCAGCGAGCAGCGACGACTGGCCGGTCGTTACGTCCTCGAGGCCCCCATCGGTCGCGGCGGCATGGGCGAGGTCTGGCGCGGCACCGACCCCGTCCTCGGTCGCCAGGTGGCCGTCAAGACGATCGACCTGCGCTCCCTGCCCGACGAGTCGGGCGCGGCCCGGTTCGAGCGCGAGGCGCGGGCCACCGCCGGTCTGAGCCACCCGAACGTCGTCACCGTGCACGACAGCGGCGTCGAGGGCGACACCGCCTACATCGTCATGGAGCTGCTGCCCGGTCCGAGCCTGGCCGAAGAGCTCGCGACCGGGCCGCTACCCGTCGACGAGGTCGTCGAGGTGGGCCGCCAGGTGGCGTCCGCCCTCGATGCCGCGCACGCCCGCGGGCTGGTGCACCGCGACATCAAGCCGGGCAACATCGCGTACGCCGCCGACGGGCGGGTCCGCGTGCTCGACTTCGGCATCACCCAGCTCTCGGAGCCCACCGGGTCCCCGGCGCTCACGGCCACGCACACCGTCATGGGCACCGCCGAGTACCTCGCGCCGGAGCAGGCGCTGGGCGGCAGGGTCGACGGCCGGGCCGACCTGTACGCACTGGGCTGCGTGCTCTACGCACTGCTCGCCGGGCAGCCGCCGTTCAAGGGCGCCACCCCGGTCGCCACGATGATGATGCACGCCAACGACCCCGTACCGGACGTGCGGGCGCTGCGCCCCGACACCCCCGCCTGGCTGGCCGACCTCGTGCACGCCCTGCTCGCCAAGGACGCCGACGACCGCCCGGCCGGTGCGGCCACCGTCGCCGCGGCGCTGGCGGCGCGCGAGTCGCTCGGCGGGGCGGTGACGACCGTGCTGTCGGCGGGCGCTGCCTCGACCACGCGACGACTGGATGCCGTGCCGCCCCCGCCCGTCGCCCCCCCGGTTCGCGCCCCCGTGCCGGCGCGCCGCGGCGCGTCGCCCCTGACCTATGTCCTCGCCGCGGTGGCCGTCGCGGCGGTGGCCCTGCTGCTCTGGATCCTGCTGCGCGAGGACGGTAACGACCCGGCGTCGACCCCGACCTCGACACCTGAGACGTCGCAGCCCGCCCAGACCACGCAGGCACCGCCGACCACGGAGAACCCGACGCCGAGCACG
>Ga0173483_10000194_pt1 | contig 15967 bp, 15 predicted proteins | sample NitcycUS178409R2_FD_122621 | JGI IMG/M metagenome (GOLD analysis project Ga0173483, IMG submission 122621) | Soil microbial communities from Arlington Agricultural Research Station in Wisconsin, USA - Nitrogen cycling UWRJ-S178-409R-2 (version... | ecosystem: Environmental > Terrestrial > Soil...
ACCATGTCTAGTATATTATACCTAATCTTATACAGTAAGCAAGTATGATCTATAAAGTAAAAATATTACTCCTCTCCACATATAGATGTGATGCTTGCAGTATTAAGAAACTGTAACGACTTTGGTCATATGAAGTTTCTGTACAATTACATACGAAATCTAGACTGTGCTTATAAGGTGCTTTTAGCTTGTTTTTTCAATCACTGACTTCCAAAGTTATTTATAAGATAGGATTCTTAGTCGCAATTATCATTGCTGTTATTATTTGTAGTTTTATAATACTTGTCTATTTTCAATCACAACAAACCTTTTTAGGAAATTCAATCAACATTGCAGGTAAAAACAGATTTCTAACGATGAGCGTGTTGTTTCAGACTTCAGAATATTTAAATGGAATATTTTCTTCGTTTTCTTCTCCCTCCACTCAGGTCTCCTCACTAGCCTCATCTACATCTAACGCCGCGAAATTAAATCATGCCATAAATAATTTGAATACAAATTTATTAGTTTTAAGAGATGGCGGAAAAACTTCAAACATAGAATTAAAACCATTGTCGTCAAAGTTTCTGGATTCATGGAGGATAATTAATAATGATTGGGATAGATTTAAAATCTTTATTACTTCTGAAATTGTTAAGCCATCTCTACAACAAAAAAGAGAACAACCACAATCAAAAATACCTACTACTACAGCTACCTCTAAGAATGTTACTAGTATTCTTGCTGCATCTGCGACATCGGCAACAAAACTATACCAATCTACAAAGCCTGAACTATCATCCTTGGCTACGAACGTAATCGATTCATCAGATATGCTAGTAACACAATTGGGAAATGATGCGGCGATAAATTCAAGGAATTTAATATTGTTAGAGATTTTCCTTGCAATAATAAACATCGGTGTAGTTCTACTAATACTTTATTTTGTAATAAAAATACTCAAGCCAATAAGTACACTTACATATGCAACATCTGAGGTAAAGAAAGGAAACCTCGACGTTTCAGTTCAACGCAAAGGAAATGATGAGCTCTCACTCCTAGGCGAATCATTTAATTCTATGGTACAATCTATAAAAAATTACATTAAAAATCAACATCAATTAACTTCTGAATTAAAGGGATTAAATGAACAACTCAAATATAAAGACCGATTAAAAGATCAATTCATAAATATAGCGGCTCACGAATTGAGAACGCCCATACAACCAATACTTGGCTTAACGGAAGTTATTCGTTCCCGTAGTGCAGCTTCAGCTACACACAAACAAGACGAAGAATTCTTAGAAATCATAATCAGAAACGCTAAAAGGCTGCGAGGTCTTTCAGAGAAGATTTTGGATATTTCGAAAATTGAAAATCGGATTTTAAGACTTGATAAAGAGAGATTTGACATCAATGAAAGATTAAGAGATATGATAAATGATATAAAATCAAAAGAAGATGAGATAGAAATAATTTTGGCTAAGCCAAAGGTTGATCCTGTGATTGTAGATGCAGATAGAATCAGAATTGACGAAGTTATATCAAATCTCTTGACTAATGCTGTAGAGTCTACAAAGAATAGTGTGAGTAGTGGCACAAGTGTCTATGATCAACACGGTAACGCGATAACTGTCTTTACTACTATAAAATCTAATCAAGGGTATAACAATAAAGATAATATTAATAGTAAAAACGGAGGCGAAGTCATCGTTAGTATTAGAGATAGGGGTACTGGTATTGATCCTGAAATACAAGACAAATTATTTACAATATTTGTTACCAAATCAGAGAAGGGATCTGGACTAGGTCTATTTATCTCTAAGGGCATTGTAGAAGCACATGGTGGCAAAATATGGGCTGAAAATAATGCTGATGGTAAAGGGGCAACATTTTCATTTAGCCTTCCAATTTCTGAGAATTGAGTTGCTATTTGTTATTTGCTATGTCTTTGAATAAATATTATCATGAGTGTTAATACTTACATATATTGGTAAATATTCTAAAACATAAGGTTATCCATGATTCCATTATATGATATTCATAGTGTATTTAATTTTGTTTAATGCAAACAAAAACTAGACTGATATTCTTTCAATACAGTTTAACTATCTCTGTGCTGTATTTACCGAATGCGGATTTCTGTCCATTAAATCGTTAACCATTAATAATCTAATTAATATTACCTCCTCTGACCTTTAAAAGAGCAACCTTAGTACAAGATGTTTAATAGACTAGAAAACTAAAATTCATAATATAGAATACAATGATGATGCATTAGAAATATCTATCTAAAATTAAATTAACTACTACTCACAATTTTCTAATACCACAAAATCGCTGGCAGTCCTGAGAATCCAGCATTCTGACTAACATTAATTGTACAACCAAATGTGGCTCCCGCACCAATGCTCTTTCTTAGCAGTATCTCGAAATTCCTGGTGTATTATCAAGCCATAGAACATATGCATTACTACCAGATACAGCTATAGCGGGGGACTCTGAACTACCAGAATCATTACTCAGATTAACAGTACTTCCGAAAGAAGCTCCACCGTCAGTGCTTTTTCTAAGGAATATATTTGTACTTCCCGGTGCGAATTCATCCCATACTAGAATATATTGTTATCAGATATATCTATTGATATGCAATTCTTAGAATTTTATTAATTCTAAGTTAGCAATGAAATACTTTCAGTTTTAGTTCGCCGATAATTAACTAGCCAAGTTAACTAACTAAAATAATTCATCATCAACTATAGAAATCCTTCTAGGCATCTAATAAACACCTATAAAATTTTTTACTACCTTACTTTCACAAAAGCTAATTTTGCCTGCTTATAGATACAAGGCTTTATTGTATCCAGAGGTATCTCACAGGCTGTAAAGTGCCAGGCTGCTTCAAGTCCAAGTAGAGTTCCTACAAATCCTATTAATGGGTATATCACATATTCAAGCATCTGTGTGAGATTATGTTTAAAATATTATTCTAGTTTAGTAAGTGGCAATTATGATAAATCATAACTGTTTTTTCTTGTAATATCTCGACATAATTATGTTATCTTTGACAATTCAACTTTTTCCTAAATTAAGCCATACTTGTTTAACTTATTAAAAAAACACGCTAAAATCAGTGATGCGTTATTCTCTTTTCTCTATAGGCAACTAACAGTTCTAAGAAGAATCCTGCAACTGAAGCTGAAACAATAGTTAAGGCAGTTTCTAGGATTACCTTGGTATTATTACGTTCAAAAACTTCCTCATAAAAATCCTGATTAAGATCATGAGCTAACAGGGCAACGGATACGATACCTGCAACTATTAATGCACTTAAAATGGTGTTTAATGTAAGAATTCTTACCTGTCCTCTATTCATCTTGACCTGACCATAATGTTTTAAATTATTTTCTATAAGAGGTATGTCTTCATCGTCGAATACTACTCCTGAGATATCTAGCGTGGCTAGGTCTCTATCAGGCGTCTTAACATCATGGAATTCTACAATATGGATCAATTTATTTGGTGAGAGAAAGTCCTTAACTCTTTGCACGTTATCTTGTTTACAAACTATTTTTATGTGTATAGGAATGTGCATCCATCACAATAAAAATAAACTTAGTATAATAATGAGCTCCCTATCTCATGGTTGACAGAACGTACTCCACCTATCTTTCTGATACTGCTCTCCACTTGTTGAATTTGATCTTTACTGCCACTCACGTCAATTATGATATCTGGGTCTTCCTGAGATTTCTTTTCTACCCTAAATACAAAAGTGACAGCTTCCATTTTTTTAGATTGCTGTATAACGCTTCTACAGGCGCTACCACTACAATTTACTAATAAAGTGCCAGATAATTTATTATTGTCGTCATTATCATCCATTTTAGGATAGTCGGATCATTATCGCATTGAGGATTTATAACTTTGGTCTTGTCCACGCGCTAATACTAGAGTTTGATTGCCTTTGATTGCCTTTGATATGCCTTCCCCATAATTTTTTATCAATTATAAACTAACACGAAGTAGATATTACTAATAGTGGTACAAGTACTGAATCGTAGCTTGGATATTAATCGAACTACCATGCAATCAATTAAACGAACTAGAGTAATCTCTGACAAATTGTTCAAATGATATAGGTTTTCGACCTGTAATCTGTTCAACTACTGCAGTCGATTGTGATGCATCACAGATTTAATCACATTATAGAACTCTATTAATGCATCTATAAGCCATTCCTCCATTCCCATCTTCTTCATTGCTTTGCGAGCATCTTCTTCTGTTATGTTTACATAAGTTATTCTCCTACCAAGAGCATTAGAAAGAATTTCTGCCACTTGACTATATGATAGAGCCTTGTTACCAGTAATACCATATTTCTTGTTCTCGTAATGATCGTTGATTTTGGTTCCATTAGTTTTAGCCAATAGTATCTGTGTAGCCACAGCTGCAATATCTCTAGCATCTACAAAACTTACTTTACCATCTCCAGCAGGAATATAAAAAGCGCTCGAGTTCTAATTGTTTGACCAAAAAATTTACAAAATTCTGCTAAAATGCGCCTGCGCGTAAGAATGTGTATGGGATTCCAGATTCTTCTACAAGTTTTCTTCTTGTCGGTGCATACGTCCTATTATTAAGCCAGGCTCAGCTTCGGCACTTAATACAGACAGCTTGACAATATGTTTAACTTCGTTTTTCTTTGCTTCATTTATCACACGGGATGTGATTTCAGGCATGTTTGGCCTGGGTAAAGTTAGTAAGAACAGTTTATCAATTCCATTCAGTGCATCAAATACTTTCAGGGTTATTATAATCCATATCAACGATCTCGATCGTTTTATTTTTATCTCTGAGTTTATCAGCTTTATCTTTTGAATGAACAGCAGCTCTAACTCGGCTACCTGAAGAGAGCGATGAATTTGAAGATGATGTGAGCTGCCTTACAACTTCAGTTCCAACTGTGCCGGTTGCACCTGTAACCAAAATGACAGTTTCATTATTTTTGGTGGTCGCAGTCATCGAGATATTGATACAGCAACAATATTACTTAAGTCTGGTTATACAAGAAAAGAACTAAGTACTCACTTGAAGGCCTAAGCATTATATTGTCTTGCCATTTGGATTTACAAGTACATCATTTGTTTCATCCACTTTCACCGTATAAGAATTAAGATTTGTTGCCCATACGGTTGCATTGAAACTTTGCCATTTCTAACATCAAATACAGCATAGTGCCATGGATATTTAAGGTCGTATTCATTAAGCTCATCCTCATCTAAGGGGCCTCCCTCATGTGTACAAATCTCGTCAACAGCGTCACATGGACAAATTCATCACTGAGATTTACTGCTCTATGCCATCTTTTACTACTTCTTATTATCACCAGCTTGGTCCCATTTAAATTACTAGAACTACGATTTGCAATGTCTACATACAAAAAATTTTGTCAAATCAGTGATAGCACAATTGAAAAGATGACTGAATATTGAAGGCCACTTTGTGTTCCAGTTACCACCATTTGGATACATATAGAAGATATGTCAGGGCCAGTTAATATCAAGCAAGTGCGGTTGTTCGAATGAACTTAGCATAATAAGTAATTAAAATTCCCTAACGAAATGCTAAACATCACATCACATTTTATTTTCTATGATCCAGGCTTATATTCATAGTGTATACCTTGCTTTCACAGGTACATTATCTTACGCCAAAAAAGTGAGCAATGATATAAGGGTCGAAAATCACAAATCGTTCATACATTCATGCATATTGTGATTAATTCTAGAACTGAAAATATTCAGACTCATCTCCAACTACGATAGACAAATTTTCTAATAGATCTCCATTAGGGTTTAGAATCAACACCTATAAAATTAGCTCCAATGTTATAATACCTGTTACCTGGCCGTTTGATTAGCTGTATCTTGGTTATGAATTGTGATGATATGCTGCTTCAAGTCCTTAGGAGAATCAAAAAAAGCATCATCACAAATTTCGCATGTAAATGTCTGTTTAATATTGTCAATTATTTCGGCTTGTTCTGCTGTCATTGACGAAGGTGATACTATTTCTGGCCACAATTTGGCAAATATTATAGGCAATTTAGCCTGAAGCCACCTATTCATTTTTTCTTCCTCCTCAAGACTTTGTCTAAGGATTGGTATTGCTTCCTTAACGTTATCATCAATACTCATTTTTATTGTAGTTTGCAGTAGCAAATTATAAGCAATTATTTCAGCATTTTCTAATATTGCATCTTGCTCTATTTCCTTTAACTCGACTTCTGCAACAGTCATTACCTTTTGTAACTCTTTTTGAATAAGGGATGGAGCAGTCAAACCAAGCAGCTGTGCTTTTTCATTGGTTGGTGTTCCTCCAAACTTTGTTATTAAATACCTAAGTCTATCTTGTTGTTTCCTTGTTTCTTCTAAATGATATTCTAGTATTTGTCTGACTTCAGCTATAAGTGTACTTTGTATTCGTGATTGTAGCCTTTTTTCTGCTACATTTTCTGTTGCTAATAGATTATTCAAGTATATTACGAATTTTTCTATGTTAAAACGCTGGTTTTTTATGTTATATATATAATTATTTTGTTCGTTTGTCATCCTCATCATCTATATTCATCATATCTGATTTAAGTAGTTACCACCAGGCATGGGAATTACATCTGCCACGAGACAGTTTGCATATGGTACCTTCGGTAATCAATAAAGAGTCAGACTAAAATTAAAAAGGAGATAAGAAAAACTTTGGCCTATAAGCCTCAAGAATTAAAGACTGTCTGCTGTATACTGCTGAAAGTTGCAAATTAAAAACTAATTTTATCTTTAATTATATAATTGACAATATTTACTTTTATCTTGAGTATTTGTATTTTGCACGGATAGAGCCCTAATAAGGATTACAAGTTAAGAGATTTCTATTTTCAGCGTCTTATACTCATGTAACTTTTGGAAGGATTTTCAACGAATATCTTTTCTTGATCTGTATAAATCAGGTAGTCAATATCTCTAGTTTAAGCTCTAGTTTAAGCTCAGAACCACTGCAATAATTCTGTTCTATTTTTAACATTATCTATGTGCAGCTCTGCGCGCCTTAGTAAATGAAACTTACATTTTCAAGTATATTGATGATTTGTATCCATAATATCTTTATATGATGATTACTACCATATGTAGCTAAACCAGTAGATGAGATGGCTTCTTATAAAATGTCTATCGTATCATAATCTACACTACCATATTAGCAATGCTATCCATTAAATGATGATAGACTAGTCAAATTCAATTGAAATACACAATTAAACGAAAAATTAGTTCTAGTGCGTTTGGAAGCATTATATGAAATAGTGGATAAAGAGCAGACTAAAAGAGCTATGCACTAAAGCAGCTCAACATAAATCTAATAAGTAAACAACGCTTCGAAAGAGAAACTCAGATACTATCCGAATTAAATCATCTAATGTTATCAAAATCTTTCAATAGAATATAGGAGTAGTTTCTCATTTCAAAATTTACCCTGCAGTCGTTCCATGTGTTCGACTTTGCAACATCTTTACAAAGTTGGTAAAGGATATCGCATCATAACTGACTTTCTTGTTGTTTTATTTTTTGGGATTTGAACCCATGATTCAATTGCCCATGGATTTATTTTTGATACTATTAGTAACAATGCTACTTAAACAACTTTGTTTAGTCAGTCCATTTATCCGATTCTACCAATGATGCTGCATATTGGAGTCTCAGTTAATTTATAACTCCTAGTTGTTTTTTACTACGCGCATACAGACTCGCATTCTCCACGCAAATCATCATGATACTCTGTATAAAATTTATAATCCCTTTTCTCAGAACTTCTACATAGGAAGTTCGATTTGATATTTCATTATGGCATCTATCTGCAACCTTTAAGATATCATGTTCAGTTAATCCTCGTTGTAATAGTCCAGTGATGACTGGTCCTATGTAGGACTGGACTTTTACTCTCTGCAATTCCTTTTCTCGTTCCTTTCCGAGCTCCTGAATTTCATATTTAAGTTCTTCTATCTGGAGTTCAAACCCTAGTTTAGTATTATACTGAGTCTCTACGTCATTCATGAATTTATTTACTGCCAAGCAATAGTTTATGCCATTTGAGATTGTAATATCTATAACCTTATCAAGCAACGCTTTCAGCTGGCTTGAACCGAATCCCATATCTGCAAGTTGGTTGTACACAGGTAGATTTTCTGAGTGTATATAGATTTTATCTTGCAACAAAGATTCTTGCTGACGCAGGTTCGCAGTACGCTCTTCCAGTTCTTCTGTAGCTATCTCTAACGCTCGTTTTTTGCCATCTAAATGCTGTATATCTTTAAGTTCTGCAATTAGCCTCTTGGGATCGTATCCATATTCTTCAATGCGATTAATCGCGTTGGCAAGTTTGGGAAGATCTTCGTTGATAGATATATTATGTCTATCCAATACTTGCTTTGCATTAGTATATGACTTGATTTCTAAATCCGCCATTTTCTTTTGCTGCAAGGCCAAGTCTCGGACATTTTCAATTTCTGACTTTTGATTCTTGAGAGTCGAAATCTCGTTCTTTAAATCTTCAAGTTCATTCTCCAATTCTTTCTTTTTGGTTATCTTTTCGTCTATGTACTGTTCAATTTTATGTAATTGAATGTGATGATCATCTGAAACTTTAATAAGTTCTTTTATAGATACGGCAAATTTACTTGATGTAATTTCAAATTCTTTACATTTTTTGTATATATCTACGATCAATTGTGCAGCCGCATCTGCATCTATGTTCTGCTCGCGTAGCAATGTCATAGTTCGAAAGCCAATGGCACATTGAGCCGGAGTAAGACCAGCAGAATTCAATACTTTTGCTAACTCCCGGAGTGCATCAGCTTCAGGTTTTCCAAGAGCAATACTCCAATTATTAATAATGTTGCTAACTGCTCCTGCACTAATGTTGTTGTCCTGTGCTATAATGTCTCTGCGAAGGCCTAGAAGCCATTGACTTATTACTTTCGGTTTTATTGTTTCAGAAATAGCTGCTGGCATGATTAATATCCGTTACATAAGAAAATACACTTACAATATATAAAATGTCTTTTATTTAGACGTGTCAAATACGCCGTCAAATAGGTCAAATACGCCGTCAAATAGTCTTGTCAAATGCGTCAAATGGCGTATGTGAACCAGAATACATATTTCTTCAGCTATGAGATCTAGATTAAATGCAAGCGCAGGCGCAGCCTACCTTAAGACGACAGCCTGGGTGGGTCGAAGATCCAAATATCCTGGGCACTAAAACAATATGCTGGCAATATCAGTACGACGTTAATAGACACACAAATTATAAGCAGGTACGTCGTCGAGATTTGAAGTGATTTGATAGTAATACCGTCCTTACTTACGTGCTATTTACTTTTGTCATTATGGAGGCTTTATCAAAATCATTATCAATATCACAAGATTAGTAAATGCATGCATTTTTGCATTGTTCATGATTTGACTACAAGTGCTCCCTACATATGATTATACCATGGCAGGATCCTATCCAAACCAAGATAGCACTTCTTCCCCAAGCAGTATGTAGTGGGCTGGGCGGGATTTGCACTCGGTTCGAATCCCTTCTTTTTTACGATTCGTCATGTTTACTAAGGAACAATCTTGAACATAAGACTTTCGAAACCTTAGATTAATTTTCATAAACGAGCGCGATTTCACGAAATCAAATTCAGGCTAAATATGAATCTTATTAGCCACAGGTATTATGACACGATTAAAATATTTATGCTGATGTTATAATTTCTTGGAAAGACCGAATACTGAATCAAGTAATTGTTCCTTCTCTTCTATCAATCATAAGACATGCTTTTTAAAACAATAAATCTGTTATGGCCGTATTACCTTTGGTGTCTTGTTTTCAACTAACATGTCATTAGTCTCTTTAGATAACCACTTATCAATGACCATTTCTTTCTTCCTTTTCTGAACATCTCCTTGGGCCACCTTAATGTATTGGGGATCTATTTCTGTGCCAAGGTAGTTCACGCCCAACTGAATACATGCCAAAGCTGTAGTCCCTATCCCCATGAATGGGTCATAAACAATCATGTCTTTTTTTATACCATGTAATTTTATACAGAGATAAGGTAATTTCTCAGGAAACACTGCTGGATGAAGTCTGCTTTCTTGGATTGTAGAATATGGAATAAACCACACATTGCCCCTATCTCTTTTATCTTGTGTTGCAGATTTCCATCTTCCAATATTTGATTTATCTTGATAAGGCACACCTATTGCTAATTTATCTAGTTTTACATTTCCGTATTTTGTAAGATGAAAAATATACTCATGAAGATCAGTAAGATATCTTTCTCCTGGTATTGGTTTGAAATGGCCAATAGAATAATCCTTTACCGTATTAGTTTTTCCAACGTCCGCCTTTTCAAATGAAATAGATTTAATCCAATGAATTGTATTTTGCAATTGATACTTTGCATCTTTGAACCTTTGTATTATCTCTAACGGAAGCATAGGATCAGAAGGGGCACCACCGATATTAAGGAAGAAAGAGCCATTATCTTTTAAAATGGAATAACTTAATTTTGCTACGTCGTAGAGTAAGTCTAGATATTCTTTTCTCTCCTTATTATCTTTGTATAGACTATATGGTTTTTTTAGGTTATATGGAGGCGAGGTTACAATAACATCTATCATATTTGCATTATTTGAGACAAATTTTTTCATGAAATCCTTGCAGTCTTCATGGTAGATATTATTTAGTTCGACCACTTTATAATCACATTATATGAACCAGCTAATAAACGTCTTTTCTTTATAATTTTAGGTACAAAGATCAAGAAAATCATTGAGTATCGAATGATGGTGATTACTTCGATAAAAACTCAATTTATCACTTTGACATGGCTTGAATTTACGATCTATAATATGCTAGTTGCACTGAGTTTCCACAAGTATCCAAGAGCAAAGTAGCCTAAAGTGTTATCAGTCATTGGGCTGATTATACGTTCATCATTTACAACAGAACAGTTAATATAATTGGTAGGAACTGAATAGGACTAAAATTGAGTCTTTTACAAAATGCATTAAGCTTTCCTATATGATGTATAACTAAGGACGGAGGATAGAGTTGTCATATATCGTAAGCATGAAAATGTAACTTTTTCATTGGTTTGGATGTACATCGGTGCATCTTTACTAGCTATATTATAATCTGCTTCTCGTGAAAGTACATTCTCAATCAATGTATGTTTTACCTCCGGAAGGATGGCTTTATAGATAGTATACAATTTCTCACGCTCTACCCTTAGTCGATGTAACTGAAACATTTGCTGAGGTCTGCTTATATTATATTTTGTTAGTTCATACATTTTAATTTTCTGTAATGATATTATTTTGTGAGCTTCTAAAAATTATAGAAAAATTTCATTTGTGGATTCCAGTTTAGGAATCCTTAGATGGTATTCGTAATTGCCTTTAAAGTAAGAATAAATTAGTATAGGATTCATGAACTATGAATAAAATAAAAGCGCTTCAGGATAACAATGAGAGTAGCTCGATCAATATTGTAAGCGGTAATAAAAAAAGAATTCTGCTTGTGGATGACGAACCTGATATTACGTTTACATATAAGATGGCATTGGAAAGTAGCAGACTATTTGAAGTATATACATTCAATGATCCTCTAAAAGCAGTAGTAAATTTCAGAGTTCACTTCTATGATCTAGTAATTAGTGATATAAAGATGCCAGAGATGAATGGTTTCATATTCTGCCGCAAGTTAAAAGAGATGGATAATAATATCAGGATTTGTTTTCTGTCAGCATCAGAGGAAGAAATTTACCACCAATATAACGAAGAACTAGAGTTGGCAAGTTACTTAAAAAAACCAACCTCAATTATTGAATTGATAAAGCAGATCAATTCAATATTACAATAAAAGATGATTGGTTATACTATTTTAGGAGAATTCTAATAGAATTGAATAAGTTGGCAATTATTCGCTACTGAAATTGTTTAGCCTAGTTTAATAAGGGTAATTAACTCAAACATCAAATACAAACACAATAGATGAAGGATGAATTAATTAGTTTGCATGTCTTGCCTAGATTCGAAAAGATAGATATTATCATAAAAGATCGGGTTTGCTATTATTAATAACCTTATAGAGCATTGGTTAACAATGAAAAAGCAAAGTGAAACATTAATGAAATATCATTAATGATTTAAATAAATATACCAGACTAATATAACGCATAGGTAGTCTGATGATCATCAAAAGTCAAAGAGTAAAGAGAGCGCTCGTTACTGCTTTGGCTGATGAAGAGATGATTAAAATTATGAATTGTGTTATGAATCATTCAAAATCCTTTATTGACATAACACGAGAAAATAATGATATTCCGCATACTACTGCCTTCAGAAAAATAAAATGGCTCCTTAATGAGGGTCTACTTATAGTTGATAAAATCGTAATCACAGATGCTGGAAAGAAATTTAGTTTATACCACTCTACATTAAAGACTATTAGTGTAAAATACGAAAATAACGACACGATCGTAGAAGCTGAGCAAAACTATGATATTGCAAAAAAGTGGATCGGGAGATTCTTCTCATTAGACTAGTCCCACAAATCAAGGTATATTTCCATTAACATTGTCATCAGCCTTCTCAGCAGATTCGAACTTGTCAATCATTTTATATTCATTCTTTCTAACTGAAAATAATCTCAACCATAACATTACAGCTAAAAATAGTGCTGCCGTTATGTGAAATTGTGGTCCAATGTATGGTAATGAAGTTGAAATTGTAGGAAATTTGTAAACTTCAAATATCTCTCCTATAATATAGAGCAAAATGAAAATAGATATTTGAAGCTCAAATCTCCTAATATTTCTATATCTAGCCGTAATCAATCCGAAGATAGCCAGAATAATGAGCAGCATAATTATTGTTAACACGCTTGAAAACAAAAAGCTAATTTCAGGGTGAATCTGTATCAATATACTTTAACGTCTCTCCTTTTTGCTTTGGATCTATTAGTAACAAAATAAGTGATACCAAATAAAAGTAATATAACAAAAGATATCGGTTCCAATATTCCCTTAGCCAACTGGTTAAAACCAACTGCACCTACAAAATGGTATATACCCTGTACTATTATAAAGCCTGCAAGAACTATTAGTAGATTTCGGAAGTGATTATTGTTATTATTATAGCTATTGCCAGGCCTGTTTAATGTGGAAATGAGATAGATTGGAACTGCGGCAGCAACAAAATATACAATAGCCTGGACTATCGAAATTTGGCCTTGAATTTGTGATAGAAATAGGAATATTAATTTTTATACAACTCCATTTAAGTTCTTGTCATCATAACAATAAAGAGATATAAAAATGGGAGGCTAGATTCCAAATTTGGAATCCGTAGATGGAATTCGCACTTGGAATTTGTCTCCATGCTTATAACCAAAATACAATTACAACAAAACTAACGAAATAAAATGAACGAAAAAAATAAAATAAAAACAAAACCAATGAGGAAATCTTCGACAACAATAGCAACAAGTACTATGGCAATAGTCATATGTGCCGCTTTAACTATTGGAATGCAAACTCAAATATCTCACCAAGCACTTGCACAAACGTACGGTAACACCAGTAACGGGATGACAGCTGCTACTTCAGCATCATCTGCAGTCTCTCCAGTATCGGTCAGTACAAGTCAATCAACTAACAAGGAATTCTGGATAAATACAGTGCATCTTGACGGAATGACAAACATACACGCTGCGGTAAAGTGTGATACATGTAACCAAAATACTCCGCTGCATCCTGCAGAACGACCTCCATTAAACTCAACAATACCAGCTGGTGGAGGATTTAGGTTGACAGAACCAAATAAGGTAGGTGCATGGGACTTTAGATCATTTACATTCGCTCCAGACCAAATAGTCGTTAACCAGGGTGATAAAGTCACGCTACATTTCATTGGAGTCCAAGGAACGCATCACATCATAACAGTTGATGGGATAGCAACATTTCCACTCATGAGAGGACAAATCCACACAGTATCATTCATAGCAAAGAATCCAGGAACTATAAACTACACTTGTCATCTACATCTACCAAACATGGTTGGCCAAATATTGGTGTTACCTAAAGCGATAGTATGAATATCTTAAGGACAGAAACAACAACAGAACTATAGCTCCTTCCATCACCAGTTATTTTTATTATTATTGTTGTTGTGCATTTGTTGTTCTTATTGTTTAGTAGTCGCTGAAGCTATTCCTTGTCTATGAATTCCTGAAATGCAGGATCGAACCACTTCTCTACCTCTATATAATTTCTCCAAATTTGCGATATAGTGCCATGTTTAAAAGCACTTTTCATCCAACGCAGCCATCTGTCCATTTATAATCTCGAAGACAACCAAATGCCGCTATTATCCGATATTAATATTGCTAGAAAATCACGATGTTGAATGATAATTGGTTTGTACTGCTGTTAGATTCTCACAGATGCCTACAAAATGGTGTTTCTTCGTATATAATACTACTATTGCATTCTGAGGTTACTATGTTGGCAATATCTACCATACTTTGTGGCTTACGATGTGAATATTTCTATCGCAAATAAACCTAACTTTCAGTCAATAATTTCTTGGTGGCCATTGGGAGTGATTGTGCAGCAATCTGCCATCACCACCAGTAATACAGTTTGTAACACACGAACATGGATTCAGTTCAGTTCATCTCCCAGCGGCCAGAGTTTATCTTGGCTATTAATTAAATACATTAATGATAGTCTATACTATCTTTTAATACTGGGTTTACGCTGGAATAGCTGTTGACGCAAGCAAGCTTAACAGATATCAAATTGCGGGGGGCAGTCAGAAGTGAAGCATATCGTAACTTTATCGATTCTATCAACAGTGAAGTAACCCGCCATTATTACCAGAGAAACTTTACCTACTTTATGGCATTTTGTAAAATAGCAGACTATGACGAAATGTTGTCATTGGCAAATAAACCCTTAGTATTAGAGGGTATAATACGCGATTATCTTGTTCACCTTAGAAATGAACGTAAGCTATCACCAGGTACAGTATCGACGTACACTGCTCCTATTATCCACTTTTATGAAATGAACGACGTAATGATAAAATGGAAAAAGCTAAAGAAATTCAAAGCAAAACACTATAACGTTATAGAGGATAAACCGTACACCCGCGAACAGATAAAGACACTGGTAGACGCCGCAACCCTACGCGATAAATGCATCATACTACTAATGTCCTCTGCTGGCTTACGAAGGGGAGCAATACAATACCTACGAATAAGAGACTTGCAAAAGATTGACAAATACAACCTGTATAAAATCAACGTCTACAAGAATGAGCAAGAATCCTATATCACCTACTGTACACCAGAATGCGCTCGCTATATCGACCAATACCTAGAATGGCGGCAGCGGCTAGGTGAACGACTACAATCTAATTCACCTATTCTTAGGGTAGAATTTGATACTATAGGAAAGGTTAGCGTACCAAAACCAGTATCTGGTTATGTGGTTACATTCACTATTCGAAAACTATTAGATACAACAGGGGTTAGAGCGGCTAGTGAAAAATGGAAACGTACCGAGCTAATGCAATGCCACGGCTTTCGTAAATTCTTCAAAACGACTTGTATTAATGCGGGAATGAATCCCATGTATTCAGAATATCTAATGGGTCATAAATCTGGTCTTACCAAATCATACTTTAAACCAACCGATCAAGAACTGTTAGAAGGTAATGATAAAGCCCTTGGTTATGTGGCGGCAATTAACGATCTAACTATAAATGAAGAGCATAGACTAACCAAGAAAGTTAATGAATTGCAATTGAAAAATGATCAGATCATGGAGCTCGAAAGACAGCACAAAAAAGATTTAGAGACAGTTCAAAACCAA
>Ga0173483_10000195_pt1 | contig 15899 bp, 18 predicted proteins | sample NitcycUS178409R2_FD_122621 | JGI IMG/M metagenome (GOLD analysis project Ga0173483, IMG submission 122621) | Soil microbial communities from Arlington Agricultural Research Station in Wisconsin, USA - Nitrogen cycling UWRJ-S178-409R-2 (version... | ecosystem: Environmental > Terrestrial > Soil...
GGTCGCTCCGGCGCAGGCGCCTCAACCGCGTGGTCGGGAAGGCACTCACGGCGACAATCTACGCGCTTCAGGCCGGGCTACAACGCTGAAGATCCCGCCAGGGAGGCGTCAGGCAGACAGCGTCTCGACGTGAGAGCGGTCGTATTCGCCGACGGAGCCGGTGAAGACCAGGCGGCCGTCGCGCAGCGCGGCGACGCGGTCGGCGACGCTCTCGACCTCCTCGAGGCTCTGCGAGGCGAAGACGACCGCCCCGCCGCCCGCGCGCAACGCCGCGACGCGCGCCCACAGCCGGCGCCGCTGCTCCGGGTCGAGCGCGGCCGTCGGCTCGTCGAGCAGCAGCACCTGGGGGGAGCCGAGCAGCGAGATCGCAAGGTTCAGCCGCTGCCGGTTGCCGACCGAGAGGTTCCCGCTCGGGGCCGGCTCGCCCGGAAGCTCGAACTCCACGAGCAGCCGCTCGGCGGCGGCAGCCGGATCCGGCTCGCCTTCGAGCCGCGCAAAGAGCTCCAGGTTCTCGCGCGCGGAGAGCCGCCCGTACTGTGCAGGCCGTTGCGGCGCCCAGCCGACGCGCACGCCCTTGCGCCGCTCGATCGTCCCCGCGCTCGGCCCGAGCGCGCCGGCGAGCAGCGAGAGCAGCGTCGACTTGCCGGCGCGGTTCGGGCCGACGAGCGCGAGCGCCTCGCCGTCCCAGACCTCGAGCTCCACCGGCTCGAGCGCGTGCGTCTGTCCGAACCTGCGCGAAGCGCCTCGAGCGGCGAGCAGCGGCGAGCTCTGCGTCAACGACGGGCCGCGGCCGGCGGATCGGCCGGCGGCACAGGTGCGACCGGCCGAGTTTCCTCGACGTCCACCTCCACCGGCACCGCCCCGCCCTGTTCCCACGACTCCAGCGTCACCCGCTCCGAGAAGAACTCCCAGATCGCCCTGGCCGCGGCCAGCAGGGGCAGGGCGACGAGCGCACCCGGGAGGCCGTAGATCTCCCCGCCGGCCAGCAGCCCGAAGATGACCAGCAGCGGGTGGAGCCGCAGCGCGCTGCCCATCACGTTCGGCACCACGATGTGGCCCTCGATCTGGTGGATTGCGAGGAACAGCAGCCCGACCCAGATCGCCGAGACCGGGTGGACCACCACCGCGTAGATGAACGGCGGGATCGCCCCGAGCCACGGGCCGACGTATGGGATCAGCTCCGTGACGGCGACCCACGCACCGAAGAGCACCGCGTACTTGTCCGCGCCCGGCACCCAGCCGAGCGTGCCGAGGATCCATAGACCCAAGCCGGCGCTCGTGCCGATGATCAACGACAGCAGGAACTGTCCGCGGACGTAGCTCGCAAGCGAGTGCTCGATGCGCGAGAGCAGCGGTAACGAATCCGGCCGCGGCGGGAAGCGCCGGTCCACGACGCGACCCAGCCTGGGCATGTCGAGCAGCATGTAAATCGAGACCACGATCACGAGCACCAGGCTGAACAGGAACTTCACCGTGCCGATCGCCGCGCCCTCGACGAAGTCGATCACGTCCCCCGTGTACCTTGAGACGTCCTTCTCGCGGATCTGCTTGACGAGGTCGTGGCCCTGCTTCTGGACGTCGATGCCTCCGAGCCGATGCGTGTCGAGCCAGAGCTGGAAGCGGTCGACGTCACGGTCGGCGTCCGTCCGCCGAGGGTGTCCGTTGACGACCGTAAAGTAGTCGTTCACCCGGTTCGCGCTCGACTTGGTCTGGTCGACGACCACCGAGCCGATCGCAACCGCGGCGGCCAGGACGATGGCGGCGAAGCTCAGGTACACCAGCGCGACGCCGAGCCCACGGGGAATCCAGACGCGGGTCAGCGCCCGGACGACCGGGTTCAGCAGGAATGCGATCAGCGCCGCGACGAGGAAGAGGAAGACGACGTGACGCGCCGCGCCGGCCACCACCCAGAGGAAGAGCAGCAGCAGCGGCAGGCCGACGAGCTGAATCCAGCGCGGGATTTCGATGTTCGCGGCCCCGGCGGAAGGCCCGGCCATGGGGAGCATGGTACCTCCGGCGTCGTACCGCTTCGACCGTCGCGCAAAAGCTCGCGTCCGCCTACCTGGGACTGGGATTTCGGGACCGACGGCGCCCTCGCGCTCGAGCCGCGTCGGGTCCCATTGCAGGAGGACCCTCGCTTCGTTACCGTGCCGCGGATGCCACGCGCCTCTGCTGCGAGGCGGCGGCGGGCCGAACGGGCCGTCGCGCGCCGGAAGAGGCGATTGGCGGGGCTGGTTCTGCTCGCGTCGGTCGCGCTCGTCACCCTGCTCCTGACCGCCTTCGGGTCGGGTGGCAACCGCGCGGTCCGAACCGCTGCGCCGGCCCCCGCCACGCGACTGCTGCCGGCCGGTCCGCCGAAGCCGCAGGTGGTCGCGCTGCAGGGCTCGATCCGCCTGATGCTGCCGGTCTCGCGCGTGACCGCGGTCGGCTACCACGCCTCGGACGACGGCGCCCTCGCGCTGCGGCCGGTCGGACGGCAGGTGAACCAGGGGCTCGTCGGCAGGGTCGCGCGGAGCCTCTTCGGCAACGGCGGCAACGGCCTGCGTTACTACGTCCTCGGGGGCGACCGAGGGCCCGCGACCGGTTCGCTCGACGTGGGCGCGGCGCCCGGGACCGACGTCTACTCGCCGGTGGACGGGACCGTCGTCGGAATCACGCCGTACGTGCTCGCCGGGAAACACCTGGGCGCGCGGATCGACATCCAGCCGAGCGGCAACCCGTCGCTCGTCGTCTCGCTCACGCACCTCCGGCCCGACCCGAACCTGACCGTGGGCTCGACGCTCGCGTCGTCGACGTCGAAGGTCGGCACCGTCCTCGACTTCGCGAAGGTCGAGCGCCAGGCACTCGCGCACGTGACGGCGGACGCCGGGAACCACGTGGCGATCGAGATCCATCCCGCCACGCTGTCCCTGCCCTGAGAATCCTCTTCATCGCGGACGTCTTCGGGACGCCCGGTCGCAAGGCGGTCGAGGAGCGGCTCCCCGGCCTGCGCGAGGAGCTCGGCGCCGGGTTCTGCGTCGTGAACGCCGAGAACACGGCGGACGGAGCCGGGTTGACGCCGCGCCTCGCCGACCGGCTCCTCAGGGCCGGTGCGGACGTGCTCACGCTGGGGAACCACGTCTGGCGGCGGCGCGAGATCGGTCCGTACCTCGAGACGTCGGACCGCGTCGTGCGACCCGCGAACCTCGCGACGAGCTCGCCGGGACGCGGGCTCGCGGTGGCGCAGGCCGACGACGGCACCAGCGTGGCCGTGCTGAACCTGCAGGGCTTGCTCTTCATGTCGACCCCGGTGAGCCCGTTCGAGGTCGTGGACGAGCTCGTCGAGCAGGCGCGCGCGGCGGCGAAGGTCGTGCTCGTCGACTTTCACGCCGAGGCGACGAGCGAGAAGGTCGCCATGGCCCGCGTGCTCGATGGGAAGGTCACGGCGGTGATAGGGACGCACACGCACGTGCAGACGAACGACGCACGGGTGCAGCCCGGCGGCACGGCCGCGATCACCGACGCGGGCATGACCGGCCCGCACGACTCGGTGATCGGGGTGAAGGCCGAGCTCGCGATCGGGCGGATGCGCACCGGGATGGGCGTGCGCTTCGAACCGGCCGAGGGCGGCGTGCGGATCGAGGGCACGCTCGTCGAGTGCGACGGCGAAGGCCGCGCGCTCAGCTGCGAGCCGGTTCGCGTTCCGGTGCCGTGAGCACGACCAGCAGCGCGACCAGCACCAGATCTCGCACGAGCAGAACCCACGACGGGAAGGCGTCCAGCGCGACCAGGTCGAAGTAGCGGATCGGGAACCAGACCTGCGTCAGCAGCAGCGCGAGGGCGAGCAGCGCCGACGCTGCAAGACCCCGCCGGCCGCGCACGAGCGGGACGATCGGCAGCAGCCAGATCAGGAACTGCGGCGAGAGCACTTTCCCGAGCGCGACGAAGGCGGCGAGTGAGGCGGCGGTGAAGCGGACCAGGCGGTCGGGCGTCGCGGGCCCCCGTGCGGCCGCGACCCAGATCCCGACCAGCACGAGCCCGAGCAGGACGCTCGAGGCGGTGCCCAGGGCGTCGGGCAGCGAGCCGGTCAGGTTCTGCGAGCCGTGACTCGACACGACGGTGACCGCGAGCCCGCCGACGTGGTGCGCGGCGATCAGGAGCGCCGAGCTGAGACTCTCGATCTGCAGTGGCCGCGTCGTCTGGCGCTCGATGCTGGCCCATACGCCGTGCGGCGCGAGGACGAGGAACGGCACGATCACCGCGAGCGCGACCGCGGCCGCCACGCCGATGCAGACGAGCGCCGCTTTCCGCCCACGCGTCCGCCAGACGTAGGCCACTGCCGGGGGGAGCATGGCCGCTGGGAAGGCCTTGGCCGCGACGCCGAGCCCGATCGCCGCGAAGCCAAGTCGCTCCCGCCGCGCGAGCACCGCCGCGAGGCCGGCGACCGTGAGCGCCGCGGGCCAGAGGTCGTAGCGGTAGAGAATCACGGAGCCGAGCACGAGCGGCGCGAGCGCGAAGAAAGCCAGCGCTGCGGCCGTCCGTTCGACCGACGCATTCAGGGCGCGCAACGCCAGGGACATCGCGGCCAGTGCGCCGACCCCGCAGAGCGCCATCAGGATCTGGAACTCGTGGTCGTACAGCGAGAAGCTCGGCTCTCCGACCGCGGGCAGCCCGAACGCCGGCAGCGCGCCCGGCGGGTACTCGACCGCGAAGTCGCGGTAGGGCACGTGCCCGTTCACCATCGCCTCGCCGTAGCGGTGGTACTCGACCGTGTCGCGAATCAGCGCGTGCTGGTACCAGCCCCAGTGGAGCAGCGTCAGCGCGACGAGGAAGAGGGCGATGGCTCCGGGGAGGAGCCACCGCGACTCAGTCGACGCCGACCAGCTCTTGGCGAGGGCGCTCAACGGGCGCGCGGACGGCGGCTCTCAGCGGCTCGGCCGTGGGGGCGAGCACCGCGAAGGCCGCGAACGGGAAGAACCACGGCAGGTAGAGGTAGAACCAGTGGGTCAGGACGAGCTCGACGCCGACCAGCAGCGCCGCGGTCAGGGCGGCGAGCTGCAGCGGGGACTTGCGCCGCGGGACGAAGTAGACGGCGAAGGCGGCCACGATCAGCAGGACCTCGAGCACCCGCTGGAGGATGTGCAGGTCCGGGAGCCCGGCGTGGTACTGCCGCCAGTCCCAGATCGAGAACGGCGACTCGCGGTCGATCTGCCAGCCGAGCGTGCGGTCCCAGAAGACGCGTGCCGCATGAACCGGGTTGGGCTCGAGCAACAGGATCGAGAATGCGGCCAGCGTCGCGACGAGGAACCCGGCCGCGAACACCAGCGTCGGGCGCAGCCGTCGCTCGGGATAGGAGGCCCACAGCGGCGCCACGAGCAGCGAGCCGAACTTCGACCAGCCCGAGAGCGCCGCGCCGACGCCGCGCGCGGCGGGCCACGTCGCCAGCCAGAAACCCCAGATCAGGAAGAGCGGCGGCAGGGCGTCGTTCGTGTTCGAGCTCGAGACATACTGCGTGAACGGGTAGGCGACCCAGGCGAAGGCGAGCGTCACCGCCAAGCGCTGCCCACCGAAGCGCAGCCCCACGAGCGCGAGCCCCAACACGCACAGCAGGTCGAACCCGATCGACGCGAAGTGCGCCGCGGGTAAGTCGTCCCACTTGCCGGTCCAGCCCAGCGCGAGGTAGCCGGGCAGATACGCCTCGTACGCGACGGGGCCGTAGGTGTCGCCCTGCGGGTTCGCCGACTCGCAGCGCCCGTTGGTCTGGATCCGCTCCCGCGTCTCGCCGTCGATGTCGCTCGGGCCGCACGCCTTGCCGAGCTCCACCGGGAAGTGCCCGTACGGCGACTGGCCATTCGCGATCCGGTTCGCGCCGATGACGCCGGAGTAGCCGACGTCGATCACGTTCGAGGCGCGCACGTTCAAGCCGAGCCGGAACCCGGCCGCGAAGACCGTCGCGGCGGCGAGCAGCCATATGGGCCACACCGGCACGGCGCCGGTCCCGAGCCTGCCGCGCCATCCGCTCCAGGCCATGCGGCCGAGCAGATAGAGCAGGGGCGGGTAGGCGAGCGGCACGCTCGTGAAGATGTCGCCGCGGTTGAAGAACCACAGCGAAACGGTGAACGAGAGCAGCACCAGCAGGTCGAGGTTGCGGAGGCTGAACGGCCGGCGCAGGTCGGCGAGGCCGAGGAAGAAGAGCGCGCAGAAGCCGAGCCACACGGGCGCGCTGTTGATCTCCTTCCCGCCGAACGCGCCCGGGAGGCCGCGCGCCATCTTCCAGGCCACCTGCGGCCCCGTCCACGCCTCGCTGACCGCGCCGCTCGTGTCGTCGACCTTCCCGGTTGCGACCTCGCCCGCCTCGCCCGCCCAGACGTTCACCCGCCAGAACTTGTGATCCTGGTCGAAGGTGGCGTCGGTCTGCCAGAGACGCTGCGGGTAGTGGGCGAGCCAGTCGGAGACCTTCTCGTTGCGGAGGAAGATCGCCTTCGCCTGCGCCGCGGTCAGGCGCTGCTCCGGCGGGCCGAGCGGCTTCGGCTTGCCGGGCGCCGCAAGGGCCGGCCCCGCCAGTAGGAGTCCGATCGCGGCGGCGGCGAGGGCGCGCCTCATCCGCATCAGCCTAACGGCGGCTCCGAAACGACCACAGCTTGTTTCCCAGGAAGTTGAGCGGGGTCACGAGGATCACCGCGATCGCCTGGGAGACGACCTTGTCGAGCCCGAGCGCGATCAGACCGGTCAGCAGCAGGATGTTCGCCACGTATGCGATCACCGCGACGACGAGGAAGCGCAGGCCCTGCCAGCCGACGTGGCCGCGCTGCGCGTGAAACGTCCAGAGCCGGTTCCACGTGTAGTTGTTCGTGACGGCAACGAGGAACGACGCGGTTGCGGCGGCCGCGTAGTGCCAGCCCGCGCCTCTCAGGAGGGCGGTGTAGACCGCCAGGTTGATCACGTAGCCGCTCGCACCGACCGCGCAGAACTTCGCGAGCTGCACCCAGTTGTGCGGCCGGCTGAGCGCACGGCCGGCGCGGGTGCGGGACAGGGACGTTCCGGGCGAGAAGGCCATCGGCGCGCGAGCGTACCGGAGAGCGCTCAGCGCGAGCGCCGGCGGCCGCGCCTCCGCCGCCGCTGCAGCCACCGCGCGCGGCGTGGCTCGGGTCGCGCGGGCAAGACGATCCCGTCGAGCGGGACCTGCTCGCCGTCGAGGACGAGCTCGACGATCGCCCAGTCGCCGCCGAGGACGACGTCCTCCAACGAGCGGCCGCCGGCGACCGGCAAGCCGCGGAGCTGTGCCAGCGGGCGCGCCTCCCGCCGGTAGAACGAGTCCTCGCGCAGGTCAAGCAAGACGAGCGGCGACGCCGCCTCGATGCGGTCCTCGTGCAGCGTGGCCGCGGACAGGGGCAGGAAGCGGTGCCGGTCGTCACGGCAGAGCACGTCGAGCCCGAGCGCCTGCGGCTCGGTGGGATGGAGCAGCACGTCGACCGCGTGCCCCACCTGGATGCCGCGCGAGCGCACGGGCCGTCGCAGCAGGTCGTCGCCCCTCACGTCGGTCAACAATCTGCCCTCAGCGTTGTGCCGTTAATCCCCGAACCCCTCCCGGCCGACCAGCGGCACGAATCGGCATGGAACGGAGTGCACCACGGCCGGGCCTTCCGGGCTGCGGACGATCACCTCGAGGCGCTGCATGTGCTCTCCGCCGACCGGGACGACGAGCCGGCCTCGCGCGCGCAGCTGCTCGTAGAGCGTCTCCGGGAAGGCGGGCGCCGCGGCGGCGACCGCGATCGCGTCGAACGGAGCAAGCTCGGGAACGCCGAGCGTTCCGTCGCCGACGCGCACGTCGACCTGCGGGTAGCCCGCCGCGGCCAGGCTCGCCCGCGCGCGCTCGGCGAGCTCGGGTATACGCTCGATCGTCACGACCTCGGTGCCGAGCTCCGCGAGCACCGCGGCCTGGTAGCCGGAGCCCGTGCCGACGTCGAGCACGCGCTCGCCCGGCCGCAGCGCGAGCGCCTCCGCGATCCGCGCCACCATGTACGGCTGCGAGATCGTCTGGCCGTGGCCGATCGGCAGCGCCGCGTCGGCGTAGGCGTGGTCGCGCTCCTGGTCCGGCACGAACAGCTCGCGCGGGACGCGTTCCATCGCCTCGAGCACGCGTTCGTCGGAGATGTCCCGCGCGCGCAGCTGGCGCGCCACCATCGTTTGCCGGTCAGGCGGCATCGGCGTAAGCCGGGCGCTCGACGCCGAAGTGCGCGAGGGCGAGCGGCGCGAGGTCGACGATCCGGCGCGGCTCGGCGTCGAGGCCGACGGTCAGGATCGGCACCTCGGAGTCGCCGGCCTCGAGCGACCCGTGGCTGCCGCCGCCGAGGTGGCTGCGGCCGGCCAGGTCGGTCAGCTCGACCCCGAGAGGCGGCGAGACCAGCAGCTCGCCCGCGTTGGGGTTCGCGAGGGCGGCCCACGATCGCTCGAATGCGTCGGGCTGGTCCAGCAGCGATGCGTCGCCGCTGGTGCGCCAGCCGTCGTCGGCCGGAGCGAACCGGAGCTCCTCGCCGTCGCGCCGCGCAACCGCCTCGACGCCCTGGCGCCAGAGCACGACCTCGGCCGCCGGGGAGCCGTCCAGTCGACGCGCGAGCTCGGCCGGCTCTTCGCGGCAGCTGGGGAGCCGGTAGACCATCCCGGCGCGGTTCGATCCGGTCACGAGGACGTTGTCGATCCCCGTGAAGGCCGCCTCGAGCGAAACGGCCCGGTCGACCGGCGTCTGCCCGTGGTCCGAGCAGACGACGACGGCGTAGCGGTCGAGGAACTCGTCCGGCCCGCCCGCCGCCTCGATCAGCGCGCCGACCGCGGCGTCGCTGCGCGCGAGGGCTTCCCGGCTCCCTCCGGGGCCGAGCGCGTGCGAGGCGAAGTCGTAGTCCGGGAGGTAGTACACGAGCAGGTCGAAGGAGTCGCGCGTGACGAGCCAGCGGCCGACATAAGCGGCGTAGGCGTCGATCGAGCCGGTCGAGCGGCCGAACACCGCGACCGGCGCGCCGGTTACCTCTGACTCGAACAGGCTGTAGAAGAAGAACTGCTCCGGGCCGTAGGCCGGCCGCGTGAAGCCCGGGACCAGCGGCAGGTGCGCCCGGCGGCCGCGGTAGCAGGTGATGTTCACCGCCGCGGTCGTCAGGCCCGCCTCCTCGAGCGCCTCGTAGACGGTCACCGCATCGCGTCCGAGATGCTGCTCGTTCATGTTGAAGATCGCGTCGAGGATCGAGCGGCGCGTGCCGGCCGCGCGGATCGCGGCGAAGGAGGAGCCGTACTCGACCAGGCGCCGCTCGCCGCGGTGCCACCAGACGAGGTGAGGGATCCGGTGGACGTCGGGGTGCGCGCCGGTTGCGATCGACGAGAGACACACCGGTGTGAGCGACGGGAACGTCGAGATGCCGCGGCGGTAGCTGCCGTGGTGCGCGAGGAACGCGAGCGCAGGCGCCGAGCCGGTCTCGACCGCGTCCTCGAAGACGTCGGGCGTGAGGCCGTCGATGACGGCGAGGATCAGCTTATTGCGCGGTGCCATCAGTCGCGCGCGAGGCTGCGCAGGCCCGCGTAGCGCTCCGGACTGCGCCCGCGTGCCCGTGCCGCGAGGCCGGGAACGGCTACCGCTTCGAGGAACCCGACGAACGGAATGACGGCCAGGGCCATCAGGCCCAGTGCGCCGAAGCCGACGAGCATCGCGGTGCCGCCCCTCGTGCCACCGCGGCGCAGGGTTCCCGTGACGACCGTCGCGACGACCGGCGCTCCGAGCGCGCCGCCGATCCCGCCGGCGACGGCCTCGTGCCAGCCGCCGATTCCGTAGCCGACGGCGGCTCCGATCCCCGCGGCCACCACGGCGACGACCACGACGAGGGCTCGCCGAGGCGCAATCAGGGCCGCGAGCAACGCGCCGAGCCCGATCCCGAGGCCGAGCGAGAGACCGATCCGGTACCACTCCCACATTCCGCGGCTGAGTGTAGACGCGCGCCTCGCGCTGAAGTTTCAGACTGCCGTTTGCAGGGAAAAAGAGCGTCTTGATGGCCAAGGACAGCCGACCGCTCCTCGTCTTCTTCGGCGCCGCCCACTCCGGGCCGGCCCGCCGGATGGAGAGCCTGATGGCGCACCTGGCGCGCAAGGAGCGCACCCGCCTCCGTGTGACGGCGGTCGATGTCGACCAGCAGCCCGAGCTCGCCGAGCGCTTCCGTGTGAGGACGGTCCCGACGCTTGCGCTCGTTGTGGGCACGCGTGTCGTCGGCCGCATCGAGGGCCGGGCCAGCGCACCTCGGATCGAGCGGATGCTCGAGCCGCACCTCGCGACGTAAAACCAGCAGTGCGCTCCCGGCGTATGGGCCTCAAGAGGAGAGGAGGAGCATGCGCAGGGCACTCATCGCAATGCTGGCTGTCGCCGCCTCGCTGGCTGCGGTCCTGGCGGCCGGTGCCGCGAACACCGCAGGCACGAAGCTCGAGGCGTCGCTCCGAGGGTCGAATGAGCGGCCGGTCGCGCCGGCGAGCAACCGGGGCACGGTCGAGCTCCGGCTGACGGCGCGGACCGGCAAGGTCTGCTGGGAGTTCAAGCTCAGGAAGGTCGACGGCAAGCCCAACCAGGCGCACATCCACAAGGGCGGGAAGGGAGTGGCAGGCAACGTGGTCGTCCCGCTCGGCGCGAACTACAAGCGCCAGGGGTGCACGACGGCGTCGAAGGCGCTCGTTCGGGCAATCCTGAAGAAGCCGCGGGCCTACTACGTGAACGTGCACAACGTCAAGCATCCGGCCGGCGCGATGCGCGGCCAACTGGCTCGGGGGGCCTAGGCCCCTCACGACAGGAGCCCGGTGGACCCTCGCCACCGGGCTCCGCGTATTTACGCGCCTTGCAGGCGGTCGATCACCGCGAGGCCGAACTCCGCCGCGCGGGCGCCGTCGATCACACGGTGGTCGAAGGTAACAGCAATCGTTCCGACCGGTCGGGCCTTGATCTCACCGTCCCGGACGACTGGGCGCTCGGCGATCCGACCGATGCTGAGGATCGCGACCTCGGGGTGGTTGACGATCGGCGTCGTGAGCAGCCCGCCGAGCTTGCCGGCGCTCGTGACCGTGAAGGTCGAGCCGCGCAGCTCCTCGGGCTTGAGCTTCCCGGCGCGCGCCGCGTCGGCCAGGCGGGTCACCTCCGCTTCGAGCTCGTCGAGGCTCTTCTCGTCGCAGCCGCGGACGACCGGGACGACGAGGCCCTGGTCGGTCTGGACGGCGATGCCGAGGTCGTAGCGGTCCAGGTAGACGATTCCCTCGCCCTCGAGCCGGGCGTTCAGCTCCGGGAACTCCCGCAGGCTCTCGGCCACGGCCTTCAGCGTCGCCGGCACAAGCCGCTTGAGCTCGACCGCGCCGAAGTCGCATTCCTCGACCCAGGTGACGGGTGGAACCTCCCGGTGCGCGCGGGCCATGTGCTCGGCGACGAGCCGGCGCACCCCGCGCAGCGGCTCGCGCCGGCCTTCTTCCGGCTCAGCGCCTGACGCAGCGCGGCGGACATCCTCCTCGGTGACGCGGCTCTGTGGCCCGGTCGCCTCGACGCTCGCGAGGTCGACGCCGAGCTCGTCGGCCATCCGCCGGACGAGCGGTGTCGCACGGACGCGTCCGGTCTCAACAGCCGGGCTCTGTCCCTGCGTCTGTCCCTGGGTCCGTCCCTGCGTGGCGGCGGACGAGGGCTCGGCGCCGTCCTCGCCGATGACCACCAGAACGGTGCCGACTGCGACGACGTCGCCCTCGGCGACGAGGATGCGCGCGACCTTTCCGGCCGCCGGCGACGGGATCTCGACCGTCGTCTTGTCGGTCTGGATCTCGACGAGCGGGTCGTCCTCGGCGACCTCCTGCCCCTCGCTGACGAGCCAGCGCGCGATCTCACCCTCGGTCAGGCCCTCGCCGAGATCAGGGAGCTTGAACTCGTACGCCACGGCGCGGGTGTTCTACCGGATCGCGTCGTCGTGCAGAACGGCGTGCACGCCCTGAACGCCGTTGACGACCTGCGTGATCCGAAGATCGACCACGACGCTCGCGAGCGCCAGCGCGTCCCGCCGCTCCAACTCCAACTCGCGCTCCATCAGCCGAAGCATCCCCTCGACTGCGTTCCCGGCCGCCTCGTCGAGGCTCTCGCCGAGGCCGAACGCCAGCCACGAGTCCCGGGTCCGCGCGATCGGCGCCGCGAGCTCGAAGTCGTCGCGGAGCGAGAGCGACAGCTGCGCCCGCTCGAGCGGGCACTCGATCGCCGTCGAGGAGACCTCACCGTCGCCCTGCCGCGCGTGCCCGTCGCCGGCCGAGAACAGCGCCCCGTCGACCGGGATCGGGAGGAAGAGCGTCGTTCCCGCGACGAGCTCCTTGCAGTCGAGGTTCCCGCCCCATGCGCGCGGCGGCCCCGTCGCGTGCACGCCCGGCTCCGGCGGCGGCATCCCGAGCACCCCGAGGAACGGCGCCAACGAAACCTCGCGGCCCTCGCGGTCACGGCCGACCGCCGCGTCGGCGTCCAGCTCCCACGCGAGCACCCTGCTCTCACCCTCGCCGACACCGAGCCGGTCGTTCAGCGGCGTCGACCAGCCGCCGGCGACGCTCCACCCGAACGGGCCGACGCGTACCTCCTCGATCCCGACCGCAAGCGTCTGCCCAGCGACCGCACCGAGGACCGCGAGCGGCCCGATCAGCGCGTGCCCTGCGTCCAGCTCCTCGTCGAGCGGGGAGAAGCGCTCGCGCTGCGACCCGTCCTCGCGCGGCGGCTCCAGCCCCCAGCCCGCGTCGAGCGTGGCGAACCGGACGACGTCTCCGGGTCGCACCTCGGCGACCGGCTCGAGGTCACGCGAGAAGTGCCCGTGCAGCGTGCGGCGCTCGAGCGGGATCTCGTGCAGCGTCGTCTTCACGGCACGCGTGCCCCGGTCGCGTCGAAAGCCTCGAGCGGCACCGAGGCGACCGGAGTCCCCGCGAGCTCGTCCGCCAGCAGCGCGAACACGACTGCATCGCGCAGGTGCGGCGTCCCCTCGGCCCCGTGCAGCACCCGCCGCAGCCGCCCTTCCTCGGTGAAGCCGAGCTTGCGCGGGATCGCAAGGCTGGCCGCGTTCTCCGGATCGACCCGGATCTCGATCCGCCCCGCGCCGCAGAGCTCGATCCCGACGCGCGCCAGCGCCGCCGTCGCCTCGGTGCCGAGGCCTTCACCCGAGCGGCTCGCACGGATCCAGTACCCGATCTCGAACGCCTCCGCCCCCACGCGTGTGTGGAGCCCCGAGCCGCCAACGGCCTCCGACTCGTCGCGGGCGAGAATTCCATAGACGTAGTCCCGACCGAGGTCGAAGGCCCCACGGAACCCCCGCAGCAGCTCGACCGTCTGCTCGAGCGGAAGCGGAGCCTCGTGCGCCCACGGCATCCAGGGCCGCAGGTGATCGAGGCTCGAGTCGACGGCCTCCTTCAGCAGCGGCGCGTCGGTGGGCTCCCAGCAGCGGACGACGAGCCGCTCGGTTTCGATCCGATAAGGCGGCGTTCTCAGAACTCGAGCAGCTTCCGCGCCGCGTCGGCGACGCGCTCGGCCGACGGCATGTACGCGTCCTCGATCTGCCAGTACGGATACGGCACGTCGTAGCCCGTCACGCGCACGATCGGCGCCCGCAGGTCGAGCATCGCCTTCTCCGCGAGGATCGCCGCGAGCTCGGCGCCGTAGCCGGCCGTGCGCGGCGCCTCCTGGACGATCACGACCCGCCCCGTCTTGGCCGCGGCCGTGAGCAGCGCCTCCTCGTCGAGCGGCTTCAGCGTCCGGATGTCGAGGATCTCGACGGACGCTTCCCCGGCGAGCGCGTCCGCCGCGGCCTCGGCGACCGGCACCATCGCCCCATAGGCGACGAAGGTCAGGTCGTCGCCCTCCCGCACCGTCCGGGCGACTCCGAGTGGCACGACGTGCTCGCCCTCCGGCACGTCGCCGCGCATCGTGCGGTAGTGGAGCTTCGGCTCCAGCACGACGACCGGATCGGGATCGCGGATCGCGGCGGCGAGCAGCCCCTTCGCGTCGGCCGGCGTCGACGGGATCGCCACTTTCACACCGGGCGTGTGCACGTAGTACGCCTCGGGCGAGTCGTCGTGCAGCTCCGGCGCGCGCACGCCGCCGCCGTAGGGCATGCGGACGACGAGCGGGAACGCCATCTTCCCGCCGCTGCGCCAGCGGTAGCGCCCGACGTGCGTGATCAACTGGTCGAGGCACGGGTACGAGAACGCGTCGTACTGCATCTCGCAGACCGGGCGCCAGCCGGCCATGCAGAGGCCGACGGCCGAGCCGAGGATCCCCGCCTCGGCCAGCGGCGTGTCGACGCAGCGGTCGGCGCCGAAGCGCTCGCGCAGCCCTGCGGTCGCGCGAAAGACGCCGCCGGCGCGGCCGACGTCCTCGCCCATGACCATCACGTCGGGGTCGCGCTCGAGCTCGACGTGGAACGCGTCGTTGAGCGCCTCCACCAGCGTCAGCTCAGCCACCGAGCACCCTCCGCAACTCGGCGAGGTCGGAGTCGAACGACGCCGGCGGGTCGGCGAACGCGTGCGAGAAGAGCAGCTCCGGGTCCGCAGGCGGCTCCGCCTCGGCAGCTGCGATCCCGTCCCGCATCAGCTGCGCCGCGTCGGCACGCACCGCTTCCGCGGCCTCGTCGGACAGCAGCCCGAGTCGACGCAGGTAGGCCTCGTAGCGGCCGACGCACTCGCGCTGCCGCTCCTCCTCGACGCGCTCCGGGTCGATGTACGCGGACGGGTCGTCCGCGGTCGCGTGCGGGGCACAGCGGTAGGTGACGGCCTCGATCAGGGTCGGTCCGTCGCCCGCGCGCCCGCGCTCCACGGCCTCGCGCGTCGCCTCGTAGACCGCGAGCACGTCGCCGCCGTCCACGCGCACGCCCGGGATGCCGTAGCCGGGCGCCTTGTCGGCCAGCGTCTCAGCCGCCGTCTGCGCCGAGAGCGGTGTCGAGATCGCCCACTGGTTGTTGTTGCAGAAGAGCACCACCGGTGCGCGCATCACGGCCGCGAAGTTGGCGCCTTCGTGGAACGCCCCCTCGGAGGTCGCGCCGTCGCCGAAGAACGCGATCGCGCACGTCCGCTCGCCGCGCAGCTTCTTGCCCCAGGCGAGCCCGGCCGCGTGCGGCACGTGCGTGCCGATCGGGACGCAGATCGAGGCGACGTTCCAGTCGGCCGGGTTCCACCAGCCGGCCGGGTGACCGCGCCACCAGGAGAGCACGGTCGAGGCCGGCATTCCGCGCAGCAGCCCGATCGCCGACTCGCGGTAGCTCGGGAAGATCCAGTCGTCATCCTCGAGGGCATACGTCCCGCCGACCTGCATCGCCTCGTGACCCCAGAAGATCGCGTAGGTGCCGATCCGCCCCTGACTGTGGTAGACGACGGACCGCTCGTCGTAGGTGCGCGGCATGACAAGCCGGCGGTGCAGCTCGAGCAGGTCGTCCTGCGAGAGCCCCTCGACCTCTCCGTCGGGGACGCCCTCACCGTCGCCGATCACACGCCGCAGATCACGCTCGGCCGGTAGCACCGCCATCGGGGCGGAATCTATCTAGTGCGTGCATTACGGACTTCTTCGTGCGACGTAGGCGAGCACGCCTAGCGCGGCCGTCGCCGCGACAACGCCGGTCAGCAAGAGCAACGTGCCGCCACCCACCCGCGCGCCCGCGGCAACGACCACCACGGCGGACACGACGGTCGCCGCGACGCAGGTGGAGAACACCGTCAGGACGCGCCGCACGGCGACTCCCGGCTGCGCCCACGCAGGGATGCGCGGCTCGATCGACCACCAGGCGAGCTCCGCGGCCAGCAGCAGCGCGCCTGCGACGAGCGGCGTCGCCTCGTCGAGTGCGTCCGGCCCGAGCGCGAGCCGCGTCGCCTGCTGCGCCCCGAGCAGCGCCACCCCGAGGGCCAGCGCA
>Ga0173483_10000196_pt1 | contig 15886 bp, 16 predicted proteins | sample NitcycUS178409R2_FD_122621 | JGI IMG/M metagenome (GOLD analysis project Ga0173483, IMG submission 122621) | Soil microbial communities from Arlington Agricultural Research Station in Wisconsin, USA - Nitrogen cycling UWRJ-S178-409R-2 (version... | ecosystem: Environmental > Terrestrial > Soil...
CGTCTCGCCGCAGGGCTACATCCTCACTAACTCGCACGTGATCACGACCGCGGGCGACACGCCTGTGGCGCAGCCGGCTGACAGCGTGTTCATCGAGTTCCAGGACCGCGACCGGGCGGAGGCGAAGATCGTCGGCTGGGACGTCTTCGACGACGTCGGGCTCGTCAAGGTCGATCCGTCGGCGCATCCGCTTGCCCCGGTGCCGCTGGGCAACTCGGCCGCCGCAGTCGTCGGCGAGCCCGTTGCTGCAATCGGTAGTCCCTTCGGCAACGAGAACTCCCTTGCCGTCGGCGTGGTCTCGGCGGTGCACCGCTCGGTCGACTCGCTGACCTCGAGCTTCAACCTCGTCGACGCGATTCAGACCGACGCGCCGATCAACCACGGCAACTCGGGCGGGCCGCTCTTCGACGCGCGCGGCCGTGTGATCGGGATCAACGCGCAGATCAACAGCACGAGCGGCGAGGCCGAAGGAGTCGGTTTTGCGGTGCCGATCAACTCCGCGAAGCGCTCGATGCAGCAGCTGATCGCGAACGGTTCGGTCTCGTACGCCTACGTGGGAGTCGAGACGACCGACCTCACGCCCGCCCTCGCGCGCCGGTTCGGCTACGGCGTTCAGCGCGGTGCGGTAGTGACCGACGTCCTCGACGGCAGCCCCGCAGCGAAGTCCGGGCTCCGCCCGGGCCGCAAGACCGCCAGCGCGTTCGGGGTCGACTTCCCGCGCAGCGGCGACGTGATCGTGTCGATCAACGGCCGTCGCGTCACCGGGTCGGAAGACATTGCGCGAATTGTCACGAGCCTGCGGCCGGGCCAGGTTGCACGCTTCACCGTCGAACGCGGCGACGCACGCCTTGTGCTCCCGGTCCGCCTCGGCGAGCGCTCCGAGTCGAGCTGACCATCTAGGATCGAACCCGTGACCTTCTACGGCGGGCACGCAAATCCCCCCTGGTTAGACGCACGCGCTCGGCGGGCACGAACCTGACATGAGGGACGAGGGCCGCTCGATTCGTCTCACGATTCCCGCCCGGCCGGAGTACATCACGCTGGGAAGGCTGGCACTGACGGCGATCGCCGGCGTCCGCCCGCTCTCGGACGAGACGCTGCACGACCTCAAGCTCGCGTTGACCGAGGCCTGCACGAACTCGGTGAAGCACGCCTATCAGGACGGGACCGGCAGTGTTGACATCGTGTACGAGCTCCACGGGGACCGGCTGGCGGTCGAGGTCGGCGACGCCGGCTCCGGCTTCGAGACGCGTGACGACACCGTGGACGTCGAGGGCGACCTCGCTGAAGGCGGTCTTGGGATCGCGATCATTCGCGCGCTCACCGACGAGGTCGAGATCGGGAAGCGCGAAGGCGGGGGCTCGCGGCTCCGCTTCGTGAAGCTGCTCGACGCCTAGGTTCCGACCAGCCTCAGCGATATCCTCGCTGGCCGCGATGCTTCAGCTCGTCAACGTCGGCCAGAAGTCGCTCGCGGACTACGCGACCATCGCCACGCGCGGGCTGATGGAGGAGATCCGGCGACTCGCCGAGCCCCTGCGCGGAAAGCGGCTCGTGCACGTCTCCGCGACGGCGTTCGGCGGCGGTGTGGCTGAGATCAACTATGCGCTCGTGCCGCTGATGCGGGACGCGGGGCTCGATGCCGAGTGGCGGATCATCGCGGGGGCGGAGGAGTTCTTCGCGGTCACCAAGGGAATCCACAACGCGCTCCAGGGCGACCCGCTGGGGCTGACCGCTACCCAGCAGGAGGTGTACCGCCGGTTCCAGACCGTGAATGCGGAGGAGCTCGCGGACGACTACGACTTCGTGCTGATCCACGACCCGCAGCCGGCGGGCATGATCGAGCACTTCCCCGACAGCTCCGCGCACTGGATCTGGCGCTGCCACATCGACCTCTCGCAGCCGAACCCCGAGGTGCTCGACTTCCTGCTGCCGTGGCTCGCCCGCTACGACGCGGCGATCTTTCACATGCAGGAGTACGTGCCGCGCGCGGGCGGAATGCCGCCGGCGTTCATCTGGCCTCCGGCGATCGACCCGCTGACGCCGAAGAACATGGCGCTCTCTCCTGAGGACGCCGCCTACATCGTCGATCAGTTCGGGATCGACGTGGAACGGCCGCTGATCACGCAGGTCTCGCGCTTCGATCCATGGAAAGACCCGCTGGGCGTGATCGACGCCTACCGGCTGGTCAAGGCCGAGCACCCGGACGTCCAGCTGGCGCTCGTCGGCTCGATGGCGCACGACGACCCGGAGGGTTGGGACTACTACAACCGCACCGTCACCTACGCCGCGGGTGACCCCGAGGTGTACATCCTCTCCAACCTGAACAACATCGGGTCGGTCGAGGTGAACGCCTTCCAGGTGCACTCGGACGCGGTCGTCCAAAAGTCGACGAAGGAGGGCTTCGGCCTCACCGTCACGGAAGCGCTTTGGAAGACGCGGCCGGTCGTCGCGAGCCGCGTCGGCGGGATCGTGGCGCAGATCCAGGACGGCGAGACCGGCTGGCTGGTCGACCCGAACGTCCCCGAGGAGTGCGCGTCCGCGTGCATCGAGATCCTGAACGACCCCGCCGCTGCGAGGCAGCGCGCGCTGCGGGGCAAGGAGTACGTTCGCCGGAACTTCCTCATGCCTCGGCTCCTGCGCGACTGGCTCGTCCTCCTGAACAAGCTCGATGGCAACGACACGGCGGGCGCCGAGGTCACGGCGGCCGTCGTCGCTTCGTAACCGTCTCACGAGGCCGGTCCGGGGTAGGGTGGCGCCGGGCATGGCGGATCGTCGCAGTCTGATCGTCGTTTCCAACCGCGGCCCCGTGACGTACCAGCGCGACGGGGACTACCGCGTTGCGCGGCGCGGCGGCGGGGGACTGGTGACGGCCCTGCGAAGCCTGGTCGAGCACCACGACGTGACGTGGATCGCGAGTGCGATGAGCGAGGAGGACCGGGCCGTCGCCGCCGAAAGCGGCGAGCACGCGGTCGAAGAGCGCTCGCGCGACGGCTCGGTGTTCCGCCTGCGCCTCGTCGCGCACGACCTGACGGCCTACGACTGGTTCTACAACGTGATCGCGAACCCGATGCTCTGGTTCCTGCAGCACTACCTCTGGCAGCTCGCGTACACGCCGTCGGTGGACATCGCCCTGCGGAACGCCTGGCACGAGGGCTACGCGCGCGTGAACGAGGGCTTTGCGGAGGCCGTGCTCGAGGAGCTGGAAGAGCAGCCCGAAGCTGCCGTCTTCTTCCACGACTACCACCTCTACCTCGCGCCCCGCCTCGTGCGCGAGCGCGCTCCCGATGCGCTGCTCGCTCACTTCGTCCATATTCCCTGGCCGCAGACCGACTACTGGCACGTCCTCCCGGACACGATCCGGCGCGAGATCCACGAAGGCGTGCTCGCGAACGACGTGATCGGGTTCCACACGCATCAGTGGCGCCTGAACTTCATGCGTGCGGCGAGCGACGTCGCCGGCGCGGACGCGAACTTCGTCGACGGCGTGGTCGACCACCACGGCCGCCGCTCGCTGATCACCGTGCACCCGATCTCGGTCGACCCGGACGAGTTCGACGACCTGGCCGGCAGCGATGACGTCAGGGCCGCGGAGCGCGAGCTCGTCGAGCGGCGGCCGGAGCAACTCGTGCTCCGTGTCGACCGCACCGACCCGTCGAAGAACATCGTCCGCGGTTTCCGCGCCTTCGAGCTCTATCTCGACGCGCACCCCGAGCGGCACACGCGGGTCGGGATGCTCGCGCTGCTGGACCCGTCACGGCAGGACATCCCGGAGTACGCCGAGTACCTCGGCGCGATCCAACGTGAGGCGCGGCGCGTGAACGACCGGTTCCAGCAAGAGGGGTGGCTGCCGATCGAGCTCGTGATCCAGGACAACTTCATCCGCTCGGTCGCCGCCTACAAGCAGTTCGACGTGCTCTTCGTGAACGCGATCTTCGACGGCATGAACCTGATCGCGAAGGAGGGGCCGCTCGTCAACGAGCGCGACGGGGTGCTGATCCTCTCCGAGAACGCCGGCGCGCACGCCGAGCTCGGCGAGTGGGCGCTGACGGTGAACCCGTTCGACGTCGCCGGCCAGGCACAGGCGATTCACGAAGCGCTGACGATGGCGTCCGACGAGCGGCGCAGGCGGCTGGAGGCGATCCGCGCCCACGTGCGCGAGCACGACGTCACCGGCTGGATCGATGCGCAGCTGAGTGACCTCGACCGCTGCGCCGCGCGCGTCGGCTCGAGCTAACGCCGTCCTTACCCGCGCCGGTCTAGGATCTCGCGATGGGCCGCGACACGCAGGTCGAGGCGCTGCGCTCGGTCGATCCGGCCACCCTGGAGGAGCTGGGCGTGGTGCCGGTCTCGCCTCCGGAGGAGGTCTCCGAGGCGGTGGCCGAGGCGCGCGTGGCGGCCGATCGCTGGTCTCAGTCGTCGTTTGCCGAGAGGCGCGAACTGCTCGGGGCGGTCGCGCAGGAGGTGCTGGCGCGCGCCGACGTGCTCACGGCGACGGTCACGGCCGAGACGGGGAAGCCTCTCGTCGAGTCGTACACGGCGGAGTTGTTCGTCTCGCTCGACAACTTCGTCTGGGCGGCATCGAATGCGCCGCGTGTGCTCCGGCCCGAGCGTCTGCGGTTCACACAGCCGCTGCTGCGGCACAAGCGCGGTTGGCTGCTCTACGAGCCGCTCGGTGTGATCGGCGCGATCACGCCCTGGAACTTTCCGCTCGGGATCCCGCTGACGCAGGTGGCCTTCGCGGTTGCCGCGGGCAGCGCGGTTGTGCTCAAGCCGTCGGAGCTGACGCCGCTGTGCGGCGCGTGGGTGGAGCGGATCTTTCGGGAGGCCGGCGCGCCTGAGGGGCTCGTGCGCGTCGTGCAGGGCGGGGCGGAGACGGGCGAGGCGCTCGTGCGCGCTCCAGGGATCTCGAAGGTCGTCTTCACCGGCTCCGCGGCCGTCGGGAGGGCCGTGGCCGCGGCGGCCGGCGAGCGGCTGCGCCCGGTGACGCTCGAGCTCGGCGGCAAGGACCCGATGCTCGTCTTCGAGGACGCCGACCTCGACCGCGCGGTTGCCGGGGCGCTCTGGGGGTCGTTCTCGAACTGCGGCCAGGTTTGCTCGGGCGTCGAACGGATCTACGTGGCGCGGCCCCTCCACGAGGCGTTCGTCGAGGAGCTGGTCCGGCGGACGCGGCAGCTGCGCGTCGGGCGCGGCGACGAGCTCGAGACGCAGGTCGGGCCGCTGATCGCCGAGGAGCGGCGCACGCACGTCGAGGAACTCATCGCGGATGCGGTCGGACGTGGAGCCGAGCTGCGGATCGGCGGCCGCCGCGCCGACGTCGGTTTGCCAGGCTGGTTCTACGAGCCCACGGTGCTGGGCGGCGTCGACCGCGAGGCGCGCATCGAGCAGGAGGAGATCTTCGGGCCGGTGGTCACGATCGAGTCCTTCCGCGACGAGGACGAGGCCGTCCGGCTCGCGAACGACTCGTCGTTCGGGCTCGGTGCCAGCGTCTGGACGCGTGATCTCGAGCGGGCGCAGCGGGTGGCGTGCCGCCTGCAGGCGGGCTCGGTCTGGACGAACGACGTTGCGTACTCGTACGGGACCGGCCAGGCCTCGTGGGGCGGCACGAAGGAGTCCGGCTTCGGCCGCACCCACTCCAAGCACGGCCTCTACGAGCTTTCACGGGTGAAGTACGCCGATCTCGACCGCGGCCGCGTCCCGGTGCCGTGGTGGTACCCGTACGACCAGGGCGTCGTCGAGGGCTTTGCGGGCGTGCTCGAGCTGCTCTACGGCGAGGGCCTGCCGCGAAAGCTGGCGAGCGCCTGGGCGCATCGACGCGGGCTGTGGCGGCTCGGCCGGCGATACCTTTCGCGCTAGTGAACGAGCTTTCGCATGTGGACGAGTCCGGCGAGGTGCGGATGGTCGATGTCGGGGGGAAGCCGTGCTCGCGCCGACGCGCCGTCGCACGGGCGGTGCTGCGCGTGGCGCCGGAGACCGCCGCGCAGCTGCGCTCGCTGCCGAAGGGGGATGCGCTCACGACCGCGAAGCTCGCCGGGATCATGGCCGCAAAGCGGACGAGCGACCTCATTCCCCTGTGCCACCCGCTTCCGCTCACCCACGTCGCGGTCGAGATCGAGGTCGGCGACGAGGTCGAGATCACGGCCTCGGCCGAGACGACCGCGCAGACCGGAGTCGAGATGGAGGCTCTCGTAGCCGCGTCCGTCGCAGCGTTGACGGTCTACGACATGGCCAAGGCGATCGACTCGTCGATGGAGGTCGCCGAGGTGCGGCTGCTGGAGAAGACGAAGTCGTGAAGGCGGCGGTGCTCACCGTCTCGGACGGCGTCTCGAACGGAACGCGCGAGGACACGAGCGGCGACCTGCTCGAGGCGCTGCTCGCCGAGGAGGGCTACGAGGTCGAGCGGCGCGTCGTGCCCGACGAGCGAGAGGCGATCGCCGAGGCGATCGCGGAGCTGGCGGAAGACGCGGCGGTGGTGCTGACGACCGGCGGGACCGGCCTCGGGCCACGCGACGTCACCCCTGAGGCGACGGGCGAGGTGCTCGAACGGGAGGCACCTGGAATCGCGGAGGCGCTGCGCGCCGACTCGCTCGCGAAGACGCCACATGCGTTGCTCTCACGCGGGAGCGCGGGGATCCGCGGGAGCGCGCTGATCGTGAACCTGCCCGGCTCGCCTGGCGGTTGCCGTGACGGCTTCGAGGTTCTGCGCCCGGCGCTCGAGCACGCGGTTTCGCTGCTCGCGGGCGAGCCGACCGCGCACAGACAGTCATGACTGCGCTCGCCTACCCCGCGCGGTTCTACTCGCTTGTCAAGTTCGAGCACACGATCTTCGCGCTGCCGTTCGCGTACGTCGGCGCGTTCCTCGCGGTGGACAGGGTGCCGTCGGCGCACGACCTGCTCTGGATCACGGTTGCGATGGTCGGAGCGCGCTCGCTCGCGATGGGGCTGAACCGGCTGATCGACGCGGGCCTCGACGCGCGCAACCCGCGCACGGCCGGGCGCGAGCTTCCCGCAGGGCTGCTGTCGCCCGCTGCGGTCGCCGCCTTCTGCGTCGCTTCGCTGGCGGTTTTTCTGGTGGCCGTCTTCCAGCTCGACCCGCTCGTGCACTGGCTGTGGCCGATCCCGGTCGCAGGGTTCGTGATCTACCCGTACCTGAAGCGCTGGACCTGGCTCTGCCACCTCTGGCTCGGCGCAGTGGACGGACTCGCCCCGGTGGGCGCGTGGGCGGCGATCACGGGGACGCTGCCGTGGCAGTCCTGGGTCTTGGGCGGCGCGGTCGCGCTCTGGGTCGCCGGCTTCGACCTCTTCTACGCGCTGCTCGACCAGGAGATCGACCGCGAGCAGGGGCTGCAGTCGGTCGCGGTGCGCTTCGGCGAGCGAGGCGCGTTCTGGGGCGCGCGGCTTTGCCACCTCGGGACGGTTGCGCTGCTCAGCGTGGCGGGGGTCGGCCTCGACGTCGGCCTCTTCTACTGGCTGGGCGTGGCCGCGGTTGCGGGGTTGCTCGCGTACGAGCACTCGCTCGTCCGTCCAGGCGACCTGCGGCGGCTCGACACCGCGTTCTTCACGATGAACGGCGTGATCTCGGTCACGTTCTTCGTGTTCGTCCTCCTGGACGTCCTGTGATTCGAGCCGCCGGGCTCGAGAAGGCTTACGGCGACAAGCGGGTACTGCGCGGGCTCGACTTCGAGCTCGAGCGCGGCGGGTTTCTCGTCGTCACGGGCCCGAACGGCGCCGGCAAGACGACGCTGCTGCGCCTCTGCGTGGGGTTGGCGGTGCCGAGTGGCGGGACGCTCGAGGTCGAGCCGGGGCGCGCGGCGATCGGGTTCCTCGGGCATGAGCCGCTCGTCTACCGCGAGCTGACGGCGCTCGAGAATCTCGATCTCTACGGGCGCCTCTACCGTGTGCCCGAGCGCCGCGAGCGAATCGGAATGCTGCTCGAGCGCTTCGGGCTCTGGGACTCGCGGCGGGTTCGCGCGGCGAAGCTCTCGCGGGGCCAGCTCCAGCGGCTGGCGCTCTGCCGCTCGCTGCTGCACCGACCCGAGCTGTTGATCCTCGACGAGCCCTTCAGCGGCCTCGACACAGAGGGCGCCGAGCTGCTCGACCGCGAGCTCGCCGGAATGCGCGAGCGGCGGACGATTCTCGTCGCGACGCACGACCCCGAGCGGGTAGGACCGCTTGCCAGCGGGAGGCTCGCGCTCGCATGACGCGGTACTTCGCCGATGCCGCCGTGCTGGCGCGGAAAGACCTGCGGCTCGAACTCCGGGCCCGCGACACACTGCCGGCGATGCTGCTGTTCGTGCTCGCGATCCTCGTCGTCTTCCATTTCGCGCTGCCAGACGGCTCCTCGCGGCTGGCGGAGCTCGGCCTGCTCTGGGTCGCGATCCTCTTTACCGCGCTGTTGGGCCTCAGCCGCGCGTTCGTGGCGGAACGCGAGCAGGGGCTGCTCGACGGCCTGGTGCTCGCGCCGGTCGACCGGAGCGCGATCTGGCTGGCGAAAGGCATCGCCACGTTCGCGTTCCTCGCCGTAGCCGAGCTGGTCGCGCTGCCCGCCTTCGCGCTCTTCTTCTCGCCGGTGGGCTGGTCGACCGTCGCCGGCGTGCTGCTCGCCGACCTCGGCATCTGCGCGGTCGGGACGCTCCTCGCCGCGATGGCCGCGGCCGGTCGTGCGCGGGAGCTCCTGTTGCCGCTGCTCTTCCTCCCGCTCGCGCTGCCGATCGTGATCGGCGGCGTTGGCGCGAGCGTGGTGGACAGCTCTGGGAGGTACCTCGGCTTCCTCGCGCTCTACGACGCGATCTTTGCGCTGCTCGCCTGGGCGTCGTTCGAGTACGTCGTCACGGAGTAACGGGGACCGGCGCGCCGCGACGCGCCAGGCGCCGCTGTTCCTCCTCGTCCGGCCACATCGTGATCAGCGAGCCGAGTAGGAACACGAGGCCCGCGAGCCAGATCAGGTCGACTAGCGGGTTTACGAGCGCCTTCAAGACGACGGAGCCATCGCCGTTGAACTGTTCGCCGATCAGGAACAGGTCCTCGGCGCGCAGCCAGTCGGTGCGGATTCCGACCTCGTTCGAGACCTGCTGCTCGACGGGGTAGCTGTTCTTGCCGGCGAGGTAGGTGCCGAGGGTCTTCCCGTCGCGCGAGACTGCGAGCCGCGCGCGGATCTCGGTCCGGTTCGACGCTCTGCGCGTCTCGGCGCCGAGGTAGCGCAGGTCGTAGCCGCGGATGCTCATCGTCTGGCCGGGCTCGAGCTTTTGCACCTTCGTCGCGCCGTACGCGCCCCCGGCCACGCCCAGCGCGAGCAGGACGATCGCCGCGTGGACGACGTAGCCGCCGTAGCGGCGCCGGTTGCGGCCGATCAGTGACGAGAACGCGCCTAGCCAGGTCGCGTCGCCGAGTGCCTTCCGCGCCCTGGTGCCTCGCACGAACTCCTGCACGATCACCGCGAGCACGAACGCGCAGAACGTGTAAGCCACGAGCGCGGGCAGGCTCGAGCCGGCGCCGAGCGCGACGAGGGCGGCACCGCACGCGAGCGCGAAGCCCGACGGCCAGATCAGGCTCGCGCCGAGAGCCCGTAACGAGCTCCGGCGCCATGCCACGAGCGGCCCGATCCCCATCAACAGCAGCAATGGCAACCCCAAGACGCGCAGGAAGAAGTCGAAGTACGGAGGGCCGACGGTGATCTTCTCGCCGCGCACGAGCTCCGAAAGCAGCGGGAAGGCGACCCCCCAGAGCACGGTCAGCGTGAACGCGACAAGCAGCAGGTTGTTGTAGAGGAACGCTGCTTCGCGCGAGGCGAGCGACTCCAGCCGCGTCTTCGTCCGCAGCAGCGGGAGGCGCCAGAAGATGAGCGCGGTGGAGAAGGCGGCGACGACGGCGATGAAGCCGAGCAGCCACGGCCCGATCGACGACTGCGTGAAGCTGTGGATCGAGCTGATCACACCGCTTCGCGTCAGGAAGGTGCCAAAGAGCGAAAGGCAGAACGCGAGCGAGACGAGCACGACGTTCCAGACGCGGAGCATGTTCTTCTTCTCCTGCACCATCACCGAGTGTAGGAACGCGGTGGAGGCGAGCCACGGCATCAGCGCCGCGTTCTCGACCGGGTCCCACGCGTAGTAGCCGCCCCAGCCGACCTCCTCGTACGCCCACTTCGCGCCGAGCAGGATCCCGATTCCGAGCGCGGTCCAGGCGAGGAGCGTCCAGCGGCGCGTCGCAACGATCCAGCGCTCGTCGACCCGGCCGGAGAGCAGCGCGCCCGCCGCGAACGCGAACGGGATCGTCAGGCCGACGTAGCCGAGGTAGAGCAGCGGCGGGTGAATCATCATGTACGGGTTCTGCAGGCTCGGGACGAGGCCGCTGCCGTCCAGGGGTGCGGCCTGCCGCTCGAACGGGCTCGAGACGAAGACGAGCAGGAACGCGAAGAAGGTCGCGACGCCGCCGAGCACCGGGACCGTCCACGGCAGGAGGCTGCGGATCAGGTCGCGGTTGAGCGTCAGCGCGAGCGAGCCGAGGCCGGTGAGGACGAGCAGCCAGAGCAGCAGCGACCCCTCCTGACCGCCCCAGAAGGCGCTCACGGAATAGGGGAACGGCAACTGGCGCGAGGAGTGCTCGGCTACGTAGGTGAAGGAGAAGTCGCGCGCGTGCAGCGCGTCGAGCAGGACGAGCGCTGCGACTGCGGTGGCGGCGAAGGCGCCGACGATCGCGTTGCGCGCGGACTCGTGGAGCCGGCGGCGCCCGTCGTGCGCGGCGACGGAGCCGGCGATCACGGCGTAGAGCGCGAGCCCGAAGGCGACGATGAGAGCGGCGCGCCCGAGGTCGGCCACGCGGCGAGTGTAGCGGCCTACCGCTGTGCTTCTGCGATGATTCCGGCGGTTTTGGTCGCCCGCCTGCGCCAGCTTCCGCTCGAAGCCCATGCCTGGGGAACCGTCGTGCTCCTCGCCGCGGGGATCGGGCTCGTCTTCTTCTACGCGCCGCTCGACGCCGACCAGGGCATCACGCAGAAGGTCTTCTACATCCACGTGCCGATTGCATTGACCGCCTATGCGGGCTTCGGCTGGGGTGCGTGGAAGGCGCTTGTACACCTGCGCACGCGTGCTCAAGGCGCCGACCTCGAGAGCTACGCGGCAATCCACCAGGGCGTGATCTTCGGTGCGCTGACGCTCGTGACCGGCTCGATCTGGGCGCGCGCCTCGTGGGGGATCTGGTGGACGTGGAGCTCGAACCAGCTAGTGACGTTCCTGATCCTGTTCCTCTTCTATTCGGCCTACTTCATGCTGCGCTACTCGGTCGACCCGGGCCCGGCGCGGGCGAACATGTGCGCGGTGTACGCGCTCTTCGGGGTCGTGCTGATCCCCGTGAGCTGGCTCTCGATCCGCCTTGCGAACGACTTCATCCACCCGACGGTGTTCACACGGCACGGGCCGCAGATGTCGGCGTCGATGTTCTTCACCTTCTGCGTCTGCTGGGCCGGGTTGCTCGCGCTGGCGTCGACGATGTACCGCGTCGAGCTGGCCGGGAAGCGATTGGATGCGCGGCTGCGCGAGTTGCGAGAGCTGCTTGCGAGCTGAGTTGCTGCGGTTGTGAGTAGCGGAGAGAAGTACGTCGCGGCCGCGTACCTGGTCGTGTTCGTGGCGGTGCTCGCGTGGGTCGCGATCATGGCCGCGAAGGTGGCGCGGCTGTCGAACGAGGTGGAGGAGCTCGTCGAGCTGGCGCGCAGCCGAGAGCGGAATGCTGCTTAGGGTCGGCTCGCGCGGGTCGCGCCTGGCGCTGACGCAGGCGGAGCTGGCGGCGTCGCGGCTGCGGCAGGCAGGCGTCGAGATCGCGCTGGTGCCGATCACGACGGCGGGCGACCGCGACCGGTCGAAGCCGTTCGGGGAGATCGGCTCGCGTGGGGTCTTCGTGAAGGAGATCGAAGAGGCCCTGCTCGGCGGGAAGATCGATGTCGCCGTCCACTCGGCGAAGGACATGACCTCCTCGGATATGGAGGGGCTGAGGGTGGGCGCGTACCTGGAACGGGAGGACCCGCGCGACGCGCTCTGCGGGGCGAACGAGCTGCGGCCGGGGATGCGTGTGGGGACGGCCTCGGTGAGGCGGAAAGCGCAGCTGCTCGCGCTGGAGCCGTCGCTCTCGATCGAGCCACTGCGCGGCAACATCGACACGCGCCTGCGCAAGCGCGGCGAGCGTGGCTTGGACGCGGTGGTGCTGGCGGCGTGCGGGCTCGACCGGCTCGGGTTGGGAGACGAGATCGGCCGGCGGTTCACGCCGGAGGAGGTGCTGCCGGAGGCCGGCCAAGGGGCGCTCGCTCTGCAGGTGCGGGCCGGCGAGGAGGAGCTCGTCACGGCGGCGGACGACGGGGAGACGCGACGCCGGGTGGAGGCGGAGCGAGCGGTCGTGTTCGCCATCGGTGGCGGGTGCCTTGCGCCGGTTGCTGCGCATCACGACGGCGAACGGTTGACCGCGCTGGTGGCCGACGAGAACGGCGCGTGGGTGGAGCGTCGGCAGGGAACCGATCCGGACGCCCTCGCGGCGGAGCTCGCCGGCGTTGTGTCGCAGAAGTGACACCTTCGGCACAACGGCGTCAAAGACACGTGCGCCTTCCGCGGCTACCGTGATTTCTCCCCGGGTGGGAGGGGGTTAGGGATGGGTCCCGCCTCGAAGCGGCTGCGCGTGATCGTCACCCGGGCGGCCGAGCAGATCGAGCCGCTCGCCGGGCGGATCGAGGAGCTCGGGCACGAGGTCGTTCGTTGCCCGCTGATCGAGCTCGAGCCGGCCGGACCTGATGCGGTCGACCTCGACGGCTACGACTGGGCGATCCTCACCAGTGCGCACGGAGCGCGAGAGCTTGCGCGCCGGGGGCGCGGACGATGGCCACGCGTGGCGGCGATCGGGCCCGGGACGGCGGCAGCGCTGCGGGAAAGCGGAATCGAGCCCGCGCTCGTCCCGCGGGTCTCGACCCAGGAGGGGCTGCTCGCCGAGCTCCCGCGCCCGGCCGGTCGTGTCCTCTTCGCCGGCGCTGAGCGCGCGCGCCGGCTGCTCGTGGACGAGCTCGGCGCCGACTTCGTGCCGCTGTACCGCACACGCGAGCTCCGCCCGCAGCCGCCACCCGACGGCGATCTCGTCGTCCTCGCGTCGTCTTCCGCGGCGAGCGCGTTCGCGGCGCTCGGAGTGGAGGCCCCCACGGTGACGATCGGCCCCGAGACCACGCGCACAGCGCAAGGCGCCGGGCTCACCGTCGTGGACGAGGCCGACCCGCACGATCTCGGCGGCCTGGTTGCGGCCGTCGCGCGGGCCGCTGCGAGATCGTAGGCTCCCGCCGTGGTCATCACGTTCCTCTCGGACTTCGGCCTCCAGGACGACTTCGTCGGCACCTGTCACGGCGTGATGAAGCGGATCGCTCCCGAGGCGGAGATCATCGACATCACGCATGGCGTGCCGCCGCAGCAAGTGCTCCAGGGAGCGCTGATCCTCAGGAACACGCTTCCGTACATGCCCGAGGGTGTGCACCTCGCCGTCATCGATCCGGGCGTCGGCAGCCACCGCCGCCCGTTGGCGGTTCGCAGCGGCGACGGCCGGATCCTGGTCGGGCCGGATAACGGTCTGCTCCTGCCCTCCGCCGACGCGCTCGGCGGCGTCTCCGAGGCGCACGAGCTCGCGAATCCGGCGTATGCACTCGACAGCGTCTCCCGCACGTTCCACGGGCGCGACCTCTTCGCGCCGGCGGCTGCGCACCTGGCGCTCGGGGTCGAGCTCGCCGAGCTCGGGCCGCCGATCGACCCGCAGGCGCTGGTACGGCTCGACGTGCCCGAGCCCGAAGTCGGCCAGAACCGGATCCGGGCGACCGTCCTGTACGTCGACCACTTCGGGAACATCCAGCTCAACTTGAAACGGCGCCACCTCGAAGACGCGGGTGTGCTGCCCGGCGTGAGCGTCGAGCTGGAGCTCTCGCTGGAGCGGTACTTCGCGACCGCGGCCCGGACGTTCGCCGACGCGCGACCCGGCGAGATCATCCTCTACGAGGATTCGTACGGGAACGTCGCGATCGCGATCAGCGGCGGCAGCGCTGCCCGGCTCTTCGGTGTGAACGCCGCGGACGACGTACGGATCCACCTCCGAACTCCGTGAGCCTCGCGGACCTCGAGCGGCGAGTAGGGCGACGCTTTGCGCGGGTCGCGACGAACGTCGCCGTCGCGCGGCCACGGCTCTGGGGCGGCTTCCGCTGGCTGATGCGCCGGCAGTTCGACCGTCTCGCGCCAGAGTGGCAGGGGATGCGGCGGCCGGACGCGTTCGCTGCGCTCGAGGTGGCGCTGTCGGCGCTCGAGACGCCTCCGGACCGGGTGCTCGACCTCGGCACGGGCACCGGCTCCGCTGCGTTCATCGTCGCCAGCCGCTTCCCGGAGGCCGAGGTCGTGGGCGTCGACATCGCCGAGGGAATGCTGGACGAAGCGCGGTCCAACACGCCGCCCGAGCTGGCGGAGAGGGTGCGCTTCGAGACCGCCGACGGCTCGGAGCTGCCGTTTGCGGACGGCTCGTTCGACCTCGCCGTCCTCGCGAACATGATCCCCTTCTTCGACGAGCTCGCCCGGGTGGTCGCGCCGGGCGGGTGCGTCGTCTTCTCGTTCTCCGCCGGCCCGCAGACGCCGATCTGGGTGCCCCCCGAGCGCCTACGCCGCGAGCTCATGGCGCGCGGATTCTCGGAGTTTGCGGACTTCGCTGCGGCCGGCGGGACAGCGCTGCTTGCCCGGAAGGACGCCGCGGACTAGGCTGGCTGATACCAAGGACGTTCGCGGCGCGGTAGCACCGGCCCGGACGTCCTTTTTTCGACCTCGACGACGACGAGCCCGAAAACGGGCCGAGCAGACTAGCCCACCGACTAGCCATTCGGCTAGCCCGCCCCTCGAGGCTCTGCCTTAGCCTGGGTCGAGGTGTACACGTCCGTTCGGAACATCCCCGCGGCGGCGGTCGGACGCCGATCGCGGAGGGGACGGATCGGCGCGAACGTCTTCCTGCTCGGTCTCGTGAGCCTGTTCACGGACCTGTCGCAGGAGATGGTCACCGCCGTGCTGCCCCTCTACATCACCTTCCAGCTCGGCATCGGCGCGCTCGGGTTCGGGCTGGTCGACGGCCTCTACCAGGGCTCGAGCGCGCTTCTACGCCTGATCGGCGGCCTCGCCGCGGACCGCGGCGGCAAGCACAAGCAGGTGGCCGGGGTCGGCTACGGGATGTCGGCCGTCTCGAAGTTCGGGCTCGTCGCTTCGGCCGGGACGTTCGCGCCGATCACGGGCTTCCTCGTGCTCGATCGCCTCGGGAAGGGCGTGCGCACCGCCCCGCGCGACGCGATGATCTCGATGAGCGCCGACGAGAACGTGCTCGGGCGGGCCTTTGGCATCCACCGCGCGCTCGACACGGTCGGCGCGCTGCTCGGGCCGCTCGCTGCGTTCATCCTGCTCGCGCAGATCCCGCACGGCTACAAGACGATCTTCCTCGTCAGTGCCTGCATCTCGCTGATCGGACTCGCGATCCTCATCCTGTTCGTCCGCAACCCGGAAGGCGCGGAGGACCGGGCCGAGCGCGGGCCACGCGTCTCCGTCCGCGCGGCCGCCGGGCTTCTCGGCCTGCGTGACGTCTCCTCGATCGTGATCGCCGGCTCGGCGCTCGGCCTGATGACCATCAGCGACGGCTTCGTGTACCTCGTACTGCAGCGCAGCGCAGGCATCGACCCGCGCTGGTTCCCGCTGCTCTATCTCGGCACCGCGTTTTTCTACCTCGCGCTCGCCATGCCGTTCGGCAGCCTGTCCGACAAGGTCGGCCGTGCGCGCGTCTTCCTCGGCGGCTACGTCTTGCTCGTCCTCATGTACGTGCTGCTGCTGTCTTCCAGCCCCGGCACGATCATCGTGCTCGC
>Ga0173483_10000197_pt1 | contig 15881 bp, 12 predicted proteins | sample NitcycUS178409R2_FD_122621 | JGI IMG/M metagenome (GOLD analysis project Ga0173483, IMG submission 122621) | Soil microbial communities from Arlington Agricultural Research Station in Wisconsin, USA - Nitrogen cycling UWRJ-S178-409R-2 (version... | ecosystem: Environmental > Terrestrial > Soil...
CGAAGAGCAGCATGCCGAGGACGATCGAGCGGAACTGAAGCTCCTCGCTGACCGCGTTGACGGCGGCACCGATCACGCGGGATGGCAGGAGCTCGATCGGGAGCGGCAGGATGCCGCCGTATCGCAGGAAGGCCAACGCGATCCCGTTGAGGATGGCGATGACGACGAAGAGGAGCATCACGGGCAGCATCTCGTCGGTCTCGCCGCCGGTGAGGAAGAGCTGCTCGCGACCGGAGGGCAGGATGATCGCGATGCCGATCGCAAAGCCGATGACGAGGACGTAGTAGCTGACCGGCCCCATCCACGGCGTGCGGTAGCGGAAGTAGTCGCTGCGCGTGATGCGCTCAGAGTCGAAACGAAGGATGACGAGGAAGAGCGTCAACCCGAATGCGATCGCCAGGCGCAGGGAGTCGAGGAAGCTCACGAGGACCCCTCGTTCATGCGCAGCACGGCAAGGAAGGCCTCCTGCGGGATCTCGACCGAGCCGATGCGCTTCATGCGCTGCTTCCCTTCCTTCTGCTTCTCGAGCAGCTTCCGCTTTCGCGTCACGTCGCCGCCGTAGCACTTGGCGAGGACGTTCTTGCGCATCGCCCGGATCGTCTCGCGGCTGATGATATGTGAGCCGATGGCGGCCTGGACCGGCACTTCGAACATCTGGCGCGGGATGAGCTCCTTGAGCTTTTCGACGAGGGCCTTCCCGGCGCGGAACGCGTTCGACCGATGGACGATGAGGCTGAGTGCGTCGACGGGCTCCCCGCTCACGAGCAGGTCGAGCTTGACGAGATCCCCCTCGCGATAGCCGATGTACTGGTAGTCGAGGCTGGCGTATCCGCTTGATCGGCTCTTCAGCAGGTCGTAGAAGTCGATGATCAGCTCGCCAAGCGGCATCTCGAAGTGGAGGTTGACCCGGCTCGGGTCGAGGTACTCCATGTTCTGGAACTCACCGCGCCGAGTCGTGGCGAGCTCCATGAGCGGACCGATGTATTCGGTCGGCGTGATGACCTGGGCCGCGACCCACGGCTCGCTGATCGAGTCGATCTGGCCGGGATCGGGCATCTGCGCTGGGTTGTCGACGACGAGCGGCTCGTCGCGATGAAGCAGCTTGGCGCGGTACTCGACGCTCGGCGCCGACGCGATCAGATCGAGGTCGAACTCGCGCTCGAGCCGCTCCTGGACGATCTCCATGTGAAGCAGGCCCAGGAATCCGCATCGGAAGCCGAAGCCGAGCGCCGCCGATGACTCCGCCTGGTAGACGAACCCCGCGTCGTTGAGGTGGAGCTTGTCGAGCGCGTCGCGCAGCTCGGGGTAGTCATCGCCGCGCAGCGGGTAGATCCCGGCGAAAACGAGCGGCAGCGGCTCCTTGTACCCCGGCAGCGGATCCGGAGCGCCCCGTGTCGCAGACGTCAGCGTGTCGCCGACCTGCGCCTCACGGATGCTCTTCAGGCCACTTGCCACGTAGCCGACTTCGCCCGCCACCAGCCGCTTCGTCGGAACCGGCTGGGGACGGAAATACCCAAGCTCGAGGATCTCCGACTCGGCGTCGGTCGCCATGAAACGGATTCGGTCGTGGTCGTGGAGTGTCCCCTCCGCCAGCCGCACGTACGCGACGACGCCCTTGTACGCGTCGTAGTGGCTGTCGAAGACGAGCGCCCGCAGCGGCGCCTTCTCGGCGCCGCGAGGCGGCGGGACGCGACGGACGATCGCCTCGAGGATCTCGTGGACGCCGGTCCCTTCCTTCGCGCTGGCGAGGAGGACCTCCTCGCGAGGGATGGCGAGCGTCTCCTCCAGCTCGTCCATGACCAGCCCCGGATCCGCACTCGGCAGGTCGATCTTGTTGATGACGGGAATCACCGTCAGGTGCTGCGCCATGGCGAGGTGAACGTTGGCGAGCGTCTGCGCCTCGATCCCCTGCGTCGCGTCGACGACGAGGATCGCGCCCTCGCATGCCTGGAGCGAACGGCTGACCTCGTACGTGAAGTCGACGTGGCCCGGCGTGTCGATGAGGTTGAGCGCATACGCCTCGCCGTCATCGGCGTCGTAGTGGAGACGCACGGCTCGCGCCTTGATGGTGATCCCCTTCTCGCGCTCGAGGTCCATCGAGTCGAGGACCTGGGACGTCATCTGACGCTGATCGATCGTGTGGGTCGCCTCGAGAAGCCGATCCGCAAGGGTCGACTTCCCGTGGTCGATGTGCGCGACGATGCTGAAGTTGCGGATGCGCGCCGGGGGGATCACGGCGGCGAGTCTAGCCGACGCGCCGCGGCCAGACCGGCCGGGGCTCAGCCGCCGGGCGCGGGGCTCGATGGGGGCGCGTCGCCAGTTCCTGCCGTCCCGCCACCCGCATCGGCGGGCGGCTTGGGAGCGGCGGCAGTCGGACCGACGAGGGTGATGCCGTTGACCGTCCGATACGAGCTGAAGTACGTGTTCTGGTGGAGAAGGGTGCCGTCTGCCGCATAGACGAAGCGCGTCCGCGACACATCGTGCCCGTCATGTGGGTACTCGACGCGCTTCGACGTCCCCGGCGCCATGGCGCTGCTCACCTGGGTCGTCTCGATCGCGGTGCGGAAGTTGCTCGTCACCGCATCGGTGATGACCACGGTTCGATTGAGCGGCACGCTCCAGAGCTGGAACGTGACGAACCCGTTGCCGCCGAAGCCGCGGATGACGATCGGGTTGTCGGTGTCGTTGCGGAACGTCATGTCCTGGGTGAAGTTGTCGTCCATGTAGACCGTTGCGTCGAGGCCGTCGGGGTAGCGCGGGATGTAGTAGAAGTGGTTCGCCCGGATGCCCATCTCGAGCCCGGCGCGGAGCGCGGCATTGAAGAGCGTGGTCGAGGTCGAGCAGATGCCGCCGCCGATGGCGCCGCCGGCAACGCTCCGCCCACCGATGATCACGCCGCCGTACTGGAAGCCGCGCTCGACCGTCACAGGACCGATGCCGCCCCAGAAGCTGAAGAGCTCCCCGGGGGCCAGGTTGCGCCCGTCGATGTCCCGCGCGGGGATATTGATGTTGTTGCCCCAGCCATTCCCGTCGCCCGGGACGTAGTACGTCGTCCAGCTCGAGATCATCTGCATCTTCGGCCGCACCGCGGTGGCCTCCGCGGTCGTCAGCGCCGGCTCGGTGACGTTCACGGCGAGCGCCATGGTCGGGACCGAGGCCCCGGACGCCCGATCGCCGAGCGCGGCGAGCAGCGCGGCCGATGACTCATCGACGACCAGCTCGCGGCCGTCCTGGCCCGGGATGACGCCGCCGAGCCCACCACCGGCCGCGACCGCGATCCTCGCACTCACGGGTGCGCGATCGACCTGCTCCGCCAGTGCCGCAACCGCCCCGGCGGCCGCGACCGTGTCGATGCGTGCGGCGTAGGGGTCGCTCCCCTGCGGCCCGAAGCTGAGCCACTCGGCGATCTGCGTCGCGGGGAGGGTGAGCGACTCGTCCTCGCTGCCGGGGATCGTGAGCGCCAGGTCGGACATGAGCGCCTCCGCCGTCGCGGCCGCGCGGTTCGCGGCCGCGCTGTCCACGATCGGCCTCACCGACGAGGCGGCGACGCTGACCTCGATGTCATCCGGACTGGTGGTATCGACCGCCGACGCCAGCGCGGCCGCGACGTCCGTCGTCTCCACGACGCGGCCGTCTGCCGACGGTCGCACGGTCAGCGTGGTCCCGTCCCTGGTCACGGCAGCCTCGATCGGGTACGTGCTCGCGCCGAGGGCGACTCGCCGAGCGGCGGCCTGGAGGGCCGCGTCGTCGTAGGCGTGGACCAGGACCGGCTGTCGGGTGGGGTGAACGAGCGTGCGGAGGCGCTCGATGCCGTCGCCGATCGGGTCCCCGTTGCGCCCGACGGACATCGCGGCGGCGACCATCGCGTCAAGGTCGTTGGCGCGACCGATCTCGCCGTACGTCACGACGTACTGGGTGTCGTCGATGTCGACGACCGCCTCGCCAGTGGAGAGGGACGGCAGGCGCTCCGCGAGGCGCTCGTGCGCGGCGCTTCCGTTGAGCCCGGCGAGATCGATGCCCGCGACGCTCACGCCGCGCATGACGGAGTCACCTGCGGCGACCGCCAGCGCGACGGAGGTGCCAACGAGCACGGCGAGGCCGACGGCGAGCGTGATGGCGAAGCCGATCAGCATCGATCGGCGCGCCGGGGCCGTCGAGACAGGGCGGATGAAGCGGCGCGGGAGCGTGGCGGTCGTCATGGATGCTGTTCGGGAGACGCGCAGTCCGCGATGGACGTTGCGGCTGCATCGGCGCCGGCGCCTCGGGCGTCGCCGCCGTCTCCGCGTGCTCGGTTCTCCCTCGTGTTGCCGCCGCGCGCGCGGGCAGCGCGTCGTCCGACGGTGAGCGGGATTGTGGCCGCTGGGCGTCGATCTGTCGAGTGGCCCGGATCGGTCCCCGCTGGTATACTTTCGCCTCCGCACGGCGTCACCGAGCGTGCCGTCCTGCGCCGATTCAACACCGTTGCTGAGGACCCCACGTGGCAAGAACGGCCCGAACCTGGAAGGGCGCGCGCACGCCCTCCGCCCTGAAGCGCGTGCGCCAGTCGCTCCGCCGGCGCGCGGTCAATCGCCGTGCCCGGAGCCAGGCGAAGACGCTCGTCCAGCAGGCCAACGACATCGCGTTGGGTCGCAGCGACGGGGATGGCCCGGAGGCCGTGACCGCCGCGATCAGTGCGCTCGACAAGGCCGCGGAGAAAGGGATCATCCATCCCAACAACGCCGCCCGCCGCAAGAGCCGCCTGATGGCGAAGGTCAACGCGGCACACCTGCTCGACGGGGCCGATGCCGGTGCAGGCGCGGCAGCCAAGAAGCGGACCGCAGCCAGCAAGACGGCGCAGCGCAAGAAGGTCGCCGCGGCCAAGGCCTCGAAGGCCGCGGCCGGCAAGGCCGCCGACCGGCCGCGCACGGCCGCCGGCAAGGCGAAGGTCGCCGTCACCCGAGCCAGCCGCGAATCGGCCGCCGCACGCCGGCGCGCGAAGACGACCGAGGACGAGACCGAGTCCTAACCCTGCAACACGCCGTCGAAGCCCCGGACGACCGTCCCGGGGCTTCGTCGCGTCAGGTGTTGCTGTGCCGCGCCGGCGACCAGAAGACGAGGACCACGAGGTCCTCGTCTATCGCGCTGAACTGATGTTCCACGCCCGCGGCCACAAACGCGACCGAACCGCGAGCAACGGCCACCGTCTCACCCGCGATCGTGAGCCTGGCCCGACCACCCGCGACGTAGTACACCTCGTCCTCGGTATGCGGCCGCTGGTCATCTGTGCTCCCCGCGGGCCAGCGGGCGACCGTCAGGCTGAGCGAGCCGCCGGGCGAGCGGAAGAACTCCGCGAAGTCGTGCTGGCCGTCGGCGAGACCGGCGACGAGGCCGTCGAGGTCGAAGGTGTCAGCCACCGCGCGCGACGAACGGGCGGGTACCGGCGTACTCCGCCGCGTCTCCGAGCTCCTCCTCGATGCGCAAGAGCCGGTTGTACTTGGCGATCCGCTCCGACCGGCTGATCGACCCGGTCTTGATCTGACCGGCGTTGAGCGCCACCACGAGGTCAGCGATCGTCGTGTCCTCCGTCTCCCCCGACCGATGGCTGATGACGGCTGTCCAACCGGCGCGGTGTGCCATCTCGACCGCTTCGATCGTCTCGGTCAACGTGCCGATCTGGTTGAGCTTGACGAGGATGCTGTTCGCAGCCCGCTCGCGGATCGCCCGCCCCAGGCGCTCGGTGTTCGTGACGAGCAGGTCATCGCCCACCAGCTGGATCCGATCGCCGAGGCGCTCGGTGAGCCCGCCCCACCCCTGCCAATCGTCTTCGGCGAGGCCATCCTCGAGGCTGACGATCGGAAAACGCTCGACCCAGTCCGCCCAGAAGTCGATGAGCTCGTCGCCCGTGAGCGCGCGGTCCTCGCGGACAAGCGTATAGCGGCCGTCGGCATAGAGCTCGGTGGTCGCCGGATCGAGGGCAATCGCGATCTGCTCTCCCGGGACGTACCCCGCGCGCTCGATCGCGGTGAGGACCGCCGAGATCGCATCCTCGTTGTTCCCGAGGCTCGGCGCGTAGCCGCCCTCGTCACCAACGGTGATCGCGAACCCCTCGTCGTGGAGGAGGCTCCCCAGCGCGTGGAACGTCTCCGCGGCCCAGCGCAGGCCCTCGCGGAACGTTGGTGCGCCGAGTGGGACGATCATGAACTCCTGGAAGTCGGTGGAGTCGATCGCGTGCTTCCCGCCGTTGAGGATGTTCACGAGGGGCACCGGCAGCGTCCGGGCACCCGCGCCGCCGAGGTAGCGGTAGAGCGGCAAGCCGACGGACTCCGCAGCTGCGTGGGCCACCGCGAGGCTCGCGCCGAGCATCGCATTCGCCCCCAGCTTCGACTTGTTCGGCGTGCCATCGAGCGAGATGAGGAGCCGGTCGACGCTGACCTGGTCGAGGGCATCGATCCCCATGAGCTCGGGGCGAAGCGTCTCGTTGACGTTGCGCACGGCCTCGAGCACGCCCTTGCCCCCGTAACGCGCGGCGTCGCCGTCCCGCAGCTCGACGGCCTCGTGCGCACCGGTCGATGCCCCCGAAGGCACCGCGGCGGTGCCGACCGCGCCGTCCTCGAGGAAGACGTCGACCTCGACCGTCGGATTGCCGCGCGAGTCGAGGATCTCTCGACCGATGACGTCCTCGATCAGGCTCGTCACGTCTTTCCCTTTCGTTTCCGTGGTGGGGCCTCGGCTGGAAGGAGTGCCTCCACGCCGGGCAGTGCCTTCCCCTCGAGGAACTCGAGCGACGCGCCGCCACCCGTGCTGATGTGGGTCATCCGTTCGCTGAGGCCGAGCTGCTCGACCGCCGCCACGGAGTCACCGCCGCCCACGACGACCACGACCCCCGCCTTCGCCCGTCCTGCCAGGAAGCGGGCCATGGCGGTCGTGCCCTCGGCCATCTGGGCCATCTCGAAGACTCCCATCGGTCCGTTCCAGAACACCGTCTTTGCCTTCGACAGGTGCTCGGTATAGGCCCTGAGGGTGTCGGGGCCGATATCGACGACGATCTGATCCTTCGGAACGTCGGCAACCGGCACCGTCGTCGTCTTCGCGCGATGGTGGATCTGCGGTGCGACGACCGCATCCGTCGGGAGCATGAGACGGACGCGCTTGCGGCGCGCCTCCTCAGTGATGCGCCTTGCGTTCGCGAGCTGGTCATCCTCGACGAGGCTCTTGCCCAGCGTCATGCCCTTCGCTGCGAGGAATGTGTTCGCCATCCCGCCGCCGACCAGGACGGCCTGGCACCGCGAGAGCAGCGTCTCCAGCACCTCGAGCTTGCCGGAGACCTTCGCACCGCCGATGACCGCGTGGAAGGGCCGCGCCGGCTTCTCGAGCAGACGTCCGAGTGCGTCGACCTCACGCTCCATGAGCAATCCGGCAACGGCCGGCAGGAAGTGGGTGATCCCTTCGGTGGAGGCATGCGCCCGATGGGCGGCACCGAAGGCGTCGTTCACGTAGAGGTCCGCCAGGCCGGCGAGCGCCGCCGCGAACTCCGGGTCGTTCGCCTCCTCGGCCGCGTGGAAGCGGAGGTTCTCGAGGAGCAGCATGTCGCCGGGGCGCAGCTTGTCGACGGCAACCTGCACGCCCGGCCCGAGGGCGTCGCCTGTCATCCGCACCGGCCGCCCGAGGAGCTGGCTCAACCGCTCGGCGACCGGACGCAGGCGCAGGGCGTCGTTGACCTTTCCCTTGGGCCGCCCAAGGTGGCTCGCGAGCACGACGGTTGCGCCGCGTTCGAGGAGGTTGACGATCGTCGGCAGGCTCGCACGGATCCGCGTGTCGTCGGTGATCCGTCCATCGTCGAGCGGCACGTTGAGATCCGCGCGCAGAAACACGCGCTTGCCGCCGACGTCGACGTCCCTGACCGTCTTCTTGTCCACGCCCGCCTCAGAGCCGCTCGGCCATGAAGGCGGCGAGGTCCGCCACCCGCGCCGAGTAGCCCCACTCGTTGTCGTACCAGGCGATGATCTTGAGCAGGTTGTCTCCGGTGACCATTGTCGAGGCCGCGTCGACGATGCTCGAGCGGTCATCGCCCTTGAAGTCCATGCTCACCAGCTCCTCGTCGGTGTAGCCGAGGAGGCCCTTCATCGGCCCTTCGGCGGCGGCGCGCAGCGCCTCGTTCGCGGACTCGGCGGTGACCGGCTTCTCGGTGATCGCGACGAAGTCGATGACGCTGACCGTCGGGGTCGGCACGCGCAGCGAGAAGCCGTCGAAGCGGCCCTTGAGCTCGGGAATGACGAGGGCCAGCGCCTTCGCCGCCCCGGTCGTGGTCGGGATGATGTTCTGCCCCGCGCTCCGCGCGCGCCGGAGGTCCTTGTGGAAGACGTCGAGGACGTTCTGGTCGTTCGTGTAGCTGTGGATCGTGGTCATGAGCCCGCGTTCGATCCCGAAGGCGTCGAACACGACCTTCGCCGGGAGGGCGAGCCCGTTCGTGGTGCAGCTGGCATTGCTGACGACGTGATGCTGCTCCGGGTCGTATCGGTCCTCGTTGACTCCGAGGACGATGGTGACGTCCTCGTTCTTGGCCGGGGCCGAGATGATGACCTTCCGAGCGCCTGCGTCCCGATGGGCCTGCGCCTTCGTCGCGTCAGTGAAGATGCCTGTCGACTCCACGACGATGTCGACGCCGAGGTCCTTCCACGGCAACGCGGACGGATCGCGCTCGCTGTACGACCGGATGCTCTTCCCGTCGACGACGATTTCGTTCTCGCCGGCACGCACCTCTCCGTCATACCGACCGTAGGTCGAGTCGTACTTGAAGAGGTGCGCGTTCGTCTCGTCGTCGGCCAGGTCGTTGATGGCGACGACCTCGAGCGTGCCGGGGTGACGCTGGAGGATCGCCTTCAACGTCTGACGACCGATGCGGCCGAAGCCGTTGATGCCGATACGAGTGCTCACGAATGCATTGCTCCTTGCTGGGGCCGCGACCCGGCCGCGTACGCAGGGTCGTTGAGACGGTCGTTGACGATCGGAAGACCGCCGATGAGGGAGACGTCGGCCCCGAGGGCCGGCGGAACGATCCGGACACGGTCGAGGAGCATCGGAAAGGCCCTCCGCTCCATCTCGCGCCCGATGACGTTGAACAGGTCGGGATGGTGCTCGGCGATGCTGCCGCCGATGACGATCACCTCGGGATCGAGGAGATTTGCGAGGGAGGCGCAGAGGGCACCGATCCCCACCCATGCGCGCTCGAGGAGGGCGGCGCAGGCCTCGTCGCCGGCCGCTGCGGCGCGGGCGACGAGCGTGGCGTCGACCTCAGCGCCGTCGGCGGCAAGGCGCGCGAGCGGCGAGTCAGGCACGCCGCGCGCCAGAAGCTCGCGCGCTCCGCGGGCGAGCCCGGCCCCGGAAGCGATCGCCTCGACATGGCCGACACCGCCGCAGCCGCAGACTGGCCCGTCGAGCTCGACGGTCACGTGGCCGACCTCACCTGCCGTCCCGTCGCGGCCCACGATGGGACGGCCGTCGCTGATGATGCCGCCGCCAATCCCCGTCGAAACGGTGATGTAGATCGCGTCGCTCGCGCCGCGGGCTGCGCCGTAGCGCCACTCGCACATGACCGCGACATTCGTGTCCTTCTCGAGGAACGCGGGAAGGCCGAGCGCCTCGGCGATGCGCGGCGCGACAACGACGTCGCGCCAGCCGACGAGATTCGGGGCGAGGACCACCACTCCGCGCCACGGGTCGAGTGGGCCGGGAGACGAGATCGAGACGCCGATCGGAGTCGGCAGCCCGGCCGCGGCCGCATCGGCACGAACGCCAGCCGCCAGGTCGGCGATGCGCCCAAGGACGGCGTCGATGCCCTCCTCCGAATCGGTGGGCACGGCGCGCCGTGCGTGGACGGCGAGGTCAGGGGTGATCAGGGCGGCGCGGATCTGGGTGCCACCGAGGTCGACCGCGAGGACCGGCCGTTCGGCTGCGCTCTCCACGACCGCCCATTCTAGCCGCCGTTCCAGCCGGGCCCTGCGCCGGACAGGCTGAGGGCGCGCCAGCGGTGGCCGGCGCGCCCTCAGGCAGTGAATCGGGTTCGGCTCAGCCGCCGATCCTGAACATCTTCGTGCCGCAGACCGGGCAGGTGCCCTGGGTCGCCGGCTTTCCGTTCTTCATGGTGATCTTGGTCGCGTCCTGCATCTCGCGCTTCGCCTTGCACTTGACGCAATAGGCCTCGGTCGCCATTGGTGTTCATGCCTCCTAGTGGCCGGCATCGTCGCCGGACGTTCCTTGTGACCACCTATCGGCGGTCGATCAGTGCTCCTCGGCCGGCGAGTGTGTCGCCGCCCTTGGTGTCGACCTGCCAGAGCAGGTGGATGCCGGCCAGTCCGGCATCGATGCATCGCGCCTCCGCGGCCTCCTTCGCCGCGCCTTCCAGGAACGTGCCATCCGTCCGCTGCGCATATGCCGCGCAGATCGTGCCGGACCGCAGTCCCGCGAGGTGCGCCAGCACGAAAAGTGCCGACGACTCCATCTCGAGATTCGCCACACGCTGGCGACGAAGCTCGTCTGCGAGCTCAGGATAGCGAACGGGGAGCGTGCGCATCGCGCGTCCCTGCGGAGCGTAGAACCCGCTCGCGGTCGCCGTGAGCCCCACGTGGTGCGGATACCCCAGCTCGCGGCAGGCTGCTTCGAGCGCCCACACGACGTCGCGATGCGCGACGGCCGGGAATCCTGGGTGCACGTAGAAGTCGGTCGTGTTCTCGAGACGGACGGCCCCGATCGACACGATGAGGTCGCCGAGGGCGATCTCGGGCTGGAGTGCCCCGGACGAGCCGATACGGATCAGGGCCGGCGCATCAGTGATCTCCATGACCTCGGCCACCACGATCTCAACGTTGTCGGTTCCCATCCCCGTCGACATGCACGTGACCCGCATCCCGCGGTAGGTCCCGGTTGCCGTCGTGATCTCGCGGTTGCTGCGCTCGAGCTCGATGCCGTCCCATCGCGACGCGACCTTGGCGACCCTCCCCGGGTCGCCGACGAGCAGGAGGTACTCCGCCACCTCTCCACGCTCCAGGCCGATGTGGTACTGGCGCGTGCCGGTGAGCGGCGCATCGGCCTGGGTGAGACCCGTCAATGCCTCGTCGCCTCGTGCTCGTGCTCGAACGCGCGGGAGTATACGCTCCGCTCACGCTCACGGACCACGCACGGCGCGCCTTCGACGGCACGCTCAGCGGCCCGGCTCGTTGGGGAGGCGGACGAGCGCGAGGCGGGGGCCGGCGGTGAGGTCATCCGGCCCATGGTCGAGGATCGTGGGCTCGGACGCCTCGAGTTCCGAGCGCGACGCCCGGAACCGGACGGCCGCGACGCCGCCGAGTCCAAGGGCCGCGAGGCCCAGGAGGCCGGCAGCGAGCCGGCGGCGCGCGTCATGAGCATCGAGATGAGCTGGCGCCTGGGCCGCGCGCACGGCGGCTGCAACCGGCGCCGCGGCGACCCGGCCCTGCGGCATCGGAGCGATGACGATTGCGTCGCACGGAACGATCAGGCGAGCGGGGTCGCCGATCGCGATCCCCGTCACACCGACCAGCCTGTCAACGGCGGGTGCCGGGCTCGACGTACATCGGTGGTCCATCGGCACGCTCGCGTCGCGGAGTTGAAGCTTCATGCCGGAGCCCTTGCCGATGACACGGCCGACGGCGGTCGCCCACCCGGGAGTTTCAACGGCCGCGAGCGGCCGCGGCGCCACCGGCGGCGAGGCCGCGGCGAGGACTTCCCCCGCTCCGGCGCCGAGTCGCACCCGCGGGATTCCGAGGCTCTCAAGCTGTCCCGCTGCCCTAAGCCCGCTGAGCTGGACCGCGATGGGTGGCCGCCGCTCCCCGAGGACCGCCGACACGACGTCCGTGGACCCCTCGTCGATAGCCACGAGGCGCCGGCCATCCCACAAGAGACCGCCGATCCCCAGCTCCGGCCATGGGCCGACGACGAGCGTCGCGCCGATCGTCAGCTCCGACAGGTCGCCGGCGCCGATGCGCTCGAGCGACCCGGCCGACGTGGACCCGCCGCGGTCTCCGGCACCCCCTCCCGCATCGCCACCACCGCTCGCCGCAGCGACCGTCCGGATCTCGCTGGCCGCGCGCGGCCACAGTCGATAGCCGCGGTCGGGCTGGGCGCCCGTCGTCACCTGGCCCAGGACTCCAGTGACCTCGACCCACGTGCCGGATGCGAACGCCGACGCTTCGAGCTTCAACGACGCGCCGAACGCGATCTTGAGCGGCCCCGAGCCATCGTCGATGTCGAGCGTCACACTGCCGGTCGACGAACGGCGCGGAGCCGCCGCAAGTGCGCCCCGGACCGTGACAAGCCCTGCCTCATGCGCCTCTCCGGCGTCCCCGCTGCGGAGCGTGCGCGCGGCCGGCATCGTCGCCGAGCCGAGGTGGACGGCGGCGTCGGAGACGCGCAGCGTCTCCATGCCGCTCTTTGTCGAGCGGCTGCCGTGCACCTCGATGCGTTCGCCGAGCGTGAGGCGACCGACGTCGTCGCCGAGCCGCAGGACGATCGCGCCGCTCGCGTCCTGGATGACCGCCGTCTGCCGATCGACGATGCCCGGCGGCAGGGTGATGACACCGCGAACGGTGAGACGGGCGTTCTTTGCGGCGCCTCGTGCCGCAGCGATCGACGACACGCCTGCGGGGGCGTCCGGCGGAGAGGAACCGGGCGTCGCGCTCGGTCGCGCGCTCTCGCTGGGTGGCGGCGTCACCGCTGGTGCCACGGAGAGGACGTCGGCCACGTCGCGCGGCATCACCCGGTAGCCCGCCGTCCCCTCACCGGACGAGTCGCGTTGGCCGGCGATGCCGACAAGAGCGACGCGCGTCCCGCCCTCCCATGACGATGCGTCGATGCCGGTCGCCGATCCGACGACGAGCCGAGTCACGCCGCTCCCGTCATCGACGTCGAAGGCGAGCCCGGACGTGAGGACGCTGCCCGTGCCGACGACGACGCCGTCGATCCGCACGAGCCGGCCCTCGAGTTCTTCTCCGATGCCACCCGTCGTCGCCGCGATCGGTGCGGGGTCGGTGCCGCTCGCGAGCTCGAGGACGCCGCTCGCATCGACTCGCAGCGTGCGCTGCGAGAACCGGTCGTCGATCTCGCCGGTCAGCCGGAGCTGCACGCCGCGCGGGAACGCCCCATCGCTCACGAGCACGGCGATCCCGCCGCTGGCGTCGGCGACGAATCCACCGCCATCGTGGAAGTCCGATGCCGCGATCGCGACACCCTCGATCGTCGCGGTCACGCCGCTGGCCAGCGCCCGCGCGTCGCCGATCGAGAGCACGGACTGCCCGGGCGTCGCCACCGGCGTCGGCGCCGCTGTCTCTGCGGGTGGCGTCGATACCGGCGTGGGGACCGTGCTCTCCATCGGTCCGGACGGTGCCGCAGGAGATCCGAGGTTCTGAGGCTCCGGAACGAGCCGGGCCGTGAAGTCGACGGCGTTGTCGTCCGTATCCTGGGCGGAGCCGAGCGCTCCACCGGGAAGGCGCTCGATGCTCGAGCCGGCCGCGGGAGCCGGACCGGCCAAGCCCTCGCGCCAGGTGCTCGACGTCGTTCCCCAGCCCGCCGCGTCGATCGCGGTCGTCGCGCCCTGGATCCGGATCGCGACGCTGCCGCCAGTCGAGGCCATTCCGGTGGCGTACGTTGCGTCGGCGATTGCCGCGTAGACGCCGGCCTCGTTCGCGATGAGGAGGTGCCCATGCGCCGGGACGATGCCCGCATCGAGACCCCACGACGCGCGGCGGCTGACCGTGGCGCCGCTCGCAGTGACGTAGATCACCTCGAGGCCGTCGAGGGGCAGCGGCGACGCCGTCGGGTTGTGAAGCTCGATGAGCTCGTCGGACGCGCTTGCGCCACCCGTCACCACCTCGCTCACGAGCAGGTGGGCGGGACCGCCGACGTCGCCGTGCGCGAGCTGAAGCGGCAGGAGGCCGGCGAGAAGGACGCCAGCAACGGCGCCGGCAGCCGTGGCCCGGCGCGCGACGCCGTCCATCGTTCTGGGCTCAGGGCGGACGGCGATGGGCATGGCACACCTCGATGGCGGAGGCGTGCAGGGCGGGCATGGTGACGCGCGAGCGCTTACCGGGCGCTTACCGCCCGGTTATCGGCCGCTGACGGTACAATCCCGGCCCGATGTCGACGCAGCCCTCCGATCGCAACTCCGTCTCCCGGGCCGACGCGCGCCGGCGCGCTCGAATGGCTGCCCGCGGCGAGGTCGTCGAAGAGCCGGAGGAGAACGTCGACCCCGAGCCGTCAGGGGGCGGCGGCTTCCTTCGACGTCTCTTCCCGCCCGCGCCGCCACTTCCGGGGCGCCCGGATCCGCTCGCCGGTTTCGACCCATCCGGACCGGTTCGGCCGATCCGAGAACGCGCGTTCCTCCTCCGACACAACCTCCTTGCCTGGCTCGGGACCGGGCTCGTCGCCTTCCTCGGCTTCTTCGCCTCGTTCTTCTACTCATCCAACCTGCTGGGCCTGATCGGGACATTCGCGCTGTTCAGCGCGCTCATCGGCGCGGGCTGGCTGGGCTGGCAACGTCCAACCCTGTTCGGTACGGCCGCGGCGCTCGTGAGCTATGTGTTCACGGCGGCGCTCATCCTCTTCAGCTTCTCGCAGCTGGGCGCTGGGCCGGACGCCTTCGGCACGCCCGCCGGCGTGATCACGCAGCTCTTCCTCCAGGCGGCGTACCAGGCCGGCCTGGGGTTCCTCGGCGGGTGGTACGGCGGCTACCTTCGACGCCGCCAGACCCAGATCAGCGTCGACACGCGGCGCAAGCGGTAAGTCGGCGCGAACGCCTCGCGCGGGCACGCAACTTGCTAAGGTACGTCGCGTAGACACCGGAGGATTGAGGCAGCGCCGAACTCTGTGGTGGGGCCCGTCGCCGACGGAAGCTCGGGCCGGACGCGACTTCACGCGGCTCCATCTCGTTCGCACTGACTCGTTCCGGCGTCTTCTTTGGTCGTCGGGTTCCAGGACCCTCCGTACTGGAGCCCGGCGGCCTTCCTCGTGCCCGTGGAACGGCTCAGCCGCCGTGCGCGGCAACCGCCTCCGACGCGAGGCGATGGGCAGCCTGCGCGTCCGCCGCCAGGCCGAGCACCTCACCCGTCGAGCGCATCTCGGGACCGAGCTCCGCGCTCACGCCGGGAAGACGCCAGAGGGAGCCGATCGGCGCCTTGACCGCGACGAGCGGACCATCGGCGGCGAGACCCTCCGCGAGCCCGACGTCCGCAAGCGACGCGCCGAGCGCACAGCGAACGGCGGCGGCCACGACGTCGCGCCCCGTCGCCTTGGCGACGATCGGAACGGTCCGGCTCGCCCGAGGGTTGGCCTCGATGACGATGATGCCCTCGTCGGTCGCGATCATCTGGACATTGAGAATGCCCCGCACGCCGAGCGCGAGGGCGATGCGGCCGGCCGCCTCCGCAGCACGCTCCTGCATCGGTCGCGACAGCACCTGCGGTGGCAGGACGGCGACGCTGTCCCCCGAGTGGACTCCTGGCGGGTCCACCTGCTCGAGGATGCCCGGGACGGACCAGCCGACCCCGTCGCTGATCGCGTCGACATCGAGCTCGGTGCCGGCAACCAGCTCATCGACGCGCAGCGGCCAGCCGACATCGGTGGCGAGGTAGCGCTCGACGTCCTCAGCATCACGGAGCACGGCGATACCCCGTCCGCCGATGACCCACGACGGGCGGACGATGACCGGCAGGCCACCGAGGCCGTCGATTGAGCTTCGAAGCCCCGTCGCATCGCCCGCGAGGGAACCTCGCGGTCCCTCCAGGCCAAGCTCGGTGAGCAACTCCGCGAACCGCTCGCGGTCCTCGGTGACCTCGATGGCGCCGGCGCTGAGGCCCGCGATCGGGACATCGGCGTAGGCGAGATCCTTCGCCAGA
>Ga0173483_10000203_pt1 | contig 15613 bp, 14 predicted proteins | sample NitcycUS178409R2_FD_122621 | JGI IMG/M metagenome (GOLD analysis project Ga0173483, IMG submission 122621) | Soil microbial communities from Arlington Agricultural Research Station in Wisconsin, USA - Nitrogen cycling UWRJ-S178-409R-2 (version... | ecosystem: Environmental > Terrestrial > Soil...
ACGGCATTGCTGAACAGCGTGTCGCCCCACGCATAAAGTGGCCGCTGGAAGTCAGACTCGGTGTGGATGCCCTTGCCTTTGCGCTCCGTCCATTTCCGCCCGTAAGTGTCGAACGGGAAATGGTTGATGTAGTAGTCGCAAGTCTCCTCCCAATGGTCGAGCGAGAGCGACTTGCCGTAATGCTGGCAGTAAAGATCGGTTCGGATGTTCTTTAGGCCGCCCGGTTCTCGCGCGTGATGCGCGGCGAAATGGATCTCGGGCCGGTTCCGCCACAGCATGAGGATGTCTCTCCGCTCAGGGCCAAAATAGCGCCGGAAGTCCAGGAGCTCCCGGTCGGAGCGGTAAGGCGCGTAGTCGTCGGGAGTCATGTAGGCGTCGAACAGCTGCACGCGAATGCCGTCGCACGTCTCATCGTCAAGTGCTTGCAGAGAACCCCGAAGATCGCCGGTCACGCGCTCGTCGGGATCGAAGCAAAGCATCCATTGATAGCCAAGCTCGGCGCGGGCGACCTGCAAAAGAAGTCCGCGGTGACGGCCCTCGGCAAGCTTTCGCGCCTTGACGTCCTGCTCCCAGGCGCCGTTGGCGATGACGAGCGCGACCTTCGGGTGACTGCGCAGCATTTCCACGCTCTCGTCGGTGCTCGCATCATCATAGGCGATGATAGCGTCGACATGGTTGCCGAGATAGTCGAGCGTGTCGGGGAGGATTAGCGACTCATTGCGGATGCGCGTCATGCCGATGAGGAAGTGCTCGCCGCCGACCAAGGCTCTGTTTCCGGGAACGATGTGCTCAGAGTCGCGGAGCTGCCAGTAGTCGGTCCCGCTCATGGAGAGATTCCTCAAGCTGAGCGAGGAGCGAACTCCCGCGCCGTCGAAACGGCGAGGTCGTCAGGCCCTCGCCGTTTTGAAGGTAACGAGCGGCTGCTCCTCTTGGCCCGCATACATCGACAGCATGGGCTCGTCCGTCAGCATTACTTCATCGTACTCGCCGAACCCATTGAAACGATTAGCAAGCACTCGGCCATAGGCGCCGATCTGCCCGATCTCGACATAGTCCCCTTCACGCACGCATTCCGGCAAACGGAAGGGACCAGGTAGAAAGTCCGAGCTGTCGCAAGTCGGACCATAGAGGGCGAACTCAGTCTCACGCCCTGTCTCGCGGCCGGTAATCGTGATTAGCCACGCCGGGAAGCGGAAGCCTGAATAGGCGGCATCGAACAAGGTGCCGAACGCCCCGTCATTAACGTAAAGCGCGTTGCCGCGCCTCGCATCGACACGTACGATGACCGACTCGGCCTCAGCCACGAGCGCCCGTCCCGGCTCGCATAGGAGCTCGCAGGAATGCTTGACGGCAAGCTCGTCGGCGGCGCGCACGATCTCCTCGATGAAGCTTTGAAGCTCGGGCGGATCGGAATGCGGGTAGCGGCTCGGGAAGCCGCCGCCGATATCGATGGCATCGACCAGAACGCCCGACTCCACGATCAATTGACCGATCTGCCGCAGGGCCTCGCCGAATGCCGCGGGGACGACGGCCTGAGAGCCGACGTGGAACGTGATGCCGAGCCGGCGCGCGACCTGTCGCGCACGCAACAGGAGCGCCGGAGCGTCGGCGCTCGACACGCCGAACTTGCCCTCAAGCGGGATGAGGCTGTGCGTGTTGGGACAGGCCACGCGCAGGAAGAGGTTCAGATCCGTGGCCCCGCCGGTCTCGGCCACGACCTTGTCGAGCTCCTCCTCGCTATCGAAGGCAAAGCTCCTGATGCCGAAATCGCGATAGGCGCGCGCGATCGCCTCGCGCGACTTGATCGGATTCATAAAGTAAAGCTCGGCGCCTTCGACCGGCGCGAGGCGCTCGATTTCGACGAGCGAGGCCACGTCGAACGACCTGATGCCCGCATTGACCAACGCGTCGACGATCTCCGGCGCGTCATTGGCCTTCGCGGCATAGAGCATGCGGCCGGGAAAGTTGGCGAGGAACCAAGTCGCCGCGCGATGGGCGGCGTGAGGCCGTAACGCTAGGACCGGCCGCTCCGGGCGGCGATGACGCAGAAACTCTGCGGCAGAAGTGAAAACGTCCATCCCATGTCTACTCCTACACGAGATTGCCGATGTCAGTGCTGCCCTTGAGCGAGATGCCTACGAGCGTTCTGGTCCCGTATGAAATCCGCAGTGCCTTGTAAAGCGATTTTCGCGTGGTCCCCCAACAATTTGTCGCACCCAGCCGGAGACTTGATGAGATTGGGGCGAACTCATTCGGAGCTCGAAGGGACTGGTCCCGTGCTGGTGAGCACAGGCGTCGTGGCGCTGGAGTAGACGGGATTCTGCAACAATCCGAAGGTCTTGCGAGCTGCGAGCTCGACCATCGCGGCGGTGTAGGCATAGATCTCGGCACTGTCGAGGGAGCCATCGCCGTTACCGATCGGGCGAAGGTCGGCTTTGCCGGCGAGCCCTTCGATCAGATAGCGAGTGAAAAGACCGATATCATAAGTCGAGTCCATGAGCGTTCGCTGCCCGCGATCGGAAGCAACCATGACGGTGAGGTTTGGCAGCGGCGCTCGCGGCAGCGCCTGATTACTCGTCTCGGGCAGATTGGGCGGCAGGACATAGGCGCCGTGATCGTCGCCAAACTCGGTCTCGAGCAGCACGAGCACCGATTTGGCGTCGAGCTTTGCGAGATTGGCATAAAGCGTGGAGAGCTTATAGCCGCTCAGCTCCTCGCGATAAGGCTCGGCATCGACCGGCAAAAGGTAGGTCTCAGTCTCAGCGTTGTTGGTAGCGCCATGGCCAGAATAATAGACGAGCACTCTTGCGCCCGGATTTGAACGGATAAGGCGGGAGAGATCGCCTTCGACTCCCGGGGCCGGCCCAAACAGCCTCTCGAGATCAGCCTTGCTGGCATCGCGCATGTCGATGATGTTGTCCGGTCGAACCCCCATATGCTCGGTAAGGAAAGCGTACATCGCGCCGGCATCGTTCTGGGAGGTCTCGCTCGGCGGGAGCTTGGCGTAGTCGCGATTGCCGATGATCACGGCCACTGTGTCGCTAGGCTCCAGCGCCGGCGGCAACGCCCGATAAAGCTCGCGGACCTTAGTATAAGACTTGACCGGCTCGCCAACTGGCAGGCCCCGCCGTAGGAGCTGCCGCGACGGCGTTGCGCAAAGCTCGATATTGCCCGCCCGCTCGATGCGCTTGACTTCGTCGAGCGCGAGATGACCTGAGAAAGATACGCAAGAACGACACCACGCGATGCCGAATTTGGACTGAAGCTCGTCGAGATAGGATTGGGGGAGCCCATTCGGCGGCGGCAAGCAGGCTTTTTCACATTGCTGGACAGAGACGCCAGGGCCATGAGCACGGCGGAGAACCGCGATCAGATCCTCCGGCAGGCAGCCAATCGGAAGACTTGCGGCTTGAGGGCGCGGTGCGGCTTTCTCCGCGCCCGGCGCTACACCGGGCGCCGCATTACCCTCCGGCGTCACGTCGGTTTGCGGCGCCGTAGCCGGTTGAAGCTCGCTCTGAAGCGCCGCAGTCGTTTCGAGCCCTTTGCAGAGCGAGGCAAATTTCTGCTGCACGGCATCGGACAAGAGATCACTGTAGCCCGACAGGTCGTGGTCGTGCTTGAATTGCCAATAGGCCGTCCAAGTCTCCTTGCCCCGCTTACCGTCAATCGCGCCTTTGTAATAGCCCAGCTCGGTCAGGCAGCTCTGGGCGCGTGAAATTGCCTTGACCTGCGCGGGCGAAAGTGCGGGTTCCTGTCCATCCTCGATCTTGGCAGCGGTTTCGACCGGCGCGGACACGTCGGCGGGCGGAGCGATAACATCCGGAGGAGCAACCGGAAACACAGCATCGAGAGACGCTGCGGATTCAGGAGCCGGGGGCTCAGGCGGCGGGGTGACCACAATCTGAACAGGCTCGGCGACCACGCAGGTATTGCCTTGCCGCTTGAGCCCCTCGCCGCAAACGCAAGCGCCGCGCTTCGGCGACCACTGCTCATCGTCGCGACACGTCGTTGTGCTTGCGTCGCGCACACAATTTCCGCTTTGCAGCGTGTAGCCGTCCTGGATGCAGATGCAATGGCGCAAGGCCCGCGAATAGCTCCACGGGAAGCTGCATGTGATTTTCGGCTCGCTGACGGCCTTAGCCTTGGCGCGCTTTTTGTCTTTTGGCGCGGCGACAGCTTTCGTTTTTTGCCGCTTCTTGTCTTGTGGAGCGGTAGCAGCCTTCGCTTTTTGCTGCTTCTTGTCTTGTGGAGCGGCAACAGCCTTCGATTTGGAGTTCCGCTTCTCTTTCGCAGCGATAACTTGCGGGGCTTCAGGAATGGCGCGCTCGAAATGCCACCTTGGCTCGGCCACAGACAATGTCGACAGAGCCGCTACGGCAGCAACGGCAAGCGCGAGGCCTGTCGACAGGCCTTGCGCGGTTCCCAATTTCCCCGCCATGGGGTACCTCGATGCTCCCAGCGCGCCTCTCTCGCAGAAGCGCGCGTACTCCAACAGACCCCTCGCGCCCGGAGCGACCTAACCAGACTCCGACACTCTCCCCCTTGCACCACAAAGCGGCGTCATTGCGAAGTCTATCCTATTTGACGACGAGCTTGATCGCCGTGCGAGACAAGATGTCTGATGCCGGCGCGCCCTGCACTGTACCGGGGGGCGTTCTCCTTTTCCTTTTCGCCCGTCTTGCCCTCTGCGATCTTCTCGGCGCCCTCCACCACGATTTGCCTCGTCAAGAAGTCGCGATAGTTGCCGAGCTCGGTGAAGCCCCGCTTCTTGAAGTCGTGCTTGATGCCGTCCGCCTCCTTGCCGGTCGCATTGCAGATGGCGACGACCGTCTCGGTGCCAGGGTCCTTGAGGCGGAACTGGAAGGGCGCCTTCGAGCCCGGGAACTGCGCCTCCTTCCCTGCCGGCAGGAAATTGTCCTGCTGGAATTTGTTGGGTAATATCACCGTGCCCTCCCCCTTCGCATCGACGTTCATCAGCGTGAGATGGCAGTCCTCCTTGGACTTGATGGAGAACACCGGAAGGTCGTTCACCTTGTAGTCCGTCTTGTCCGAGGTAAGAGCGAGATCGAAGTCGTGAGTCTCCTCCTTGGTCTTGCCCCCGACCTTTGCCACGGCGGCAGTGGCAGCGATGTCGATCGGCTCGTTGTCGGACACCTTGACGATCAGATCCTTGAACTCGGCCTCGAGAATCTCGCGCGGCAGCACGCCTTGCTCCAGCCTGCGCTTGATCTGCCCTGCCTCACCGCCGGCATCGGCGAGCCCTTTGGCAAAGGCTTCGGCCGCTAGGCCGTATTCCGCCGCCGCGATCTTGAGATCGATCGACTTCTCATAGGCCTTGGAGAGAAAATTGATGGTCTCAACGCCCACCTTCTGCGAGTCGAGCTCCGGATCGAGCCCGGCGCGGATCATGGCATTGCGGAAGCGCGTGGCGTCCTCGTCGAGCTGCGCCTTGAAGTCCTCTGGCTTTGGATAGAGCGCTTCTACCTGCTCGCGGACCTCTTTGGAGAAGGTGCGGTCGTTGAGCACATGCTGCCGGATATCGTCGGTCGCCTGGCGGATGCCTTGGTTGTGGCAGCCGAAACAGGAGATGCCGTCGGTGACGGCGCGATCGAGCTGGCTGTCGTCGAGCACGATCTCGGTAGGGCCTTTGTCCAGCCGGTCGCCCTTCGCGGTGTTCAGGTAGTCGGCCTGGAAGCCGTTGGGCAGGCTGAAGATCGTCTCGCCGCCGTCATGCTTGAAACCATCGGTTCCACCCGGACCCAGCGGATGAATGAACAGGCTTTGCTCGGGTTTGTCGCCCTTGAAGTCATAGGACGTCCAGAAATAGCCGGTCGGGATCGCATGACGCTCGATCAGCCGGTTGTGCTTGGAGACACCAGACTTCTGGAACCCCGCACGCTTGACCAGGAATTTCTCGATGTCGGTCAAGACATCGACGTTTTCAGCTTTCTGAAGCTCGGCAAAGTTCGCGGGCAATTTGAGAAGATCGTAATAGAGCGGTGGCCGCGATGCCGTGAAGCCGAACCAATCGCCCCTAATCCAGGGGAGCGGCGTGCCGGTGAGAGATGCCACCGTGTCGTAGACCGTCGCGTCAGGCTTCATGGCATAGGGATAGGTGCCGATGATCCGGTTCCAGTCCTCCGCGGTCCAACCGAGATCGTCGAGATTGAAGGCGATGATGGTCTTCTCCGGATCGATCGTGTGCAACTTCACGACGTCCGAATTGCGGCTCAAGCTGTTGAGCAGCTTCACCACGCCCTGGCGATACCGCACCATGTCGGTCTCTTCGACGCAGTGATTGTAGAAATTGGACAGCGTGATGTAGCGCATGCCTTTACGGCGATGCTCTTGCTGCTGGTCGAGATCCGCGGCAATCGCGGTGACGATGGCTTCCTCGTGGATCACCTTGCGACCAGCGCAGGCTGCCAATGCCACTTCACCGAGACTCTTGATCCAATTGTAGATGGCCGTGACTTCTTGCTCAGTTGGCTCGTCCTTGCAGTCGAATTCCTGATAGCAGTCGTAGGGCATCTCCTTCTTGGCGATCTGGATGAAGAGGTGCGAGCCGTCGGGATTGCCGGGCAGGATGAAATTGGGATCCCGTGCGAGCTCGTCGAGATGCAGGATGTTGCCGAAGTTTTTGGCGGGCTTCGCTCGTTTCAGCGTGGGGCCGGCCTGATGGCAGCGCGAGCAATTCTTCTCGAGCGCGTGGAATGCGGCGAGAGCGACCGGGTCCGCCGGAACTGGGATTTCGCCGGACTTGACCTTCTCGGCTGCAGCCTCGCTATCCACCGAAGCTTGCTCGGTCTTGTCACCTTCCTTCGATTCTGCCTTCTCACCTTCTTCCTTCGACGCTGCTTTCTCCTCAGGCGCTGCCGGCGCGGCTTCCTCACTCTTATTTTTCTCTGCCGATGTATCCGGCTTCTCCTGCTCCTTGCCGTCCGTTGCACCCGCGGTCGCATCTGCGGGGGCGGCGGCCTTCTCATCACCGGCCCCGGCCGCAGGCTCGGCCTGTGTCGCACCGCTGTCATCTTGTGGAAAGGCGTCCTTGCTCTCGTTTGTGTTGGCGGCTTGGCCGTCTTCGGCCCCAGCGCCAGGGAGATTTATTGCCGCTTGTTCATCGGCCTTTGGTCCACTTGAGGCTAACACCAGAGAGGCAAGCGCGACGCCTGCGAGCGCGGCGATCGAAACCGTCCAACGCCATGTCATGGGGGCCCTCCCTTTGCACGGAATGCTGGCAATCTTTGCCCACTCCCTAGCGGCGGCAACTGAACGCTGCATGAACAGGAAAACTGGCCGGTTTTGGCCAGTATTGCCCATCCGCAAGGAAACGGGGCATCTCAGGTTCCCGCTCCAGTATAGATATCGATCACCCCGATCTGCACGTCGTTGCCCTTGAGCGTCTCTTCGAGCAGGGGTCGCAAGGCTTGCGCACGCTCCGGCGTGGTCATCGACGCGAGGGCAGCATGCAGGTCGGAAAGATCGTTCTTCGAGAAGATCGCCACCATGTGCTCGGCGCCGTATGGCGGCTTGTCTACCTTGAAGGTCTCATGGATCGGCGCGCTGCTCCAGTCCTTGCTGGCCTCGTTAGGCTTATCAGGGTCCGGCACATAGAACTCGACGCGGCCGTCCGGCGGCAAATTGAATAAAGTGAGGTGCGGATATTTGGCCCCCGCGAACTCGACCTCCACCAGATCGCCGACGGCGTAGCGCTGATTGCCGCCGAGCAGCTTTGCAGGTATCGGCGCAAGCGCCGCCTGATGGTTGAGCCATTTCAGCGCCGCCCATTTCGAGACAACGCCCTTGATGCTTCGCGCCTCGACGTTCTCGGCGACGACTCCCCCCACCACGTGCTCGACTTTTCCGTCGGCGGACCAGATCAGGTCGGCTTGCGACTTATCGGTGACGACAGTGACAAAGGGCAGATCCGAGACAGCGCTCGTGTTGCCACCCTCGACTGCAAGCTTGAGTTTCAGGCTTTCGGCATCGGGCGGAACTTCAGCCTTTGCGCCTCCCTCGCGCAATGTAACGAGCGGCACCGATCTCGCGCGAAGCGGAAGCACCTGCGGCGTCTGCTGGCTTTCGACCAGCGCATGCACCGCCGGCACGATGTAGCCGAGCAGCTCGAACTCGCTCACCTTGCCGTCACCATCCTTGTCGGCGCGGCCTTCGAGCGCCCGCGAGAGCGCCCAGCTTAAGGCTCCGCGTTTCTGCCCCTCGATGCTGACTTCCGGCACAAGCTTGTCGGCTGGCACAGCCGCAACGAACGTTACGTTCTGAAGGTCATCGACCTCCGTATCAGTAGGCGGCGGCAATTTCAATTGGTCGGCGATCACCCGGTAGTCCATTCGGCGGAATTTCACGCCAGCAGCGCTCGCGCTTCGCTCCATGCCGCCCGAGTGACAGGAATCGGCGACGAAGACGACCTTGACTCCCCTCCGATCCGCCTCCTCGAGCCAGGCGAACATCTCGTCATCGAGGATGCGTTCGCGGGTGCCGGGTCCGCTCGGCTCGAAATGTCCGAGCAGAAAACTCTCGATGGCTTTCTTGTCGCGACGGGTTGGCGGCGCTGGCTCCTGTCCACCATGTCCGGCATAGCTAAAGACGATCGTGTCGCCTGGTTTCGCCTTGGCGAGGAGTTTGTCCCACGCCACAGTGATAGCAGCCTTGCTCGCATCATCATTGAACAAGCGCGCGACCTCGCGGGCGCCGGCGCGGTCAAGAGCTTGGGCCACGTCCTTGGCGTCGTTGACGGCGCCGTCGAGATCGTTGACGGTGCCTTCGTAATCGTCGATGCCGACGGTAAGCCCGTAAAGCTCAGCGCTTAGAGCCGGCGTCGCGGGCAAGAGCAGAGCCGACGCCACAAGCGCGCAGGGAATGCTCCAATGTCGACCCTGCTTCGCAAGACGCCGCTTCCTCATGACGACCTGACTTTCAGTAGTCCGAGCCTTCGGGCTCTTTTTCGCTTCCGCCCGGCTGGTCACTTCCTGACCCGCTGGTCTTTTCCTCTTTCTTTTTCTGTTCGGACTTGGGAACAGCGTCGGGCCGGGGCGGCAGCGACTTGATATACGCAGCGATGGCTTTGCGGTCCTCGGGTGTGAGCTTCGCCATATTCTCCTGTACAGGACCCATATTCTCGCCGATCACATCGAAATCGGGCGTGTTCCCCGTCTCGAGGAGGTAGGCAATGTCGCCCTCGCTCCAATCGCCGATGCCGTCGTCGCTCGGCGTGATATTGGGGACGGTGCCCTTCCCTTCGGGGTTCTTGGCGCCAGCGAATGCCGTTCCCTGGACAATGCCGCCGAGGATGTTGCGTGAGGAATGACACTCCGCGCAGTGCCCAGGTCCCATCACTAGGTAGGCACCGCGATTGAGCTCAGCATTCGCCTTTGCGTCAGGCGTGAAACTTTTGCCATCGACATAGAGGATCTGCCAAAGCCCGAGTCCGCGCCTGATGTTGAACGGAAAGGACAGCTCGTGCGGCGGCACTTCATTCTTCACCGCCGGCAGAGTGTCGAGATACGCCTTGAGGTCAATCAGATCCTCATAGGTCATGCGCTGATAGGAGGAATAAGGGAAGGCGGGATAGAGGTGCTCACCGCCGGGTCCGATGCCATGTTTCATGGCGTTTACAAAGTCGACGGTGGTCCAGTTGCCAATGCCGGTCTCCTTGTCGGAGAAATGTTTGGGACGTGAAAGACGCCGAACGGCGTCTTGAGGCAGCGTCCCCCGGCGAGAACATCCTTCTCTTTGGTCTTGAGGTCGTCGCACTTCTTGAGCGGCACCGCGTGACATTCGGCGCAGCCGCCGACGGTGAACATATATTTGCCGTTGGCGAGGTCGGGGGTGTGGGCGGGCAGCGCCGAGGCCGGAACGGTGGCCGGCATGGTCAGCAGGTAGAATGCGAGCGCGCCTGCAATGATGAGGGCGAGCAGCGCCAGCAGCGCTCTGCGCAACTTCCTCCTCCCCTAGAGCAATACGGCAAAGTCAAGCCGCATACAGACTTGACTATTTCTCTTCGATCTTTTCGCGAAAGGTCTGATGGCAATCCTTGCAAACTTTCGTCATGTTGTTGAAGGCAGCCGTGAAGGCGCCCTCGCCTTGCGCTGCCGCGGCGTCGGCCTGAGCGCTTGCGTCCTTGAGCTTCATCGCCGTCGCTTCAAAGTCGCTGAAGTCTTCCCAGATCTTTGCTTTGGCCTCGCTGTCGGCGATCTCGCCATGTGCCGTGCCCTTGGGGAACAGTTTCACATATTTGTCCGGCACGCCGTTGATCTCGTTCATTGCCTTCGCGGCCGCAGCGGCGTCGAAGGGCTTCACGCCCTTCACCATCTGCCCGCCGAGCTTGGCTGCAGGCGCCACGACTTCCTTCATCAAATGCCGGCGCTCCTTGACGGCGGCAGCAAGGTCCTCGGCCGAAATTCGACCGTGGCGAAACCGCCCATTCCGACCAGCACAAACGCGAGGATGAACGATTTTCTCATCACCCTCTCCCCTCCTCATCGGGCACGGCGTAGCGGCCCGCTCCATCACTCAGACTTGCTTTGATCGATCTTGACGTCCTCCGGCGCGCGCGGGCTTCAGCCCCCGGGGTGGGTCATGGGATTGGAAACGCGAGCGTCAGGCTGTGGTCCGATCAGGCGACCGGCGGCACGAATTTTCATTCGACTATCCTCCCGTCTTCGCCGCCTCGCTCCGGCGTCCTCGCGGCATGGCCACATTCTGCCACAGCTCAAGCTTGGGCGGCTAGCCAGCTTCAACTCGGTTCAAGGTATTGGGATCGCGCGTCCTTCTTTCAGCACATCCCAGCCGCGCTTGACTGCCGGCCGCTCGGCAATCGCCATGTACCAACGCTTGATGTTGGAATGTTCGGCGAAGTCAACAGTCTGCCAGGCAAAACGTGAGATCCATGGCCAAATGGCGATGTCGGCGATCGAGTAATCGCCGGCAACGTACTCGACCTCGGCGAGCCGCCGGTCGAGAACGCCCCAGAGCCGCTTCGCTTCCTTGGCGTAGCGCTCCTCGGCATAGGCGCTCTTGCCTGGATTGAACTTCACGAAGTGATGGACCTGGCCAAGAAAGGGCCCCGGTCCTCCCATCTGCCACATCAGCCACTCGACCACGCGCCACTTGGTGGGAAAGTCCTGCGGCCACAGCTTGCCGGTCTTCTCGGCGAGATAGAGCAGGATCGCTCCAGACTCCATGAGATGGAGTCCATTGTCGCTGTCGACGATGGCCGGGATCTTGTTGTTGGGCGAGACCTTGAGAAAGTCGGGCTGGAACTGTTCGCCTTCGGTGATGTCGATTGGGTGAGCCCGATAGGGCAGCCCGACCTCCTCGAGCATGATTGACACCTTCTGCCCGTTCGGTGTGGTCCACGTATAAAGCTCGATCATCATCACCTCGCACTGCTGCGACGCAGCAACGCATGCCCGCGAAAGCGCGGACTGTCAAAGGCGGACCGTTTTCTTCGCGCCTGCGAAAGAGTCGGATTTACCAACTGTTCATCGCTCGGCCTCTCTATCGCCAAGAACCTGTCGCGCCCGCGCCACAGCCAAATGTTAGCCCTCACCCATATGAGCGCCGTCAATCAAGGCGAGCGCCTAGGGAGGATTCGATGTTCAATTGTGCCCCTCTCGAAAAGCGAAGGACGGGCGCGGCAGCCAGCCCTGCGGACCTCGCCCGTTATGCGATCTATTATACGCCTCAGCCTGGAACCGCTCTTGCAGCGTTCGGCCGCTCGTGGTTCGGCCGCGCCAACGGCGGCATGACGCTGCAGGCCTTCTCCGATTCAGGTCTTGCTGGAACGAGCTTCGCCAAGATCGCCGCTGCGCCCGGGAGCTACGCTGGTCTGCATGCGCTGTTAAGGGCACCCTTCACGCTGCGCGATGGTGTGGGTGTCGATGCGGTGAAATCGCGGATCATCAATTTTGCAGCGAGGCGCAAGCCTATCGAGACCGGACCCTTGACGCTGTCGCGCGCCGGCCGATCCCTCGTGTTGCGTCCCGTCGAGGCGAAGCCTGCGCTCGAGTGGCTTGCCGCTCAGTGCGTGGCCGCATTCGAGGATTTCGCCGCCCCGCCGAGCGACGTCGAGCGAACGGAGTATGCAGTCCCGGATCTCAACGACTATCAGCGCGTGCTGCTCGAGAGCTTCGGCGATCCATATGTGCTTAGCGAGTATCGCTTTGCCATCACGCTTACCGGACCGCTCGATGCCGCGCATCTTGAGCGCGTGGCGCAGGCGCTTTGGCCGGTGCTCGAGGAGATCTGTGCGATCGGCGTCAGCGTGGACGCATTATCGCTCTTCGGCGACATCGGTGGGCGCTCGCCGATGCGCTTGATCGGCCGCTATCGGCTCGCAGCTTGACCTAAAGCGTTGGCGGCTCGCCGAGATAGGCCCAAGTTTTGACACACAGGCTCGTCACCCTTGTTTCCGCCAGGGGGTACGGGGTTGCCGATGCCTGATTATGGGGAAATCCTCGCGTTCCTCGCCGCGAATCCGCCTCAACTCGCCACCGAGCGTGAGCTGCACGCGTCGTTGCTGGAGCTCCTCGCCAAATGCTTGCGCTCGGAGGAGACCGACGAAGATGCTGGCGATCTGCTGGAGGACTTGAAGCCGCTGCGCATTCCGCAGGCGGAGTTCAACTGAGCTTTGGTCCGCGGCTGAGGTTTCATGCCGGTCAACGCCGGTTCTTGCATTTGCGCGGAAGTCCCCCTGATGCTATTGGAGCTTTTGATGGGGCCGCCTGGGCGCTGGATGGCCAGCATTCGTGCCTTTAGAGGGAGTTAGCGGCATCATGAGGGAAAACGTCGCGGTCAAGCGTTCGACTGAACCTGCGCGGAAGAGTTCGGCGGACGACGTCGTTCGGAGCTTCGTCAAAAGCGTCAATACGGGCAAACGGTTCGAGAAGCCGTATCGTCACTGGTTGGTCAGGGACTGCCTTCCCTCGGATACCGTCGACGATGTCATAGCTCTCCCGTTTGAGGCGCCTTCCCTCGACGGAATTTCGGGCAAGCGCGAGCTGCATAACAACACGCGCAAATATTTCGACGTCGACAACCGCACGCGCTTCCCGGTGTGCGAGGCGGTGGCGCAAGCCTTCCAGGACAAGCACGCCACGAGTCATATCGAGAAGGTGTTCGGCACCAATCTCAATGGCACCTATCTCCGCATCGAGTTCGCGCAAGACATCGATGGCTTCTGGCTCGAGCCGCACACTGATCTCGGTGTCAAGGCCTTCACCCTGCTGCTTTACCTCTCCAAGGACCCAAGCCACCACCAGCTTGGTACGGACATCTACGACGGCGACAAGCGGCATTTTGGCCGCTCGCCCTTCGCCTCGAACGCCGCGATGATCTTCGTTCCGTCGAACAACACCTATCACGGCTTCGAGAAGCGCCCGATCAAGGGGGTGCGTATCTCGCTCATCATCAACTACGTCACCAATGAGTGGCGCGCGCGCGAGCAGCTGTCGTTCCCCGAAGCGCCCATCGTCTAGCGACGTTCCCTCATCTCGGGCGTGATGCCCGGCCTTGTGCCGGGCATCAACGTTTTGCCACAAGGAAAGACGTGGATGGCCGGGACGAACTCGGCCAAGAGCGACTGGGGTGAGCGAAGCCATGAGCAAAGTCGCTTGGATCGGGCTCGGCACCATGGGTTATCCCATTGCTGGGCACCTCAAGGCACGGGGAAAACACGACGTCACGGTCTTCAACCGCACCCGAGCCAAGGCCGAAACTTGGGTCGAGCAATTCGGCGGAAGTCTCGCCGCGAGTCCTGCTGAGGCAGTGGATCGTTCAGAATTCGTCTTCACCTGCGTCGGCAACGACGACGATCTCCGGGCCGTGACGCTGGCGTCCGATGGCGCGTTTAGATCGCTCGGAAAGGGCGCGATCTTCGTCGATCACACCACTGCGTCGGCCACCATCGCGCGCGAGCTTTACGAAGCAGCGCGCGCACGAGGCGCCGGAGCGCTCGACGCTCCGGTGTCGGGCGGGCAGTCTGGCGCAGAGGGCGGAACGCTGACTGTAATGGTGGGCGGAGATGCGGAGGATTTCGGCAAAGCCAAGCCAGTGATCGAGGCCTACGCGCGTGCGGTCAACCTGATCGGCCCCGCAGGCTCAGGCCAGCTCACGAAGATGGTCAATCAGATCTGCATCGGCGGACTGATCGAGGCACTGGCGGAGGCGCTTCACTTCGCAAAAGCGGCAAAGCTGGACGTGGCGAAGGTGATCGACACGATCTCTAAGGGTGCGGCGCAATCCTGGCAGATGGACAACCGCTGGAGGACCATGATCGAAGGCAAGTTCGATTTCGGCTTTGCCGTCGACTGGGTGCGGAAGGACTTTGCCATTGTGCTCGATGAGGCGCGCATAAACGGCGCCAGCCTACCCGTCACGACGCTGGTCGACCAATTCTATGCCGAGATCCAGGGAATGGGCGGCGGGAGATGGGACACGTCGAGCCTGATCGCGCTACTCGAGCGACGGGGCTAACGTGCGATGCCTTAAAGCCTTTTATCTTCCGCCGCGTATTCGAGCGGCAGCGCCGTCGTATATTTGATTTGCTCCATCGCGAAGGATGAGCTCACGTCGGAAAGCTCGATCTTGCTGATGAGCTTTTTGTAGAAGGTGTCGTAGCGCTCGATGTCCGGCACCACCACGCGGAGCAGATAGTCGACCTGCCCGCTCATGCGGTAGAACTCGACCACCTCGGGAAGATCCTTGAGCGCCTCGTGGAAACGCTCGAGCCATTCCTGCGTGTGACGGCTCGTGGTGATGGACACGAACACCGTGACCCCGACATTGACTTTCTTGGGGTCGAGCACCGCAACACGGCGTTGGATCACACCAGCCTCCTCGAGCTTCTGGATGCGCCGCCAGCACGGCGTGGTGGAAAGTCCAATTTGCTTGCCGATCTCGGCAACGGGAAGCGTGCAGTCCTTCTGCAAAACATCCAGAATTTTGCGGTCCATACGGTCAAGCATGGGTGTCCTGATGATATTTTTGCGCGATTCTAGCAAAACCGGGAACCTCTTTCCATTCTCCTTAATCTCGATCTGATTAGTAGATTATTTCCTTACTGAAGACAAGGGCTATTTTTAGAGAAGGGCCCTCACCCTCCGCCGCAGGACCGGCAACAGCTCGGTCTCGAACCACGGGTTTTGTTTCAGCCACGCATTGTTGCGCCACGACGGATGCGGCAGAGGCAGCACACGTGGGCGCCGCTTTCGCCTCAGATGTTGTCGCCACGCAAGCATCGTCTCTTGCAGCGACGCTCCCACTTCATCACCGATATGAAAGCGTTGTGCGTAAGAACCGATCGCGAGCACGAGTTCGATCTGAGGCAATGCTGCGAAAAGGTTCCGGTGCCAGAGCGGCGCGCATTCACGCCGTGGCGGAAGATCGGCACCTTTCTCGTCCTGGCCCGGGAAACAGAATCCCATGGGGACGATGGCGACGCGGGCCTCGTCATAGAATTCCTGCGGCGAGACTGCCATCCAATCGCGCAAGCGGTCGCCGGAGGCATCGGCGAAAGGCGTACCGGATAGATGCACTTTCGTGCCTGGCGCCTGGCTGCAGATGACGAGTCGCGCGGTGCTGCTTGCCCTAAGCA
>Ga0173483_10000204_pt1 | contig 15591 bp, 15 predicted proteins | sample NitcycUS178409R2_FD_122621 | JGI IMG/M metagenome (GOLD analysis project Ga0173483, IMG submission 122621) | Soil microbial communities from Arlington Agricultural Research Station in Wisconsin, USA - Nitrogen cycling UWRJ-S178-409R-2 (version... | ecosystem: Environmental > Terrestrial > Soil...
CGAAGATCCCCTCGAAGTCGGCCTGCTGGTGCGGGAGCAGGCGGTCGAGCGCCGCGCGACGCTCCTCCTCGCCCGAGGCCATGATCATCTCGCGCACGACGGGCAGCCGGTCCTCGGTCATGAACATGTGCTCCGTCCGGCAGAGCCCGATGCCCTGGGCGCCGAACTCGCGCGCCTTGGCGGCGTCATCGGGCGTGTCGGCGTTCGCGCGCACCTTTAGACGACGCAGCTCGTCGGCCCAGCCGAGGATCGTCGCGAAGTCCTCGTTGACCTGCGGCGGGACGAGGTCGACGGCGCCGACCACGACTCGGCCGGTCCCGCCGTCGATGGTGATCACGTCGCCTTCGGAGAGCTGCTGGCCGCCGATGGTCAAGGCGCGGCGATCGAGGTCGATCGTCAGGTCCTCGCAGCCGGCAACGCATGGCTTCCCCATCCCACGCGCGACGACGGCCGCGTGCGAGGTCATGCCGCCGTGGGCGGTGAGGATCCCCGCAGCCTGGATCAGTCCGTGGATGTCGTCGGGAGTCGTCTCCCAGCGGACGAGGATCACGCTCTCCCCCGCCTTGCCGCGCTCCTCCGCGGTGTCGGCGTCGAGCACGACCTTTCCGCACGCCGCACCGGGCGACGCGTTGAGCCCGCGCGCGGCCACGTCGAGCTTCGTGGCCGGGTCGATCATCGGGTGCAGCAGCTGGTCGAGCTGCGCGGGGTCGATGCGCGCCACCGCGTCCTCGCGGGAGATCAGGCTCTCCTCCACCATCGAGACCGCCACCTTCAGCGCCGCGGCAGCGGTTCGCTTTGCCGAACGCGTCTGCAGCAGGTAGAGCCGGCCTTCCTCGACCGTGAACTCGATGTCCTGCACGTCCCGGTAGTGCTGCTCGAGCCGCTGCATCGTGTCGCCTAGCTGCTCGAACGCATCGGGAAGCCGCTGCTCCATCGCGGCGAGCGGCTCCGGTGTCCGGATCCCGGCGACGACGTCCTCGCCCTGCGCGTCGGCGAGGAACTCCCCGTAGAGCCCCTGCTCGCCGGTCGAGGGGTCGCGGGTGAACGCCACCCCGGTGCCGGAGCCCTCGCCCTTGTTGCCGAAGACCATCTGCACGACGTTGACCGCGGTGCCGAGGTCGTCCGGGATGCGGTGCGCGCGCCGGTAGACCTGTGCCCGCGGCGTGTTCCAGGACTCGAACACGGCGCGCACCGCGCGAGTGAGTTGCTCGCGCGCCTCCTCCGGGAACGGCGACCCCGTCTCGTCCTCGTAGAGTCGCTTGAAGGTGCCGACGAGCTCACGCAGGTCGTCGGCGTCGAGCTCGACGTCCTGCTGCACTCCGCGCTCGGCCTTCAGATCGCTCAGCGCCTGCTCGAAGCGGTGCCCGTCGATGCCCATCACGACCTCGCCGTACATCTGGATCAGCCGGCGGTACGAGTCGTACGCGAAGCGCGCGTTGCCGGTGCTCGCCGCCAACCCGTCTACCGCCTCGTCGTTGAGGCCGAGGTTGAGGATCGTGTCCATCATCCCGGGCATGGAGATCGCCGCGCCCGAGCGCACGGACACGAGCAGCGGGTCCTGCGGGTCGCCGAAGCGCTTGCCGGCCCTGCCTTCGAGGGCGTCGATGTGCCGGCCGATCTCGGCAGGGAGGCCGTCGGGCAGCTGGTCGTCCCCCGCCGCCAAGTAGGCGCGGCAGGCGTCCGTCGTGATCGTGAACCCGGCGGGCACGGGCACACCGAGCTGGGTCATCTCGGCCAGCCCGATGCCCTTGCCGCCGAGTAGCTCGCGGCCGCCCTCGGAGGGCTCGTCGAAGTCGTAGACGTAGCGCCCAGTCCCCCGCATCCAGAAGGATCTTCCCACAGCGGCGGCTGGCCATACGCGAACCGCCCGAAGCCGCCGGGCGTAAGCTCGTGGTGATGAAGTCCCTGCTCCTCGTGTTTGCCGCCCTGCTCGTGCCGGGTGCGGCGCCGGGGGCGGGTGGGACGCCTGCGCCGAGCCGCATCGCCTTCGCGCTGGAGGGCGGCAGCGGCCCGAGCGCCGACCTCACCAGCCTGTACACCGTGAGGCCCGACGGCACCGGGCTCCGCCGTCTGACCGTGCCGCCGACGCTGCAGGCCCTCGGCGGCGACTCCGGTCCCGCGTGGGGCCCGCACGGGCGGCGGCTCGTCTTCGAGCGGAACCTGCCGTACTGGGGCAGCGACCGGATGCGGCTGATGTCGGTCGCGGCGAGCGGCGGCCGCCCGACGTCGCTCACGAGCGGGCCGTTCGACGCGATGCCCTCGTTCTCGCCCGACGGGCGGCGCATCGCCTTCACGAGGGTCGAGCGCTCGACGACGTCGCCGGGAGCCGGGCTGTTCACAGTCGACCGCTCGGGGCGTCACGTCAGACCGCTCCTCTCGGGAGGGATCGACCTCTCGGCCGACTGGTCGCCCGACGGCCGCACGATCGCGTTCTCGCGCCTCGCGTCGCCCGACCGGCCGCTGGCGGAGGCCACGCTCTACCTCGCCGACGCGAACGGCACCAACGTGCGGCAGTTGGGCCCCGCGCCGGTGCGCGGAGTCTCACCCTCCTGGTCGCCGGACGGCAAGCGCCTTGCCTTCGTCTCGTTCGCGGACGGCAACGACCCTCCGTGCGACGCCGCCTCGTGCCCGCCGAGCGGCGAGCTGTACGTTGTCCGCGCCGACGGGAGCGGCCTCACGCGCCTCACCCGCAGCCGGGCCGACGACGAGCACCCGAGTTGGTCGCCGGACGGCCGTCGACTGGCCTACTCGAGCGGCTTCTCGCAGCGTCGGCAAGGCCACCTGCGCTGGCTGATGGTGATGCCTGCAAACGGCGGCCGCGCCGTGCGGGTCGGCCGCTTCGCGGGCGTCCTCGATCCGTCGTGGAGCCCCGCAGGCGTGCGCTGACGAGGAGCCGGTAGGCTGGCCCAGGCATGAAGCTCGACGGCGTACACCACGTCACTGCGATCACGGGCAACGCGCCGCAGAACGTCGATTTCTACGCCCGCGTCCTCGGTCTTCGACTCGTCAAGAAGAGCGTCAACCAGGACGATCCGACCGTCTACCACCTCTTCTACGGCGACGAGGAAGGCGCGCCCGGGAACGACATCACCTTCTTCGAGTACCCCGGCGCCCGCGTTGGCCGCGCAGGCGCGGGGATGGTGCACACCGTCGGCTGGCGCGTCGCTTCGCCCGAGGCCGTCGACTTCTGGGAGAGCCGCCTTGCTAGCGAGGGCATTGCGGGCGAGCACTACCCGGACGGGAGCTTCGCGTTCCGCGATCCCGAGGGGCTGCGCCACGCGCTGATCCCTGGCGAGAGCGAGGACGAGCCCTTGATCGCGGACCACCCGGAGGTGCCGAGCGAGCTCGCGCTGCAGGGCTTCCACGGCGTGCGCGCCTACACGCACGATCCCGAACAGAGCCGCCCGTTCCTCGAGGAGACGCTCGAGTTCGACCCATCCGGCGAGGCGGGCTGGGAGGTTCGCGGCGAGCACCGCGGCGGCCTCTACCTCTACGACCGCACGGAGGAGCGCGGCGTTCCCGGCGCGGGCACCGTCCACCACGTCGCCTGGGCCTCGTCGCTGGACGAGCACGAGGCGTGGCAGCGGCGCGTCGCCGAGAGCGGAGCCCACCCCACGCCGATCATCGACCGCTACTACTTCAAGTCGATCTACTTCCGCGAGCCGAGCGGCGTGCTGTTCGAGATCGCGACCGTCGGCCCCGGCTTCACGGCGGACGAGCCGCTGGAAACGCTCGGCGAGAGGCTCTCGCTGCCGCCGAACTACGAGCACCTCCGCGAACGGCTCGACGGCGTGCTCACGCCGCTGCCGGACGTCCGGGCGCTCCGCGCCGGCAAGTGACGATCCAGCACCTCGAGCGGCCGGCCGCAGGCGAGCCGGAGGGGCTGCTCGTCCTCTTCCACGGGCGCGGCGCCGACGAGCACGACCTCTATCCGCTGCTCGACCTGCTCGACCCGCAGCGTCGCCTGCTCGGCGTCACGCCTCGCGGGCCGCTCTCGCTGCCGCCCGGCGGTGCCCACTGGTATGCGGTCCAGGAGATCGGCTACCCCGACCCGTCGACGTTCCTGCCCACCTACGCGGCGGTGAGTACCTGGCTCGACAGCCTTTGGGAAACGACGGGGCTTGCGGCGGAGCGCACCGTGCTCGGCGGCTTCTCGCAGGGCGCGGTGATGACGTACTCGCTCGGCCTCGGACGTGGCCGGCCCCGGCCCGCCGCGCTCGTCGCGCTGAGCGGGTTCATGCCGACCGTCCCGGGTTTCGAGCTCGACCTCGAGCCGCCGCTCCCGCCCGTCGCGATCGGCCACGGCACGTTCGACAACGTGATCTCGGTCGAGTGGGGACGTCGGGCGCGGCAGGAGCTCGAGGCTGCCGGCGCCGACGTCCTCTACCGCGAGTATCCGCTCCCTCACGCTGTCGATCCGGGCTTCCTCGTCGAGCTGCCGCCCTGGCTCTCGGCCGCGCTCGCCGCGCCCGCTCCGCCGGCCGGCTGACCTTCACCCCTTCGTGGGTTCGGACTGGACGAAGTACTACGAGGCCGTCGGCCTGGAGCCGCGGACGACGCTCCTGGAAGCCTTGCGGCGCTTCGACGAGGAGGGCTCGCGGAAGCGTTTCGCGGTCGATCTCGGCTGCGGTACCGGTGGCGACACCGTCGAGCTGCTCCGGCGCGGGTGGCAGGTCCTTGCCGTCGACGGCCAGGCCGAGGCGATCGACCGGCTTCGCGCTCTCGAGCTCGCGGAGGATGAACGCGGCCGCCTCGAGACGCGGGTCTCGCAGTTCCAGACTGCCGAGTGGCCGCCCGCCGACCTGGTCAACGCGAGCTTCGCGCTGCCGTTCTGCCCGCCGGGCGACTTTCCGGAGGTCTGGGAGCGGATCGAGCAGTCGCTGCACCCCGGCGGGCGGTTCAGCGGCCACCTGTTCGGCGACCGGGACGAATGGTCTGACGAGGACGACATGACCTTCCAGACCCGCGCGGGGGCCGCGGCCTTACTCTCGCGCCTCGAGGTCGAGCTCTTCGACGAGGTCGAAGAGGATGGGTCGACTGCCGTCGGCGAGCAGAAGCACTGGCACCTCTTCCACGTCGTCGCGCGGCGGCGCTAGACCGGCGGTCGGTAGCCCGGCCGGCGGCGAGCACGGAAGTCCGCCAGCCAGGCGAGCGCGCGTAGTCCCATCCAGACCGGCGTCAGCAGCACGTAGAAGACGACGTCGGCGACGACGAGGATCGCCCACCAGGTCGCCCAGCGCCAGAGCGGGACCGGCGGCTTGGGCTTCACTTGACGCGGGTCTGCGGCGCTCGCGTCCCGTTCTCGGCGCGCCGTTGCTCTACGAGCCGGATCACCCGGGCTGCCGTCTCCTCGATCGAGAGATCGGAGATGTCGATCACCGGGCACCCGAGGCGCCGCTGTAGCACCTCGGCCTCTTCGAGCTCGGCGTAGATCTCGAGCAGCTCGGCGTAGGCACGCTCACCGCCGCCGAGGCGTCGAGCGCGCTGCTTGCGGATCTCGCGCAGCCGCTCCGCGTCGATCGTAAGGCCAACGATCTTCGTCGGGTCGATGTCGAAGAGCGCCGACGGGGCCTCGATGCCCTTCACGACCGGGACGTTGGCAGTCTTGTATCCGAGGTAGCCGAGGTACATCGAGAGCGGCGTCTTCGAGGTGCGCGAGACCCCGACGAGGACGATGTCCGCGTCGTGGAGGCCGGCGCCGACGCCGTCGTCGAACTTGACCGCGAACTCGATCGCGGCCATGCGCTTGAAGTACTGCGAGTCGAGCGGCGGCCGTGCGCCGGGCTTCATCTTCGCCGCCACGCCGGCCACACGAGCGACGGCCTCGATCGGGTGGCCGAGGAGATCGCAGTAGTGGAGCTTGTAGCGGCGGCAGAGCGCACGGGCGGCCTCGCGCAGCTCCGGGTGGACGAGCGTGTAGACGATCACCGCCGGGCGGCCCTTGGCGCGGCTGAGCGCAAGGTTGAGGTCGTCGACGGTCTCGACACGTGGGTGGCGGATCTCCTCGAACTCCTGCTCGGGGAACTGCGCCTCGAGCGCGTGCACGAGCCGGACGGCGGTCTCGCCGGTGGAGTCGGAGATGACATGGAGCTCGACCGGAGGCTTGGTCACGCGCCGGAGCGTAGCCTGGCGCGGCGTCGTTGTTGCTCTTCCGTCACGGTCGCGTCACAGACACGTGCGTCATTCCTGGGTAGGCTCGCGCCGTGGCAGGGGGGCGGGTCGGGACCCGTAGTACCTCGCGCGAGAACATGAAAACGGGCGGCGGGCAGCGCGCTCAGCGCGGGATCTGCGAGAAGTCGCCCAACCGCCCGAGCGCGTCCCGAACGTCGAGCAGCAACCGCAGCCGGTTCGCCCTGACCGCGTCGTCCTCGTCCATCACGAGCACCTCGTCGAAGAAGCGCTCCATCAGCGGGGCCAGCGTCGCGCCCGACTCGAGCGCTCGGCGCACGTCTCCGTCGACGTCGACCTGTGCGAGCCCGTCCGCCAGGGCGCGCTCCGCGTCCTCCTTGAGCAGGTCGCGATCGACCTCGGCCGCGGCGTCGTCGGCCGCCCGGCCCGCCAGTCGGTGCGCGCGCTCGTACGCGGTGTACACGCCGTCGAACGCCGGCGACTCCCGCTCGTCGTAGAGCGCCTGCGCAAGCCGTGCCACGCCGCCCAGGTCGGGTGCCGGCGACGCGCGCGCCGCCCGCACGAACTCGACCGGCACCTCGAGCAGGCCCTCGAGCCGCTCCTCCGCGAAGTCCCGCACTTCGCCGGGGAGCAGGGAGCGCGGCACCATCAGCCCACCTTCGACGGCCAGGCGGTTCAGGCCGATCGCCGCCCGGCGCAGGCCGTACGGGTCGCGCGAGCCGGACGGCCGGTGCCCGAGCGAGAACGAGGTTGCGAGCGCGTCGACCTTGTCCGCCGCCGCGAGCACCTTGCCCGACTCCGTCTGCGGCAGCGGCCCGCCGGAGGCGTCCGGCAGGTACTGCTCCTCGATGGCCGAGCTGACAGCCTCGGGGTACCCCGCGAGTCGAGCGTACTCGGCGCCGATGTACCCCTCGAGGTCGGGAAACTCGCGTACGAGCTCCGACGCCTGGTCGGCCTTCGCCAGCCGCGCCGCCTCGAGTGTCGCCTCGCCGCCGCCGAGCTCCGAGACGAGGCGCCGGAGCCGCTCCGTCTTGTCCGCGAAGGAGCCCGCGCCCTTGAAGTAGGTGATCGCGCCGAGGCGCTCGGCGAGCGAGTCGACCCCGACCCGCACGTCGCGCTCGAACGTGAAGCTCGCGTCGTCCAGCCTGCCCTCGAGCACGTTCTCGTTGCCGGCCCGCACGACCTCGGGATCGCCGCCGTTCGAGACGAAGGCGAACCGGTTACCGCCCAGCGGGAAGTAGCGCTGGTGTGACTGCATCGCCGTCACCACGACGCGTTCGGGCAGCTGCAGGAACCGCTCGTCGAAGCTTCCCTCGAGCACCTGCACGCTCTCCACGAGGTGCACAACCTCGGCCAGGACGCCGGCGGGGTCGCTCCAGCCGCCGATCGCGTCGAGGCCCTCGACGATCTGACGCCGCCGCTCCTCGGCGTCCGGCTCGACGTCGGCCGCGCGCAGGCAGTCCTCGTAGGCGGTCGCGTCCGTGATCTCGAGCTCTCCCGAGCGGAACCGGTGCCCGAAGCTGCTCGTCCCCACCACGGTCTCCGACCCGATCAGGGCAAGCGTCCACCGCACGGGCCGCGCGAAACGAACGCCGCTGTCGTCCCAGCGCATCGACTTCGAGAACGAGAGCCCTCGCACGATCGCGTCGAGCCTTTCGGGCACGACGTCGCGCAGAGGCCGGCCGGGGCGTTCGACGCCGAGGAAGCCGTCGCGCTCGACGAGCTCCTCGACCTTCACGCCGTGCTTCTTCGCGAACCCGGCGGCGGCCTTCTCCCGCAGTTCGACGGGCGGGCCTTTGACCCATTCGTCTGGCGTCTGCTCCGGCAGGGCGTCGAATCGCAGTGCGAGCCGCCGCGGCCCGATGAAGAGGCTGTCCGGTTCAGCGCCGAGCTCCCGCTTCGCGAGCGCCGGCAGCTGCTCCGCCGCCTCGCGGCACGCTCCCGCGGGCAGCTCCTCGCAGCCGATCTCAAGCAGCAGCGACGCCATCGGCCTCCAGGTCGAGGTACACCCGCGCAACCTCACGTGCCAGGTTGCGAACGCGGCCGATGTAGGCCGCGCGCTCGGTCGCCGACAGCGCCCCGCGCGCATCGAGGAGGTTGAAAGTGTGCGAGGCCTTTAGCACCTGGTCGTACGCCGGTAGTGGCAGCTCTCGCTCGAGCAGCACGCGGCACTCGTCCTCGTGCTCGCCGAACCGCCGTGCGAGTACCTCCACCGGCGCGAGTTCGAAGTTGTAGATCGACCACTCCCGCTCGTTCTCGCGATACACGTCACCCCAGGTCACACCCGGCGCCCATTCGAGCTCGAACGCGCTGCGCTTCCCCTGCAGGAACATCGTCAGCCGCTCGAGGCCATACGTGATCTCGGCGGGCACGAGCTCGACGTCGAACCCGCCGAGCTGCTGGAAGTACGTCCACTGCGTGATTTCCATGCCGTCGCACCAGACCTCCCAGCCGAGGCCCCACGCGCCAAGGGTCGGCTGCTCCCAATCGTCCTCGACAAGACGCACGTCGTGCCGCTGCAGGTCGATCCCGATCGCCTCGAGCGAACCGAAGTAGAGGTCGAGCACGTCGCTCGGAGCCGGCTTGATCACGACCTGGTACTGGAAGTAGTGCTGGAAGCGGTACGGGTTCTCGCCGTATCGGCCGTCCAGCGGGCGGATCACCGGCTCGACGTATGCCGTCTTCCAGGGCCTCGGCCCGAGGCTGCGCAGGAACGTCGCAGGGTTCATCGTCCCGGCCGCGAGCTCCGTGTGGTACGGCTGCATCAGCACGCAGCCGTAGTCGGCCCAGTACGTCTCGAGCGCGCGAATCGTGTCCTGGTAGTTCGGAACTGCCAAGGCGCTCAATCCTAGGGAAGAAGTTGGGCGGCGCCACCGTCCTGTTGGTGTCCTTTCCGTGGACACGCCTGAGTCCAAGAGCGGGCCCCTAGCCGGGCCCGCTCGTCGTTCGCGGGCGCTTCAGGAAGCGAGCGTCCGGAGGCGGAAACCGCCGTGGTACTCGTACGAGGCGGTGATGACGCCCAAGGCCTCACGCGCGCCACGCGCGGTGAGGCCCGCATCGTGCGCCTCGGCGAGCGGCCGTCGGAGCAGGCCCTCGATCCCGAGCACGCCGTCTCGCGAGAGCGGTAGCGCGCCGCTCGCGCAGTTGCCGCAGACGGCCCCGCCTGCCCGCGGCGAGTAGCCGGTGAGGCCGGTCTCGGCGCCGCACTCGGCGCAGCTCGTCACGTGCGGCAGGTATCCCGAGAGCCAGAGCAGCTTGAGCTGGAACGAGAGCGCGAGCGGATCGGCCGGCGGACGCCCGTTCTGCGGCTGGAGCTCGTCGAGGAGCTCGAGGAAGCGTGCGAGCGCATGGAAGGCGCGCTCATTGGCTTCCTGCTCGGGGAACAGGCGCAGCATCGCCTCGGCGGCGACGAGCCCGACGTTCAGACGGTACGGCTGTTCGCGGGCGGCGTGGTGCGAGCGCAGCAGCTCGACTCCGGTGACCGTCTGCAGCTCGCCGCTTCCCTGGTGAAGCTGCAGCTCGACGTGGCTGAGCGGCTCGAGCCGCGCGCCGAACCGCGACTTCGTCTTGCGCACGCCCTTCGCGACCGCACCGACCCGCCCGCGGTCGAGCGTGTACAGGTGCAGCACGCGGTCGGCTTCCCCGAGGCGGAACGAGCGGAGCACGACCGCCTCGGTCGTGTACGAGCGACCGGCCATCCCGCTCAAGTGTAGGGCTGGGCCAGGCCGGGAATCGCCGCGGTTGCAAGCCGTTTCAACGGTCAATGGCCAGAATCCAGATGTACACGACCCGCTGGTGTGGGTACTGCGTCCGCGCGAAGACCCTGCTCGAGTCGCGTGGGATCTCGTTCGAGGAGATCTCGCTGGACGACGACCCGGACTTCCGTCGGCGCCTGCTCGACCTCACCGGCGGGTGGACCGTGCCGCAGATCGTCATCGACGGCCGCCCGATCGGCGGCTACACCGAGCTCTGGCAGCTCGACCGCAGTGGCGAGCTCGAGCACCTCGCAGCATGAAGAAGGCGGGGCTCTCGCCCCGCCTCCAACTTGACCCCAACGCCCCCGAAGCTTCGCGTATCGCCGCTTCGACCTGCTTTCAAACGTCTATGCGTACCCGTTGTGCGCAAGGTCTCGCAAGCGCTGGCACGCGGGGCAAAACCAGGTTCCGCGGCCTGCTGTGCGGATCTTCTCGATCGGCCGGCCGCACCTCGGGCACGGCTCTCCCTCGCGGCCGTAGACCTTGAACTCGTGCTGCATGCGGCCCGCTCCGCCATCGGGGGTGCGGTAGTCGCGAAGCGTTGCGCCCTGGCGCTCGATGCCCGCTTTGAGCGCCGCCCGGATGCCACGGTGCAAGGCGCGGAGCTCGGCGAGGTCCAGCTCACCGGCCGGCTGCTGCGGATGGACGCGGGCTCGCCAGAGTGCCTCGTCGGCATAGATGTTCCCGACGCCCGCGATGCGCCGCTGGTCGAGGATCGCCGCCTTCACCGGCGCGCGCCGGTTCGCGAGTGCCTCGCCGAGGCGCTTCGTCGTGAATGCCGCGGCCAGTGGCTCCCCGCCGAGTCGCGTGGCCAGGTACGGCTCGACCTCGTCTGGCTCCGCCAGGAGCCAGGTTCCGAAGCGCCGGACGTCGCGGTACACGACGTCCGAACCGTCGTCTAGATTGACAACAGCACGCCGATGCGGGTCGGCCCCGAGCGGCGTCCCGCGCCTGACGTGCAGAACGTTTCCCGTCATCCGGAGGTGGATCAGGAGAGCCCGACCAGTCTCGAACCGAACAATCAAATACTTGCCGCGGCGATCGACGGCCGCGACGCGCTCGCCCTCCAGCTCGGCCGCGATCTCAACCCGGTCGAATGGGCGCGTCAGCCGCGGATCGAAGATCTCGACGTGCTCAAAGGTGCGGCCCAGGAGCACCGGCTCGAGCCGGCGACGGACGGTCTCGACTTCTGGAAGCTCAGGCACCGCACCAGGGTAGTGGGCGGCAGCCGGGTGGACGTCCCTGGTTGAGCCGTGGCCCCAGCGCCTAGGCGAGCACGTCGAGAATGACCGACCGCTTCGGCGGCGGCTCGTCCGCGATCCTGTACGCGGCAGCGACCTCACCGGCCGCCTCTTCGGCGGCAGCGTTGCTCGCAGCGTGGATCTCCGCCAACGGCTCGCCGGCGGCGATCCTGTCCCCACGCTTGCGGAGGCAGACGATCCCAACGCTGTGGTCGATCGTTTCGTCCTTCGTGCGGCGGCCGGCGCCGAGGTGCAGGGCCGCCTGCCCGACCGCGACCGCGCCGAGCGCGCTCACGTAGCCCTCGCGATCGGCTTCGACCGTGAGGACGACAGGGGCAACCGGGAGTACGTCTTCGCTGGGGTGGCCGCCCTGCGCGCTGATCCACCGCTCGTAGGCCTCGTAGGCGGTCCCGTCCTCGATTGCTTGCATCGCGCGCACGCGCCCCTCGTCCACGTCGATGCCGAGGTCCGAGACGGCGAGCAGTCGTGAGCACGCAGCAAGGACGAGCTCGAGGAAGTCGGCCGGGCCCTCGCCGCGAACGGTCGCGATTGCCTCACGGATCTCCAGCGCGTTCCCCACGGCGCCCCCGAGCGGCTGGTCCATGTCGGTCAGGAGGCAGACGACCTCACGACCGGCGCGACCGCCGAGATCGATCATCGCCTCCGCCAGCGCACGGGCGTCGTCGAGCGACTTCATGAAAGCGCCGTCTCCGACCTTGGCGTCGATCACGATCGCGTCGGCTCCGCCCGCGATCTTCTTCGACATGATGCTCGCCGCGATCAGCGAGTAGTTGTCGACAGTCGCGGTGACGTCACGAAGCGCGTAGAGCTTCTTGTCGGCCGGCACGAGGTCCGCGCTCGCGCCGATGATCGCCATCCCGGCATCCTTGACCTGTGCGATGAACTCGTCGGTCGAGAGCTCGACGCGGAACCCGGGGATCGACTCGAGCTTGTCGAGCGTGCCGCCGGTGTGCCCGAGCCCACGGCCACTCATCTTCGCGAACGGCACTCCGCAGGCGGCGACGATCGGCCCGACGGCGATCGAGGTCTTGTCGCCCACACCGCCCGTCGAGTGCTTGTCGACGACCTTGCGGCCGAGCGCGGAGTGGAGGTCGACGGTGTCGCCGGTTGCGATCAGCGCCTGCGTCATCGCGTACGTCTCGGTGCTTGTCAGGCCCCGGAAGAAGATCGCCATCGCGAGCGCGGCCATCTGGTAGTCCGGTACCTCGTCGCGCGCGTAGCCGAGCATCAGCTCGTTCCATTCCTCTGCCAGCAGCGCGCCGCCGTCGCGCTTGCGCTCGATCAGTTCGGACGGCCGGATCATCGCTCCGCCACGAACACCGTCGCGTAGGCGCCGGCGCGGAACGGCCCGTCGAACGCGGGCAGGGGCCGCGGCACCTCGGCGCTGAAGATGGTCGAGTCGACGTACTCGTGAACCGCGGCGGCGTCGGGAAAGACGAGCAGGGCGTCGACGTCCTCTCGCTCCACGCTGCGGAAGTGGCGGGCGAGCTGCTCCGCGCCGTTCTCCCGCGAGAAGGGCCGCTCCGCCTTCTGGTAGCCGACAAGCCGCCAGACCTCGGCCATGTGCGCTTCTCCGATCGTGACGGCGACGAGCTTCCCGCCGGGCTCGAGAACACGCGCAAGCTCGGACAGTGCCCGGTGGACGTCTTCGACGTGGTAGAGCATCGCGTTCGCGACCGCGCAGTCGAACTCACCGTCGTCGAACGGCAGCTCCTGGACGTCGGCGACGCGAGCGTCGAGCCCGCGCTCGCGGGCCACCTCCACCATGCGTGGCGACAGATCCGTCGCCACGACCTCCGCAGACGTCTCGCGGGCAAGGCGCTCCGCGAAGTTGCCCATGCCGCAGCCGACCTCGAGCACGCGGCGTGGCTGTGGCTCGGCCACGGCCTCGAACGCCGTGTCGAACGCGTCCGGTCCCTCGCGGAAGCGCCGCTGGAAGTCGCGCCTCACGGCGAGGCCGTCCTCGCTCGCGTACTGGCGGCGAACCAGCTCGGGGTCGTTCAGCCGCATCACTTCGGCTGAAAGAGCTCGATCGGATTCCCCCACGGGTCCTCGACCACGCACCAGCTGCCTGCTGGCCCGTCGACCCGTCGTCCACGCGTCGGCAGGCCTTCGACGGCCTCGTCGAGGTCGGTCACTTCGAGGACGATGCGGTTCCACCCGCCGGGAGTCGCTCCCTCCTGCTCCCTGCCCGAGCTCCCGGGCGCGCTCAGCCAGATCTCGAGGTCGCCGCGCTGCACCAGCGTGACCGGCCCAAACGACCGCCGCTCCGCGAAGCCGAGCCGGCCGGTGTAGAACCGCACCGCCGCCTCGAGGTCGTCGACGAGGTAGCGCGCCGCAGCCATCAGCGCTCGAGGATCGGCGTGCCCGGGATGCCGCGGCGGGGCGCCTTCCCGCCGAGCCACGTGTTCACCGTCGCGCCGACATCGGCGAACTCGCCGTCCTCGTGGATCCGCCCCGCGGCGTTCCGGCCCTGGACGTAGGCGAGCAGGAGCGCATGCTCGCGCGAGTGGTCAGTGGAGGGCGTCGTCGGGTCGCAGCCGTGATCTGAGGTCAGGATCAGCAGGTCCTGGTCGCGGAGCGCATCGAGGAGGTCGGGAAGTCGCCGGTCGAAGTCCTGTAGGCAGCGGTGGAAGTTGACGGGGTCGTTGCGGTGCCCCCAGAGCATGTCGGTCTCGACCAGGTTGGTGAAGATGAGCCCTTCGTCGACCTCGCGCAGCAGCGTCTCCGTCTGCTGGATCCCCTCGACGTTGGACTTCGTCGGCCGAGACTCGTCGATGTCGCACCCGGCGAAGATGTCGGAGATCTTGCCGACGCCGTGCACCTTGTGGCCGGCCTCCCGCACCAGCGTGAGGTAGTTCGGGCGGCGCGGCTCGAGCGAGAAGTCGTGCCGGTTCGGGGTCCGCTCGTAGTTCCCGGGCTCGCCGATGAACGGCCGGGCGATCACGCGCCCGACCGCATGCTTGCCCGTGAGGATCTCGCGGGCGATCCGGCACCCCTCGTACAGCTCCTCGAGCGGGATCGTCTCTTCGTGCGCGGCGATCTGGAAGACGGAGTCGGCCGACGTATAGACGATCCACTTGCCGGTGCGCTGGTGCTCCTCGCCGAGCTCCTGGATGATCTCCGTCCCCGAAGCCGGCTTGTTGCCGAGCACGCCGCGCCCGGTCCGGTGCATGAACGGGTCGATCACGTCGTGCGGGAACCCCTGCGGGTACGTGGGGAACGGCGTCGGCGTGACGACGCCCATCAGCTCCCAGTGGCCGGCGGTCGTGTCCTTGCCTTTCGAGCGCTCGAGCAGGCGGCCGGCGACCGCAGGCGCACCCGGTTGCGGTGGGCAACCCTCGAGCGGCTCGACGTTTCCGAGCCCGAACGCCTCGAGGTTCGGCAGGTCGAGTCCGCCGACCGCACGCGCGACGTTGCCGAGCGTGTCGGAGCCCTCGTCCCCGTATGCATCGGCATCCGGGAGCGCTCCCGCGCCCACGGCATCCAGCACGATCACGCAGGCGCGCGGCACGCGGCTAATCTATCTCGCTAATGGACGCCGTCCTCGGACTTCTCGGCCTTGTGGTGTTCGGCGCGTGCGTGATCGCGCTCGCCGCCGGGACCACGTGGCTCGTCGTCAAGATCTTCCCCACGAAGTAACGCTCCGACCCGCTCACACGGGCGACAGCGGCAAGACGTCCTCGAGGTGATGAAAGTCGAGTCCGTGTGCGTCCGCGACTGCCTCGTACGTGACCTTGCCGTCGAGCACGTTGACGCCGCGCGCCAGAGCCGGGTCACGCGCGACGGCCTCCGCCAGTCCGTGGTCGGCGATCGCCTCGACGTACGGCAGCGTCACGTTCGTCAGCGCCTTCGTCGACGTGATCGGAACCGCGCCCGGCATGTTCGCGACGCAGTAGTGCGTCACGCCGTCGACGACGTAGACCGGCTCGCTGTGCGTGGTCGGACGCGAGGTCTCGGCGCACCCGCCCTGGTCGATCGCGACATCGGCGAGGACGGCACCGTCCTTCATCTGCGCGACCATCTCGCGCGTCACGAGCTTTGGCGCCACGGCGCCGGGGATCAGGACGGCGCCGATCACGACGTCGGCCTCCACGATCGACTCCTCGATCTGTAGCGACGACGACATCACGAGGCTCACCCGGCCCGACAGGATCTCGTCGAGGTGGCGCATCCGATCGACCGAGCGTTCGAGGATAGTCACGTTCGCGCCGAAGCCCAGCGCGATCACGGCGGCGTTGTAGCCGACGATCCCGCCGCCGATCACGAGTACCCGGCCTGGCGATACTCCGGGCACGCCGCTGAGCAGCAGGCCGCGGCCGCCGAGCGGCTTCTCGAGGAAATACGCACCGGCCTGCGCCGCGAGCCGGCCGGCGATCTCGCTCATCGGAGCCAGCAGCGGTAGTGCGCCGTTGTCCGTCTCCACCGTCTCGTAGGCAACGCAC
>Ga0173483_10000208_pt1 | contig 15494 bp, 18 predicted proteins | sample NitcycUS178409R2_FD_122621 | JGI IMG/M metagenome (GOLD analysis project Ga0173483, IMG submission 122621) | Soil microbial communities from Arlington Agricultural Research Station in Wisconsin, USA - Nitrogen cycling UWRJ-S178-409R-2 (version... | ecosystem: Environmental > Terrestrial > Soil...
TCCGGGTCGTGGGTCACGAGCACCAGGGTCTGGCCACGCTCGCGGTTGAAGCGGCGCAGCATTTCGAGCACCTCCTGGCTGCGCGCGGAGTCCAGGTTCCCCGTCGGCTCGTCGGCGAGGAGCAATCGAGGCTGATTGACCAGGGCGCGAGCCAGGGCGACGCGCTGCTGCTCCCCGCCTGACAGCTCCATGGGCCGATGTCCGGCGCGCTCCGCCAGCCCGACCCAGCCGAGCGCGTCCAGCGCAGCGCTTCGCGCCGTGCCACGCGCGACGCCCGCGTACTCGCCCGCCAGTGAGACGTTCTCGAGAGCGGTGAGCGTCGGGACGAGGTTGTAGGACTGGAAGACGAACCCCATCGTGTCGGCCCGCATCTTCGTTCGCTGGCGGTCCGAGAGGCCGCCGACCTCGACGCCGGCGATCCGCAGCTCGGGCTTGGGCCCGCCATTCTGGTCCGCCGAGTGGAGCAGGCCAAGGATGTGCATCAGCGTGCTCTTCCCCGAGCCGGAGGGCCCCATGATCGCGATCATCTCGCCGGCGCCGATGTCGAGGTCCACGCCGCGCAGCGCATCGACCTGGTTGCGGCGGCTGAGGCGGTACGTCTTGCGCAGGTTGCGCGCCTCCAGGAGCGCGGGAGCGGTGGCAGCCATCACTCGTACCTCAGAGCCTGAACCGGGTCGAGCCGGGCGGCACTCCAGGCGGGGATGACGCCGGCGACCATGCCGAGGATCGTCGAGAAGGCGACGGCGAAGATCGCCGTGCCGGGGGTGAGCTCGAAGAGGATCGTGCCCGACGACCGGCCGGCCTCGTTGCCGAGGACGACGACGAGCGCCCCGAGCGCGAGGCCGAAGAGCCCGCCGATCAGGCCGATGACCCCGGCCTCGATGACGAGCTCACGGATGATCCGTCCCCTGGTGCCGCCGATGGCGCGCTTGATCCCGATCTCGCGGGTCCGCTCGGCGACGGACATCGCCATCGTGTTGATCACCGAGAGACCGCCGACGACGAGGCTGATGACGGCGACGCCGATGATGATCGCGTTGAAGATCGCCGTCGCCGAGCCGATCTGCTCGTCGAACTCCGCGCCGGTGAGCGTGTTGACGTTGTCGACCGCGTCCTCGATCTGCGCCGCGAGCTCCGACTCGCTCGTGCCCTCGGCCGGATAGGCCACGACCTGGCTGATGAGCTCATCGGGCGAGATCGCCTCCTGAACGGGCGCGGGCAGGCTCGCGGCCATGAGCTCCTGCGCCGCGGCCAAGGGGACGAGCGCCGTCGCGTCCGGCGCGGTGAGCGTCGGCTCCAGGATCCCGACGACCTCGAAGGTCTCGTCGCGGATGTCGATCGTGTCGCCGACCGAAACGCCCTCCTTCGTGGCCAGGTCGCTGCCGAAGACGACGACCCGCGATCCCTCGTCCTCGGGGGTCAGAAGCCGACCCTGGACGGCCGAGATTTCGAAGCTCTCGTGCCCCTCATCCGATCCGGCAACGGACCCCAGGATCGTCTCCGACACGCCGAACCCGCCGCCGCCCTCCGGGTCGTAGATCAGCTGGATCTGCGGCGCTGCGGCCGCCGCGCCGTCGAGGCCTCCGATCGTGTCCGCGACCTCGATGTTCATGGGCGCGATGCCGGCCCCGACGGCGATGTTGCTCGCATCGGTGACGAGCACCTTGCCGGCGAAGTACTGGCTGCCGCCCTCGACGAGGGCGTTGATCTTGTTCGCCATCGAGCTGAAGACCACCAGGGCCCAGATGCCGATGGTGATGCCGAGGATCGTGAGGGTGGTGCGGAGCTTGCGTCGGGCGAGCTCACGGAACAGGCGCATTGGGGTCCTCCGTTGGAGGCTGAGCCTATCGGATGTGCGCGGTCGCTGCCCGACGGGCCGATATCATCGGCGTCCATGCGCTCCCGCCCAGCCGTCGCCGCGCGCCTCAGCTACCTCGCGTTCTTCGCCGCGATCGGCGCTTCGTTCCCCTACTTCGGCGTCTTCTACCAGGACCGCGGCCTCGACCTGGGGCAGATCGGCCTGATGACGGCCCTCGGCGCGGCGGCCGGCCTGGTGGCGGCGCCGGTCTGGGGCGCCATGGCCGACCGATTTGCGGGCTCGCCGTTTGTCATCTCGGTCGCCGCGACCGTCACGGCGGTGGGCGCGGTCGGCCTCGTGCTCGTCGACGGGATCGGTCCGATGATCGTCGCCCTGGCGATCCTGTCGGTCGCGCTTGCGGGGATCGCCCCGATCCTCGACGCCCGCGCCCTCGAGACGGTCGGCAGCGACCGGAACCGATACGGACGCATACGTGCCTGGGGCTCCGCTGCCTTCATCGTCACCGTCTTCGTCACCGGCGCAGTCATCGAGCGGGCGGGCGCGCCGAGCATGTTCGTCATCTACGTCGCCGCGCTCCTCGCGCTCGCCGTCGTGTCGATCCCGTTGCGTGGCGGCCGGTCGAGCGTCACGCTCCCGCGCCTCAGCGGGATCGGCGTCGTGCTGCGCCACCGACCCATTGCCCGTCTGCTGCCCGCCGTGCTGCTCGTGTGGTCTGCCGCGACATCGATCAACTGGTACTTCTCGATACACCTCCTCACGCTTGGCGCGCCGGGCGAGCTCGTCGGGTCGGCGTGGGCCATCGGCGCACTGGTCGAGATTCCGATCCTGTCGGCTTACCCGTGGCTCGCGGCGCGCGTCGGGTGGAGCCGCCTGTTCCTCTTCGGCGCCGCCGCCTTCGCCCTGCGAGTCATCGTGCTGGCGATGGTGACCGATCCGGTCGCGGCCGCCGCGACCATGGCCCTGCACGGGGTCGCCTTCGCCCTCGTCCTGGTGGGTGGCGTGACCTACGTCTCGCGTCATGCCCCGGAAGCCACTGCGGCGACGGCGCAGGGCATCCTCTCGGCGACGGTCGTCAGCGTCGCGATGATCATCGGGCCAGGCGTCGGCTCCTGGGTGGCCGAGAACTTCGGTGTCCCGGCGCTCTTCGGCGTCGGGATCGCCGCCAGCGTCGCGGGCGTGCCGGCCCTGTGGCTGGCGATCCGGCGAGACCCGCTCGAAGCGCCTGCCGGCGGGGGCGAGCCGACCCTCGCCGCGCCTCTCGAAGGCTCACGGTCCGGAAGCGCCGACGCGGAGGCGGGTCGCTAGGGTGGCGCTGTGACGAATCCGGTGCGTTCGGCGACCGCGCAGCAGCGCCTCAACATCGCCACCTTCGTTGCCATCGCGCTCATCGGCGGCGGGAACCCGGTCGGCGTGGCAATCGTCGTCGACGAGCTCGCCCCGTTCTGGGCGGCTGCCATCCGGTTCCTGACCGCGGGAGCGATCTTCGCCCTGGCCATGCTCGTCTTCCGGGTCCCCGTCCCGCGCGGGCGGGCGCTGGTGGGCGGCCTCGTCTACGGGCTCTTCGGCTTCTTCGGCGCCTTCGCCTTCCTCTTCATCGGTCTGCAGGACACGCCGCCGGGCACGAGCCAGGTCATCATCGCGCTCGTCCCGCTCATCACCCTCCTCCTCGCGGTCGCCCACGGCCTCGAGCGGTTCAGCCTCCGAGCGCTCGTCGGTGCGCTCATCGCGCTCGCCGGGCTCGTGTTCCTTGTCGCAGATCGCCTCTCTGCGGACGTTCCGCTTCCCTCGATGCTCGCCGTCCTCGCCGGCGCGGCCCTCCTGGCCGAGTCGGGGGTCGTGGTGAAGCTCACGCCGCGCGCCCATCCGGCGGCGAGCAACGCGGTCGGGATGCTTTCCGGCGGCGCTTTGCTGCTCCTGCTGGCGGCTGTCAGTGGCGAAACGTTCGCCGCCCCGTCCCAGGCCGACACCTGGGCCGCGATGGTGTTCCTCGTCCTGGGCGGATCGGTTGCGGTCTTCAGCCTCTTCGTGTTCCTGCTTGGCCGGTGGAGCGTCTCCGCGGTCTCGTACACGCTCCTGCTCCAGCCGCTGGCGACGATCGCCTACGCGGCCATCCTCACCCACGAGCCGATCACACCGGCGCTGTTCATCGGCGCCGCCATCATCCTGGCCGGCGTCTACGTTGGGGCGTTCAGCGCGGTGCGGGCGGCGCCCACGGCGGAAGCCCCACCGACGACTGCGTGACCGACCGGCGGGCTACTGGGCCGTCCAGCCGCCGTCGACGCGCAGAATCGTGCCGGTGACCATCCCGGCGGCCGGCGAGGCGAGGTAGAGGACGGCCGCAGCGACGTCGGTCGGGGTTCCGTAGCGACCGATGGGGATGCGCGCGAGGACGTCGGCCGCGAAGTCGGGATCATCGAGGCGCTCCGCCGTCCCCGGCGTTCGCACGAAGGTCGGAGCCACGGCGTTGACCGTCACCCCGAACGGCGCCCACTCGAGGGCGAGAACCCGGGTCAGCATATTCACGCCACCCTTGCTGGCGGAATACACCGCATGCCGGCGGATGCCGACCAGTCCTGCCTGCGAGCTCAGGCTCACGATCCGACCGTAGCGGCGGTCGACCATGCCGCGCGCCGCGGCCTGCGTGACGAAGAAGAGGCCACGCAGGTTGACGGCCATCATCCCGTCCCAGTCCGATTCGGTGATGTCGAGCGCGTCGTGGTTGAAGCCGAGCCCGGCGCTGTTGACGAGGATGTCGATCCCGCCCGCGGCATCGCCGACGGTCTGGACGGCCGCGTCGATCGACGCGTGATCGGTGACGTCGAGCTGCACCGGCAGCACGCGGCCGCCCTGCGCAGCCGCGGCGGCGACCAGCTCGTCGACATCACCGGGCAGGCGCGCCCCGGCGGCGACGGTCGCGCCGGCGCCTGCCAGCGCGAGAACGAGATCGTGACCGATGCCCCGCGACGCGCCGCTGACCAGCGCCACCTGCCCCGCCAGGCTGAAGTCAGGCTGCTGCACTGGCCGATGCTACGCCGCGCATACTCGACCGATGCCGACCTACACCGTGAACCGACGGGCGATTGCGCGGGCTCGCGAGCTCATCGAGAAGCGGCAGTACGTCCTCGACAGCGATTGGGGCGAGGTTCAGCCCGACGCCGAGGCTGAGAACCGCTACCTCCGCACCCACCCATGGGACGAGTACGGGCTGTGGCACCTCGGCCTCACGGACGGCGCCACCCACGATACGAAGGCGCGATTCGCGTTTGTCATGGGCGACTTCCGCCGCATCCATCGCAGCGGGATCATCGCTTGCCACTATCGCGCCGCCGAGTGGCGTCACAAGGCCGTCGAGCTCGCCGCCCACGACCTCCTCCAGCGCCTCGACCGGAAGGCCGGAATCAGCTAGGCGTCGCTACGCCGGCAGCGACAGCTCCTCCAAGCGGCGAGTCAACAGCCGATCCAGTTCGGCGGGATAGACGATGCCATGGGCCTTCGCGATGGGGCCTGCGAGCGTCCGATAGAGGGCGATGATCGCCAGGGCCGCGTCCCGCATCGGTCGCAGCTCGGGTGGCGAGACGGTCGCGCGCAGGGTCGCCAGGAGCTCGGACGGCAGGACGTCATCGACCTTCCAGTACGGCTCGCCGTCCTCGTCCGCGGCGCCGGACTGAAGGCGCGCCATGCCGATGACAACGCCCCGGAGCTCCTCGAGCTGGCCGTACGCCCACCAGGCACGCCCGCGAGCGAGCGCGGTGACCACGTGGTCGACGTCGTGCCAGAACCAGGTGACGAGCCGCCGAACGTCCTCCGGCACGTCGTCCTCGGGTCGTGCCGGCGGCGTGGCGCGCGTCTCGACGACTCCGTCTTTGTCAACCAGCATTCGATGAGGGCCTTCGAGCGCGAGATGCCGGGCGCGATCGATGATGAGCTCGAGACCAACGCCGTCGTCGAAGATGGCGTGGAGCCGCGCCGGATTCCCGAAGTGGTCGAGGAACAGGGGCCGCCCCAGCGCCTCGACGAACGACGGGGCGTCGGCGACGAGGCTATCGAACCCGTCGTCGGTCGCGACGATCCCGAGATCGATGTCGGAGTGCTCGTCGGCCGTTCCGGCGGCATGCGATCCGTAGACGAGGACCGCCGCGACCCGATCGTCGCGCGTGCCGATGGCCGTGGCGCGCTCGGCGAGCTCGCGGAAGCGCGGCTCCTTCACGCCGCGAGCCTGACGGTTGGTGTCACGGCGCTACGGTACGCCGCCGAACGAGGGTCGCCCTAGGGTTCTAGGCGCGACCGCAGGTTCTCGAGCGTGCCGACTTCGGCGTCCATCGTCTTCTGCACGGCCGACCCGAGCAGGAACCGCCGGATGCCGCGGAGCTCGGCATCGAGGGTGAACGTTAGACGCGTGCCGCCATCGGCGGGCTGCAGCGCGTACGTCCCATGTGGTCGCACCGGACCAACCAGCGTCTGGAATTCGAGGCGCCGCGGCGGCTCGTGGACCGTGATCGCGTAGTCGGCCGCGATCGGCCGGCTCATCGGTCCCCGAACCCGCTGCACGTACGTCGTGCCTACGCCACCTTCGCCCGAGACGCGACGGATCTCGGCCACGCCCGGCCGCCACTCAGGGCATCGCTCACCATCGACGAGGTAAGCGAAGACCTCCTCGATGGGACGGGCGATGGTGATTGACGCCTCGGCGTGGGGCACCGGTCACGCTCCCTTCAACGACCGCTCGAGGCCGTCGAGGATGAGGCTGAGTCCGAACTCGAACTCGTTCGGGTCGCCAGCTGCCCGCGGGTTCATGTGCTGCTCGATGTGCTCGGCCATGTGCGGGTACTCGTCGGCCCGGAACGTGGCCAGGAACTGCCGGGCGATCTGTCGCAGATCCTCGGCGGTTCCGAGGTCCATCCCGACCTCCCAGAGGGTGAAGCCCATGATGTGGCTCTCGATGGCGTGGTAGGCGTGATCGGTCATGCCGGCTGAGAAGCCCGCCTGGCGGAACGTGCCAAGGATGGCGTCCATGTAGCGCATGCGCGCCGGACTGACGGTCTTGACCGAGAGGCTCAGCGCGGCGGCCCACGGATGGCGGAGGAGCGTGTCGTACGCCGAGACCGCGGTGCGATGAATCTCGGCCTTCCAATCCAGTCCCGGCCTCGGCAGCTCGAATTCGTCGGTCACGAGGTCGACGATGCCATCCAGCAAATCGTCCTTGTTCCGCACGTGGTGATAGAGGGACATCGCCTCCACGCCCAACTCCTGCGCCAGGCGGCGCATCGAGAGCGAGGCGATTCCGCCGCCGTCGGCGAGCTCAATCGCGGCATGCAGCACCCGCTCACGAGTCAGCGGCTCGCGCGGATGCTCCATCGGCTTCGGCTGAGCGGCCATGGCGGCATCTTACAGCGTAAGGCCCGCGGTGGCGAGGCGAAGCCGGCCGGTGCGCCTTGACACCGGGGCTTATCGTGGCGGTCCATCGCGTGCCCCGCGTCGACCCGGCAGCCGTGCCCGTGGAGACTCGGTGATGGACCCGCACCTGCGCGACATTTCGATCCTCCTGGCCATGGGGTGGCTCTTCACCCTGACGCTCTACCTGCTGACGCGTCGCGTCGCCCGCGAGCGTGAGCTCGAGGAGGAGCTGGGCGCGGCGCACACCGAGATCGCGGTGCTCCGGACCCGGCTGCTGGACGCCACCCGACCGCCCACGCAGTTCGCGCGGACCCACATGCGGGAGGTCGCCGTCGACCGATTCGCGCGCCTCAGGCTGGCGGCGCCGCACCGGTCGCGGATCGGCGAGCGGGCGCACGTCCGCGAACGCATGCGCTGACGCCGGAAGGGTAGGATCAGTGGCATCGACGAACGCTTGCAGGACCGAGCCCGCGAGCTGGCCGAGGAGCTCGAAATCCCCGGCGTGGCCGTCGGCGTGTTCCATGACGAAGAGGAGCGCTACGCCTACCACGGCGTGACGAGCGTCGAGCATCCGCTCCCGGTCGATGCCCAGACGCTCTTCCAATTCGGCTCGACCGGCAAGACGTTCACGTCGGTGGCGCTGCTGCGGCTCGTCGAGGCCGGAACGCTCGATCTCGAAGCCCCGGTCCGGACCTACGTGCCGGAGCTGAAGCTCCGCGACGCAAGCGTCGCCGAGACGGTGACCGTCCTCCAGCTCCTCAACCATTCCGCAGGCTGGGCGGGCGACGACTTCACCGATACCGGTGAGGGCGACGATGCCATCGCGAAGTACGTTGAGCACATGGCCAAGCTTCAACAGGTCACTCCACCAGGCTTCATCGTCTCGTACAACAACGCGTCGCTCACCCTCGCCGGCCGCGTCATCGAGAAAGTGACCGGCATGCCCTACGAGCGGGCGATCAAGGAGCTCGTCCTCGATCCGGGCGGTCTCTCGAAGACGATGTTCTTCCCGAACGACGTCATGACGCACCGGTTCGTCGTCGGCCACCGACGGGAGGAGGACGGGACGGTTCGCGTCCTCCGGCCGTGGGCGATGCCACGGAGCGGAAACCCGATGGGCGGAATGGCGGCCACGGCGCCCGACCAGGTGCGCTGGGCGAGGTTCCACCTCGACCACGGGCGGACGCCGGAGGGGACGCAGGTCGTTCGATCGGACCTCATCACCCGCATGCAGGAGCCCACGATCGAGATGGCCGGCGCCGAGCTGGGCGACGCCGTCGGCATCTCGTGGCTGATCGGCACCTTCGGAGGCGAGAAGCTCGTGCGCCACGGCGGCGCGACGACGGGGCAGCTGTCGGCCTTCGCCATGATCCCGGGCCGAAGGTTCGCGTTCGTCTCACTGACGAATGCGGAGCCGAACGGAAATCGCTTCAACCGGCTGATGCGAGACTGGGCCCTCGCCACCTATCTCGGCCTCGAGCAGCCGGACCTCGTGCCCGAGTCGCGGCCGGCCGCCGCGCTCGCCGACTACGTCGGGACCTATGAGGACGTTGCGATGGTGGTGACCATCACGGCGGATGGCGACGGCCTGCTGATCGACGGCGAGGTGAAGCCGGAGACGATCGCGGCACTGGGCGAGGACGCCGACTACAAGGAGCCGCCGATCCCGGTGGCCATGCTGCCCGACGGGGATCGGTGGGTCGTCCCATCCGGCCCGTACGCCGGCTCCAAGGGGTACTTCGCGCGCGACGATGCTGGTCGGGTGACCGGCGTCCACGAGTTCGGGCGCTACGTGCCCAGGGTCAAGCGGGACGACTGACCCGACTCACTCGCCGATGCAGCCTCCCACCGGCCGTCAGGATTCCTGCGGCCGCCGATGACGGATGCGACCTGAGTCGAGCCATCGGCGGCCCGTTTGCGGCTTCAGGCTTTCGCCGGTGTCCCGCCGGCGGCCGGGGTCGCGTCCTCCTGGGCGTGGAGCTCCCGGTGAAGGTCGGCGATCATCTCCCGGCGTCGGCTCCATCCGGATGATCGTCCGCCGCCGTGATGGCGGCTGACCGCCGCCCGGACGAGCGCCATCGCCACGAGCGTGGCGATCACCTTCGGCACGAATGAGCGGGCATCCCCGCGATCGTCGCTGGGATAGAAGACGCCGCGGATCCCCCTCGTCTGCGCTGGCGGTCCGTAGGACCTCATTGTTCCGTGCATCGGTTTCGTCACCTCGAGTTCGTTGCTTGAGGCCCACCTGTCGGGCCGTTCGGTGATGAGCCTGATGGCCGAATGCGGAGGCGATGTGAACGTCAGGTGGCGAGGCGGTGTGCTGGACTTGCCCGCAGGGCGATACTCGGCGTCAGTGGAGTGGCAGGCGATCGTCCCGGCGATCATCGGCGCGTTCGTGGGCGTCATGGGCTGGCTGGTGGTGGGGATCTACATCCAGCGCCGTCAGTTCATGCGCCAGGCGCGCAACGCCGCAAAGGCGGTCTATTTCGAGCTGGACGTGAACCTCGCAACGATCTCGGTCGCCCGCGAGCACAAACATTTCGTCGACCTCGACAGGTCCGCGTTCGACCGTCTCCTGCCTGAGCTCGCGACGCTCCTCGACGTGCCCGCCCTGAAGACCGTCGTGGACGCCTACATGACCCACGCCGGCTACCGGCAGCTGGCATCGCGAGACGACCTGCCTAGCGACATTCGGAAGGCAGCGTTGGCAACGTTTGCCGCGGTCCACCAATCGGCGCTGTCGACACTCAGGTCGTCCGCGTTCAGCCCGGCCGAGCAGCGGGCGATCGCAGCCGCCCCGGCCAGCGAGGAGGCAGCGAGCGCCAGTGGGGCGGCGGCTCGAGCAAAGCCATGACTCACGTCGATGCGCGATCGGTCCTCGGCGGCTTCGCGGACTGCCTCAACCGCCAGGATTGGGAAGGTCTGTCTCGCTTCGTCCATCCGGAGGTCGTCTGGGAGTACCCGCAATCCGGCGAGCGGTTCCGCGGGCTGGCGAACGTCCGCGCCCAGTTCCAGAACTACCCCAGCCTCGAGCCTGGCAACACGTTCCTCGAGGAGATCGTCGACGGCACCCAATACGCCCTCACGCAGATGTACACCATCGTTCCGCTCGAAGGCTCGGGTGATCGTGGCGTCGCGATCAATCGCGCCGGATACCCGGACGGCAGTCGCTGGTACGCGATCAACGTCTTCGAGATGCGCGATGGTCTGATTGCGCGCTCGCGGACCTACTTCGCGCCTGACTTCGAGGCGCCCGGCTGGCGCGCTCCTTACCGCGAGGCGCCCTAGGGCAGCAGGGCCGCGGTCTCGTCGAGCCAGTGGCGGTGCCGCCACTCGTCGAGGACGCTCTTCGCGGGCTCGTCCGCCAAAGCTTCGGGAAGGGTCTGGCGAGGCATCGTGCTCAGCGCCTGGCGCAGCAGCTCTTCGAGCTCTTGCCACTGGTATTCGGTGGGATACCGGGAGAGCGTCGGGGCCACAATAGAACGAATGTTCACTTTGGGCAGTCTAGGGCGGCGCGGCGCCGATGCCAAGGGCCTGCGATTCAGCTCGCTGGGTGGCCATCCTTCAGGCCCGCCAGGCCGTCGAGCACGAGGTCCAGGGCGAACTCGAACTCCCATTGGTCGTCACAGCCGCTGCCCACGACTGACGCGTCATCGTGCTCCACCTGCCGGACGATCTCCGTGATGTTCGGGTAGGCGAGCGACATCTGCTGGAGCATCACCGCGCGCACCTCGGGCGCATCGGTCGGGTCGTTGCTGTCGTCGAAGAGCTCTTGGCTGAATCCCAGGATCCGGCTGCCAAGGGCATGGAATCCGTGGTGGAGCAGATCGACGGTGAAGCCGCCGCTGCGGAAGATGCCGGCCATCGAGTCCATGTAGGCCATCATCGCGCTGCTCGGCTCGCGCCTGCTCACGATGACGGCGGAGGCCCACGGATGGCGAAGCATGGCCCGGCGCGCGGAGAGGATGCGCCCCCTGGCGATCGCCTTCCAGTCGCCGTCCGCGGACGGCGGGTCGATCTCACCAACGATGAGGTCGGCCATGCCGTCAAGGAGGTCTTCCTTTCCGTCGATGTGGTTGTAGAGCGACATCGCCTCGACGCCCAGCTCCTGGGCGAGGCGACGCATGCTCAGCGCGTCGATTCCCTCGCGATCGGCAAGCTGGACGGCGGCGCGAATGACGCGCTCACGATTGAGCGGATTTCGCCGCGGCTCGGCAGCCACTTCAATTCGGGTTGACATACTTACGCTGTACGTACTAACTTACACCCTAAGTTTACACCGTACGTACCCGAGAGGTGGCCCGACCCATGTCCGCGCGCTCCCCCGAATCCGCCCAGGAAGCCGAGAAGGCGCGCCAGGCGTCACTGCCGCCACGGTGGTTCATCCGCGCCGCGTGGGTCGTCCATCGCGCTCTGTACAGAATCACCGGTGGCCGCTTCGGTCTCCGGCCAGCGACGGACACCACCTGGGGCATGATGCGGCTTAAGACCGTCGGTCGAAAGAGCGGCCAACAACGGGTCGCGATCCTCGGCTTCTACGAGGATGGGCCGAACATCGTCACCATGGCGATGAACGGCTGGGGCGAGGCGGAGCCGGCGTGGTGGCTGAACCTTCAGGCAAGCCCCGATGTCGTGATCGAGCTGCCCGATGGCCCACGCAAGGTCCGGGGTCGTGCCGCTACCGCGGATGAGCGACCGCGACTGTGGGAGCTGTGGAGGAAGTACGACGGCGAGAACCTCGATAGCTGGGCGGCCCGCCGACCGGGCGAGACGGCCGTGGTCATCCTGGAGCCCCGCGCCTGACGCAATTGACACGAGCGGATGCCGCTGCTTCGCTGTGCCGATGGAACCGATCCACTTTCGGACCACGATCCGCTACTGGGACCCCGAGAAGGCGAGCGGGCTGGCAGTGGCCGACATCCCCCAGGAACACATCAGCGGCTTCGGCGGGCTGAAGCAGCAGAAAGTCCGAGGCGCGATCGGTGGGGCCGAATTCGCCTCGAATGTCATGCCGGCGGGTGGCGGGCGCCTGGCGTTGAGCGTCAGCAAGGCGATGATGAAGGACGCCGGCGTGGGCATCGGCGACGACGTCGACGTCGAGATCACTGGCGTCGGACGCGAGTAACAGCGAAAGACCCGGGATGGTTGGTCCATCCCGGGTCACATCGCGGGACCATCAGTTCGGCGAGCGGGTCAGCTGCCGGTGCTGGCGCTCCCACTGCCGCGCCGAACGCTCGGCCGGATCCAGGTAGCCGAGCTGGGCGAGGCGCTCGATCTCCCACATCTGCTGCGACGCGAGGACGTGGCTGCTGAACTCGGGCTGGTCCGCCGTGCGGATGCCGAGCCCGGTGAGTGCGGCGAAGGCGACGACCCCCGTGATCACGATGGCCGCGACGATCGCGACGAACGGGAACTTCGGAACCTGGGGGACGGATCGCTCCGCGGCTGGTGCGTAAGCCATTTCAGTTGCTCCTTTTCCGTCACCGGCATCTCCGGTGACCACGGGAGCCAGCATCGGTCACCGATGCGCTGAGCGAAATTCCCGGCGGCCTCCGATTTACGACGGTGTCGAATCCCGGGTTCCGTGTGTCGAATCCCGGATCGCATCCCTGAGCTCGCCGCGCGAGCCGATCTCCAGCGTGCGGTAGATCGCCTTGAGGTGGGCCTCGACGGTGTGCGGGCTCATGAAGAGCCGATCCGCGACCTGGCGGTTCGTCAGACCGATGGCCACGAGCTCCGCGACCTCGCGCTGGGTCGGCGTCAGGCCGTCGTCGCGCCGCGGCCCGTCGATCCGTGCGAGGAGTTCGCGAGTCTGATCGGCCCAACGCCGCGCGCCGAGGAAGATGAAGCTCTCGTGCGCCTCACGGAGCGCGGACCGCGCTCGGGCACGGCGACGCGCTCGCCGGTGCGCCTCGCCCGCGACGACCAGGGTTCGCGCCAGCTCCCATCGGTCGTCCATCTGTCGATGAATCGCCTCGGCTTCATCGAGGACCGATGCGGCCGCGTCGAGATCGCCGCCGGCGGCCAGCAGGCGGCCGCGAGCGCGGAGGCTGTCTGCGTGGAGGCGGCGTGGTCGGTACTCCGGCAGGCCGTCAAGGGCATGGCGGGCCTGGTCGAGCCGACCAAGCGCGACGAGCGTCTCAGCCGCAGTCGGCAGCGCCCACCGATGGCGTCCGCTCCCGTCGTCGGAAGGAGAATCCTGCGCGCCGTCGACGAAGGCCAGCGCGGCGGATCCATCGCCGCGGCTGAGCTCGAGGAGGGCGAGCTCGACGCGCATCGGCCATTCGCCGAACCGCCAACCGGTGGCAGCCATGAGGTCGAATGCCTGCTCGGCAGTCGCTCTTGCGCCGTCCGCGTCACCGAGTCGAGCGAGCAGCCGCGCCTCAAAGCCAAGGACATGGACCCTGGCCGTCCGCTGGTTGGTCACGTCGGCCAGGCGACCCGCGTGAGCGATCCGTTCGCGGGCGTCGTCGGCCCGCCCGTCGAGGAAGTCGAAGGACGAGGCGTGGGCGAGGAGGAACGGAAGACTCGAGTAGTCACCGTCCTTCTCCGCGTCGTCGAGAAGACGCGAGACGCGCGCTCCGGCCGCCGCGGTATCCCCCTCTGCGAGGTCGACGCTCACGAGCGCATAGTCGGCGCGATCCATCGCGCGCAGCGACCGCATCCTCGACGCGAGCTCACGTGCACGCTCGTCGAGCGTTCTCTCCCGGCCATGGCCGGTGGCAAACCGCCAGCTGACATAAGGGCCGAGCGTGATCGCGACGACATCCGGGTCGCCGAGGCTCTCGGCGATCTCCATCGCTTCGGTGGCGTGGGTTGCGCCCTCATTCCATCGACGGCCTGTGATGTAGCTCACGCCCGCGAGGAGGAGCTTCGCTCGGATCGCGAGGCGCGGGTCAGCGCCAACGTGGGCCAGCGCCTCCTCGCTCAGTGCGCCCGCGGCGACGTGATCGTCCATGAGCTGCCGAACCTGCGCCAATGCGGTGAGAAGTTCGGCGCGTGCCGGGCCCGCGGCGGCAGCTGGAACGCTCAGAGCGGCGTCAAGCAGCGTCCGCGCCCGGGCGACGTCGCCGGCGACGACCCGATACCGGCCCGCCGCGGCCAACCGGCGACCGCGAGCCGGATCGTCCTGTGGGGTCAGCTCGGCTGCGAGCTCGGACAGGTCCGCGGCCCCATCGGGCGCGCCTCGCGCGTGGGAGCGCTCAGCAGCTCCGTCGAGCGCCTCAGCGACAGCCTCGTCGGGCCCGTTCGCCGCCAGCGCCAGGTGTCGTGCCCGCTCCGCCGGTTCGGTGACGACGTCCGCAAGCCGCCGATGGAGGTCGCGACGCTCGTCGTCACCGAGCCCTGCGAGGAGCTCGCCGGCAACGAGCGGCTGGGCGAAACGGATGGGATCAGCGCTGGCGTGGAGGATGCCGGCATCGCGAGCGACGACGAGACCCGCCTGCGCCGCATCGCGGCCGATGGACGCCTCGAGCGTCGCCGTCGTCGCCTGCGCCAGGGCCGCAACATGGAGTGCCACCGACCTGGCGTCCGGCGAGAGCCTCATCAGACGTTCGCGGACGAGCCGGCCAAGGGAGTCTGGGACGGTGGCATCGCCGGACGGATCGGTCTGCATGGCCCTGCCGATCTCGAGCGCGTGATACGGATTCCCTCCGGACAGGCGGTGGACGCGCTGGAGCGCGGTCGGCGCCAGGCGGAGGCGGAGTGACTGATCGAGAAGCCGGTCGACCTCCTGCACCGCGAGCCCTTCCAGCGTCAACAGGACGCGACGGGACGTGGGCAGGTCGGCCAGAAGTGGTGAGACCGCACCGCCGGGCGTCCGTCGCGCGGTGGCGATCACGACGACCGGATCGCGCTCCAGCCGGCGAAGCGCGAAGCCAAGGACCCCGGTGGACGAATCGTCGAGCCACTGGGCGTCATCGATGGCGATGGCGATCGGCTGGCGCGCCGATGCCATCCGGAGGAGCTCCAGCACCGCGAGCGAGATGGCCAGGGGCTGGATCGGCGTTGAAGGAACCTCCGCCCGCATCAGCGCGACATCGAGCGCCTTCCGTTGCGGCGCGGGAACATCCAGCTCGTCCGCGTCGACCAGGTCACCAAAGAGATCGTTCAGCCCGGCAAACGGCATGCTCGCCTCGGCCTCGACGGGGCGCGAGTCGACCACTCGGTATCCGCGAACGCCCGCCATCTCGACCGCTGCCGACCAGACCGTCGAGGCGCCGATCCCCGGCTCGCCCGTGATCAGGATGCCCCGCGCGCCGGGCTCGGCACCGTCGAGGAA
>Ga0173483_10000209_pt1 | contig 15418 bp, 14 predicted proteins | sample NitcycUS178409R2_FD_122621 | JGI IMG/M metagenome (GOLD analysis project Ga0173483, IMG submission 122621) | Soil microbial communities from Arlington Agricultural Research Station in Wisconsin, USA - Nitrogen cycling UWRJ-S178-409R-2 (version... | ecosystem: Environmental > Terrestrial > Soil...
GAGTTGCGCCCGTCGATCGTGGTCGCCGGCGCGCACGGCAAGACGACGACGAGCGGGATGATCGCGTTCGTGCTCGAGCGGCTCGGGCGGGACCCGGCCTACCTGATCGGCGGCGAGATCCCGCAGCTCGGCGGCAACGCCGCCGCCGGCGACGGGTGGCTGGTGGCGGAGGGAGACGAGTCCGACCGCACGCTCGAGCTTCTGCATCCACGCGTTGCGGTACTGACGAACGTCGAGCTCGACCACCATGCGACCTTCGCCTCGGAGGCCGAGGTGCGCGACTTGTTCGAGCTCTGGCTCGCAACCGCGCCTGAGGTCGTGCGCGGCGACGAACTGGAGCCCGCGACTCTCGAGCTTGCGGTGCCCGGCGAGCACAACCTGCGCAACGCGGCCACAGCGCTCGCCGCGCTCGACCATGCCGGGGTCGAGCGGGCGGAGGCGGAGCGAGTCCTCCCGGAGTTCGCCGGCGCTGGCCGGCGCTTCGAGCTGCGCGGCGAGGTCGGCGGCGTGCGCGTCTACGACGATTACGGTCACCACCCGCGCGAGATCGCGGCGACGCTCGAGGCGGCGCGCGCGGCGGCGAACGGCGGCCGGGTCCTCGTCGCGTTCCAGCCCCACCTCTACTCGCGCACCCGGTACCTCGCACACGAGCTCGGCCGCGCCCTCGCGGCCGCGGACGCAGTCGCGGTGACGAAGGTCTACGCCGCGCGCGAGCAGCCGGTGCCCGGGGTTGAGGGCACGCTCGTCGTCGAGGAGCTGGCCTCCGAGCGGCCGGGCATGCCGATCGGCTGGATGCCCGAGCTCGAGGACGCGGTTCGCTTCCTCGCGCGCCGCGCGCGGCCCGGCGACCTCGTGCTGACGATCGGCGCGGGAGACGTCGAGCGCGCCGGGCCGCTGCTGCTCGAGGAGCTCGCGTGAAGGTCGAAGAGGGCGTCGCGCTCTCGCGCTTCACGACGCTCGGAGCGGGCGGCCCGGCGACTGCGTTCACCCGGCCGGAGTCGGTCGACGAAGTCGTCGAGGCGCTGGCCTGGGCGCGCGACCAGGGCCTGTCGGTGGCGACGATCGGGCTCGGCTCCAACCTGCTTGTAGCCGACGCCGGCTTCGACGGGCTCGTGCTCAAGCTCGGCGGCGAGCTCGGACAGGCGCAGGTCGAGGGGGAGCGGCTGCTGGCCGGCGGAGGCGCACCGAACGCCGTCTGCCTCCACCGAGTCCGTGCGGCCGGCCTCGGGGGGTTCGAGTTCGCGTGCGCCATCCCGGGCACGGTCGGCGGCGGCGTCTGGATGAACGCCGGGGCTTACGGGAGCGACTGGGCGCAGATCCTCGACCAGGCGCTGGTCGTGGACGAGCAGGGAGCGCGCTGGCTCACGCCGGCCGAGCTGGGCCTCCGCTACCGGCACTCGGAGCTGCGGCACGGCCAGGTCGTGGCGCGCGTGGAGTTCACGCTCTCGCCGCTGCCCGAGGAGCAGATCAAGGCGAACGTCGCCCGCCTGCAGGCGTTGCGCAAGGCCGCCCAGCCGACGAACAAGCGCACCTTCGGGAGCGTCTTCAAGAACCCCGAGCACGAGCTGAGCGCGGGCCGCATGCTCGAGGCCTGCGGGCTGAAGGGCCACCGGATCGGTGGCGCCCAGATCTCGCCGCGGCACGCGAACTTCATCGAGAACGCCGACGGCGCACGGACGGAGGATGCGATCGCGCTGATGGTCGAGGCCCGGCGCCGCGCGCTAGAGCAGTACGGGGTTGAGCTCGTGCATGAAGTCGAGTTTCTCGGCGAGCTCGAGCTCCCGGCATTGCGGTAGGAGCAGCGCCCCTTGCGGCGAAACCCGCGTCGTGTCCCAGCAGGGTCCTCGGCGCCCGCGCGCTCGCGCGGCGGTGGTCCACCTCCCCACGAGTGGAAGGACGCCGTTCGCCCGCGCGCTGCCGTCCGGCCGCTCGATCCTCGTCGGCTTCGCGATCGTGCTCGGCGCGCTCGGTCTCTACGTGCTTGCGCGCTCGACGCCGATGTTCGCGGTCGGGAAGATCGAGGTGGAGGGCGCGCCGCCGGCAGTCGCGGCCCACGTCCATGCGGCGCTGGCTCCCCTGAAGGGCGAAAGCCTGCTCACGCTCGACTCTTCCGAGGTCGCGCGGCGGCTCGCGAAGCTCCCCGATGTCGCGGCCGCGGGTTACGACCGGGACTTCCCGCACACGTTGCGGGTGACCGTCCGCCCTGAGCATCCGGTCGCCGTGGCGCGACGCGGCCCGAAGGCGTGGCTCGTCGCCGCGAGCACGCGCACCATCGCGGAGGTTCCGCTGCGGACGCACGCCGGGCTGCCGCGGATCTGGGTGGCGCACTCGAATGACCCGGAGGTCGGCGCTGCGATCACCGACCGCTATGCCTTGCGCGCGGTGCGAGCGCTCGCGCTGGCCCGGACGGCGCACTTCCCGGGGCAGGTTCGTATGGTGCGGGTGCGAGAGCACGATCTGACGTTCCTGCTGGGCTCCGGGATCGAGCTGCGGCTCGGAGCCCTGAGCGCGGTGCCGCTGAAGCTCGCGGTCGCGGCGCGCGTCCTGCCAGTACTCCTCAGGCAGGGCGGTTACCTCTACCTCGACGTGAGCGTTCCGGAGCGGCCGGTAGCGGGGACAAGTCTAAACACTCAGCCTGAGGGTTAGACTCACGTACCTCGAACAGCGTTGACAGCGGACGTCCGGAGGCGTACCCTGCCGGGCGCTGAAGACGAAATGTCGAGTAAAGCTTGAGGTGGAGACGGGTTGAGCGTACGTGATCCAAGCGGGAACTACCTGGCGCTGATCAAGGTCGTCGGCGTGGGCGGTGGCGGCTCGAACGCCGTCAACCGGATGGTCGACGCCGGCCTCGGCGGGTGCGAGTTCATCGCCGTGAACACCGACGCGCAGGCGCTGCTGATGGTCGACGCGGACGTGAAGATGCCGATCGGCTCCGACGTCACCCGCGGGCTCGGCGCAGGCGCGGATCCGTCCGTCGGAAAGTCGGCCGCCGAGGAGAGCCGCGACGAGCTGAAGGAGGCGCTCAAGGGCGCCGACATGGTCTTCGTCACCGCCGGCGAGGGAGGCGGCACCGGCACGGGTGCCGCGCCGACCGTCGCGCGGCTCGCACACGAGATCGGCGCACTCACCGTCGGGGTGGTCACGCGGCCGTTCTCGTTCGAGGGCCGGCGCCGCGCCGAGATCGCCTCGCGCGGCGTCGACGAGCTCCGCGAGGAGGTCGACACGCTGATCGTGATCGAGAACGACCGCCTGCTGCAGGTCGTCGAGAAGCGCACCTCGATCCTCGACGCCTTCACGCTCGCCGACGACGTGCTGCGCCAGGGCGTCCAGGGCATCACCGACCTGATCACGATTCCCGGGCTCGTGAACCTCGACTTCGCCGACGTCCGCACGATCATGAACGAGGCCGGTTCGGCGCTGATGGGGATCGGCACGGCATCGGGCGAGAACCGCGCGACCGAGGCTGCGCGCTCCGCGGTCTCGTCGCCGCTGCTCGAGTCGTCGATCGAGGGCGCGACGGGCGTCCTGCTCAACGTCACCGGGGGGACAGACATCGGACTCTTCGAGGTGAACGAGGCGGCACAGGTGGTCACCTCCGCCGCCGACCAGAACGCGAACGTGATCTTCGGCGCCGTGATCGACGAGTCGCTCAAGGACGAGGTGCGCGTGACGGTGATCGCCACCGGCTTCGGTCCCGCCAAGGTTCGACGTCGCCGCCGGGCGGAAGAGCCTGCGGACGAAGCGCGCCGCGAGCAGGAAGGCGACCGCGAGCAGCCGAGGGACCGCTTCGAGGTCGGGGACGACATCCTCGAAGTACCGTCCTTCCTGCGCGACTAGCTCCGCACGCAAATGTTTAGCCGTCGGTTGCGGCGGCAATGACTGCTGTGCCCTCTCGGGTCGACCGTAGCGGTTGACCCGCGATGACCCGGTCCGGCCGCCCCGGCCTCGACTGTCAGTCGAAGCCGGGGCGGCCCCCTTTTCGGCTCCATTAGCATCAGCGCCCGATGCAGACGCTGCTGAAAACGCCGCTGTACGAGCGTCACGTCGCCCTCGGCGCGCGCCTCGTTCCGTTCGCAGGCTGGGAGATGCCGGTGCAGTACGAGGGCGTGATTCCGGAGCACCGCGCGGTGCGCACCGACTCGGGCGCCTTCGATGTCTCGCACATGGGTGAGTTCCTCGTCGAAGGCCCCGGCGCGCGTGCGTTCCTGCAGACCGTGCTCTCGAACGACCTCGACAAGATCGGTGCAGGCAAGGCGCAGTACACGCTGCTCACGAACGAGCACGGCGGGATCGTCGACGACCTGATCGCTTACGAGCTCTCGCCCGAGCGGTTCCTCCTGATCGTGAACGCCGCGAACCGCGAGCCGGACTTCGCGTGGCTCGAGGAGCGCTTGCCGGGCGAGGTCGAGCTGCGGGACGTCTCCGACGAATACGCGCTGATCGCCGTGCAGGGGCCGCGCGCGCTCGAGCGGCTCGGGCTGCCGGAGGCTCCGGCGTTCACGTTCGCCGACGGTGAGGTCGGCGGAGTCGCCTGCACCGTGAACCGCACGGGCTACACCGGCGAGCAGGGCGTCGAGCTGCTCGCCGAAGCAGGCGCCGCGACCGAGCTCTGGGACCGTGTGCTAGACCGCGGTGTCGTTCCGTGCGGCCTCGGTGCGCGCGACACATTGCGCCTCGAAGTCTGTTACCCGCTTCACGGAAACGACATCACGCCGGAGACCGACGCGATCTCAGCGGGCCTCGGCTGGGTCTGCGTGCTCGACAAGGACTTCACCGGCGCCGATGAGTTGCGGCGCATCAAGGAGGCGGGCCCGGAGCGCAGGCTCGCGGCCTTCGTGATGGAAGAGGCGGGGATCGCGCGCCAGGGGATGGCGATCGCCGAGGGAGGCCAGGTCACCTCCGGCTCGTACTCGCCGATGCTCGAGGTCGGCATCGGGATGGGCTACGTGCCGGCCGGGCTGGCGCCGCCGGGCTCGGAGCTGACGATCGACGTCCGTGGCCGTTTGCGGCGTGCGCGCGTGGTGAAGAAGCCGATCTACTCCCGGGAGGAGAGCTGATGGCGGCCGTCGAGAGCTACCCGAATGAGCTGCGGTACCACCCCGAGCACGACTGGGCGCGGATCGAGGACGGAGAAGCGACCTTCGGTATTACCTGGTTCGCGCAGGACGCGCTGGGCGAGCTCGTCCACTTCGAGGCTCCGGAGGAGGGCGCGACGCTGAAGAAGGACGAGTCGTACGCCGAGGTCGAGTCCGTCAAGGCGGTCTCGGACGTGGTCGCGCCACTCGCGGGCGAGGTCGTCGCGGTCAACCGCGCCGTCGTCGACGCGCCGGAGACGGTGAACGACGATCCGTACGGCGAGGGCTGGCTCGTGCGCGTGCGCCTGACCGACCCCGGCGAGGTCGACGCGCTGATGGACGTGGACGCCTACAAGCAGCATCTGGCCGAGCAGGGTTGAGCTACCTCGCGCTGACCGACGCCGACCGGGAGGCGATGCTCGAGACAATCGGCGTCTCCTCCGTCGAGGGGCTGTTCGCCGACCTGCCGGCCGGTGTCCGCCTCGGACGGGAGCTCGATCTGCGGCCGGCCCTCACCGAGCAGGAGCTGACCGCCTACTTCGAGGCGCTCGCGGCCGAGAACGCGCACGTCGGCACCGAGCTGTCCTTCCTCGGCGCGGGCATGTACGACCACTACGTGCCGGCGATCGTGGACGCCGTGCTGCAGCGTGGGGAGCTGCTGACGGCGTACACGCCGTACCAGCCCGAGCTGAGCCAGGGCGTGCTGCAGGCGATCTTCGAGTATCAGACCGCGATCTGCGAGCTGACGGGCATGGACGTCTCAAACGCGTCCGGCTACGACGGCACCACGGTCGCTGCGGACGCGTGCTTCGTCGCGAAGCACGCGACGGGTCGCTCGAAGGTCGTCGTCACCGAGGCGACCAACCCGCAGGTGCGGCAGGTCGTGAAGACCTACGCGCCCGGCTTCGGGCTCGAGGTCGTCGAGGTGCCTCATCGGGGCGGCGCGACCGACCCGGAGGAGCTCGGCGAGGCCGCGGCCGACGCGGCCTGCGTGATCTTCCAGCAGCCGAACTTCTTCGGAGTACTCGAGCCGGCCTCGGACCTCGCCGCGGCGGCGAACGAGGCCGAGGCGCTCGCGGTCGCGCACGTGGACCCGATCTCGCTCGGCCTGCTCGAAGCTCCCGGCGACTACGGCTGCGCGATCGCCATCGGAGAGGGGCAGGGGGCGGGCAACTACCTCTCCTACGGCGGGCCGCACTACGGGTTCATCGCCGCGCGCAACGACTTCATCCGCCGGATGCCGGGCCGCATCGTCGGCGAGACCACTGACGCCGCGGGTGAGCGCGGCTATGTCTTGACCCTCCAGACGCGCGAGCAGCACATCAGGCGCGAGAAGGCGACCTCCAACATCACCACCAACCAGACGCTGCTCGCCCTGGCGGGGCTCGTCTACCTCTCGTGGCTCGGGCCGGAGGGGCTCAAAGAGGTGGGGGAGGCCTGCATCGCGCTCGCGGCGCACGCGAAGGAGCGTCTCGGACGTGAGGTCGTGTTTGCCGATAAGACAACATTCAAGGAGTTTGCCGTTCGCGTCGGACGACCCGCGCAGGAGGTCGTCCGCGAGGCCCGCGCTCGCGGTGTCCACCCCGGCTACGTCCTCGGGCGCGACTACTCGGGGCTGGACGACGTGCTGCTGGTCGCGCTCACGGAACGGCGAACGCCGGAGGAGATCGACCGGCTCGCCCGCACGCTCGACGAGGTGGGCGCGTGAAGCTCCTGTACGAGAAGTCCCGCCCTGGCCGCCGCGCGGGCCGGCCGCCGCGCCTCGATCTTCCAGTGCCCGAGCTGCCGAACGAGCTCCGCCGCGCCGAGCCGCCCCGCCTGCCCGAGCTCGCCGAGCCCGACCTCGTGCGTCACTTCACGGAGCTCTCGCGGCGGAACTTCGGGATCGACACCGGCTTCTACCCGCTCGGCTCCTGCACGATGAAGCACAACCCGCGCGTGAACGAACGGCTCGCCGCGTTGCCCGGATTCCGCGACCTCCACCCGCACCAGGACCCGGCAGGCGCTCAGGGCTCGCTCCGGCTGTGCTGGGAGCTGCAGGAGGTGCTTGCGGAGATCACGGGCCTCAACGCGGTTTCGCTCCAGCCGGCGGCGGGGTCGCAGGGCGAGCTCACGGGCCTGATGGTGATGCGCGCGTACTTCGCCGATCGGGGCGAGGGCGAGCGGCGGCGCAAGATCGTGGTCGCGGACACCGCGCACGGCACGAACCCGGCGAGCGTGACGATGGCCGGCTACGAGCTGACGCCCGTGAAGACCGATCCGCGCGGGAACATCGACGTCGAGGACCTGCGCGGGAAGGTCGACGAGCACACCGCCGGACTGATGCTCACGAATCCGTCCACGCTTGGCCTCTTCGACGAGCACATCGCGGAAGTCGCGGCGATCTTCCACGACGTCGGGGCGCTCATGTACTACGACGGTGCGAACCTGAACGCCGTCTGCGGGATCTCGCGGCCCGGCGACATGGGCTTCGACATCGTCCACATCAACCTGCACAAGACGTTCTCGCAGCCGCACGGCGGCGGCGGGCCGGGCGGGGGGCCGATCGCGGTCGCCAGTCGGCTGGAGCCGTTCCTCCCGGTGCCCGCGATCGTCCGCGACGGCGAGGGCTACGGTTTCGACTACGACCGCCCGAAGTCGATCGGCAAGGTGCGCGGCTTCATCGGGCCGTTCGGCGTCTTCGTGCGCTCGCTCGCGTTCATCCGCGCCTACGGGCCGCAGCTGCGCGAGATGTCGGAGGCGGCGGTGCTGAACGCGAACTACCTGCTCGCGCGGCTACGCGACGCCTATGAGCTCCCGTTCGACCGCCTCTGCATGCACGAGTTCGTGCTCTCCGCACGCCCGCTGAAGCGCGAGCACGGCGTCACGGCGCTCGACGTCGCGAAGCGGCTGATGGACTACGGCTTCCATCCGCCGACGATCTACTTCCCGCTCGTCGTGCCGGAGGCGCTGATGATCGAGCCGACCGAAACCGAGGCGAAAGAGACGCTCGACGAGTTCGCCGATGCGATGCTCGCGATCGCGCGCGAGGCCGCCGAGGAGCCCGAGCTGCTGAAAAGTGCGCCGCACGGACGCGCAGTCGGCCGGCTCGACGAGGTCAAGGCGGTGAAGAAGGTGGTCGTGCGCTACCTCTTCGACGAGCATCCCGACCTTTCGACCCAAGAAAAGTCCGGGTCCGAGACAGCCGTGGTGGAGGCTCCCAAGGGCGCCTGATGATCGAGCTCCGCTCAGACACCAAGACCAAGCCGTCGCCCGAGATGCGCGCGGCGATCGCCGCGGCCGAGGTCGGCGACGAGCAGCGGCGCGAGGACCCGACGGTCAACGAGCTCGAACGCCGTGCCGCCCAGCTGCTTGGGCAGGAAGAGGCGGTCTTCGTCCCGACCGCGACGATGGCGAACGAGATCGCGCTGCGGGTGCTCGGCGAAGTGGGCGGCGAGGTCGTCGCGGAGGAGAACTCCCACATCTTCGTCTCGGAGCTCGGAGGGCCCGCTGTGCACGGGGGGTTGATGACCCGGCCGATTCGGTGTCCGAACGGGCGCTTCACGCCGGAGCAGCTACGCGAGAAGGTCCGCGCCGGCGACAACACGCACACGCCTGCGACACGGATCGTCTCGGTCGAGAACACGCACAACGCCTCGGGCGCGCGAGTCTGGCCTCTCGACGAGCTGGAGGCGATCGTGCAGACAGGGCGTGAGCTCGATTTGCACCTGCACCTGGACGGGGCGCGCGTGCTCAACGCCGCGGTCGCGCTCGGCGTCCCCGCGGCCGAGATCGGCAGGCGCTTCGACACCGTCACGCTCTGCCTCTCGAAGGGTCTCGGCTGCCCGCTCGGCGCGGTCGTCGCGGGCTCGCCCGAGCGCATGGTCAAGGCGAGGCGGTTCAAGCACCTGTTCGGCGGCGCGATGCGGCAGGCCGGGATCGTCGCGGCGGCCGGGGTCTACGCGCTCGAGCACAACATCGACCGCCTCGCTGAGGATCACGCGCGGGCGCGGCGGCTGGGTGAGGGCCTCTACGACGCCGGCGTGCCCGTCGACCTCGAGCAGGTCGAGACGAACTTCGTCCAGGTCGACGTCGGGCCGCTCGGGCTGAGCCCCGAGGAGGCGCTGGAACGGCTGGCCCAGCGGGGCGTGGGCCTGTCGATGACCGTCCATCCGACCAAGCTGCGGGCGGTCACGCACCTCGACGTCGACGACGAGGACATCGACCGCGCGACCGAGCTGATCCCGCGCGCGTTGGGAGCCCTTGCCCGCGCCTGAGCGCTTCCGTCGCCTGGTGCGCGAGGCGCAGGCGCAAGGGCGGCTGCCGAGCCTCTCGGCCGCGGTCTTCCGCAGCGGGGAGATCGTCTGGGACGAGGCGGTCGGGCTCGCGGACGTCGAGCAGCGGGTCGAGGCGACGACCGACTCCCAGTACGCCGTCGCGTCGATCACAAAGACGTTCACCGCCGCCTCCGTGATGCAGCTCCGCGACGCGCGGAAGCTCGATCTGGAGGACCCGCTCTCGCGCCACCTACCCGACGCCGCGCACGGGACGGCGACGCTGCGGCGGTTGCTCTCGCACGCCTCCGGGCTGCAGCGCGAGCCGCCGGGCAATGTCTGGGAGACGCTGAAGTTCCCGGACGAGCAGGAGCTGCTCGCGACTCTCGCGGACGCCGAGCAGGTGCTGCCGCCGTCGACGGCCTGGCACTACTCGAACCTCGCCTACGCGCTGCTCGGGCACGTCGTCTCGCACGTCTCCGGGACGCCGTACCACGAGTACGTGCGGAAGCAGCTCTTGGAGCCGGTCGGCCTCGACCGAACGACGTGGGGACCGGGGGAGGGCGCGGCGCTGCCGTACTTCGTCGAGCCGTACTCCGATGCGCTGCAGCGCGAGCCGGTGCTCGAGCTCGGCGGCAAGGGCGGCGAGTCCGGCCTCTACAGCACCGTGGGCGATCTCGCGCGCTGGGGGTCGTTCCTGGCCGACCCGGACGAGTCCGTGCTCGCGCCCGCGAGCGTCGCCGAGATGCACAACCTGCAGATCATGGCCGAGCCCGACTGGACGCTCGGCTGGGGCCTCGGGATCGAGCTCTGGCGGCGCGGCGAGCGCGTCTACGGAGGCCACACCGGCGGCTTCCCAGGCTTCCTCTCGATTGTGCTCTACTCGCGCCGCGACAAGATCGGCGCCGTGCTGCTGACGAACTCGGGCACCTGGCCGAAGCTGAGCCCGACCGGCCTCGATCTCGCCGAGGCGGCGCTCGACGAGCTGGCCCCGGATCGCGAGGCGTGGGTACCCGAGGACGCACCGCCCGCGGAGATCGTTTCGCTGCTCGGCCGCTGGTGGTCGGAGGGAGACGAGACGATCTTCAGCTGGCGGAAGGGCAAGCTGGAGGCGCAGTTCGCGGCGGCCCCGCCGGAACGCGAGCCCTCCGTCTTCGAGCAGGAGGGCGAGGACCGCTTCCGCGTCGTGTCGGGCCGCGAGCGCGGAGAGGTGCTACGCGTCGTGCGCGACGAGGACGGCGACGCCGTCCGGCTCTACTGGGCGACGTATCCGTTCACGCGCGAGCCCGAAATCTTCGGCACAGAGCACTAGCGGTCGCCCGCTACCCAGAATCCGGCCGCCACGGCGACGTACACGGCGACCAGGAAGAACCCCTCCCAGCGGCGGCCGAGGCCGTCCGAGAGCGTGATCGCGACGAGCACGGCGGCGCCGCCCATCGCGGCCAGCTCGATCGGCCGGAAGTTCAGCGGGAGCGCCGGCGTGACCACCCACGAGAGCAGCGCGACCACGGGGGTAACCAGTAGCGCGACCTGCGCGCTCGAAGAGACGGCGATCTCGGTCGCGAGCGGCAGCTTGCCGCGGTGCGCGATCACGATCGCGCCGCCGTGCTCGGCCGCGTTCCCGACGATCGCGACGATCACCGCGGCGATGAAGAACTCGGAGATCCCCGCGGAGTGCGCGAACGAGTCGAGCGAGTGCACCAGGGTCTCGCTGATCAGGGCCGTGACCACGGTCGCCGCACCGAGCGTGGCCAGCGAGACCGGCAGCGACCAGCCTCCGCTCGCCGCCTCCTCGCCGCTCTCCTCGAACAGGCGCTTGTGCCGGCGCAGCGACCACATCGTGACGCCGAGGTAGAGAAAGAGCAGCGCCAGCGAGACCGGAATCGACAAGACGGCGAGTGAGTGCCGTTCCGCGTCGCCCGTCCAGCCGGGCACAGAGGGCACGAGGAACAGGAGCACCGCGACGGTCACGAGCCCGAGTTGGAGCAGGAGCGAGAAGCGGTCGAGCGGTTCGCCGTGCCGCGCGTCGCCGCCGCCGAAGATGAGCGCCGCGCCGAGCACCAGCAGGATGTTCGAGACGACGCTGCCGGCCAGCGATCCCCGCACGACCTCGGGCAGCGACGCATTCACGGCGAAGAGCGCGATGATCAGCTCCGGCGCGTTGCCGAAGCTCGCGTTGAGGAAGCCGCCGATTCCGGGGCCGGTGTGCTCGCCGGCGTGCTCGGTCGCCTCGCCGATCAGCCACGCGAGCGGGACGAGAGCGGCCGCCGCGGCGATGAACAGCGTGGTGTCGTCCGCGTGGAACACCCAGCGCAGCAGGAAGGTGACGGGGGCCAGAGCGAGCGAGGCCCAGAGGAGCTTCCGGCCCATGGCGTTAGCGCCCCTTCCAGTAATGGAGCCCAGGCTCTCGGTCGCTAGCACCAAGCCAGAGTCCCCACTCGACCGTGGCGCAGGCCGGCAGCCTGCGCAAGGGCGAGGGAGGGCTCTGGTGCAGCGTGATAGCGGGCGAGGGGCAGGCGTCCATTGCTGGGAGGGGCGCTAGCGTAACCGGCTCATGCTCGACGCCGTTCTCTTCGACTGGGGCGACACCTTGATGCAGTTCGCGTACTCGCCCGAGCTCGTCGCCGCCGGAAACCGCGCCGGGCTGGAAGCCCTCGGACGGGCCGACCTCCCGATGGCCGACGAAGTGACGGAGCACTTCCGTGAGGAGTACGAACCGCTGTTCTGGGTACCCGGCACCATCGAGGAGATCGAGTATCCGCACCTCGTGCGGCGACTCCTCCGCGACTTCGGCGTCGAGATCGATGACGAGGAGCTGGGCCGCTACCTGGAGGCCGAGCACCGCGCGTGGGATCCGGCTCGCATCCTCGCGGCGCACACGCACCCGCTGCTCGAGGCACTGCGGGGGCACGGGCTCAAGCTCGGCCTCGTCTCGAACGCGTTCGACCCCGGCTGGCTGCTGCATCGCGACCTCGAGCAGATGGGGCTCGAGGAGCGGCTCGACTTCAGCGTCTTCTCGTCCGAGGTCGGGATGCGCAAGCCGCACCCGGCGATCTTCGAGCGGGCGCTGGAGGCGCTCGAGGTGGAGCCCGAGCGCGCGCTCTTCGTCGGCGACCGGCTCTACGAGGACGTGCGCGGCGCGGCCGAGGTCGGCATGACGACGGTGCAGGCGCTCTGGTTCCGCGCGGACGAGCACCCCGACGGCGCCGAGCCCGACCACCAGGCGTTCACGCAGCTCGACGTGTTGAACATCGCCCGGCGCCTCGCTGCGGCCTAGCCCGAGAGCCGCGGCTTGTCAAGTCTTGCGGAGCGCGGGTCGTTGCACACACAATCTGGGTCATGGAGATACGCGAGCACGCGGTAGCTCAGCCGGCCGAGCTCCCGCTGCGCCCTCAGGACGAGGTCGAGTGCCGCCGCTGCGACGTGCACTGCGACAAGGTCGTGTATCCCGGTTCATGTGTCGAACGCGCGTGCCCGTTCGTCTACCTGTACGAGGAGTTCGGGCACACGTACATGGGCTGCGTGATGAAGGTCTTCGAGGTGGAGATCGACTTCGACCTGCTACGCGCAGCCGAGGCCCGGCGCGGCGGCTTCGGCGCTGTACGGGCGACGTCACCCGCGCTGCCGATGTGCCACGCCGAGGTCGAGGCGTGCTATGCGAGCCGTGGCGAGGAGATGGGGTGCGTCAACCCCGAGTTCCACGAGCTGCCGGTCGGCGAGCCTTCTTTCCGCGTGTTCGCGCGGATTGCTTCGTAGCGTTCGCGTAGAGCTTCCGTAGCTTCGCCATCTGCTCGAGGTCAGGCCCGTGCCCGTCGGCCCCCGGGACCTCGAGCAGGGCAGGGAGGCCCTGCAGCTTCGGGTGTCCGAGGAAGACCGCGAGCTTGTTCCCCATCAGGCCGTCGCCGATGTTGTCGTGCCGATCGCGGTTCGAGCCGAGCGGCGTCTTCGAGTCGTTCACGTGGAGGACGCGCAGCCGGTCCAGGCCGATCAGCGCGTCGAGCTGCTTCACGACCCCGTCGAGCGCGTCCGGATCCGTCACGTCGTACCCGGAGGCGAACAGGTGGCACGAATCGAGGCAGACGCCGAGTCGCGGATGGTGGTCGAGCGCCTCGTACAGCGCCGCGAGCTCCTCGAGCGAGCGGCCGATCGTGTCGCCGGTGCCGGCCGTGTTCTCCATGCACAGCCAGGTCGTGTCGTCGCAGCGCTCGAGCGCTTGCGCCAGCGCCGGCACGACCCGCTCCAAGCCGGCGTCGAATCCCGCACCCTGGTGGGAACCGACGTGGAAGACGACCGCCTCTGCGCCGATCGCGCACGCCGCGTCGACCGTCTTGCTCAGCGTGTCGACGCTCTTCTCGTAGAAGTCCGCCTTCGTGCTCGCGAGGTTGAGCAGGTAGACCGCGTGGATCGCGACCGCGCCGATGCCGAGCTCTTGACGCCGCGCCCTGAACGCCTCGAGGTCCGCCGGGTCATGGTCCGGGAACCGCCACGTGCGCGGGCTCTGCGCGAACAGCTGCACGGAGTCCATTCCGAACGCATGCGCGTTCTCCAGCGCCTTCTTGATCCCGCCCGAGCAGTGGCCGCCGAGGAGCACGTCCTGACGCTAGCCGAGCCAGCGATTCAGGCGCTTGGCCTCGTCTTCGAGCTCACGCCGGACGGTGCGCGGGAGTGGGGCGAACGGTTCGAGCCTGATCCGGTCCCCGTCGCGCGTCCACAGGCCCGCGACCAGCCCGTCGACGAGGAACGTCTGCTGGACGTCCCCGTTTCGCTGGATCGCGGCCTTGCGGTACTCGTCGGGGAGGACGCGCGTGCGGTCCTTGTGCCCGAGCAGCAGCTCGTCCCAGCGCGGCAGCAGCCTCGGCGGCGCCGGTGCGTCCCCGGCGACGAGCGGTGCGCGCGGCAGGTCGAGCAGCTCGCGGCCCTGCTCGTCGCGGAAGCTCCGGAGGCGCAGCGCCTCGAAGCCCTGCTCGAGGTCGCGGATCGGCACGCCGCTCCACTGGGAGACGTCGGCGCGAGTGGCCGGTCCGAACGCGTTCAGGTAGCGGCGGATGGCGAAGGTGGTCGCCTCGGCGCGCGGCGGGTGCTCGTGATCCCGGCACTCGTAGGTGGGCGAGCCGCGGAAGGCGTAGAAGGCCGACTCCGGCGTTTGCTCGAGGCGGCCCAGCGCCATCACCCAGAACAGCATCCGGATCTCGTGCGAGTCCTGCGTGCGCGAGTTGAGGCCGAGCGCCTGCATGATCTCCGTCCGCGTTCGCGGCCGCTCGCGGGCGAGCGCGACGACTCGCTGCACGAGCTCGTCCGGCGGCGGCTCGGTCCCGCGCGCGCGGATCAGCGTCCGCGCCTCGCGCACGGCCGCGTCGAGGAGCGGGTAGTCGCGCGCGGAGACGAGGTGCATCGTCGCGCGCATCAGGAGCGCCTTCACGACGTTTCGCCGCATCAGCGCCCGCTCCAGGGCGCTGCGCTCGAAGTCCTCGAGCCGCGCCCAGAGCGCGAGATACGGCGACGACGGCAGCTGCGCCTGCAGCCCGGCGAGCCGCTCGATCGCCCGCGTCGGCGAGAGCCGCTCCCGGCGCAGTAGCAGCTGCCGCGCGAGCGTCGTCCGGTTCAGCTCGCGCTGCGTGAGGACCCGCTCGGCCACGCGAGTACGCTAACCGCATGTCTGTCCGCGTCCGCTTCGCCCCGAGCCCGACGGGCTTTCTCCACATCGGCGGTGTTCACACGGCGCTCTTCAACTGGCTCTTCGCCCGCCACGAGGGCGGCGAGTTCCACCTTCGGATCGAGAACACCGACACCAGCCGGGAGGTGGCGGAGGCGACGCAGCAGATCCAGGACTCGCTGAGCTGGATCGGCCTCGACTGGGACGGAGAGGTCACGTTTCAGCTCGACCGGATGGAGCGGTGCCGTGAGGAGGCCGCGCGGCTCGTCGCCGAGGAAAAGGCGTACGAGGACGAGGGCGCGATCCGGATGCGGATGCCCGAGGAGGGCGTCACCGCCTGGGACGACCTGATCCGCGGGCGGATCGAGTGGGAGAACGAGCGGCTCGACGACCTCGTGATCGTTCGGGGCGACGGCCGCCCGACCTACAACTTCGCC
>Ga0173483_10000211_pt1 | contig 15416 bp, 15 predicted proteins | sample NitcycUS178409R2_FD_122621 | JGI IMG/M metagenome (GOLD analysis project Ga0173483, IMG submission 122621) | Soil microbial communities from Arlington Agricultural Research Station in Wisconsin, USA - Nitrogen cycling UWRJ-S178-409R-2 (version... | ecosystem: Environmental > Terrestrial > Soil...
GCGGAGCCGGCGGTCCTCGAGCAGCTAGAGCTGTTCGAGCTCGCCGAGAACGGCGCCGCGGCGGTCGAGGCGCCCGAGCTCGCGCCGCTTGCCGAGATCCCGACGCCGCCGCTGCACCGCGTGAGGCGGCTCTCGTACAGCGCCCTCTCGCTCTTCGAGCGCTGCTCGTACCGCTACTTCGCCGAGCGCGTCGTAGGGCTGCGGCCGGCCGACGCCGCCGGAACGGTGCCGGGCCACACCGGCTTGGCGGCGACGGAGATCGGGGACGCCGTCCACGCGCTGCTCGAGGTCGTCGACCTACGTGCGCCCGAGGTTCCTGCGGATCTCGTAGAGCGCGTGCGGGCACGCTACCCCGCCGCGACCGACGAGGAGATCGAGCGCATCCGCGGCTTCGTCGCGTCCTACTGCGCGTCGGACCTGGCAGCGCGGATCGCATCGCTGGACGGCGCGACCGCCGAGCTGCCCTTCGCCTTCGAGCACGACGGCGTGCTCTTGCACGGGCGCATCGACGTGCTCCACCGCGAGGGACCGCGCGCTCTGGTCTTGGATTACAAGACCAATTCGTTGGCCGAGGGAGAGCCGGACGAGATCGTCGCGAAGGACTACCGCCTGCAGCAGCTGGTCTACGCGCTGGCCTGCTTCCGCGCCGGCGCCGAGGAGGTCGAGGTCGTCTACCACTTCCTCGAGCGGTCGGACGCGGTGGTAACAGACTGCTACAAGCTCGAGGACGTCTCGGCGCTCGAGGCCGAGCTCTCGACCGCGATCGCGACCATTCAGGCGAACGACTTCCGGCCGACCCCGGATGAGTTCGTCTGTGCCGACTGCCCCGCGCTCGACCTCGTCTGCGCGGGCCCGCGGCTCCGCGCCGGCTGATGGCCCGCAGCTACGTCCGCGAGGCGCGCCGGCGGGTCGGCCCGAAGCGCAACCGGATCGTGCCGATCATCGAGCGGCTGCTGGCCGAGCACCCGGACGCGACGATCGCACTGCGGTTTCGCAGCGACCTCGAGCTGCTCGTCTCCGTGATGCTCTCCGCGCAGACGACGGACGTGAACGTCAACCGCGTCACGGAGCGGCTCTTCGAGAAGTACCACACACCCGAGGACTACCTGGCGGTGCCGCAGGAGGAGCTCGAGAACGACATCCGCGCGACCGGCTTCTTCCGCCAGAAGACGAAGGCCCTGCGCGGGACGATGGCGATGCTGATCGAGGACTACGACGGCCGCGTTCCCGAACGGATGGAGGATTTGCTGCGGCTTCCTGGAGTCGCGCGCAAGACTGCGAACGTCGTCGTGGCCGAACGCGGGGAAGCGCAGGGGATCGTCGTCGACACCCACGTTAGCCGGCTCTCGCAGCGGCTCGGGCTTACGCGGCAGGAGGATCCGGTGAAGATCGAGCGCGACCTGATCAAGCTCGTGCCGCGGCGCTACTGGAACGTCTTCCCGCACCTGTTCATCTGGCACGGCCGCCGGGTCTGTATCGCGCGCAGTCCACGCTGTGAGGAGTGCGTGCTGAACGACCTCTGTCCTGCAAGTCGGATCGAAGTCGTGCGCCTTCCGTCACACGCGCGCGCGTAGGCTCGCGGCGTGCGCGGCGTCGACCTCGCGATCTACGCGGACGCGCTCGCGGGCGAGGTGGCGAGCCTGGCCGCCCGGGCCGAGCGTGCACGGTCGCGCCTGCGGCAGGCCGCGATCGAGAGGCGGGCACGGCGCGAGCTGACGCCGGTCGCGGTCGAGCGGCTCGACGCGCTGGGGGTCTTCGGCGCAGTCGACGAGAGTGCCACCCGAGCGGAGTTGCGCGAACTCGAGGCCGCACTCGACGCGGTCGAGGAGCTGCAGTCGTGGCTGGAACGAGAGCTGGCTAGCGCGGCGTGAGGCCTACGAGCAGGCCGCCGTCTTCGTCGTAGGCCGGAAAGAAGTCCCCGGTGACCGGCTTGACGTTGCCGGCGCGTGAGCGCAGGTCGAGCTTCTGACCCATGCGCCGCACGCCCCACTCGAGCGCGACCTTCGCAGGGTTCTCGCCGTCGAATCCCGACAACCCGAAAGCGTCGACGACGTCGCGCCCCATCAGGTCCTGCTCGCGGTAGCCGGAGAGCTCGAACACATCGCGCCCGACCGCGATCACGCGCGCCTGCTGGTCGCAGACGACGAACCCTGTGTTCGGGCCCGGGTAGTAGTCCTCGAGCAGCTCGAAGAGGAACCCGAATCCACAGCGGTGGCACGCCACGGCCTCCTGGGTCAGCCCCTCGCGCCGGTCGTGGTCGATCGAGCGATCCTTGCAGTTCGGGCAGATGAAGTACGGCACCGCGCGATGGTAGCTCCGCGGCTAGGTGCGGCCGCGCCGTCGCCCGGCGAGCGTGCGCGGGTCCAGCGGTCCCAGCGGCGGCAGTGTCAGCGGCGCGCGCCCGATCCAGCCGAGCCACCGATAGATCGCGAGCTGGAGCGCGGTCGTGACGAGGATCAAGCCCCAGCTCCACCAGTAGCCGAAGCTCCAGCCGAGCTCCGGGATGTGATCGAAGTTCTGACCGTAGAGGCCGACGATGAAGGTCGGAAGGAGCAGCACCGAGGCGATCACCGTGAGGCGCTTGGTGACTTCGTTCTGGTCGTTCGCGATCTTGGCCTGCTGGTAGTCCCGCGCGCTCGTCAAGAGGTCGCGCGAGAAGTCCAGTCCGTCGACCGCGCGCAGCAGCTTGTCGTAGACGTCGGCGAAGTCGAGCTCGATCTCGCGCGGAAGAACCTCGCTGTCTGTACCCGCGACGCGCCGGTCGACAACCCTCCTGACGGCATCGCGTGTTGGACCAACAGTGCGGCGGACGCGGAGGAGGTCGTGGCGGAGCTCGGAGATACGCACCCTGACCTGGCTGGCGGGCCACTCTTCGACCCCGTCCTCGAGCTCGTCGATCTCGTCGTCGAGGGCGTCCACGAGGTCGAGGAAGTACTCGGCGATCAGGTCGACCAGGCGATAGACCATCAGGCCGGTCCGCCGATCGTCTGAGCTGCGGACGGACTCCTGAGCAGGGGTCGGGTCGAACGGATCGCCGCGCTCGGGCGTCTTGCGAACGGTCACCAGCCGATCCCGCGTCGCGATCAGATCGAGCTCTTGGTAGTAGACGCGATCCTCCTCGCGAATGGCGATCGGCACGAGAAAGACGCCGAAAACGTAAGTGTCCTGGCTCTCGAGCCGCGGCCGAGGCTCGTCGTCCTTGAGCGCAGGCCGCATCAGCTGCGCCATTGCACGCTCGTGGATCTCTTTCCCGAGGGCGTCGCGGAGCTCGTCCTCGGTGGGATCGAGCAGGTCGATCCACTCGGCCATCGGCCGAGCGTAGCCCTGCTCTCGGCTGTTGCTACCCGGTCCGCTCGGCCGCGAGGGCCGTCGCCGCGTGGCCCTCGCGGGCGGCAAGCCAGCGCTCGGCGTCGAGCGCCGACATCGCACCAGTCCCGGCTGCGGTCACGGCCTGGCGGTACGTGTGGTCGACCACGTCGCCGGCTGCGAAGACGCCCTCGACGTTGGTCTCGGTCGAGCCGGTCTTGGTGATGAGGTAGCCGGCCTCGTCGTGCTCGAGCTGGTCGAGGAAGAGCTTCGTGTTCGGGTCGTGTCCGATCGCGACGAAGAGGCCCTGAGCCGGGATCTCGCGAATCTCGTCGGTCTCGAGGTCGCGGAGCCGGACGGCGGCGGTCTGGCCGTTCTCGGCGACCACCTCGTCGACCACCGCGGGCGTGACGAACTCGATCTTCTCGTTCGCCCGGGCGCGGTCGATCATGATCTGCGACGCGCGGAAGTCGTTGCGCCGGTGGACGAGCGTGACCTTGGTGGCGAACTTCGTCAGGAAGATCGCCTCCTCCATCGCCGAGTCGCCTCCGCCGATGACCACGACTTCCTTCTCGCGGAAGAAGGCCGCGTCGCAGACGGCGCAGTACGAGACGCCGCGGCCCTGCAGCAGGCGCTCGGACTCGAGGCCCAGCTGGCGCGCGCTCGCGCCGGTCGCGACGATCACGCTCTCGGATGTGAACTCCTGCTCGCCGATCCAGACTCGGAACGGGTGCTCGCTGAAGTCGATTTTGGTCACGTCGTCGGTGAGGAACTCCGCGCCGAAGCGCTCGGCCTGGCGCCGGAAGTCCTGCATCATCGCCGGGCCCATGATCCCGTCCGGGTAGCCCGGGTAGTTCTCGACGTCGCTCGTGATCATCAGCTGGCCGCCCCACGCGAAGCCCTCGATGACGAGCGGCTCCAGATTCGCGCGCGCGGCATACAGGGCCGCCGTGTACCCGGCGGGGCCGCCTCCGATGATGATCAGCTCACGTGTCTCGTCGTTCAAATTCTTCTCCGTTGTATTAAACGATTTGGGCCGGTCGAACCTTCCTGGGGCGACGCCTCGCACCCTTATTCAAGCAACGCTACGACCAGCCGCGCGCGCCAGGTTTGACCTGTTTGGAGCAGGACCGAGATGGCTCCGCGTTCGTCCTAGATCTTCGGGCCAGGCGTCCGAAACAACCCCCTCAGGGCGTCTGGCTCGCTTCTTGCCGCTACGCGGTCGGCCGTAAACCAGTTGCTGCTGCTAGAGATACAGGCGGGGCCGTTTGAGGCTCCGCCTGTATCGCATAGAATCGCCGCCTTCCGAGAAGGGCTTTTCATGGCTTCGACAGTGACGTGGGACGGTCTCCGCGATCTCGCGGGCTTTCGGGCGCAGAATGGCTGCGCGATCAGTCTCTACCTCGACCTCGACCCCAGCGCGACGCCGACGGCGGCCGACCTGACGACTCGCGTGAACGCGCTGATCGACGAGATCGAGCGCTCCGAGGCGGCGCGGCGGCCCGAGCTCGACCACGAGCAGAAGGAAGGCCTGCGCAGCGACGTGCAGCGCCTGCGGTCGTTCTTCGAACAGGACTTCGACCGCGATGGGGCGCGAGGGCTGGCGGTCTTCTGCGCGTCGCTCGACAACCTCTGGCAGCCGCTGCCGCTGAGCTCGCGTGTGCCCGACGTCGTCAAGGTCGGTAACGCGCTCTCGCTTGCCCCGCTGGTCTCGCTCGTCGGCCGGGGCGAGGGCGCGCTCGTCGTGTTCGTCGGGCGCGAGCGCGGCGACCTGTTCCGCCTGCGGGGCGGGAAGCTCGAGGAGCTCGTCGACCAGTTCGACGACGCGCCCGGCCGGCACGACCAGGGCGGCTGGTCGCAGGCGCGGTTCCAGCGGCACATCGACAAGCTCGTCCACGACCACCTGAAGGAGGTTGCCGAGCTCGTCGACCGGCAGCTGCGGCGGCTGCGCGGCCCGCGGGTGATCGTGGTCGCGAGCGAGGAGACCCGGGCCGAGTTCGAGACCGCGCTTTCGCACGAGGTGAAGGAGGCGGTGATCGGCTGGACGACCGCTGAAGCGCACGCGACGGCCGCGGAGCTGCTCGCGGATGTGCAGCCGCTGCTCGAGCGCTGGCGGGGCGAGCAGGAGAACAAGGCCGTCGAGCGCTGGCGCGAGGAGGCCGGGCGCAACGGCCGCGCCGCCTCCGGCTGGGGCCCGACCCTCGAAGCCGCGTCGGACGGACGCGTCGAGCTGCTGCTCTTCCAGGACGGCGTCGAGCGGCCGGCCTGGGAGTGCCCCGCTTGCGGGCGCGTCAACGCCGACGGGGGCGCCTGCCCGCTCGACGGCACGGCGATGGAGCAGCGCCGCGACGGGCTCGACCTCGCCGTCCGCCAGACGCTGGCGCACGGCGGAACGGTCTGGGCCCTGACGCAGCACCAGGACCTCGACCCCGTCGAGGGCGTCGGCGCCCTGCTCCGTTTCTAGCCGCTAGGCGGCGTCGACAGCGCGCGGCAGCTCGCGTGCCTCGGCCGGCTCGACCGGCTCGGGCTGCGAGTCGGACGCCTGCTCGAGCTTCGTCTCGAACTTCCCGAGGTGCTTCTCGGATTCGAGGAACTTTTTCTGCGCGCGATCGAGGTGCGTGCCGACGAGCTCGAAGTCGTCCTTGAACTTCCCGAACTCCTTCTGCAGCTGTGCGCAGTACGCCATGACCTCATGCGCGTGCTGCTCGATCTGGAGCCCCTTCAGGCCGAGCACGATCACCTGCAGGTACGCCGTCAGTGTCGTGGGCGACACGGGCAGGACGCGCTTCTCGTTCGCGTAGGCGAGCAGCGCGCCGGTGCGCCCACAGACGAGCTCGTAGTAGATCGCCTCCGAGGGGAGGTACATGAACGCGAAGTCGTACGTCCCTTCGTCCGGCCGGATGTACTTCGACGCGATCGCGTCGACGTGACTCTTCACGTCGCGTGCGAAGAGCTTCTCGAACTGCTGCCGCTCGATGTCGTTCTCGGCCGCGGTCATCCGCTCGAAGTTGTCGAGCGGGAACTTGGAGTCGATGGGGACGATGCGGTCGACCTTGATCGCGGCATCCACGCGCTCGCCGCCGGCGAAGCCGTACTGGAGCTCGAACGCGGTCGGAGGTAGCCGGTCGCGCAGCAGGTTCTCGAGGAGAAGCTCGCCGAAACCGCCGCGCGCCTTCGGCGGGCGGAGAATCTGCTGCAGCTGGCTGAGCTCCTTCGCCTGCTCGGCCATCTGCACCGTCGCCTGACCGACCTCGCCGAGCTGCCGGTGGATCGCGTTGGTCTGTTTTGCCGCATGCTCCATCCGGCGGTCGACCTTCGTGTCGAGCTCGCCGAGGCGCCGGTCCATCGTGGCCGTGATGGCCTGGAGGCGGCCGTCGACCTCCGTGTTGCGCGTCGCCAGCAGCTGGTCGAGCACCTGCGCCGTCTGGGCGCTCTGGTCGGCCAGCCGCCTGCTCAGCCACAGCGCAAGCGCGCCGCCGCCGGCGAGCAGGAGCACGAGTGTCAGGACGACGATCATGGAGCCGACGAACGGTAGAGGTGGCGTCGGACAGCACGAACGAGGGCGGCTCGCGCCGCCCTCGAGAGCCCTGGATCAGCCCGTGCTCAGGGCGTGTCGCTGCGCTCCGCGTGGTGCTCCGCGGCTTGCTCGCGCGCATCCTGCGCGACGTCCTCGGCCTGCTCCGCGCGTTCGCTGGCCATGCCCTCTGCCTCCTGGTGCATGCCCTCGCGCTTCATCGAGTCGTCGCCGGTGGCGTCACCCGCGGCCTTCTTGCCCCGGCCGAAGATCTTGTCGAGGAAACTCATGCGTTGCCTCCTTGCCGTTGGCCTGCGGATAGGAGTATCGCGTAACGGCAACAAAAAACGCCAGATCCGGAAAACCTTGCGGCCTTCCGGATCTGACGGGACGACCCTAACGCGTCATAGAAGGCGAGTCAAGCGCGTTGCTACCATCGCCCGCCCGTGGCGAAAAAGTCCCGCACTCCGGCCCCTCCGCGCAAGGTCCAGGCGCCCCAGCAGCGCAAGGATCCCAGGCGTCAGCGCTCGCTCCCGGGCGGCCCGTGGGCTGCTCTGCTGGCCCTGGTTGCGGTCGCCGCAGTGGCGGCGGCGGTCGTCGCGGTCGTGGTCGCGCGCGGGGGCGGGAACGACAACGGCGCGCCGGCGGTCGGAGCTGCACAGCCGACGAACCTCGTCGGCCTGCAGACGGGACCGGCTCCGTGGAATCCGGGGCTCGACACGCTGCCTGACCGTCTCGATGCAGTGGGCGTGCACGCGCTCTCCGCCGAGGGCGAGGTCCTCCACATCCACCAGCACCTCGACATCTTCGTGAACGGGAAGCCGATGCCCGTTCCCGCGAACATCGGCATCTACGACGGCCAGTTCCTCACCGAGCTGCACACGCACGACGCGAGCGGGATCATGCACCTCGAGTCGCCGACGGAACAGCACTTCACGCTCGGCCAGTTCTTCGGGGTCTGGGGCGTGCGGCTCAATGCGGACTGCGTCGGCGGCTACTGCCGTCAGGTGACGCCGTGGGTGGTCTACGTCAACGGCCAGCCGTACACCGGCGACCCCGCGAGGCTCGAGCTGGACTCGCACCAGGAGATCGCGTTCGTGATCGGCACCCCGCCGAAGCAGATCCCGAGGTCGTACAAGTTCCCGCCGAACACCTAGTCGTTTCGCGGCTCGCGACTATCCTTCGCCGCGCCGGGGTGGCGAAATTGGTCATACGCGCCTGACTTAAAATCAGGTGTCCCCAGCGGGGACGTAAGGGTTCGAATCCCTTCCCCGGCACCTTCTCGTTAGGACGGGTCGACGGAACACGTCGGTGCCCTCGGGCCGCGCTGCTCGCCCCGAGGCTGCGTCCTCAGTCGCGCCCGTAGCCTCCGGCTACGAACGCTCCCTGCGTCCCTGTCTCGGAACGAGCATCGCACCCCGAGAGCGAGCCGTGTTCCGCCGATCCGTCCAGGGTCTACGAGGCGCGTCGCCACCAGCTGCGGCGCGGGAACTCGCCGCCATTGCCGAGCACCTGCGCGGCGGCGGCGAAGTCGGTGTCGACGAGGCTGATCAGATCCTCGGCCGGGATGCCTTCGAGCCCTTCGCCCGCGGCGAGGCGCAGGGCCTGGGCGTTCAGGGCCTGCTCGAAGATCGTCCGCGCGTAGCGCGCGTTACCGAAGCCCTCGCCGCGCTGCGCGCGGTCGAAGATGCGCCGCAGCTCGGTCTGCGCCGGCTCGGTCACGCGGTACTCGTTCTGGCCGGCGAAGCGCTCGGTGATCGCAACGAGCTCGTCGGTCGAGTAGTCCGGGAAGGTGATCTCGCGCGCGAAGCGCGAGCGCAGGCCCGGGTTCGAGTCGAGGAAGTCGTGCATCAGCCGCGGGTACCCGGCGACGATGACGATCAGGCGGTGGCGGTAGTCCTCCATCCGCTTCAACAGCGTCTCGATCGCCTCCGCGCCGAAGTCGGCGCCGCGATAGTGGCCGGGCCGCGCGAGCGCATAGGCCTCGTCGATGAAGAGGACGCCGTCGAGCGCCTTGCGGATCGCGCGGTCGGTCTTGATCGCGGTCATGCCGACGAACTCCCCGACGAGCCCTGCGCGGTCGACCTCGACCAGGTGGCCGCGCTTCAGGAGCCCCATCGCTCGATACATGTGCGCCAGGAGCCGCGCGATCGTCGTCTTCCCTGTCCCGGGGTTGCCGAGGAAGACGAGGTGCTGCGACGTGGCGACCTCCGGCAACCCGCGCTCGAGCCGCTGGCCCTGCACCTGCAGGAACGCGACGAGCGCGCGCACCTGGTCCTTCACCGTCTCGAGCCCGACCAGCGAGTCGAGCTCCGCCTGCAGCTCCTCGAGGCTGCGGGTGTCCTCCGGCGGCTTGCGCGGGTCGAGCCGGTCGAGCCAGTCAGCGTCCGCACCGAGCCCCTCCCGCACCTGCTCGCGGAGGACGTCGAAGCTGTGCAGCAAGTCGTTGAGCGGATTCGCCATGGCGCGTCTCCTACCCTAGTCGCGCGAAAGGGAACGAGGGACCGTCGCGGCGCGCCTAGACTCCGCCTGTGACCGAGGTACAGGAGGTCTCGCCCGAGGAAGGGCAACTGGAATGGGAAACGCCGCTCTTCCGGACGGCGCTCGCGCAGTACGAGCAGGCGCTTCCCTACGCCGACGTCGAAGACTTCGTCGCCGAACGGCTGCGGTTCCCGGAGCGGTCGCTCGTCGTCAGCGTGCCCGTGCGGCTCGACTCCGGCCGCTGGACGGTCTTTCCCGGCTACCGGGTGCAGCACTCGACCGTGCTCGGGCCGACGAAGGGCGGCATCCGCTACGACCCGGAGGTCTCGCTCGGCGAGTGCGCGGCGCTCGCGATGTGGATGACGTGGAAGTGCGCCCTGTTGCGGCTGCCCTACGGCGGCGCCAAGGGCGGCGTGCGCTGCAACCCGCGCGAGCACTCGAGCGACGAGCTGCAGAAGATCACGCGCCGTTTCACCTCCGAGCTGCTGCCGATCATCGGCCCGCAGAAGGACATTCCCGCGCCCGACATGGCGACGAACGAGCAGACGATGGCGTGGATGATGGACACGTACTCGATGGAGATCGGGCATGCGGTTCCGGAGATCGTCACTGGCAAGCCCATCTCGCTCGGCGGCTCGCTCTTCCGGCACGAGGCGACGGGCGCGGGCGTCGTGATGGTGATCGAGCGCGCCTGTCAACGGCTCGGCTGGCGGCTCTCCGACCAGCGCTGCGTCGTGCAGGGCTTCGGCAACGTCGGCGGCATCGCCGCCGCGGAGCTCGATGCGCTCGGCGCGACCGTGCTCGCGGTCTCGGACGTTTCGGGTGGCGTGCACGACGAGGGCGGGCTCGACGTCGACGCGCTACGGCGCTTCGCCGAGCAGCATGGCTCCCTCGCCGAGTGGGTGGAGGGCGACCGGATCAGCAACGAGGAGCTGCTCGAGCTGCCCTGCGACATCCTCGTGCTCGCTGCGCGCGAAGACCAGATCCACGCCGACAACGCGCACCGCCTGCAGGCGCGGATGATCGCCGAAGGCGCGAACGGGCCGACCTCGCTCGAGGCGGACGCGATCCTGGTCGAGCGGGGCATCCCGGTCCTGCCGGACGTGCTCACCAATGCCGGCGGCGTGACGGTTTCGTACTTCGAGTGGGTGCAGGACCTCGGGCGCCTCTTCTGGGACCGGCGCGAGATCCGCGCAAAGCTCGCCGACCAGCTCAGCGACGCCTTCGACCGCGTCTGGTCGCTCTCGGAGTCGAAGAGCCTGACGCTGCGCAGCGCGGCGCTCGTGGGCGGGATCCGCGAGGTCGCCGGGGCGCTGCGGTCGCGCGGGATCTACCCATGAGTGCCAGCCGCGTGCGCGAGGCGATGATTCCCGAGCCCTTGACGCTCGACGTGTCGGCGTCCGCCCAGGAGGCGGGCCAGCACCTCGTACAGCCGGACGTGCGCGCGGTCTACGTCAGCGAGGGCGGCCGCTTCGCCGGCGTGCTCACGCGCAAGACGCTCGTCGAGCGGGTAGTCGCGGCCGGCCGGGACCCGCGCGAGGCCCGGCTGGGCGAGATCGTCGAGCCGCCGAACTGGACTCTCGATCCCGACGTGCCGCTCGACGAGGCCTTCGCGCAGCTCGAGGAATGGGACGCGGAGCGCGTCCCGGTCGTGGAGGACGGCCAGCTGGTCGGCGTGATCTCGAGGGCGGTGCTGCAGCGGCGGCTGGCCGAGGACGAGCCGCCGGCCGAGCTCGATCGGGAAGGGACGATCTGATGCGGCATCGACTGTGCCGCCGGAACGCGCTGCTCGCCCCGACGCTGCGTCCTCAGTCGCACCCGTAGCCTCCGGCTACGAGCACTCCCTGCGTCCTTGCCTCGGAACGACCATCGCGCCCCGGCGGCGAGCGCTGCCCCGTCAGCCCGTCCTAGCAACACGTGTAGGCGCCCGGAGGCGCGTCGCCCTCCACGGGCTCAGGCAGCTTCGCGGCCTCGAGAGCGGCGCCGTGGAGGAGGTCGCGCTCGCTCGCCTCGAGCCCGTCGAGGCCGTAGCGTTCCAGCACCTCGCGGACGACGATCGCGCCGCCGACGATCACCGGCGCGCGCTCGGGTTCGAGCCCGGGCAGCTCGCGGCGTTCGTCGAGTGGGAGGGATGCGAGGCGCGCGAGCAGCGAGTCGACGGCCTCGCGGGTGAGCCGGTGTCTGTGGACGCGCTCGAGGTCGTAGCCGCCGAGCTCCAGGGCCGCGAGGGTCGTGATCGTCCCCGCGACGCCGATCGCGTCGCGCGGGTCAAGCGGCGGTAGCTCGTCGCGAACCGTCTGCGCGGCGGCCTCGAGCTCCTCGCGCGTCGGCGGGTCGGAGCGCAGGTGCCGCTCGGTCAGGCGGACCGAGCCGACGTCGATGCTCGTCCGCTCGGCGGCGGTGATCAGCTCGGTCGAGCCGCCGCCGACGTCGAGCACGAGCGTGTCGTCGTCCACCGCGCGGCCGTTGGCGACGCCGCGGCGCGTGAGCTCGGCCTCCTCGTCGCCGCTCAGCAGGCGGGTCGCGAAGCCGTAGCTCCACTCGATCTCGCCGAGGAAGGCCTCTCCGTTCTCCGCGTCGCGGATCGCGCTGGTGCCGATCGCGAGCACACGCTCCGCGCCGAGCTCCTCAAGCTCGCGCCGGTAATCCGAGAGCGCGTTTCGCACGCGCGCGACTGGAAGTGGCAGCAGTTTGCGCCGCTCGTCGACGCCCTCGCCGAGCCGTGTGATGACCGTGTGCCGCGAGACCTCGTCCACGCGGTCGGCGTCGACATCAGCCACCACCAGCCGGGTCGAGTTCGTGCCCAGATCGACGACGCCCACGCGCATGGCCGAACGGTAGCGAGGCGCTATACTTCGGCCCGCGACGCGGGGTGGAGCAGTCAGGTAGCTCGCCGGGCTCATAACCCGGAGGTCGCAGGTTCAAATCCTGCCCCCGCTACTACGAAAGGCCCTGGAAACAGGGCCTTTCGCTTGTCAAGCGAAACCGTGCGTCGCCGCTGTCGTAAAGGCCGTGAGGTGCGCAAACTCGGTCTTTGCTGCAAATCGAAGTGTTGTGAGGCTCTCGGGGCTGAGGCGCGACTCGTTATTGCTATCGGAGCGAGCTTGTCTTCGTTTCATGGCAGTGGAACAATCGTCGTTAGCCGTCGGAAACGCAGTACGGGCGTACTGCATGTGAGCGTTCTGGAGAACGAGTCCGACGGGGTGGGGAGGAGCCCATTCCTGAGACGACCGTCAAGCTCCGCCGCGAGAGCCGGTCGGAACGCCGACCGATCGAGCGGTTCGGCTTGCTCGACAGCCTGCCCGTTCTCGCTGTCGATCTGGCTAGCGCCGGGACTGCTGAGATCGCCAAGGTAACGGGGGTATCCAGAGCCGTCGCGCGGAAGCTTGTTGCAACGCGTCGCAGACGCTCGCTACGTTCACTTGATGACCTCGCTGAGCTCGGCCTGGGCTCGCGGGACCTCGAGCGTCTGAGACGAGGCGGGCTGTTCGAAGACGACACTCGCGTGGTTGTCACCGACGTCCAGCCGAGCGACGGGCCGGTGATGAGCGACCGGGCGTTTACACTCCGGGTCTCCTTCGTGGCCGGAGGCGCGGCGCGGCCGCGGCTCGTCAGTGTCCTGGTTTCGTGGGCTGGCGAGCCGTTTGTCGTCGAGCGACTCGTGTCCGCGGCTGATGTGCGAGCCGGCTACGTCGACGTCCGTTTCGGGCGGCCCCAGAGTTTGCCGACCGGCCCGGCGCGTTTCGACGTGAGCCTTTTCGGCGACGGCGGGGGAGAAGCGACCTTCCGCATCACGTGCGCCGTACTGCCCTCGAATCCATTGAGCGTCGGGCTGTCCCCCAATGCGCACTTCGTGACGGGGACGTTCAGTGCGCGCGGCGTGCGCCAGGGGAGCGCCTTCGTCACCGCCATCAACGTGACCGTCTTCAACGGCGATGCAGGCGCTGCGGCGATGACCGGCGGCTTCACGTGGCGGTTCTGGGATGGCGGAGTCGGTGGCTCACTCGTGGAGCAAGGAAACGGTTCTTTCGGCGGAGCGTTCTCAGTCCCCGCGCACGGCACCTGGGGCGGCTGGATCGTCTTCACCTCCCCTTCGGGAAGCGGGGTGTTCAACAAGTACGAAGACCGCGAAGACATGACGATCGAGATCGAGCTGAATCGCTCCGGCGGCGGGTCGGTCCGCGGCACGATCACGTGCCGGACGATGTTCCGGTTCGGGCTCAACATCATCCGGGTCGACGCCGAACTCTGGACGAACCAGGAGCGCCAGGACCTAATCGACGCGAGCTTCACCACCCGCTCAATCTATGAAGCGCGGGACGTCACGCACGACATCGACCGCTGGCTGATCGAGCACGCACGCGCTGGAAACTTTGGGGTCATCAATTCGGAGTCAGAGGCGCGCGATCTCTTTGAGCAATGGTCAGCGACTGGTTCGAGTATCGATGTGTTCGTCGTCCACAACATCGTCGGCACCGGATTCGACGGTCTAGCCGGGGACATCCCGGGACCGACATCGCACTCAGGCCGCGAGAGCGGCGTTGTGGTGTCGAAGAGCGGATTCGTCGATGGGGCCGGCCAAAAGCGGCTCAACATCCCATACCTCGGCATGTTGATCGGACATGAGGTCGGGCATTACCTCGGCCTCGTCCATGTCAGCGAAGCCGGGAATCTAATGCTTTCAAGCAGCGGCCAGACCGACACACACCTCAACTACGATCCCCAATACCGGACGATCATCCGGCACGGCTGGATGAGGATCGACTGAGGAACAACATGCCGCCGAAGCCTCCTCGTGACGACTTCAAGCTCAACGAGCCTGTGCCCCGAATCCCGGGCGGCCGCAAGCGCAAGTCGGTGAGGGTTAGGCGTTCCCGTGTGCCAGAGGTCGCTCGGCGTGAGCGGCTGAATCGGCTCTTGCTCACGCACGATCCGGAAGTCGCGGACGAGAATCGGGCCAAGCTCACGGACGAAGACTTCGAGCTTCTTCGCCAGATCGCCCAGGAGGGTGCGCTCGCCGGCACACCGCCCGTGCTGCGTCAGAACGCGATTGCGTTCCTCTCCGACCGTCCAACGCCTGAGAATGTGAACGTCCTTGAGGGCATCGCTCGCCGAGGCGACGACCCATACGTGCGCGGCGCCGCCCTTGTCGCCCTCGGACAGACCGGGTTGCGGATGGCGGCCCCGATTCTTGCGGACGGCCTCACCGCCGGCGACCCGGTTGAGGCTGCTTCCGCCGAGCATGGCGTGGTAGCGCTCGGCCGCGCCATCGGCGAGCCTGCGCTGCGTGCTGCTTTCCGGGACGAACGTCGGCGCGCCGTCCTGGAGCGCTTGGATGGAGCCTTAAGACGCGTTCGCGAAGCTGGGGAGCCAGCACGCAAACCGAGGCGCCAGCAGGCCAGGGTCGACGACGTAGAGCGCTAGGCCAAAACGCGAAGAGCCGGACGCGCAGACCGCGCATGCGGGCCTTACTCCAGCGACTCGGTCTGCAGGCGTGCTGCAAGCATCGGGCTTCCGGGGCGATGTCATCGTGTTCCGCCTAATGCAACGGCGGTGGGCCAATCTGGCTTGCAGCCAGTTCTGCGGAACCCGGCGGAACCCGGCTTCAGCTCTGGCAAGGCTATGACTCGGCGGTCGCGCGTTCAAATCCCGCCCCCGCTACTCCTAGCTCGGCCTGGATCTCCAGCACCTGACGCGAAGAATCGCTCGACTGTGTCGAGCGGCTCGGTGGTGCGTTGAGCGCGAGCGAGCATGAGGGCGCCCTCGAGCGCGGCCAGTAGGACCGTCGCGTGTGCCTCGGCCTCCGCCTGCGGCGCCCCAAACCTGGTGTAGGCGTCCGCGACTGGCGCTCGCCACCGTGTGAGCCACTCGCTGACATGGGTGCGGAGGCTGTCGTTGTCGGCCGCGTCGCAAATGGTGGCTGCGAGTGGACAGCCCAAGGCGAAATCGTGGTCGACGAGCAGGCGCCGCCACGGGGTCACGATCACGCTGATTGCTTCGGGGAACGTCTCGGCTTCGCCGAGCGTTCGCTCGAGATCGCCGAAGAGATCGACGAGCGCGACATCGATCGCCTCGGTCACGAGCTGCGTCTTGCCGCCCGGAAAGAAGCGGCCGA
>Ga0173483_10000212_pt1 | contig 15409 bp, 13 predicted proteins | sample NitcycUS178409R2_FD_122621 | JGI IMG/M metagenome (GOLD analysis project Ga0173483, IMG submission 122621) | Soil microbial communities from Arlington Agricultural Research Station in Wisconsin, USA - Nitrogen cycling UWRJ-S178-409R-2 (version... | ecosystem: Environmental > Terrestrial > Soil...
CTTGCCAACCATTCTGGCGGAGTGTGTCGGCGGCCTGGACCGCGCAGTAGTCGAACTCGATGCCCTGGCCGATGCGCACCGGCCCGCTGCCGATGACCAGCGCTGCCGGCCGATCGACCGGCGGCGCCTCTGGCGTCGAGCCAGCAGCGGCGTACGTCGAGTAGAAGTACGGCGTCTCGGCGGCGAACTCGGCGGCGCACGTGTCGACCATCGCGAAGCCCGGCACGATCCCGCGTTCCAGGCGGGCGCCCCGGATCGCTTCAGCGGTGGTGCCGGCCCGCTCGGCGAGCTCGTGGTCCCCGAAGCCCGCGCGCTTCGCGGTCGCGAGCAATTCGGCGGCTTCATCGTCGGCTGGATCCGCCAGACGCTCGCCGATCGTTCGTACGTCCCGTTCCAGGCCCACGTTCCGCCCCATCTCCGCGAGGAACCAGGCGGAGATCCCGGTCGCCTCCCCGACCACCGCCTCCGGGACGCCTCGGCGGAGCAGCCCGAGGAGGCGCCACAGCCTGGAGTCGGAGGGCTCGAGGAACTGGCGCAGGACGATCGGGGCTGCCGAGCGTTGGGCGAATCGTGTGCTCTCGCACGCCTCACCCGATCCGTCGATCCAGCGGATCGGCTCGTCGTCCTCGGGATCGCCGCCGTAGACCGCAGCGAGATAGTCGAACATCGGCGTCCACGAGGGGTCCTCGGCGAGCGGTCCAGCACCCGCCTGCTCGAGTCCGCGAAGGGCCTTGTTCAGGGCCGAGCCGAAGGTCCGGTCGATCGCCATCACCTCGCCCGTCGCCTTCATCTGGCTGCCGAGCGTGCGGTCGGCCGTCGGGAACTTGTCGAATGGGAACCGCGGGAGCTTGACGACGACGTAGTCGAGCGCAGGCTCGAAGGCGGCGACGGTCGTGCCGGTCACGACGTTCGGGATCTCGGCGAGCCGACGCCCGGTCGCGATCTGTGCCGCGACGCGAGCGATCGGATAGCCCGTCGCCTTCGACGCGAGCGCCGACGAACGCGACACCCGCGGATTGACCTCGATCACCGCGTACTCGGTCGAGTCGGGTGACAGGGCGAACTGGACGTTGCAACCGCCCTCGACCCCGAGCGCTCGGATGATCGCGAGCGCGGCGCTTCGGAGTCGCTGGTGGACGGCGTCGGTCAGGGTCTGGACCGGTGCCACGACGATCGAGTCCCCGGTATGAACCCCTAGCGGGTCGACGTTCTCCATCGAGCACACGGCGATGCACGTGTCGTCTGCGTCGCGCATCACCTCGTACTCGATCTCCTGCCAGCCGACCAGGCATCGCTCGACCATGACCTGCGTGATCGGACTCGCGCGGAGCCCGGCCCGGATCCGCTCGCGGTACTGCTCCTCGGTCGTGACGATGCCGCCGCCCGTGCCGCCGAGCGTGAAGGCTGGTCGGACGATCGCCGGCAGACCGATCTCCTTGAGTGCCGTCTCGACGTCCTCCGCGGTCTCCACGATCCACGACGGTGCATATGGCTGGTCGATCCGGTCGAGCAGGTCACGGAACGCCTCGCGGTCCTCGGCCATCCGGATCGCCTCGAGGGGCGTCCCGAGGAGGCGGACGTCGTACCGTTCGAAGACGCCGCGCTCGGCGAGGGCCGTCGCGAGGTTGAGGGCCGTCTGTCCACCGAGACCCGCCAGGATGCCATCGGGCCGTTCCCTGGCGATGACGGCCTCGACCGCCTCGACCGTCAGCGGCTCGAGGTACACGACGTCGGCGACCTGGGGGTCGGTCATGATCGTGGCGGGGTTCGAATTGACGAGGATCGTCCGGACGCCTTCGCCGCGGAGCGCGCGACAGGCCTGCGTCCCGGCGTAGTCGAATTCGGCCGCCTGGCCGATGACCACAGGCCCGCTGCCGAGGATCAGGACGGTGTCGGGCTTCGTGGCGACACGGACCGTCACGCGGGCTCGCTCCTTGCAGCCGCCACGAAGCGATCGAAGACCGCGAGCGCATCCAGCGGGCCGGGTGCGCCCTCCGGGTGGTATTGGACAGTCTCGATCGGCTTCTCCTGGTGACGGAGCCCCTCGACCGATCGGTCGTTGAGATTCAGCTGGCTCACGTGGAAGCCTGACGCGGCCGGCAGCGAGTCACCGACCACCTGCACCTCGTGGTTCTGGGCGGTCACCTGGACGAGCCCCAGATCGACGTCCTGGACCGGGTGGTTCGCGCCGTGATGGCCGAAGCGCAGCCGGCGCGTGTCGGCGCCCGCCGCGCGACCGACGATCTGGTGCCCCAAGCAGATGCCAAGGAGCGGTCGCCCATCCTCGATGACAGCACCGGCCAGCGCGACCTGGGAGGCGAGCCGTGCCGGGTCGCCGGGGCCGGGCGAGAGGATCACGCCATCGATGTCCGACGACAGGACATCCGACGCGGCCGCGGTATGTGGCAGCACCCGGACCCGTGCGCCCCGGCGGCGCATCGCCCGGACGATGTTCGACTTCAGGCCCAGGTCGACGATGCCGACCAGCGGTCCCCCGTCGGCGGCATCGCCGTACTCCGTGATGGCCGGGGGCGACACCTGGCCGACGAAGTCCTGGTCCTCCCAGCGCGGCACCGCACGGGCAGCGGCGCGTGCCGTCTCGACGTTCTGCTCACCCGGCGCCCTGACGATGCCGCGCAGGCTGCCGCTCGCTCGCAGGTGTCGCGCGAGCGCTCGCGTGTCGACTCCGGCGATGGCCGGGATGCCAGCGTCGCGGAGGAGAGCGGCGAGCTGGCGGGCGTCCTCGAGCACGGCCGCGGTGGCATTCGCGACCACGAGGGCGCGGAGCCATGGTCTGGCGGACTGATCGTCGTCGACGAGCCGGCCGTAGTTGCCGATCAGCGGGTACGTCATGACGACGACCTGGCCGGCATAGGAGGGGTCCGTGCACACCTCCTGGTAGCCCGTCTGGCTCGTATTCACGACCAGGTCGCCACCGGCCGCGGTCGGTGCGCCGAACGCGACACCAGGGAACACCGTCCCGTCCTCCAGTGCCAGCAACGCCGGTCCGAGATCCCCGATGCGCGGATCGACGACCGCGCTGGATCGCGGGGCTGGAGGAGCGATCACTCGACGGCGACCCCCACAACAAAAGACCCACCCGCCGTCTGGGCGTGGTGGGCGTGGACATGCGCGGACATCTGGCCTCCTTCGCCGGCCTCACGGGACCGGTACGCCGGCCTCACAGGACCGGCCATCCAAGGACACGGTCAGGGTACTACGGGACCACGTACGGCCGCTCGGCCTTTGCCGGTCAGTCGGCGGTGGCCGTTCTGGCGAAGGTCTCGAGCAGCATCGCTACGAACTTGCGCTCGTCGGCATCGAGCGCCACGTCGACGTTCGGTTCGCGCAGACTCCGGCGATTCGTATCGACCACCGTCTCCCCGACGGTCAGCTCACCGGACGTCTCGACGTCCACGTGCAGATGATGGGTCGTGATCACGCTCGGGTCGACGAGCGATGCCACGGCGAGCGCGTCGTGGACGGGCGCGGCATTGGGTCGCTTCATGGGCTGGGTCGTGTCGTAACCCTGGATCCGCCGCTCGGTGAAGGTCGCGGCCGCATCGCCGGCGGGCGTGCCGAGCCCACGGAGCGCGGCACAGTCGTCTAGCGAGACGAGTGCCTGGTGCGTCGCGTCGAGCGGCACGAGCGTGATCTTGCGGATCCCACTATTGATCACGACACGGGCGGCCTCGGGGTCCGCCCAGACGTTGAACTCGGCTCGCGGCGTCACATTCCCATAGCGATTCGCGCCGCCCATGATCACCAGCTCGGGGACGAGATCCTTGAGCTTGGGCTCCTGTCGGAGCGCGGTCGCGACATTCGACATCGGGCCGACAGGGACGAGGACGATGTCCTCCGTGGCGGCACGGTAGGTCTCGATGAGGAACTCGACGGCGCCGCTCGGCTGCTTCGTCGACCGTGACGGCGGGATGTCGAGGTACCCGCCATGCACGGCGTTCGAGCTCTGGATGTCGCCACGCGGGATCGGGAAGTCGTCGCGCTCGATCGGCTTCGCGACGCCCTCGTACACGGGGACAGGGATGCCGATGTGGTCGAAGACGCGCAGGGAGTTCTCGGTGCAGTAGTCGACCGGGACGTTGCCATTGACGGTCGTCGCGGCGATGAGGTCCAGATCCGGATGAAGTGCCGCGAGCATGAGTGCGACAGCGTCGTCGGTCCCTGTATCGACGTCGAGGATGAGCTTCCGGGGCATCCGCGGAGTGTAGAGGGCTACGACTCCTGCCGATCGGGTCCGAGACCGAGGCGCTGGGCGACGGCAGCGGCCTCCACGCGGTTGGCCACGCCGAGCTTGCCGAGGATGTTCGAGACATGGACGCTCGCCGTCTTCCGAGTGATGAACAGCTCGTCCGCGATCTGCTGGTTGCTCCGGCCCGCCGCGACGAGCCGGATGACTTCAGCCTCCCGTTCGGTCAGTCCGAGCGGGTCGGCGGTCGCCGCCTCCTGATCGCGCGCCCCGTCGAGGGTGACGCGGGCGTGGCGAGCGAGTCGCCCGATCTCGCCCCGGAGCGGTTCTGCGCCGAGCCGCGTCGCGATCTCGTGCGCCGCACGAAGGTCGGCGGCCGCCACGGTCCGGTCGCCCCGCTGGCCGATGAGCGACTCGGCCGTCCGATAGCGGCAATAGGCCACGTCGGCAGGTCTCCCCCGGCGCTCCCACGACTCGCTCACGGTCGCCCAGCGTTCGGGATCGGATCTGCCAAGAGCCCGGCCGATCTCTGCGCGACAGAGATCGACGATGTCATCCCAGTACGGGTCGCGTGGGCCCGAACTCTCAGCCCGGTCGAGCATCTCGGCGATCCTCCCGACGCGCGTCTCGATCACCTCGAGAGCGGCCGAGTCCACGCTTGCCCGGGCTGTCACGGCACCGTCGGCCTCGGCCCGCAGCGCTGACGCCACCGCCCAGCAGGCATCCGTGTCCGAAAGGACCGCTGGATCAGCCGCGGAGAGGAGCGCGTCGACCGCCGCCCCTACGAGCGGCAGTCGACCCCGGGCACCCGCCAGTTCGACGACCGCCCGTCCGAGAAGGATCCGCTGCCGCCCATCGGACGGCGCGGGGAGGCGACCCGCTTCCTCGAGCCGGCCCTCGGCGTCGTCGAACCGCCCACGATGCGTGTCGATCCGTGCGTGCGTGATGTGGAGAGAGGACGCTGCAGGGCCGACCGGATCCAGGCCGAGGCCCGTTTCGATCGACTCGGCTGCACCGCCCCATCGCCCGAGGTCGACCTGCGCACGAGCTGCCGTCGCGAGCATCAGTCCGCCGTAGGTCCTGGCCACCCCGAGGCGTTCCGCCACGCCAAAACCATCGATCGCCGCGCCCAAGGCTTCCTCCGCGCGCCCGACGCGGTCGAGCAATGCCGCGAGGTTCGCGTGGCCGAGCGCGATGCCCTCGACGCCGCCGAGACGCTCGGCCGTCGCAAGCGCCTGGCGGTATGTGGCGATCCCACCATCGACGTCCCGAGTCACCGCCTCGGACCAGCCGAGGATCCCGAGGGCGAAGGCCTCTTCCGATGCCGCGTCGACCGCCCGGGCGACCTCGATCGCGTCACGGGCAAGGCTGCGTGCTGTGACCGGGTCACCACTGAAGAGCCGAAGGCCGGCAGCCTGCCCGATCGTGCGCGCGCGCGTCGACGAGGGCGGCGACGCCGGGATCAGGCGCAGGGCCTCCTCGACGGCGGCCTCGGCAGCGGCCCGGTCGCCCGCCTCCCAGAGGAACCACCGCAATCGATCGTGGAGTGTCCCAAGGCGGACCGGATCGGAGCGTCCATCCTCATCGACCTCGGCCTCGGCCGCGGCTATGGCCTCCCGACCGAGTTCCACGGCACGAGCGTATGAGCCAGACAGCACGGCACATTCGGCTGCGCGCTGGAGCACGACGATCCGGTCCACACCGGCCGGCGCGGTCTGCGACCGGTCCCACGACGCGAGCGCGGACTCGTAATGCCGAAGCGCCTCCCGGAAGGCATAGACGCGTTCGGCGTCCAGGCCGGCCTCTACGAGGGCCGGTATCGCCCGGGTCGCGTCTCGCGCGGCGACCCAGTGGTGTGCGAGCTCCGCGGGCACGACCCGCTCACCGCCGATCTCGCCTCGGCGCTCGAGCTCGTTCCCGAATGCCGCATGGAGGCGCATGCGCTCGCCGATGAGCAGGGTGTCGTAGGCCGCCTCCGCCAGGAGCGCGTGGCGGAAGGCGTAGCCGACCGGTCGGCCCTCTGGCCCGTCGACCTCGACGAGGATCCCGCTCGTGATCGCAGGTCGCAAGGCGTCGGCGACCGCCTCCGGCGGCAGATGGAGGATCGTCGCCAGGATGGAGTCGTCGACGCGTCGACCCCCGGCCGATGCGGTGCGAAGGAGCTCGCGCGTCGGTTCCGGAAGTCCAGCGAGTCGCGCCGCCAGGACATCGCGCAGGCGGCTCGGCATCTCCGTGCGCGAATCGTCGGCCGCCGCAGCGAGCTGCTCCACGAAGAACGGGTTGCCGCCGGATCGCTCGACGATCGCGTCGAGGTCGTCGCCGCGTTCCGGACCGCCCGGCATCGTCCGGACGAGGGCGATGACCTTGGCAGGCTCCAGCGGCGCCAGATCCAACCGGTCGACCCAGTCATCGAGGTCGAGCTCGGCAAGCCACCGCCCGACGGACGTGCCCGCATCGAGGTCGTCGGTCCGGACCGTGATGACCAGCAGGACAGGTACCTCACGGAGGTTCCGGGACAGGAAGGTCAAGAGGGCGAGGGTCCCCTCGTCCGCCCATTGCACGTCCTCGATCGCGAGGAGGACAGTGGTCTGCGCTGCGAGGCGTTCGACGACCGTCAGCACGGCCTCGAGGAGCCTGCTCGATCCCGCCCGATCCCCGTCCACGTGCCCCCTTCCGGAAGCAGGATCGGCACGCGCGACCTCCGGCACGAGCCTGCCGATCTCGTCGCGGGCCGGGCCAAGGAGCGCCGGGACGCGCCCCGGGTCGACCGACTTCACGAGCGCACGCAACCATTCGACGAATGGCCCGTACGGGACGGACCCGATGGCTGGTGGAAGGCAGGCGCCGGTCAGGACGGTGAACTGGCGTTGCGCGGCGGACGCTGCCAGCGCGGAGATGAGCCTGGTCTTGCCGATCCCGGCCTCGCCGCCGATGACGACGGTCCGGCCATGCAGATCGGCCGCGTCGGCCAGCGCGCCCTCGAGGCGGGCGAGCTCCCCGTCACGCCCGACCATCGCGCCTCGATCGCCGTCGCGGACCACCTCACGGCGGATGATACCGACGGCCCGACGCGTGACGTCATGACGCGGCCGGGAGCGCTCCCATCACCTGGGCCCGCACCTTCGCCCGGACCCGACACAACATCGTCCGTGTCGCGCCGTCCGTCCGCCCGATCGAGCGGGCGATCTCTGCGGCGCCGTAGCCGAGGGCTGCGAGTGTCAACGCCTGCCGGTGCACCGGGTCGAGGTCGACGAGGACTGCCTGCAGCTCGTTTCGACGCTCGATCTCGACCACGGACTGCTCGGGAGAGGCGGGATCATCAGGTGCCTCGAGGACCGGATGGTTCCTCGCCGCCACGGACTGCCGACGCCCGGCGCTCATGGCGAGGTTGTGGCCCACCCGATGTAGCCACGCACCCGGATCGTCCGGGATCCGTCCCTGAGCGACCTCGATCGTCAGTCGCAGGAATGCCTCCTGGACGAGATCCTCTGCCGTCCACGGGTCCCGGGTGACGCTGGTGAGGTAGCGCTGGAGGCCAGGCCGGCACGACACATAGGCCGCGGTCACCGGATCCTCGCAGTGTTCGGTATCCATCGATCGCCCCTGCTGTCTGACCGACGGGGTGTCGGCCACGGGGCGACGCTCGGCCTAAGTCGGCCGTCTCGACATCGGGCGGCAGCCGCATTTGCCATGGGGCGTACGGGTTGCGGACTAAGCCCCGGACCCGTGCTTCGAACGGGGCGGCGCTCGGGGATGAAAAGAGCCGGGCCGCTCCCGAGGGAGCGGCCCGGCCGTGCAGGGTGTGATCGGCGTGTCGGGTGTCAGTCGCGGCGGATGTTGCCGCGGATCTCACCTCCCGGATAGGTGACGCTGTGGACGTTCACGTATGTCGCCCCGTTGCGCATCGCGCGCACGAGCTCGGCGAACTCGCCGGCCGCGATCCCCCGGTCGGTCGGGCCGAGGACATCTGCCGGGTCGATCACGCCCGTGACGGTCCCGCCTCGCAGCGGGCATGCCGGCTTGTCCCCACCGCCGCACAGGAACGCCGCCACGCCGCCGATCACGTCGGGTCGGGCGAAGTGGATGTGGGCGAACAGTGAGTCTGTCCCGAGATCCCGGAAGCTCAAGCGATAGCTGATGGTGTTGTTCTTGATCTCCGCGAAGAACGACCCGCGGGACGTGGTCGAGATGGAGGGCACCTCGAGGTAGCCATTGAGCGAGGCGCGGAACTCCTTGTCGGAATCGCCGACGACCGCCGGGGCCGCGATCATGAGCGCCAGCCCGACTCCGGCGATCAGGAACGTCAATCTGCGCATCCGTCTCCTCCCTTCGTCTCGGGCATGGGCGTCCGAGCACTACGCATCGGTACGGCTGGTGGTTCCGGCCGGTTCTCGCCGTCCCGTGTCGAGCGACATCGATCGATACGTACGTTCGTCGTATCCGCCGACGCGACGCGCGGCGATGCCGTGCGACCGCGTCGTTTCACACGATGGCCACGGGTCGAGGTAGACATCGACCGCTGACACGGAGCCGAACCCAGATGCCCAAGTTCGTCCTCGCGGCCTCGTTCGCCGCAGTCGTCATCCTCGTCGGATGTGCCGCGCCCACGGCACCGTCACCGTCGCCGTCCACGCCGGCCGTCGTGCCGTCCCCGACACCGGTCGATCCGACGCTCGCGCCGTCGCCGTCGGCGACCCCGGAGCCGACACCGGCACCCACCGCTCAGCCCACCGAGGCTCCGGTCACGACACCGAGCCCGAAGCCGACACCGCGTCCCCGACCCGCGCTGAACGCGACCGAGCGGTCCCTGAAGGCCGGCATCGTCCACACCGCCGTCGATTGTCGACCCGTGCGTGACGCGCTGCCGCCCCGCAGCATCGGTGGCATCGAATGCGCCTCCGAGGCGGCGGGCATCGCCCGGATCGGGTTCTACCTGTTCGGCAACGACCAGGACATGCTCGATGCCTACTACGCCCGGGTCGACCGGGAGGGAGTCGAGATCGGCAGCGGGGCGGACTGCTACGGCACCGGCGGCGAGTCCGAGTACGTGCCCTGGGGTGACGACGGGCCGGCGCCGTACCGGCATGCCTGCTTCGTCAACGACCAGGGCTACGCCAACTACCGACTGACGTTGCCCGGCAGCCACGTCTATGTCGGCATGCTGGGTCGCTCCAAGGACATGCGGATCCTCGACGATGTCGCATTCCTCGGGAGCAGGGATACGCCGGGCTTCCCGACCCTCTGGGATCAGCCCATGTAGATCGGTCCATCGAGGATCGATCGACGAACGAGGCCCCGGCGGTAGTCCCGCCGGGGCCTCGTGGTGGCGATGGACGGCGCCTCGGCCGACCGGGAAACGGGAGGAGCCGAGGCGCCGGTTGCGATGGCCTCACCCCCCGACGCCATCGCGTGCGACCGACCCTAGGGCAGCGCCGCGGCCTCGTCCCTTCCCCCTTCCGCCGTTGACGTTACGACCGCATCGCACGGGCCGACATGGTGGTGCCAGGACGCACCAGGCCTCGTCGCTCGGTCGAGGCGCGGGAGTGACGAGCGTCAGGCGTGCCGGATGACCTTCTCGACCAGCATCCGGATGATCACCCGATCCTGGCCTTCGAACCTCGACGGATCCGAGCCGTACCGACGGGCGAGTCCTTGGATGTGCTCGAGTGCCGGCTGGAACGTCGCGTCGAGCGTGACGGTGCCGCGCATGGCGTACCACTCGAGGCCATCCTCGAAGAGCAGGCTGACTCGTGGGTCCCGCTGCAGCTGGCGGTATTTGAGCCGGGCCACCTTCGTGTTCAAGAGGATGACGTCAGGGTCATCGGGATCGAGGTCGAACCACATGACCGACTGGCTCGGCGGACCGTCGTCGCTGTTGATCGCCAAGACCGGGTAGCGCAACTCGGCTACGAGCCAATCGCGAAGGTCGTCGGTCAGGGCACCCTCGACCGTGAGATCGGGGTCACCCAATCGCCAGCTCGTCCCGCTGTGGCTCGAAGGCGGCCTCCCTGCCCTTCACGCGCGAGAGGAGCGCGTGCGCATCATCAAGCTGGCGGTTCGCCGACTCGACGACCTCGGCGGCGTACCCGTCGCGATCGGTGAGCTGCTGATAGCAGTCCTTGAGTCGAACGATCGCGAGTCCGACCGACGCACGGTCGGGGTCGAACGGCGGCAGGTCATCGAGCACGCGCTCGGCCTCCCGCCAGGTGCGGAGGACTTCCTCGACTGGAGTCATCGTGACGGTCTCGAACTACGGCGGTTGCGCGGTGACGGCCGCGTGACCGACTGGGGATGGGAGTGTACGCCTCGTCCGACAAGACGCCATCGGGTCGACGAGGCGCAAAGAGGCTCCTCGGCAGCATTCCCCCCAGGAGCGACCGAGGAACCCTATCTCTTGTAACGAGGAAGCCACGCCCCTCGTTAGGTGCAACCGGCAAGACACCGTCGCAACGCGGGTGCACCATCATCCTTGACCTGGTGTCGCGCGACCGTCGGGAGCGCCATCGCATGGTGGGCTCGGGTGCGACCGTGTGGAGGAGTGACGACCATGACCCGCGAGGCCCTCGACGCCCTGGAGGCGTGGCACACGACCACGAAGGCGCTCCGCGAGGCGACCCCGTGGACGTCCGAATGGGTACGGCTGCGGATGATCGCGCAGGAACAGCGCGAGACCTATGAGGCACTCATCGGTGGACGAGAGGACCCCGTCGACGCCGAGGTTCGTGCGCCCGAGGAGGTCAACGCTCGCTAGACCCGCCCTTTCCGACCAGCTGCCATCGGCCCTAACGAGGCGGCCGATCCCGTCGTTGGTAGACGTGGATGGTCCTATCGAGTCGGCCGGCCCAGCCGGCCGAGGTGGAGTCGAGGACGTCCAGCGCCAGCCGTGGGCTGACGCGATACGGACATGACGGGCCCGCCCGATGTTCCCGGGTGAGGCTGACAAGCGGATAGGATGTCGACAGTGTCGACTCTGCAGACGTTCGAGCTCCTTCCCGTCGCATTGGTGCTGCTTGCCTGCACGGCATATCTCGTGGTGCAGACGCTGTCGCCCGAGAGACGGGAGCACGTAGGTGTCCGATTCGCGCTCGGCCTGATCCCAGGGATCGTCGGCGTCGCCATCGTGCTGATCTCGGGGTTCGACATCATCCCCGACGACGCTGAGAACAACCTCGCGCTGATCTCGGTCATCGTGGTTTCAGCGCTGCTCGTGCTCGGGACCGGCTACCGTCTCGCTCGTCGCTAGTCGGCGTCCCCATGCGGGATCTGGCATCAGGGGATGCGGGCGAACCAGGTCAACGATCCTGCTGCCGCGAGCGCCGCCGTCACCAGCGCAGCGATCGCGAGTCCATCGGTGATCTCCCGCGGTTCCGTCCGCGTTCCGACGCCGTGGCCGAGGTCCTCGAACACCGACACGATCTTCTCGGCCGAATCGGCTTCGAACGCCTTGCCGCCGGTCGTTTCGGCGATCGCACGCAGGGCGTCGCGATCGACCGGGACCGGGACCGGCATGAAGTCGACCGTCACCGAGCCGTGGTCCGTCCCGAAGGCGACGGTACTCACCTTGACGCCGCGTCGCTCAGCCTCCCGGGCTGCCTCGTCATCCGGTCGTCCCATCGTGGTGTCGCCATCCGACATCAATACGATCGACCCGGAGCCGGCGTCATCGTGACCCGGCGTCGCGTCGGACGCGAGGACGTCGAGCGACGCGTAGATCGCTTCGCCGATCGCCGTTCCCTCACCGAGCGATAGACGGTCGACCGCTCGATCGAGGACGGTCTTCGACGTGGTCGGCGGGATGACGACTCGAGCCGTCTGATCGAAGGCGACAAGGCCGACTCGGACACCCGCCGGGACGACCTCGATGAACCGATGAGCGGCCTCCCGCGCCGCGACGAGTCGACTCGGGCTCACGTCCGTCGCCTCCATAGAGAGCGAGGTGTCGAACGCCAGCACGACGGTCGGCTCGTTCGGGACCTCCATCGCGAGCGCGGGACGGGCAGCCGCGATCACGAGTATCGCTGACGCCGCCAGGTACACACCCGCGATGACATGGCGCCGAAGACCCGGTCGTCGGGGCGCCACAGCGTCGATCAACTCCGGATCGGTGAAACGGAGGACATAGGCGCGCCGGCGGCGCTGCCGCAGGAAGTACAGAACGGCGAAGAGCATCGGCACCGCGAGGAGCGCGAACCGCTCGGGTGCCAGGAACATCAGGTCGGGCGCGAACGGGATCATCGCGCCGCTCCGACCGTACGGGACCCCGCGTGGCGACCGAGCGCTCGGACGCGCCGTCGCTGGTCCAGACAAGCGGCGAGTGGGCGTGTCCACTCCTCATCGGTCCGCAGGCGAAGGTGCGTGGCGCCCGTTCGCTGGATCGCGGTCCTCCTCGACTGGCGCCGGTTGTCTGCGGTCTCGGCAAGACGCACTCGGAACCGGTCATCCCTGGTATCGATCGTGCGCTGTCGACCCGTCTCCGGATCTTCGATCACCAGGAGTCCGACGTCGGGCAATCGGAGTTCGCGACGGTCGACGACTTCGATCGCGATGACCTCGCTGCGGCGGCCGAGCCGCGCCAGCGCCGGCCCCCACATCTCGGTAGAGGCGATGAAATCCGAGATGACGACCGCGAGCCCGCCCCGACGGAGGACCCGTCGGAGTGCATCGATGGAGCGACCGAGGTCGACCTGTCCGCCGAGAGGTGACCGCGCCACGCTCCCCGCCATGGCCGCAAGGTGCCGCCGACCGCCACGGATCGGCACGATGCGTGGGCCATCCGCGGTCGCGATGACGGCGCCGATGCGGTCGCCTCCGGCGACCGCCAGGGCCGCCAGGGCCGATGCGACGTTGACGGCGAGGTCCGCCTTGCGCCATCCGACCGTCCCGAAGTCGAGGCTGCCCGATCGGTCGATGAGGACCGCGACATCGAGGTCCCGCTCGTGGATGGCGTCGCGAACGTACGGCTCGCCGGTCCGTGCGAGGATCGCCCAGTCCATCCGACGGACGTCGTCGCCAGGTTCGTAGGGTCGAGCCTCGCCCGGTTCGACGCCGTGCCCGAGGACGAGTGACGGGTGCCGGCCGCCGCGGCGACCCACGACCCTATGGCTGACTGCCAGCTCGATGCGACGCAGCCGAGCCGGCAGATCGAGCCCGACGCGGGTCACGGGACTCGCGGCGTCGCTGGGGGATCGCCGGGCAACACGATCCGCGGAGCGGCAACGGGTGCAGCAGGAGCGGCGGGCGCAGCACCGGCGACTGTGAGCCGGGGCTGGACCGGCTGCGGCGGCGCACTCATGGGCGCTGGGATCCCATACCGGACCGTTTCATCGACGGTGGACGTCACGGGTACGGGCGGCGCCGCTTGGCTGGTCGGGCCAGCGAAGGGCTGGCGGACCGGGTCGGCCCACGAGATCGGGCCGGGAGCCGGAACGGTCGACAGGAGGTCGACCAGGACATCGTCGATCGTGAAGCCCTCGGCCGTCGCCCGGTACGACAGCGCCAGACGGGCGTTCAGGATGTCGTACGCGACGTCGTAGACGTCCTGCGGCACCGCCTGCTGCCGGCCACGCAGGAAAGCCATCGCCCGGGCGCTCCGGACCAGCCCCAACGACGCTCGCGGGCTTGCGCCGTATTCCAAGAGGCCCACGAGGGACGGCAGTCCGTGGGCGGCGGGATCCCGCGTCGCGAGCACGAGGCGGATGGCGTAATCGACCGTCGATTCGTCGATCGCGACGCGTCGAGCGGTCTTCTGCAGCTCGACGACGTCGACCGGATCGAGCAGACGACTCGCCTGGGGCGTCTCATCGGCCATCCGGGTGACGATCGCCCGTTCTTCTGTCGGGCTCGGGTAGTCGACCGGGATGCGCATCAGGAACCGGTCGCGCTGCGCCTCGGCGAGCGGGTAGACGCCCTCCGACTCGACGGGGTTCTGCGTCGCGACGACGAGGAACGGCGTCGGCATCGGGAACGTGCGGCCACCGACGGTGACCTGTCGCTCGGCCATCGCCTCGAGCAGCGCCGACTGGACGCGCGCAGGGGCCCGGTTGATCTCGTCGACCAGGACCACGTTCGCGATGATCGGCCCGGGTTCGACGTCGAAGGCTTCCGACGAAGGTCGGAAGATCCGCGTCCCAACGATGTCGGATGGGATCAGGTCCGGCGTGAACTGGATCCGGTGGAAGGTCCCCCCGAGGATCCGGGCGAGCGTGGCCAGGAGCATCGTCTTGCCGAGGCCCGGGGCGCCTTCGAGCAGGACGTGCCCGTCGGCGAGCACGGCCACGAGGAGTCGATCGATGACCCGGTCCTGGCCGACGATGACGCGGCCGAGCTCGTGGCGGACCTGGGCGAGGCGCGCGGTGGAGAGGTCGATGCTCACGGTCATGCTCCCAGGTTGCCGTCGCTGCCGGTACCGCCGTCCCGGCTGGACGGGTCGGGGATCGCGTTCGGGCTGAGCTCCCCGAAGAGCTCACCAAGCAGCTGGCGCATGAGCCCCTCGACGGCAGCTCCCGCCTGGTCGTCCGGATTGCTCGGCGTGGTCTCCGGTGCCGGCTGCGGCGCAGCGGCGCCGCCCTCGAGCTCACGCTCGAGCTCCTGCATGAGACCGTCGAGCATCTGGCGAAGCATCCGGTCTCCCAGGTCGGAGCCCCCGGTCGGGCCCTCCGGTGTCTGCGAACCATCCGGACCGAGACCGAAGAGGTCGCGCAGCCCGTCCATCCCGTCAGGGCCGAGGAACTGGTCGAACAGTCCGCCGAGCGAGTCGGTGGTGTCGGCCGGATCGTTGTCTTCGGCCTTCCAGGTGCCGTCCTTGACCTTGTCCAGGATCTGCCTGGCCTGGTCGATCGGCACCGCGAATCCGATCCCATCGCTTCCGCCTGAGGCACTGGCGATGGCGGTGTTGATGCCGATCGCCTTGCCCTCCCGGTCGGCCAATGGCCCCCCGGAGTTGCCGGAGTTGATCGCGGCGTCCGTCTGGATGAGGTCGTGCAGCTCACCGACCGGCGTCGGCACGGTCCGTCCGAGGGCACTCACGATGCCGGTCGTGACCGTCTGGCTCAGACCGAACGGGCTGCCGACGGCGATCGTCATGTCACCCACGTGCACGTCCGCGAGCGCTCCGAGGACCAGCGGCCTGAGGCTGGCGGCCGCGCTCTGGTCTGCGCGCACGACCGCCGTGTCGATGGACTTGTCGACGGCGACGACGGCGCC
>Ga0173483_10000213_pt1 | contig 15378 bp, 13 predicted proteins | sample NitcycUS178409R2_FD_122621 | JGI IMG/M metagenome (GOLD analysis project Ga0173483, IMG submission 122621) | Soil microbial communities from Arlington Agricultural Research Station in Wisconsin, USA - Nitrogen cycling UWRJ-S178-409R-2 (version... | ecosystem: Environmental > Terrestrial > Soil...
ACCGAAGCAGGGCTTTTAAACCAGGCTATACGCTACTGGCAGTTAGGCGGAGAAAAAGCTATTCAACGCTCTGCAAATGCGGAGGCAATTGCATACCTCCGCCGTGGGATCGAACTACTTAGGGCTTTGCCAGATACCCATGAGCGGGCTCAGACAGAACTTGCTCTACAGATTTCTTTAGGCGCCCCGCTAATAGCTGCTAAGGGTTATGCTGCAATGGAATCAAGAGAGGTCTACGCTCGTGCCAGAGAGCTATGTATCCAAGTCGGACAAACTCGCCAACTATTCCCAGTTCTAAGAGGTCTGTGGGGATTTTACAACATGCGGTCAGATATGATTCATGCCCTAGAGGTAGGAGAACAATTCCTTACCCAAGCACAGCGTCAAGATAATCCAGCATTTCTTCTGGAAGCTCACCGAGCTATGGGAATCACTTTATTCGGTCTAGCAGAATTCACCCGTGCTCGCGAACACCTTAATCGAGGGCTTGCACTCTTTGATCCAAAGAAGCATAAATCCCACGCCTACCTTTACGGACAGGATCCGAGTGTAGCCTATTTGTCCCAGTTGGCTTGTCTCCTTTGGATTTTAGGCTATCCAGACCAAGCTATCGACAGCATGCAACAAGGTCTCTCTCGTGCACGAGAATTTGCTCATCCATATAGCTTGGCCGCCACCCTTACCTTTGCAGCGATGGTTCATCAACTCCGCCGAGAGGTAAGCGCTGCTCGTGTACAAGCAGAGGAGGCCATTGCCGTCTCTATGAATCACGGGTTTCCGTTTATTCAATCGTGGGCAGTCAGCGTACGAGGCTGGGCGTTGGTTGAACAGGGCAAAGTTGATGAAGGTATTTTGGAGATTCGTCGGGGCCTAGATGATTACCAAGCTACAGGAGCGGAGTTCTTGAGGACCGATTACCTTGCCATGTTAGCCGAAGCGCATGGTAAAAGAGGGCAGGTCGATGAAGGTTTGAATGTTTTGGCTGAGGCGCTAAATGCAGCAGCCCGCACCGGGGAACGTCGGTGGGAAGCTGAATTGTTAAGACTCAAGGGCGAATTAATACTTACCCGAGACAAAGGTAAGGCTGAAGCCTGTCTTGTAAAGGCTATTGAAATCGCCCGGAGCCAGAAGGCCAAGTCTCTGGAATTAAGGTCATCAAAAAGCTTGAGCCGCATATGGCTAATACATGGCAAACGTGAAGAAGCCCATCGGCTATTGAAGGGGATATATGGTTGGTTTACCGAAGGCTTTGCCACAGCAGACCTGCAAGAAGCCCACGCACTATTAGAAAGTTTTGTCTAGATTTTCGGATTTGTTGCAATGTCTTTGAAACTGCTTTCCAAAGGATCAGTAGGTCATTTGTCCTTAGAAAACGCCATACCATTCAAAAATGTCCAACGTAAAGATCATTTTACTGCGCAATGGAAAATAATTAGGAGTAATAATGGAGAACCATGATGGAGCAAATAAGTCGAGGCAATGTCTCATTGGCATACGCAGAAGCAGGAAAGGGCAATCCGCCACTAGTTTTCATTCACGGTGGTTTCGCGGATCATACTCACTTCACACCTCAGTTCGATTATTTCAAACGGAATCACCACGTCCTGACTATGGACTTGCGAGGTCACGGGGAGAGTGAAAAGCCGCAGCAGGACTACACGATAACTGCATATTCAGACGACATTTATTGGCTATGTCAGCAGGTCGGTATCAAGAAACCGATTGTGATTGGACATAGTATGGGCGGTTTGATTGCCCTGGAAGTGAATAAACGTTATCCTGACTTTCCAACAGGCATTGTTATTATGGATACACCCATAGCCCCACCTGCGATGTTTGTCGAAGGACTGCGTCAATTTGCAGATGCATTGCGGACGCCTATTTACCGGGAAGCTGTTATTCAGTTTCTTAACCAATTCATCGGATTCGGTGACGACCCAAGCCGCCGTTCCGAAGTCATGAACAGTATGCTGAATTTTGCCCAGCACGTTGGAGCGTCATCCTTAGAAAGCTATGTTAACTATGACACGATTTCAGCAGCGGCAGCCTGTAAGGTCCCGATTCTCTACATAGGAGCGGGGTTTGGCTTTGCCGATCTGGTTCGCTTCAAGGAATTGACTCCGCAATTGATGGTGGCGCAAACAGTCGGATCAGGACACTACCACCAGCTTGAAGTGCCTACTCAGGTCAATGCTATGATAGAGCGATTTATCGCCCTCAGCGGAAATGCTACCCAATAATTATGGCGATATCCTATCACTTATACGATACTTATAAGAGGAATTTTCTACGATGTAACAAAATCCGAATAGTAAAGGTTCTTGATCGTTAGCACTAACTGAGCGAAAAAAATTGGAAAAATGTAATCATGTTCTCCTGACATGGTTATAGTCAATATTGTAGAACAGTTCCTGTGAAATTCCCACAGGTATTGTGATCCTTATATTGTAAGTACACATTATTGCCTATGAACCCACTAATAGTAAAGCCAGCGGTTTAAGAACTGCAGATGGAGTTCGATCCTACTAACCCTTTGATTCAGTGGAGCCAGAGGGATTTGAACATTGCTAGTAAAGGGGGTCAAATATTTTTAGATCATTGCCCATTAAAATAAGATTTCAAGATTATCAATAATAACTATGAAAGGAATGAATTTGTTCGCATGCCAGGTAGTCGCGGGTTTTGATTCAACAAGTTCAGAATAATAAACTTGATCTTGAAAATAATCCATAAAATATAAAGTGTGTCTGAATAATATCAAAAGATCTAAAATCTGATGGACTAGAAAATTGAATTTTAAAAAAAAGAGATTTATCGTTGGCCTAAAGCCATGTTGCCTAATTGTTCTTGTAATTGTATTCCTACGTTATTGCATGAAGCAAAGGTAATTTCCCCAGATACACATTGTGCATTTTGTTCGCTATCCTGATCTTGTTCTATCTCTTGTTCTGCATCATTGTGTTTTTTAGTTGCATATGCCATATTATCGCCAAATGTAACAACTGAACCAATCAAGGCTGCAGCAATAAACATCATTGCAACTATCCCAATCTTACTTGTTTTTGTTCTGTTACTCATTATAATCATAATGTATAGGTTAAATTAATCGTATTACAGTTTGGTTACTTGTTACTGCAATATTTTAATGAAAGCTATTTTTAGAATATTAACCTGCAAGACAATTTTATTATAGTATTCTTTTTGTTGATTAAATGACTGTGATATAACATTCATACATCAACTTACCACTATGACTATTGGGATCTAGCGAACTTGCTGGATTTTATATGCCTTATATGTTAAAAATCCTCCGTAATGGCAAGGTTTCTCATAATTAGATCAGACAAAGTTTGGGACTCGAAGCCCCTATTATAAAAACAGGGAATCTTATTTTTTGTCAAATTCACATAGTATTAGACAATGGATACCTGTCTAAGATTCTATTTATCATTTTCTTAGATGATGAATAAGCTCTCGTTGTTTTATATCATGATCTTCATTTATTTGCATGAAAAAAATACTCTTTGTTTTGCCATCTCATGACCAATTAGGAAATACTGGACAAAAAACAGGCTTTTGGCTTGAAGAATTGGCCAGTCCATATTACGAATATATAGATAATGGCTATGATGTTACAATCGCGTCACCAAAGGGTGGAAGACCTCCGGTTGACCCTAAGAGTTTACAACCAGAAAATCAAACAGAATCTACCAAACGGCTTCAAGCTGACAAATCTGCCAATGAAAAATTAGATAACAGTCTTGTCTTAAAGGATATTTCATCTGACGACTATGTTTCATTATTTTTGCCCGGAGGTCATGGTCCCATGTGGGATTTATCGCAAGACAATGATTTGAAAAGAATAGTAGAGGAGTTCTACAACAAAGATAAAATAATCAGTGCTGTTTGTCATGGTCCAGCGGGTTTATTACAGGCAACAGACAAAAATGGCGATTCAATACTAAAGAATAAAAAAGTAACTGGTTTTACTAACGAAGAAGAACAAACTGTGAAACTCGATAAAATCGTTCCTTTTTCATTAGAAAGTAAAATGAAAAATTTAGGAGGTAATTTTGAGAAAACTGAAAACTTTAAACCGTTTGTTATAATTGACGGACAAATAATTACAGGGCAAAATCCTGCTTCAGCCTTAGTGACAGCTCGAAAAGTAATTGAAGTATTGAGATAACATCCAATCAATTGCGATATATTTTACTCAAACCATGACCAGAGGTTTCCGTTGCGCTATCACCGCTAAAATTGGATTCAATCCCTATACTTATCAAGAAATAATTAAACTTTTAGAAAAATTAGTTTGCTCTTGCATTAAGCGGCTTTATGGACCTAAGAGGGTTGGGATTTGAACCTTTGGGCTTTGGATGAGGGTTCCTAACGAAAAATCTGTCTGTTAGAATTAATCGTCTTCAATAACATCTGGTCAATAAAATCACCATCTTTAGCCGTGGTATATCAACTACATGAAATTATGATGGTGTGAGAATTAGAAATCTGTAACTCAATCAGATTTGACCATATTCACAAAGCAAAGCTCAAAGCATATTTGTTAAAAGTATTTTTGGTTAGAAATGCACTGTATTAAGATATTTAACGTATCTGATAATCATTAAACACATGACAGACCAGTTTGCAACTAAAATTAGTGAGATAATGAATACGAGAATTGAAACTGTAGGAGCGTCCGCTACTGTAAAAGATATTGCAGTAAAGATGAAAGAGAAAAAGATTAGTTCTGTAGTGGTACTAGATGATAACACTGGTGCGCCTCTTGGTATAATTACAGAGCGGGATTTAGTTACGAAAGTATGTGTTAATGATATTGACAATATAAAGAAAATACTTGCTGAACAGTTGATGTCGGCTCCTCTTATTACAATAACTCAGGACTCTTCGCCATCTGATGCAGCCGAACTAATGATACAAAATAAGGTTAGGCACTTACTTGTCATCTCGACCGAAAGCAATGGAGATGAAAAAAAATTATCGAGTGATGACAGAATTTCACCAAAACCAATGGGCATAATCACCCCACTAGACTTTGCAAGGGCTCAAGTCGTGTCTTGTTCTGACAATGACAAAGATAGTAGCATTAGTAGAATATTAGATTATTATAGAAACGACTTTGATTTCTTCCCTTGAAATAATTTTTTTGGTAGTCAGGGGCTTATACTATGACAGATAAAATGTAGATTTGTCTTTCCATTGTTGACCTAACATTCTGGTAATAAACGAAATGAACGTTCTACTTGTAAATCCAGATCTGGGTGTATCCCTTATTTTGATTATCTCTTATTACATAATTTTGTTTTCTTTTTCACCATAGAGCAATTTTGTTACATTTCGTTAATCTTTAGTTAGCAGCATTAAGCAATTGATTTGAAAAGATCCATGTTGGGAAAGGGGGATAACAAGAGATGACAATACCACAACTAGCTAAATAGAAAATTACTATGTCAGTGATTGCATTGATATGCAGAAAAAAGATTTGAATGAATAACAAATATTGATCTACTAGTGGTCACATCCGTAACCTAGCGTCAGTTGATTTGACCTGTTGCTTCACATAGACAATATTTGAAGTACATATGATAAGACGACTATTAAATATCAGGGTTTGTTAAGACAATTCTGCAATATTTTATTCTATCTTTTTTCCTTAAAGAACAAGAACTTGATAAGTTGAACAATATGATTATATACCAGGTTTTTATACCAAACCGAGGAAAAAATGAATTTTTTAGAAATTTTCTATGTTACCTTCTGTTCCAGATCCTTTAATCTTGTGGTTAATGTCAAAAGTTGATCAGAGATGTTTGCAATTACATCCTCTTTTAAACTATCTCTTGCTTTCAACTCTTCAATCTGTTCATCCTTTACTTGTAATTTTCTGTTGATCAGATTGCTATTCTGATTATTTTTTTCTCCAAGTATACTTAGCTGGGTTTGAAGATGGTGTTCTATATCAATACTTAAGAAATCAATTGCTTTTAGATAATCGTCTAACAGTTCAGATTCAGTAATTCTATAATAGGAATCTGATATTCCTATCGAGTGTCCCATCAAAATCTCTATATTAATGCTTCGCATTCCAGACATCTCGCATCTAGTCTTGAACCATTTTCTAAATCCATGGTTCGATTGAAATTCATATCTCTTACCATTTATCTGAGACTTATTTCGAATGTCTTGAGTCCATAAGGCATCTTCAACCAGTCTTTTCACTCCGCTGGATTTTAATTCCTTGGGTGCAGTAACAAGGCCAAATTTGCGCCCTTTTTTTGCATTCCATAGATGCCTCATCACCCAGCTTTTTTCATTAATTTGTTCACCAGAAGTCTTGCGATAATCCATCCATTTCTTTACTTCATCATATGCTTCCGGCGTAATGAAAGTAAAGTATTCTTCCTCATCCCCTGCATAAACCGTTACCTTCCCAAAAGTCTTATCTGCTTTTTCAACTGCTATAATGTGTCCCCATCTAAGGTAATCCCAAGCTCCGAGTCTTATACCCGAGGAGGCCATGATATAAATAATGGACTTGATTCGTCTATCAAGATATTCACATAATTTTTGAATCTCCTCTATGGTGGGAGCCCGATCTTCAGCATAACGCCTTACTTTAGGTAAGCCTCTTGTTATCTTTTTCCAGTTAATTGTGATGTCGGCCACTTCACATAATAATTTTATTGCTTTTAGAAAATTCTTAAGAGTGCTAGCTGCTATCTCCTCCTTATCTACTCGTTCTCTCTGAAATTGTAAGAATCTTATTATATTGTTAAAGGCCCAGTCCGAATCTTCTTCTCCTCTCTTTGCAAAATAATCACATCTCTTTATGATACTTTCATTAGGCAACAAATCAATATAGTTAAAGAAACCTTTCAACCTTCTTAGGTAATAATCTCTTGTCGAAGCTGACCTTATATTAAATACAAACAAAGAATATGCATCCAAATCTTGCTTCTGTTGTTCTAATTCCAACCTTTTTCTTTCACCCTTTAATTATTTGTGAATCCTAATAAAGTAGCAATAGAACTATGGGGCCAGAGGGATTCGAACCCTCGACCGCCAGCGCCCCGGGCTTATACCCAAAAATTGGATGGTATCCTGCCAAGCTAGACGATAGCCCCCTTATTTATTAAAAATAAACCTCTTATTTTTAAACCTAAGTATACAACCAATTACAGAGAAAATCCAAAGATACATTTTAATAATTAGTTAAATGCTTTATAGCATATCATTTATGCTGGTTAATGAATTAGATGCCATAGACAAAGAAATACTTAATGATATTCAATGGTCTTTTCCTTTGGTTGAAAGACCGTTCTTAGAAATGGCAAATAAATACCAACTAAAGGAAGAAGAAGTTCTCTATAGAACTCAAAGATTAAAAGATATTGGGATTATTAGACAGATAAGTGCAATTTTTGATACTCGAAAGTTAGGATATAAGAGTGCGCTAGTAGCATTTTCAGTGGATAAGAATAAGATAGATTATGTCGCTAATGAAATAAACAAACACCCAGGTGTAAGTCACAACTACGAAAGAAATCACGAATACAATGTTTGGTTTACGTTAGCAGTATCTCCGGATGCAGATATGAAAACCGATTTAGATAAAATGGCCTCCCTAGATGGAGTTTTAAAATATAGAGTTTTACCAACGCTAAAAATGTATAAAATAGGCGTGAAATTGGACATGGTAAATGATGATCCTGAAAAACCTAGTCCCACCGATGATGTAAAAAAAATGGATGTAAAAGCAGAAAAAATATCAGAAGTGGATAAAGAATACATTAGACAATTGCAAAAAGATATCAAGATAATTAGAGAACCGTTCAAAACAATCACGGATGATTTGGGAATAAATTTGGAAGATCTCTTTAACAAAGTAAAGGAATATCAAAATATAGGCATCATGAGAAGATTTGCAGCAATTCTTAGGCATAGGCAAGCAGGCTTTACGGCAAATGGAATGATAGTTTGGAATGTGCCGGAGGAAAAAATAGATCAAGTAGGATTAAAAATCGCTTCTTTTCCGCAAGTAAGTCATTGTTATAGACGTCCCATATACCCAGACTGGGAGTTCAATCTTTTTAGTATGATTCATGCTAGAACAATTGATGCAGCTGAAAAAATAGCAAAGGAAATATCTGCAATAATTAAAATTGATAGATATAGAATATTGTTTAGTTCTAGAGAATTTAAAAAAGAAAGAGTAAAATATTTCGAGTAATTACGCTTTTGTTTAAAAATTTTTAATTATGCCAATAATTTAGGCATATCAAAGTTTTTTTCATACATTTGTTCAATTTGCAGTCTCTCATCTTCATTCAAATAATTACCATCAGAAATTTGAGCGAACAAATCTATTTCTTCAATACTTGTGACAGTTGGTAAAAGAACGGAGATTTGTTTTTGCGATAGAATATACTTCATAGAAATTTCAGTAATATCCCATCCATGAGAATTAGCAATGGGTTTGAGTTTTTCTATTTTTTGCATAGCTTGTATAATCCACTCTTTTTTTCTGTTATTTCTATGGTCATTCTTATCAAATACTGTATGCTCGTTTACTTTGCCAGTTAAAACCCCCGATGCATCGGGTACCCTAACCATTATACCTACTGAATTATTTCTCTTATCCACAGCATCAAAAAATACTCTTCCAGGGTCTTGTTCTAATATATTATATACAGTTTGTAAACAAACTATATTCCTGTTTTCTATAGCATGAATTCCTTCCTTTTCCCATCCTATTGCGGGCCCCAAAGCAACGCCATGACTCTTAATTTTTCCAGAACTTACAAATTCATCTAGTTTGTGAAATAATGCATCATTTTCTATCGCATCCATTTTGGGATTATGCAAACTATATACATCAATAAAATTGGTTTCTAATCTTTTCATGCTTTCTGACAAAGCATAATCTAAGAATTCTGGAGTATGTTTTTGGGGAATCTCGCCATGTCCTACTTGCTTTGCATTATACATATCATAACCCCATTTAGTGGAATAAATTACCTCATTGCGCATATCTTTAAAGGCTTTTGCTAATAACTTTTCACTCTTGCCCCTTCCATACATATCAGCGGTTTCATAAAAATTAATTCCTAAATCAAAAGCATGTTTTAACATCTTTATAGATTCATCTTCTTCAAGTTTTTTTCCCCACCAGTCTAAACCTAAGGTCCATGTTCCAAATCCAATTTCACTAACTTTAATGCCGGTATTTCCTAAGTTGCGATATTTCATTAAACTATACTCCTCACTTTTTCAGATAGTTTATTGAAATTATCGTCATCTATACAAGGTTTACTGATTGACTTTAGATATTCAAATGGCTTTTCGGGCAGATGATTTTCAAAATATGTGATCAAGTCTGGATCGTGAGAGTCGATTTGAATCCATGACTTACATCCTACCCATTCAGGTTTGTTCACTAATTTTATTGGTTTGTTTAATTTGTATACTCGTAACAACAATAAATAAAGTGGCTTTTTTGGATTATAATCAAACCGAGATTTGAGATAATCATCAGTCCATATATGGAAATTCTCTAATTTTTTTAATGTAGTTAAATTGGGCACCTCACTAAAATGAGTTATCTCAACAAATGATGCAATCTCAGTTGTCTTATTTGAATCAGGCAGAGTTTCGGCATTGTCCGATCCATTTTTTCTGTTTAATTCATCCAGGGTTGTATGATAGTCCATACGGATTGATTCTTTAGCTTGATGTTCAAAAGTTGGGGATAAGAAAAAATTCTTGAACTTTAGTTCAAATCCATTGCGAAATTCCATAATACCTCCTTTTCTGAAAGATAAAATTTGATTTCCTGATTCTAGAGCTTTGCAAACTATAGCCCACTCTTTTAATGCACCAAAAGTATTTGTGTTGGATTGTGATTCATCATTAAAACTTTCTTGAGTATTATTGACTTGGGTTGCAGTTGCAGTATCAGAGGAAATCGTTGAATGTGTTCTTTCAGAATCAAGACCGAACCTTTTTAATGGCATAGTTTTAGAATTGAAACTTCCAATATCATTAAAACCATTATCTAAAAAAGAATTAGAAATCACATAAACACCAGTTTACAATTGTATTGTTATTATAAATAAATATTATTAACCACTGATTTTAGAACAAGGATGGCTTTTAGCCCAAACTCTTAATTATTTCCTCTATATTTTTTAGGACACATGGGATCATCGGTGTATCTTTAATGATATATTTACTAACTTGAGTTTCACGTAAGTCTATGATCAAGCTCTGGAATCTTGAAAGATTGTCAGTTTCAAAAGCCAACATGAAATCCTGATCATCAATTCCAAATGAATATGTGGTATTAAGTCGAATTTCAGGATATTTTCTTCCAACCCTTATATGTTCTTCCATCATTTCTTTTCTTTTCTCAAAGGGCAAAAGATACCATTCCCGAGATTTAATAAATGGATATACTACCGCATACCGCAATGGCTCCTCTTCAGTTTCAAACCCAAGTTTAACCTGATTTGAATAAAATGATTTTCTAGTTAAAGAAAGATATGTGGATGTAGGTTCGATATATTTTCCCAGTATAGTGGTGTAAATTTTTGAAGCTAGTACCTGAATATTTTCTAGTGATGGCGACATGGTCCAAATCATAAATTCACTGTCGTGTCTTAAACCGATGGTAGAATAAGTTCTAATTTTTATTTTCTTGCGTGCAGCATTTAACAATTCAAGAAACTCGCGTGAAGCCTCATCTTTGCCCATCTCATTTAGCCAACGCCACTTAGGATCGACTTTATAAAATGTAAAAGTAAAGAATTTTTCAGGGTTATTTTTATTATCGGATTCATCGGCCTTGGCACCCTGAAGTTCTGAATCCTTGGTAGTTGTAGTTGTTGAAGTGTTCACACCATCATCATCTCTTGCATTATTTATATTATCAATTTTATTCTTATTACTAGATAAATTATTATCAACTTCTAAAGGCCTTTTATTCTTGTTTCGCATGACTTGTATGCTATTTTAAATTAATAAATAGTTTAATACATTCGCTTGCCCTTTGTTCATTTAAGGAAATCTTAAAACTGTGCTCTTTCTTTTATAATTATAAGGAAATAAAACGCCTTCTAGTATCTATGCTGTTGTTTTTGTAGTAGTTTTACTTTTCAAATCTACCACTACGAAGGTTTGAAGGTTCATCCTATATTGTCAAGAAATTATGTCTATTTGGGCGATAAGGGGAACTAAATTCAGAAATATCGTCCCCAAAAGATCGTCTGAATATATCGTAGATGAGACACTAATCAAGGTTGGTTCCACAGGATACATCGGACTTTGAATTGTAGTGACTTACAAACAAGGAAATTCTTGCGCTAAACTTATAAAAAAAACATGTATGTAGCTAAGGAAGGTTCATTGCAGGCCTGGTCTAGATTTATGGTAAACATCCTATTGTATTCAGGAGGATGTACAAAAAATTTCACAAGCCCATGGATTTCTGATCTAAACATCATATTCATTTCTCTAATCTGAAAAGTCTGATTGGGAACCTGGTAATACACCAAGAATAGAACAGAAAGTTTCGATGATTGCCTTCAATGCAGGATTAAGAATTTAGATTAGTAGCGCAAAAAATGTGTAATCCTAATGTAAACTGATTGAGTTTGATTGGATGCGTTATCTTGCTAATTATTTTGGATCATCCTGATGAGAGACATCTTCCTACTTCACAATAATGTATGTAGCTGGCTTTGTTCACCAACAAGAAAATAGAAAGGAACCAAGGGCGACAAAAAATATGGACACAGGACAGATCCTCAAACACATCAAGTCAGTGTTCAATAGTCACCAAAAGGATAGATATCCAAACAGTGTTGAGTCCATGATTGTGAGACCAGCGGGGTGTCCGACAGCAGATCGTTAAAAGGAGTACAAGTCAGGAAGAGTTTCTAGGTCTAGATGGTAAATCAATATAGGCTATGGTAATAATATCAAGAAGTCCTGGTAGCAAACATATCTACCATAGGTCATTCAAGTGGACATAATTAACCATATCCAAATTATGCAAGATTATGAATGGTATTTCTTCCAGATAATTCTGAGACGACCCCAAGAAAAGTTATGAGGGCTCTAATGATACAATACCACATAACCTGACAGGCGGTCTTACACAATGCTATCCTTCATACTAAATAGAACATAGGTAAAGGCATTTTAGATTGATGAGGAAAAATTTGGTCAAACAAGCACAATCAATGTTCATACGAGCACTCAGGTTTTACATTGCTCAATCATGACGCTTGAATCCGAGAGACATATCTGCTTTATAAATAGGTTGACAGATATATCAGGTATAGAAGTTTTGTCGTTTTCTGTTATTATCTCTATTTAAAAAAGAACATACGTTGACATACGACACATGTAATAATTTGTTAATATATATCTGTGTATGTACAAATATGCTTATATAACATTCATATCTGTGAACCTGAAATATGATGCAAAGAGCAAACAAGCATCCAACGTTTAATTAACTAGCATTCTTATTCTATTCCCCAAGGTATAGATATTTCTAAAAAGAACATACAAATATCCAGAACTTACGTCTTTTCATCCATATATTATAAAAATTATAAAAATACTATAATATTGACTAGTTTCTGTCCTTAAGTGAATAAAACATCCGCTCAATTGACATTTATTTTTTTCTAACGATATGTGCCATACTGACAATGAATCAGGATTATTATCATGCACTCATATAATAATAGATTAAATGAATTCGTCTTTTAATAATCTCCTCACCATATAACGAGTAAACTGATAGTCATGAATTATTCGTAAATCGAAGAGTGATTTCTTTGGGAAGGGTTGATATATTTTAGGCCACGACTAGTAGTATCTTTTTTATTCGCAACCTTTTTCTTTTTATCCTTATCTTTATCTGTTATTTTTTCTCTAACTTGATCGTCTCTTTTACTTTCCAAGTGTGTATTTGTAGACTCAAAAGTAGCAAAGTGTGGCTCAAAGAACGTCCCATGATCCTTCAGATCATTGTTTTTTATTACTCGTATCCTCTTTTTCACATGGATCACCTTTTTTCATATTTCGAACGATAGAATATCTCGTTCTTACTCTTTTGCTTGCAAGCGGACCTAAGACGTCGTGGCTGCAACTTGGTATAACCAAGCGCTAGAAGATAATAAACTTCCTGACATGCCTCAGATATTGAAAGGCTAGCGTAATCTTCTCGTGTCTATTCCTCATTAACCAGTTCGGTCGAGTGGTTCAATAAAAGGTCAGTAAACCTGTCAGATGTCTCTCTATACAGCATCTACTGATTCATCAGACAGTCCAAGCCAAGCATAACCTTTGGACTCTAATTCCTCCGATAGCTCCTTTCCGGCTGTTTTTATTATTTTTCCTTTTGACATCACATGAACCTTATCTAGTTTTTTCAAATAACGCAAAATCCTTGCATAGTGAGTAATAACTATTACTCCCGCACCAGTTTCAATTAATTTATTGATGGCTTCAGCAACAGACTTTACAGCGTCTATATCCAATCCAGAATCAGGCTCATCAAGAATAGCAAGATTGGGTCTTAAGACCAGCATTTGCATTACTTCAGATCTCTTTTTTTCGCCTCCAGAAAAACCTTCGTTAAGATATCTACTTAAAAAGCTTGGATCTAGACCTACATTATCAAGATTTCTTTTTAGATATTCGTGGAATTCTTTTACGGTAATGAAAACTTCTCGATCCTTTTGTTCGGCCGTCAGAGATTTACTTAATAAATTATAAGCATTGCGTAAGAAATGACTATATCCTACTCCAGATACTTCAGTCGGATATTGAAATCCTAAAAATAATCCCTTTCTTGCTCTTTCGTCTGTTTTTAAATTAATTATGCTTTCATTATTAACTAAAATATCACCTGAAGTTATGGAATAACGCGGATGACCCAATAAAACGTTGGCTAATGTGCTTTTTCCAGAACCATTTAATCCCATAATGGCATGGACTTCACCTTTATTGACATCCAAATTAACACCGTTAAGTATTTTTTTATCTTCAATATTGACATTTAGATCTTTGATGGTTAAGAATGACATAAAATTTTATATATCAATACATAATATAAATATTCGTCAAAATAACACTGTTATAATTATAAGATTTATATATTTATGTAAATTTTGGTTAATTAATTGATTAAAATATAATATTTTATATGAATTTTTTAAAAAGGATACAAAGAAAATGAATTTTTTAAAAAAAATTAGGTTATTGTTATTGTTCCTTTCATGAATGGATGAACGGTACAATGGTAACTATGTTCACCTGGACCCATTTTTTCTGCAGGTACGCTAGCTTTAGCAGCTGGCATTATAATACTTGTATCAAAAAGTTTTCCGGTTTCTGGGTCTTCAGGTCCGGTTCCGCTAGTAGCCGTGTGTGGAACAGTATCGTCGTTAACCCAAGTCACTAATGCATCACTAGAGGCACTAGCAGGGTCAGGTCCATAGGCAGGATTTCCTTGTGTAGATGAACCCTTTAATATTTGCACTTCAACCTTATTGACAAATGCAGATTCATCTACAGCCTCCGATGATGAATCTCCAGCTGCATCGGTAGCACTAGCCGCAGGTGCTGGTGGAAGTTCTTGTCTGTAAATAGAATCAACTATACCCGCTTTTGGTGTAGCTGCAGTAAACAAATAATAAGCAATTATTCCGACAATAACCGCCATTCCCATAAGCGTTAAAAAAGCTCTTTTGTCAGTCTTATCAGCTTCAACCATATTGACAACAAATTGTATAAAACGCCCTTATTAATTTCTTTTATGATCTTATTTGACCAAAAAGACTGTAATTTCATATTTTTCTACTATTAATGGAAAATGGAAAATCAGCTTGTGAATCCAAATGAATAACTTTTATTTCTGGTTTCTATACTTTTATTGCAACGAGAGAATGCTGAAAGGGAGAGAAAAAATCAACTGTAGTATATGTAATGACAGAATTGGTGATTTTAAATACGAGGCAATGCCACAGTGGAATATTTCAGGATTCTTATGTAGCAAATGTTATTCAAAGAAGATATCAGAATACTATATAAAACAAAACCCAGAAGAAAAAAAATTAAAGTAAAAGCACACTATGCTAGACTAGCTGCGCTGGCAGGATTGGACAAATCTGAAATCAAAACTAGCGAATTCATGAAATTAATAATTAATAATTAATAATTAATTGACTTTACGGATCTCGACAGCCTTATTGTTTTCTATTATAGATCTAGCATTCTCAAAAGGTAAAATTGCCACATCATCTCTCTGATAAGGACCATATTTATTCATATTAACTCCTA
>Ga0173483_10000215_pt1 | contig 15360 bp, 17 predicted proteins | sample NitcycUS178409R2_FD_122621 | JGI IMG/M metagenome (GOLD analysis project Ga0173483, IMG submission 122621) | Soil microbial communities from Arlington Agricultural Research Station in Wisconsin, USA - Nitrogen cycling UWRJ-S178-409R-2 (version... | ecosystem: Environmental > Terrestrial > Soil...
AAGGGCAACGACCTCAAGCGGTTCTCCAACAACCCGCTCGTGGGCGCCGGGCCGTTCGAGCTCTCGAAGTTCAAGAAGGACGACATCGCGCTCTTCCAGCGCAACGGCTCCTTCTACGCCGAGAAGCCGCTCGTCGACGGATTCGGCCTGCGGATGTTCTCGAACGAGGACGCGCTCGTGTCCGCGCTGAAGGCGCACGAGATCGATGCGATCGAGGACGTCCCGGGAACCGCTATCAAGACGCTGAAGAAGTCGTTCAACGTGCGCGCCGTCACGGGGGTGAGCCAGACCGACTTCATCATCAACTCCAACCCGAAGAAGAAGAAGCACAAGGAGCTGCTGAACCTGAAGGTGAAGGCCGCGATGGCGCACGCAATCGACCGCAAGCAGATCGTGCGCGTGGTATTCCTCGGTTACGGGAAGCCGGCCGGGTCGATCATCCCGCCCGCGACGGGCGGCTGGTACAACCCTGGCGTCAGGCCCGAGAGCTTCAACCTCGCGCTCGCGAACAAGATCCTCGACAGGCTCGGGTTCAAGAAGGGCTCCGGCGGGATCCGCGTCGCCAACGGCCACAAGATGTCGTACGAGGTGATCACGCCGACGGACGTGCCGAGCACGAACCGTACGTTCCAGATTCTCCAGCCCGACTTCAAGAAGATCGGCATCCAGCTGAAGCAGCGGGCCCTGGACTCGACCGCGGCCTTCGACGCGATCACCGCGCCCGACGGCAAGTACCTCAACTTCGACCTCTCCTTGTGGAACTGGGTCGCGTTGATCGACCCCGACTTCATGCTGTCGGTGGTCACCTGCGCGCAGTACGAGGGCTGGAGCGACAGCGGCTTCTGCGACAAGCGCTACGACGCGATGTACTCCCAGCAGCAGTTGACCCCGAACCAGGCGAAGCGGAAGGCGCTCGTGTGGAAGATGCAGCGCTACCTGCAAGCAAAGCGGCCGTACATCTGGCTGGCGACGCAGGATGCAGTCTGGGCGGTGAGCAAGAGCTGGGGCGGCCTCGTCGCCTCGCCACAGGGCCCGTTCAACTCGATCAGCAAGCTCAGCCTCTCGAGGGTGCACCGGCAGTAGCTGCAGCGAACGACGAGCGGGGTCAGCCGTGAAAGGCGCGGACTACGTCATCAAGCGGTTGGCGTTCGCCGTGCTGACGGTCTTCATTGCCGTCACGATCAACTTCGCGCTCTTCCGCCTTGCGCCCGGAAGCGCGGTCACGAACCTCGCGCGCGTCCCGCACGCGACCCCCGAGACGCGGCAGGCGCTGAAGCGGCAGTTCGGCCTCGACAAGTCGAAGTTCGAGCAGTACGTGCTCTACCTGCAGCAGCTCGCGCACGGAAACCTCGGGATCTCGTTCGCGAACAGCCAGCCGGTTACGGACAACCTGCGCACGGCGCTGATCAATTCGGTGCCGATGGTCTTCCTGGGCACGATCTTCGCAATCGTCTTAGGGACGCTGACCGGGATCGTCGCGGCCTGGAGACGCGGGACGAAGACCGAGGGGGCGAGCCTCACGACGGCCCTCACCTTCTACTCGATGCCGACGCACTGGCTCGGGTTGATGCTGGTGATCCTGTTCGCCGGCACGCTGCCGACGGGCGGCATGTCGGACGAGTTCCTGATCGACCCCTCGTTCACCACCCATGTCAAGGATCTCGGCGAGCACATCCTCTTGCCGTCGTTGACGCTAGGCCTCGTCCTCTTCGGCGAATACACGCTGATCGTCCGCTCGGCGATGCTCGAGACACTCGGGGAGGACTACGTGCTCACCGCGCGGGCGAAGGGGCTGAAGCCGTGGGCGATCCTCCGCCGGCACGCGTTGCGGAACGCGCTGCTGCCGATCACGACGCTGGTCGCGCTTTCGCTCGGCTACGTCGTCGCCGGCGCGATCCTGATCGAGACGGTCTTCTCCTGGCCTGGGATCGGGCGTGCGGTGTACGACGCCGTGCTGCAGCGCGACTACCCGATGCTGCAGGGCGCGTTCCTCGTGCTGACCTGCTCGGTCGTGTTCTTCAACCTGGTCGCGGACCTTCTGTACTTCCGCCTCGACCCGAGGATCACCGAATGAGTGTCGCGGTCCGTCAGCCCGGCCCCGTGATCGAGGCCGAGCCGATCCGCTCGCGCCGGGGAATCGTCTGGGAAACCATCAAGCGGCGGCCCTCGGCGGCGTTGGGTGCAGGGATTCTGCTCGTGGTCGTTGTGTGCGCGGTGCTCGCCCCGTGGATCGCGCCCTACGACCCGCACGAGCAGGTCGGGCCGGTGTTCGGGCGTCCATCCTGGAGCCACCCGCTGGGGTTGGACGACGGTGGGATCGACATGCTCTCGCTGCTCATGTGGGGGTGCCGGATCTCCCTCGTGGTGGGGTTCGCGGCGACCTTCGTCTCGATGGTGATCGGGGGCACCATCGGACTCGCCGCGGGCTATTTCGGCGGCCGCACCGACAACGTGCTGATGCGGATCACCGACTACTTCCTGGTCATCCCCGACGTGCCGCTGATGATCGTCGTCGCGGCAATCTGGGGGCCCAGCCTGTTCCACATCGTGATCGTGATCGGGATCCTGCTCTGGACGAGCACCGCGCGGGTGATCCGCGCGCAGGTGAAGAGCGTCCGCGAGCGGGTCTACGTCAAGCGGGCGCGAGCGCTCGGCGCCGGCCACACGCGCATCGTCGTGCGCCACGTACTGCCGCAGGTCGCACCGCTGCTGATCGCGAACACGGTGCTGACGATCGCAGTTGCGATCTTCGACGAGACCGCCCTTGCCTTCCTCGGCCTCGGCGACCCTAGCCGCATCTCGCTCGGGAAGGTGATCGAGAACGCGTTCCAGCGCGCGGCGATCTCGACCGGCGCCTGGTGGGCGATCGTGCCGCCTGGTGCGCTCGTCGCCGTGATCATCCTCGGCTGCAGCCTCCTCGGCGGTGCGATCGAGGACGCACTCAACCCGCGCCTGCGGGTCGCGCACCTCTCGGCGAAGAGTTTCCGTCTCCGCCCGCTCGTGGGCCGCAGCCCCGACGCAGTATGAGCTCGTTGCTCGAGCTCGACGACCTGCACGTCTGGTTCGACCTCGGCGAGGGGCGCGAGCTACACGCGGTGCAGGGCGTGTCGCTTTCGCTCGACGCGGGTCAGCGGCTGGGCCTCGTCGGGGAGTCGGGCTGCGGCAAGACGACAACCGTGCTCGGATTGCTCGGATTGCTGCCGCCGACCGCGTCGGTCTCGGGCCGTGTGGTTTTCAACGGCAAGGACATCCTTGCGGGCGGCGAGGATTCGATCCGCCCGCACCGCTGGACCGACCTCGCGATCGTCTTCCAGGGCGCGATGAACGCGCTCAACCCCGTGCAGACGGTCTCCGCGCAGATCGTCGAGGCGCTCGAGGTTCATGGCTCCGCCTCAGGGCGCGCAGCACGGTCGCGCGTGGGGGAGCTTCTCGAGGCGGTTGGAATCCCGCGCGACCGCGGCAACCGTTACCCGCACGAGTTCTCCGGCGGGATGCGCCAGCGCGCGGCGATCGCGATGGCGCTGGCCTGCAACCCGAGTGTGCTCGTCGCCGACGAGCCGACGACGGCTCTGGACGTGATGGTGCAGGCGCAGATCCTCGAGCTGCTCGACGCGCTCTGTCGCGACTTCGGCCTCGCGCTGCTGCTCGTCACGCATGATCTGCCCGTCGTCGCGCAGCTCTGCGACCGGGCCGCGGTGATGTACGCGGGCGAGATCGTCGAGCAGGGGCCCGTGGACGCGCTCTTCCACGACTCGCGCCACCCGTACACGCGCCTGCTCTTCGCGGCCACGCCCGACCTGCACAGCGACGGCGCGCTGGCCGCGATCCCCGGAGCGCCGCCGCGGCTCGACCGGCCGCTCGAAGGCTGCCCGTTCCATCCTCGCTGCGACCGCGTCTTCTCGCGCTGCCCGCACGAGCACCCGGCGCTGAAGAGGCTCGACGGCGACCGCGAGGCCGCGTGCCATCTCAACGACGTGCCGGCGGAGGTGGCGTGAGCGCGAACGACCGGCTGCTGGAGGTCGACGAGCTCGTCGTCCACTACCCGGTCGGCCGCGGGATCGTCGGGACGATGGCGCGCCGGCCGCGGGAGACCGTGAGGGCGGTGGACGGCGTCTCCTTTACGCTCGAGCGCGGCGAGCTGCTGGCGCTCGTCGGCGAGTCCGGCTGCGGCAAGACGACCACCGCGCAGACGGTGCTGCGGCTGCTGGAGCCCGTCGCTGGACGGATCTCCTTCCACGGAGACGACATCACCTCGCTCGGCCAACGCGAGCTGCGGCCGCTGCGGCGGCGGATGCAGATCGTCTACCAGGACCCGTACGAGTCGCTCGACCCGCGGCTGACCGTGCGCAAGGCAGTCGAGGAGCCGCTGGTGATCCATCGTGCCGGCGGCTCGAAGGCAGAGCGCGCCGAGCTCGTGCAAGACGCACTCGAGCGCGTAGAGCTGTCGCCGCCCGGGCTCTTCCTGGACCGCTACCCGCACGAGCTTTCGGGCGGGCAGCGCCAGCGGGTTGCGATCGCGGCGGCGATCGTGCTCGGACCGGAGCTCCTCGTCGCCGACGAGCCGGTCTCGATGCTGGACGTGTCGGTGCGCGCTGGCGTGCTCGCCCTGCTCGACCGGTTGCGGCGCGACGGGCTGGGCGTGCTGATGATCACCCACGACCTCTCGACCGCTGCCCACTTCGCCGACCGGATCGCAGTGATGTACCTGGGGCGGATCGTGGAGGAGGGGCCGGCGGCCTCGGTCGTGAGCGACCCGCAGCACCCGTACACGAAGGCGCTGCTGTCCGTCGTGCCGCGACGCGATCCGCGCGAGCGCACGCGGCCGCAGATCCTGCGCGGCGAGGCACCCGACGCTGTCCGCATCCCGGCCGGCTGCCGCTTCCATCCACGCTGCCCGATCGCGATCGACGACTGCCGTCGGATCGACCCGGCGCTCGAGCCGGCCGGCGGCTCCGATCACATGGCGGCGTGCATCCTCGCTGGCTGAATCGCGGCGTCGCCGGGATCGGCGTCGCGAGCTTCCTGTCGGACGTAAGCCATGAGGTGCCGACGGCGCTGCTGCCCTCGTTGCTGACGACGACTCTCGGCGCGCCGGCGGCGGCGCTCGGGACGATCGAGGGCATCGCAGACGGGGTCGCAGGAGCCGCGAAGCTCGCGGGCGGCGCTCTTGCAGACGACCCCGGTCGCCGGCGAGCGACCGCGATGGGCGGCTACACGGCGACCGCGGTCCTGAGCGCGCTGATCGGCGCTGCCACCGCGGTGTGGCAGGTCGGCGTCCTGCGCGCGGGGGCATGGCTATCGCGCGGCCTGCGGACGCCGTCGCGGAACGCGCTGCTGACGGACGTCGTCGAGCCGGAGGTCTACGGCCGCGCGTACGGGTTCGAGCGGGCGATGGACAACGCCGGCGCGATCGTGGGGCCGCTGCTCGCGCTCGGGCTGATCGCGGTCGTCGGCGTTCGGGAGGCGATCCTGCTCTCGGTCATCCCCGGCCTGCTCGCGGCGCTTGCGATCTTCATCGCCGTGCGCTCCGCGCGGCGACTGGAGCGGCACGAACGCCCGCCGCTGCGGATCCGGATCAGGCCGGTGCTGCACGGCCGGCTCGGCCGGCTGCTCGGCGCGGTGGCGGCGTTCGAGCTCGGCAACGTCGCCGCGACGCTGCTGATCCTGCGTGCGACCGACTTGCTCACGCCTGACCACGGCCACGACTCGGCGGTGCGGCTCGCGGTCGTCCTCTACGCGGTCTACAACGCCGCCGCGATGGTGATCAGCGTCCCGGCTGGGCACGTGACCGACCGGCGGGGCGCGACGGCAGTGCTCGTCGTCGGCGCGTTCGGCGCGCTCGCCGCGTTCGTCGGCTTCGCCCTCGCCGGCTCGAGCGTCGCGCTGCTCGCGGCGCTGTTCGCGCTCGCGGGGACGGGCAAGGGCGCCGTCGAGACCGCGCAGGGCGCGGGCGTCGCGCTGTTCGCTCCGCCGGAGCTGCTCGGCTCCGCCTTCGGCGCGCTCGCGACGATCCAGAGCTTCGCCAATCTCGCCGCCTCCGCGGTCGCCGGCGCGCTCTGGACGCTCGTCTCCCCGCGCGCGGCCTTCCTCTACCTGGCAGGCTGGGCGGCTGTGAGCGTGGTTGCCCTGGCGGCGGTGCGCCGGTGAGCGCGGAGGCGCTGCTCGAGCGCGAGCTCGAGCATTTCGAGCGGGAGCACCCGCGCTCCCGCGAGCTGGCGGAGGACGCGAAGGGCCCACTGCTGAGCGGGGTGCCGATGCCGTGGATGATCCGCTGGCCCGGCGGCTTCCCGGTCTTCGCGGCCGAGGCGCACGGCGCGCGCTTCACGGACGTCGACGGGCACGAGTACGTCGACTTCTGCCTCGGCGACACCGCGGCCATGACCGGTCACTCGCCGGAGCCGACGGTGCGCGCTCTGCGTGAGCAAGGGGCAAAGGGGATCACGTTGATGCTGCCGAGCGAGGACGCGCTCTGGGTCGGGCGCGAGCTGACGCGCCGCTTCGGCCTCGCGCGCTGGCAGTTCGCGTTGACTGCGACCGACGCCAACCGCTTCGCGATCCGGCTCGCCCGAGAGCTCACCGCGCGGCCGAAGATCCTCGTCTTCAACTGGTGCTACCACGGCTCCGTCGACGAGACGGTGGCGGCGCTGCAGGACGGCTCGGTCGTGGCCCGCGATGGGAACGTCGGGCCGCCGGTCCCGCTCGACGAGACGACGCGCGTCGTCGAGTGGAACGACCCCGAGGCGCTGGAGCGGGAGCTGGCGCACGGCGACGTCGCATGCGTCCTCGCGGAGCCGGCGCTGACGAACATCGGCATCGTCCTCGCCGAGCCCGGCTTCCACGACGCGCTGCGCGCCGCGACGCGCGACACCGGGACGCTGCTGATCATCGACGAGACGCACACGATCTGCGTGGGGCCGGGTGGCTACACGGCTGCGTACGGGCTCGAGCCGGATCTGCTCACGATCGGGAAGCCGATCGCCGGCGGGATCCCGGCGGCCGCGTACGGCTTCTCCGCCGAGGTTGCGGAGCGGCTCGAGGCGCTGCTGCCGGCCGACGAGCGGGCCGACGTCGGCGGGATCGGCGGCACCGTCGCGGCGAACGTGCTCTCGCTCGCCGTCACCCGCGCGACGCTCGCCGAGGTGCTGACGGACGAGGCGTTCGAGCGGATGATCGCCCTGGGCGAGCGCTTCGAGCGCGGCGTCGCCGAGGCGATCGAGCGGCACGGCCTGCCGTGGCACGTGACGAGGCTAGGCTGCCGGGTCGAGTACCTCTTCCGGGCCGAGCGCCCCCGCACCGGCAGCGACGCAGCGGCCGGCGGCAACGCCCTCCTCGACCGGCTGATCCACCTGTACGCGCTCAACCGCGGGATCCTGCTGACGCCGTTCCACAACATGGCCCTGATGTCACCGGCGACGAGCGAGGAGGACGTCGACCGCCACACGGCCGTTTTCAACGAGGCGGCACGCGAGCTGGCGTGAAGAACACTTGGCCAAGCGGAGTTAACCCCTCTTTGGTCTGAGCCGAGTGATGTAGAAAGCGACTTGGCGTGACGACGACATCCTCGCTCGTGATCGCGCAAGAGGCCCCGCTCCGCCCGATCGCCGAGATCGCGGCGACGGCCGGGCTCGAGCCCAGCGAGCTCGACCTTTACGGCACGTACAAAGCCAAGGTCTCGCTCTCCGTGCTCGAACGGCTCGCCACCCGAGCCGACGCGAAGCTCGTCTGCGTGACCGCGATCACGCCGACGAAGTTCGGGGAGGGCAAGACGACGACCGCGGTCTCGCTCACGCAAGGGCTGGGCGCCATCGGCCGCAAGCCGGTGCTCTGCTTGCGCGAGGCCTCGCTGGGCCCGGTGTTCGGGATCAAGGGCGGGGCGGCCGGCGCCGGTTACGCGCAGGTCGTGCCGATGGAGGACATGAACCTTCACTTCACCGGCGACATCCATGCCATCGGCGCAGCCAACAACCTGCTCGCAGCCCTGCTCGAGGCGCACCTACTTCACGGCAACGAGTTGGGCATCGACCCGCTCTCGATCACGTGGCGACGCTGCGTGGACATCAACGACCGATCGCTTCGCGACGTCGTCGTCGGCCTCGGCGGGCGCGCAAACGGCTATCCGCGTCAGACCGGTTTCGACATCACAGCCGCGTCCGAGGTGATGGCGATCGTCGCCGTCGCTCGCGACGTCCATGATCTTCGCGCGCGGCTCGGCAGCATCACCGTCGGTTCAACGTATGACGGCGAACCGGTGACCGCCGAGCAGCTGAAGGCGGCGGGCGCAATGACCGTGTTGCTGAAGGAAGCGATCAAGCCGAACCTCGTCCAGACACTCGAGGGCCAGCCGGTCTTCGTCCACTGCGGGCCGTTCGCGAACATCGCGCACGGCAACAGCTCGCTCGTCGCCGACCAGGTCGCGCTCAAGCTCGGCGACATCGTCGTCACCGAATCGGGCTTCGGCGCAGACATGGGTATGGAGAAGTTCTTCGACATCGTCTGCCGTGTCGGCGGCCTGACGCCGAGCGCCGTGGTGCTCGTCGTCACGGTGAAGGCGCTCAAGCACCACGGGGGCAACCCCGAGGGAGGCGCCGAGGTGATCGAGGCGGGCTCTGCGAATCTCGTCCGCCACCTCGGCATCGTTCGCGAGTTCGGGCTCGACGCGGTCGTGGCAGTCAACCGTTTCCCCGCAGACACGGACGAGGAGATCGAGCAGGTTCGGCGCATCTCGCTCGCCAACGGGGCCTTCGCGGCCGAGGCGAACGAGGCCGTCGTCCGCGGCGGCGAGGGCGCGCAGGCACTCGCCAGGGCGGTCGTCGCAGCGACGGAAGAGCCGCGGAGCTTCGCGCCCGTCTACCAGTTGGAGGAGACGATCGAGCGCAAGATCGAGGCGATCGCGACCCACGTCTACGGGGCGGACGGGATCCTGCTCCAGCCGGCTGCGCGCAAGAAGATCACCGAGCTCGAGCGGATGGGCTTCGACCGGCTACCCATCTGCATGGCGAAGACACATCTTTCGCTGTCGCACGATCCGACACTCGCCAACGCGCCGACCGGCTTCACCGTCACGGTACGCGACATCCGTCCCTACACCGGCGCAGGCTGGTTGGTCGCGCTCTGTGGCGACATGCAGCAGATGCCCGGCTACGGCCGGACGCCTGCCGCCCACGCAATTGACATCGATGAGGACGGAAGGACGGTCGGGCTCTTCTAGGCACAGCATGTTGAGTGAGCTCCGAGTCGACGAGCTGCTCGCCGCGATCGGCGAGCGGACCCCGGCGCCCGCGAGCGGCGCGGCGACGGCCCTGACGGCCGCGCTCGCGGCCGCCCTCGCCGAGCTCTCCGCCCGCTACGGCGGTGACGAGGAGGACGCGGAACGTGCTCACATGCTCGCCATCGAGCTCGTCGAGCTCGGGGAATTAGACGCGGTGGCCTACCTCGCGTTCATGGAGGATCGGAACGCAGAGACCCGCGCCGAGATCGTCCGCATCCCGGAGGAGATCGCCCGGCAGGCCGATGAGGTTTTCGCACTCGCGCTCCGCGCCACCGAGCGGCTGAGCACGAGCGCGGCTGGAGATGCCCGGGCCGCAGCCGAGCTCGCCCAGGCAGCGGCTGGGGTCGCCCGCGGGCTCGCGCAGCTCAACCGCGAGGGATCTTGAGCTCCCGGCCGAGGTAGAAGCCCGAGACCTCCTCGAGCACGTACGGGGCCATGGCACGCCGGCGCTCCGACTCCACCTCCGACAGGCGGTAGCGGTCGCGGGACTCGATCGAATCCCAGACCGAGATCCCGACTACCTCGTTCCCGTCCGGCGAGGAGAGCTCGTACGCCCTCAGCATCCCCTCGGGGAACTCGCTCGGCTGCCAGAAGCGGCTGAACTCCTCCCGGGAGCCGGGCTTGAGCTTCCGCGTCGTGATCCATACGTAGCCGTCGAGCTCCATCCCTCCGCAGTCTGGCAAAGGCGACGCGATCCTCGCGAGCAACCTCACGCGCCTACAAGCCAAGAACCGCGATTTCGGTAGGGTCAGATGCATGAGCGGGCGGCGTGCGCTGCTTGTGGTCGACGTTCAGCGCGGCTTCGAGGATCCAGCGCTCGGACCCCGCGACAATCCCCGTGCCGAGGAGAACGTCGCCAAGCTGATTGCCGCGTGGCGCCGACGCGGCGACCCGATCGTGGTCGTTCAGCACGATTGGGAAGGCGGACCGCTCGAGCGCGGCACGCCCGGCTTCGAGCTGAAAGAGGCCGTCGCCGGCGCGCCCGATCTGCGGATCGTCAAGACAGTGCACTCGTCGTTTCACGGAGATGTCGATCTCGACGCATGGCTGCGCGAGCGCGGGATCGGCGCTATCGCGGTGTGCGGGATTCAGACGAACTTTTGCTGTGAGACGACCGCTCGCATCGGCTCCGACCTTGGGTACGACGTGTGGTTCGTCCTCGACGCGACCCACACGTTCGACATCGCGGCGCCGGATGGCGAGGTGGTGCCGGCCGCCGAAATCGCGCGCATCACCGGCATCAACCTCCAGGACGAGTTCGCGGAGGTCGTGACGACCGCGGCAGCCTGCGCGCCGCTGGATTGAGGCCTTCCCGCACACGGCGTGGGCGGAGTTGGGAGTGATGCCGGGGGTCCCACGCCGGCCGCACCGATCGCTCAGTCGATCCAGACGCCGTCTTTCTGGATGATCTTGCCGTCAAGCTCGATGCGGCCGCCGGAGCGCAGGTCCTTGACGATGTCCCAGTGGATGGCGGACGTGTTCGTACCCCCGAGGTACTCGAAGCCTCCGCCGAGCGCGACGTGGACGGTGCCGTTCATTTTTTCGTCGAAGTAGACGTTGCGGATGTAGCGGTCGATGCCGGGATTGCAGCCGATGCCCAGCTCGCCGATGCAGCGGGAACCTTCATCGGTGTCGAGCGTCTGGAGCAGGAAGTCTTCTTCGGTTGCAGCGGAGGCATCGACGACCCGGCCCTCCGAGAAGCGAAGACGAACGCCCCGCAGCTCCCGACCGCCCCACTGCGCAGGAAACTCGGTAAAGGCGATCGTTCCCTGCGCCGACGTCTCCACCGGGCAGAGGAAGACCTCGCCGCCCGGCATGTTCCCTGTGCCCGCGTCGACGTCCGCTCGTCGCCCGGCCACGCACAGCCTCAAATCGGTGCCTGCTCCCACGATCCGTACCTCCTCGGCCTCGCCGAAGAGGTTGGCGTGGCGTGAGATGCGCTTGTGCTCGGCTTCCCAGTCGACGAGGCACGAGTCGTAGAGAAAGTCCTGGAACGCCGGCAGGCTCATTCCGGCGTCCTGGGCGAGCGCGGGTGTCGGAAACCAGCACAGAACCCCAGGCACGTCGTCCCGGTGGAGGCGAGCCCCCGGAGGCCGGTATGCGCGCCGGACAGCTCTCGTACGCCCCGCGCCGATGTCGGCGCCGAGCCCGACGCCGGCTGCAGCGGCACCATCGTCGGTGTTCTCCGGCGCAGCGATCGAGAGGATCGCATCGCACTGCTCCAGTGCGTAGACGTCGATCGAGGCCGGCTTGGAGATCACTTCGAGCGGCGCATGTGCGAGCCACGCCCGGTGGTAGAGCAGGCCGCCGCTGAACGTGAGGCGCAAGAGCGGGTACGCGCCCCGTATGCCGAGCTGCCTCATGACCTCCTCTAGCAGCGGGCGCGCCCAGGGCGTGCTCCACACCAGCACCTGCCAACCACGCTGAACACCCAGACACGTGTCGAGTAGAAGCTCCGCGTAGCGTTCGACACGAGCATCGACCACCTCTCGAGACTAGAGCAACGCCTCATGTCATTCGCGGAGGCTGGCGCAGGTGACAATGCGCTTACCAGATCGCATTGCGGGGAACGCCAACCCTGATGGAGAACCCGCCGCCTGGCTACACGCGCGTCTGCCCGTACCTCCTGTACGAGGACGCAAGCAAGGCCGTCGAGTATCTCACGACGGCGTTCGGTTTCGTTCAACGCCTCGAGCAGACCGGCGCCGCGGGACGAGTTCACAGGGAACTGGTATTCGGCGAGGACGGATTGGTGATGCTCGGCCAGGCTGGTGAGAGTTTCAGGAGCCCCAAGCGGTTAGACGCGTATCCGTCCGTGCTGATCCATTTCTACGTCGACGACGTCGATGCGCTCCACGAGCGGGCAACGGTCGCCGGTGCCGACGTGACTGAGCTGGAGACGGCGCCTGTGGGAGACCGCCGGTTCACTGCGACGGATCCCGAGGGCCAGGTCTGGGTCTTCGCCCAGCGCGTCGAGTAGCCCGGTGTCGCGGCTTCTGTGTCGAGCGCCTCGTTGCGCTGCAACCGAAACGATCAAACGTCCGACAACTCCGTTAGTCAGCCCACCAGTCGCGCTGGCCATCGACGTCTTCGCGCGGATCCTCGCCGAGATTGGGCGCGCCGACGACGAGGATCTCTAGGCCCTCCGGCCCGGCCTCGTAGCCTCGCCACATACCGGGCGGCACCCGCACCGCGTCCCATTCCTTGAGCTCGACGATCTCGTCGTCGACCTTCATCCGCCCGCTCCCGCGCACGACCACGTACACCTCCTCTTGCTTCCTGTGCGTGTGGCCGTATGGAAAGCGATAGCCGGGCGGGACGCGCTGGTAGCTCAGGGCGGATTTCTCGAGCTCGAGCGTCTCGGTCGCAGCGCGGAACTCCAGGTCCGGCGCGCCGTCGAACCTAGGGCCGAGGTCCTCCAGATCCTCCTTGATGTTGCTGAGCGTGAACGGCACGGCGTGATCCTATGGGGTCATTCCGGAACGCTGGCCGAAGCGAGGTCTTCGCGGCGCTCGTTCCCTGTGAACAGTTTCCAGTGCCCCTCGGAGACGACCTCGACGGTGCCATCGACCACCTTGATGGCTGTCTCGTCGTCCATCGCGTACGCCGGACCCGAGATGCCGGCGGCCCAATGTTCCGCCTCGGCCATGGAGTTGCCCGGCATGCCCTCCCGAGCCAGGTGTGGACAGATCGAGAAGTCGACGATGCCCAACGTGCTGTCGTCACCGGTCGGCGGTCTCCACTGGACGAAGTCCTCCCCGATCCTGGGGGTCATCACCATGCTCCCGGCGCTCAGTCCCACCCAGACCATCCGGCCCAGCGACGGCAGGAGGTCCGCCAGCCCGGACTGCCGCATCCAGTGGCACAGGTACAGGGCGTCGCCGCCACCTACCAGCAGGACGTCTGTCTCTTGGACCCACGGGATCCAGCGTTCTTTCTCGATGCTGGGCAACGCGGTGAGCTCCAGCACTCCCAAGGACTTCCAACCCAGTTCGCACATGGGGGTCCTGGGTTCTTGTCCGGCGATGAACTCCCATGCCCTGCCGGGGCCGGCCATGGGGTGCGCGTACGACCCGGTGGGGACGCAGAGGGCGCTGGAGTCGGCAATCGGTTTGCCGAGTAGCTCCACCAGCGCGTCGTGGATGCTCGTGTTCTTGATGCCAGCGGACGTGAGAAGAAGCTTCATGCTGCCTCCAGGGTTGCCGGTGGATGGTGTGTTCCGGGATAGACCGCTCGGCGACCCGTAACTCATCGGTCTCTCGCCGGTTGCAGGCTTGACATATTCCACTATGGGAATATATTGGAGCCGTGGCCCGCTCGTCCACGACCTCGGACGTCTTCAACGCGATTGCCGAGGCGCGCCGCCGCGAGATCCTGGACGTGCTGATCGCGGGCGAGAAGGCGGTCGGGGCGATCGTGAACGACCTCTCGATGTCCCAGCCCCAGGTCTCGAAGCATCTACGGGTGCTCAGCGAGGTGGGACTCGTCACGTGCCGCGCGGAGGGTCGTCGTCGGCTGTACAGCCTGGAGCCCTCGCGCCTTCAGCCGTTCCACGAGTGGTTGGCCAAGTACGAGCAGGCGTGGAACGAGCGACTGGATCGGATGGACGCCTACCTCGAGGAGCTACAACAAGGAGGAGAGCCGCAGTGACACCTAATCGGCATGGGTCGGCAGTCATCGAATTTCCGAGCGAGCTCGAGATTGTCACCACTCGAGAGTTCGATGCTCCACTCGACCTCGTCTTCGACGTACTCACGAAGCCGGAGCATGTGCGCAACTGGTTCGCTCCATTTGCCTGTGAGGTGACGGACTGCTCGATCGACCTGCGCGTCGGAGGGAACTACCACATCGTCTTCGTGACCGAAGACGGAACCGAGTGCTCGTTTCGAGGAACCTACTTGGAGGTCGAGCCGCCGACCCGGACCGTCGCTACGTGGCTGTTCGAAGGGTGGCCAGATGCGGACGCCGTCGAGTCCGTGGATCTGCACGAAACGGACGGAGTGACGACGCTGACGATGAAGCTGGCGTTTCGCGACCAGGCTGGCCGTGACCACATGACGAAATCCGACGGCCAGGAAGACAGTTTCAACAAGCTGGAGGATTACTTGAGGTCACTGATCGATCGTCAGCCGTCGACGTCACACGTTGTCAGCTGACGCCTGAGGCCAACTCTCGATAGGCGGGGAAGAGCTCGTCGAACCGGGCGGCCGCATCGCAGCGCTCGCGTCCGGCGAGGTGGGCGGCAAGGTCTTCGACATGAACCTGCACGCCGGCTCCGTACGCCGGAAGCAGGTTCACGGGCATCTCCCGTTCCTCCCAGGCCAGGACGGTCCGGTCGCCATCGGCGGTCAGCGTGACCTCGATGGCGTGCTCGTCCGTCGCGTCCGGCTCGTCCGCGTCCCTGGTCAGCACCAGGAGCCGCTGAGGGGGTTCACACACCTCCACGCGCCCCGTGCCTTCCCACCCGCTGGCGAAGAAGTGTGCGCGGAACTCCCCGCCGGGGCGCAGGTCGCCCTCGACTTCGCCGAGCCAGCGGGCGAGACGGGGCGGAGCGGTCAGCGCCGACCAGACCTCGTCGACGTCGGCGTCGAGCCGGTCCTCGACGCGGACGCTGCCCTTGCCCTCCGCCCATCGCAGGCTGCCGAGGATGCGGTCGTCTGCACGTGCGTTGCTGGTCATCTCGTACTCCTTCGTTCTCGGTTCGAAGTACTTCTCTCGTCGTAGAGACCGAGCAGGCGCGTATGAATCATCGGTCGAGCGTCGACCGCCATGAGGGTAGGTCAGCGCAGAACCAACAGGTCGAGTGAGTTGCTTCTGGTTTGCGGGTTCGCCGTGTCCTCGGCTTGGCGTACGGCACGGCGGAGGCGTTCTTTCCCGCGGAGGAACTCGTCCTCGGAGAGACCGCGCATGGTGGTATCGGCTTGCCGGAGAGTGTCCACCCGGTCGAGGAAGTCCGCGAGACTGGTCGGGTACGTCTCACGAACCTGCTCGAGAGCGTCCTGGTGGAATCCCGCGGCCGCGAACGTCCTGCACGTCTCCTCGACGGAAGGGAAGGTGTCGACCGTCCGAGCGGTCTCGGGGAACCACCGGAC
>Ga0173483_10000216_pt1 | contig 15332 bp, 18 predicted proteins | sample NitcycUS178409R2_FD_122621 | JGI IMG/M metagenome (GOLD analysis project Ga0173483, IMG submission 122621) | Soil microbial communities from Arlington Agricultural Research Station in Wisconsin, USA - Nitrogen cycling UWRJ-S178-409R-2 (version... | ecosystem: Environmental > Terrestrial > Soil...
GCCGCGATGACGGCGACCGCTGCCGCGCCGATCACGAGCAGCAGGACGTCGTGCCCGCCCTCACGGAGCACGGCCGCGACGACGAGCGCGACCGCCACCAGCAGCGAGGCCACTCCAGTCGTTACGCGCGCACGACGCGGGCGTGGCGCCTGAATGTCCTCACCTCCTCGAGCGCGGCCTGCAGCGGCAGGTCTTTGCGCCACTCGACGACCGGAACGCCGAGCCGGAGGTACGAGGCCCGCAACGCGTCGCGCCGCAGGACCCAGAGCCGGTAGGCAAGGTCGTCGAGCGGGCCCGTCCCGGGCTCGGCGAACGGGACGGGCGAGACCTCCACGACCGCGAGGTCGAAACCGCGGGCGCGCAGGTCGGCGAGCGCGCGCACCGTCCGCTCGTCGAGCAGCGGCGAAAGCGCCAGCACGAGCGCGTGCGGCGGCAGCGTCCGCGGCGGCAGGACGTCGATGTTCTTCCACGCGTAGCTGAGGAAGATCTCCGTGTCGAGCAGCGAGTCGAGCACGCGGTAGAGCTGGACGACCCCGCTCGACACGGTCAGCCAGTTGAGGATGCCGCCGAAGGCGACGAGGCCGACGCGGTCTTTCTCGCGGATGTAGTGACCCACCAGCGAGCCCGCGGCCTGCACGGCGAGGTCGAGCGTGCCGCTCGCACCGAGCCGGGCTTCCGCGAAGGTGTCGAGGAAGATCACGACATCCGCGTTGCGCTCCGGGTGCGTCTCGTTCACCCACGGCTCGCCGCGGCGGGCGGTCGCGCGCCAGTTGACGCGGCGGACGCGGTCTCCCGGGACAAAGGGCCGCAGGTCGGCGAACTCGATCCCCTCACCCCGCGAGCGCGGAGTCTGCATCCCGGCGAACGTCTGCGTCTCGAGCGGGCGCAACAGCTTTTCCAGCTCGTCGCCGCGCGGGTAGATCTTCAGCGGCCGCCGGAGGTCGAGCCTCTGCTCGAAGGCGAGCAGGCCGAACCGGTCCTGGACGCGAAGCAGCAGCTCGCCGACCAGGTAGGCGCCCCAATGGGAGCAGCGGAGGGGAAGCTCGATCTCGGGCCGATCGTCCCAGTCGAGGTGCCGGCGCTGGGGGTTCTCGCCGAGCGAGTCGACGCCGTCCGGGAGGTCGAGCAGCAGCTCGAGCCCCGGCACGGCCGACTCCGCCGCGAGCTCGAGATGTGCGGTGACCTCCTCGCCCTCGACCTGGCGCTCGCGGTCGAGCTCGAGCCACGCCCGCACGCGAGGCGGCTCGGCCAACGAGAGCCCGGCGGCAAGGACGACCGCGAACGGCGCAGCGAGCGCGGCCAGCTCCGGCCGACCGAGCACGAGCGCCGTGAGCAACCCGGTACCGGCGAGCGCGGCGTACGCCCCGAGCTTCGGCGTCGCCGCGGGGGTCACTCCGCGGCCGGCTCGGGCGCGGCCTCGGGCTCCGGCTCGGCCTTCGGCGTCGGGACGCGGTCGAGCAGCTCCTGCACGATGTCGTCGGGGCGCAGCCGCTGCACCCAGAGCTCGGGCCTCAATGCGAGCCGGTGGGCGAGCGCGGGCACGGCGACCGACTTCACGTCGTCGGGCGTCACGTAGTCACGACCGTCGATCGCAGCACGGCAGCGGGAGAGCTTCAGCAGCGCGAGCGAGCCGCGCGGGCTCGCGCCGACCTGTACGCCGTTTGCCGTCCGCGTCGCCGCGACCAGGTCCACCATGTACATCCCGACGCTGCGGTCTACGTGCACCTGCTCGACCGCCCGCTGCATCTCGAGCAGCTCGTCCCGGCCGACCACCGGCTGCAGCTCGATGTCGTCCACGGTCCGCTCGAGCCGGCGCTCGAGCACCTCCCACTCCTGCTCGCGCTCCGGGTAGCCGACGCCGAGCCGCAGCAGGAAGCGGTCGAGCTGCGCCTCCGGGAGCGCGTAGGTCCCCTCGTACTCGATCGGGTTCTGCGTCGCCAGCACGAGGAACGGCGGCGCGAGCAGGTGCGTCGTCCCCTCGATCGTCACCTGCCGTTCCTGCATCGCCTCGAGCAGCGCCGCCTGCGTCTTCGGCGGGGCGCGGTTGATCTCGTCGGCGAGGAGAAGGTTGGTGAAGATCGGCCCCGGCCGGAACTCGAAGTCGGCCTCGCGCTGGTTGTAGATCGACGCGCCGGTCACGTCGGACGGCATCAGGTCCGGGGTGAACTGAATACGGGTGAAGCCGATGCTCGTCACCTGCGCGAAAGCGCGCGCGATCATCGTCTTCGCCAGGCCGGGGAAGTCCTCGATCAGCACGTGGCCGTCGGCCAGCATCCCCAGCAACACGAGCTCGAGCGCGTCGCGCTTGCCGACGATCGCGCGCTCGACCTCGTCCAGGATCGCGTTCGCGCGGCGGTAGACGACGTCGACGTTCACAGCGCTTCCAGCGCCTCGACCACTCGGCGCAGTTCGGCGGGCGGGATGCCCCCGGCATGACGGTTGGAGGGCGGCGGCCGGTCCGGGCGGACGAGCTCCCAGAGCTCCTCGTCGAGCACGCCCTCGGCGTCCTCGAGCCGCACGCCGCGGGTGGCCAACCGCAGCTCGGCGATCTCGCGCAACTGCGGCCGCAGCCGCGCATGGAGGTCGAACGCGGTCGACGACGCCATCGTCAGCTCCCGCTCGATCCGCTCGAGCCCCGGCGGGCGCTGCGGCGGCTCGGCCTCACGCTCGAGCGCGGCGGCGATCTCGGGAACGTCCTCGACCGGATACGCGTCGCGGAGGAGGAGCACGACGTCCACGATTGCGATTCCGCCGACCACCAGGATGAAGATGTCGAGCTCCAGCTCGAACCAGCCCGGCGCGAGCAGCCGCGCAAGGCCGAGGACGACCCCGGCGAGCGCGGTCAGGAAGAGCCACGCGAGGGCGAGCCGTTTCACGCGGCGACCGCAGTGTCGGCGTTCAGCTCGGCGCGGAGGCCTTCCAGCGCAGCGATCGCGTCGTCTTTCATTCCCGCGTTGACGGTGTGCGGGCTGAACCGCGCGCGCTCGTAGAGGTCGGTAAGCCGGCGGACGGCGAAGGAGCTGACCTGCAACCGGGCGAGCACCCGCTCGACGTACTGCTGCGGCGTCTCCGCCTCCTCGCGCGGGACCTGGTGGGCCGCGAAGAGCTTCTCCATCCGCGCGTAGGCCCCGATCACCGCCTTGCGCGGGTTGCGCTCGGCGCGGAGGTCGTCAAGCGTGTCCTCCAGAACCTCGTCGAGCGCGTGCATGAGCTCCGCCTCACGGTCCCAGGCGGCCCCTCGCTGCCGTTTGAGGATGACCGCGATCGCCCCCGCGCCCGCGACTCCGAACAGGAGCGAGCCGACGATGAGTGCCGGCAGCCACTGGAACTCCGGCTCCTTGTGTTGATCGGCGCCGCGAGCACCGCCGACCGTTTGCGTCCCCGCCCCCGCCGGCGGCTGCACCGGGCCCCCGCCGTCGTACTTGACGAAATGCCGAAAGAGCAGCGCCGCCGGCACGATCAGAACGCAGATGGAAAGCGCGGTCGCGACGTTCCGGCGCAGGCCGCCGGTCTCCTGGATCAGCTTCTGCCGCCGGCCCATCGACAGCACCCAGAGGACGAACAGCGCGCCGAGCGGGAAGAGCACGAACATGACGCTGGCCGTGTACTCGAACACGACCCGGCCCGTGTCCGCCGAGCCGCCGCCCGAGCCTCCGCCAGGGCGGTGGGCGCGGCTCGCGACCGCGACCGCGGCGAGCAGCGCGGTCAGTGCGACGCCGCTCAGCAGGAGCCTTTGGGCCCTGTTCACGACGAAACCCTAGATGAGCACGCGAATAGCGCTCCGCTCGGCTTCGAAGACCGCTAGGTCGACGTCGCCGAGATCCTCGCCGTCGGCCTGGAGCGCAAGCGGCCGGTCGCAGACGATCTCGAGGCGGTCGAGGTCGTGCGCGTAGACGACGTCGTCCGCCTCCCGCTGACCTCGGCCGGTGAAGATGTAGCGCAGCAGGCGCGGGATCGTCGAGGGGGTGACGCGCTCGGGCGCGACGACGTCCAGCCCGAGCTCGAAGCGCGCCTCCGGCGCGACGTGCAGCGGGAGCGTCCCGACGAAGCTGTACGGGTCCGTCTTCGCAACCAGGGCGAAGGCGGCCCGACCGTGACCGCGGATCTCGAGCGCCGGCTCGAAGTGCGCGCGCCGGTCGAGGAGAAGGCGCATCGCGGCAGCGACGAAGGCGAAGTCGCCCGGCCGCTTCCCGTCGGCGCGTCGCCCGAGTGCGTCGACGCTGCGGATGAGCTCGGCGTCGAGGCCGACGCCCGCGGCAAATGAGAAGCGGCGGCCGTTCACCCGGCCGAGCGAGATCGTCCGCGTGCGCACCTGCTCGAGCGCGTCGGCGACCTGCCGCGCGGCGGCCGTCGCGTCTCGCGGAAGCCCGAGCGCCCGCGGCAGCACGTTCGTCCCGCCTCCGGGCAGGAAGCCGACCAGCGCGCCGTCGCGCACGCCGTTCAGCACCTCGTTGAACCCGCCGTCGCCGGAGTAGACGACCACCGCCTCCTCCGAGGCCGCGGCGGCGAGGTCGACCCCGTGGCCCGCCCGCTCGGTCAACACCGTGCGCACCGTCCCGGCACGCGAGAGCTCTTCCTCGACGACCCGCACGCGCTCCTCGCTGACCGCGCTGGCGAACGGGTTCACGATCAGGGCGATGTCCATACTTGCGAGCATGCCACGGCTCGACCACGCGGCCTTCGCGAGTTCCGACCCGGACGCGGCCGCGGCCTTCTACGAGCGCGTCTTCGGAGCGCGGATCGTGAAGACGGAGGGCCATCCAGTGATGGCCTACGTCGGGAACACGGGCTTCGCCTTCCACGAGCCTGGAGGCCCGGACGAGCACGTCGGGGTACGAGTCGACGAGGAGGAGCGGGCGCACATCAAGCAGCGGCTCGACGAGGCGGGAGTCGAATGGCGAGAGCGCGACCACGGGATCGCGACGGGCCTGTTCTTCCGCGACCCCGACGGCCACCTGCTGGAGGCGATCACCTACCGCAGCGGCGACGACCCGCGGCGGCCGTGACCTCGGCCCTCGTCGTGCACGTGCCGGAGGCCGAGCCGGTCGTCGGAGGATGGCGCCGCGCCCACACCTACGATGCTCCGCTTGGGCTGCCCGCGCACGTGACGATCCTCTACCCGTTCGTGCCACGCGCGGAGCTGACGGAGGCCGAGCCGCGGCTGGCGGAGCTCGTCGCACGTCACGAGGCGTTCGACGCGACATTCGCCCGCACCGCCCGGTTCCCCGACCTCCTCTACCTGGAGCCCCAACCCGCCGAGCGCTTTCTCCGGCTGACCGAGGCCGTCACCGCCGCGTGGCCCGAGCACCCGCCGTACGAGGGCGCGCACGAAATCGTGATCCCGCACCTGACGGTCGCCGAATCCGAGGACGCCAGCCTGCTGGACTCGATCGCGTCCGAGATCGAGCCGCGACTCCCGATCCGCCAGCGCGTCGGCGCGTTGAGCCTCTTCGTGGAGTGCGAAGACGGCCGCTGGCGAGAGCACAGCCGCCTGCCGCTCGGCTAATCGGGCGTCGCGTAGCCGCGCATGCCGTCGATGAGCAGCGCGTAGAAGCGGTCGGCGAGCTCGTCGGTGTCCGCGCCCGGCCGCAGCCACGTGTAGGCCCAGTTCGAGGCGGACAGCGCGAGCAGCGCGGCCGTCGCGTCGTCGAGGTCGCTGCGCAGCTCGCCCAGCTCGCGGCCCTCGCGGAAGAGCCCGCGGATCCGCTCCTCGTAGCGCCGGCGCTCGCCGAGGATCTCCTCGCGCCGCTCGCCCTCGAGGTAGCGCCACTCCTGGACGAAGACCGTGGCCACGTCGAGCTGGTCGGCGACGACGCGAAGGTGCGAGCGCAGCGCGAGCCGGATCTTCTCCGTCGGCCGCAGCGAGTCGTCGATCGCGTCGAGGCCGCCGTGGAACGCGCGTGCTCCCTCGGCCATCGTCTCGTAGAGGAGGTCCTGCTTCGACTCGATGTGCGCGTAGAGCGACCCCTTCTGGACGCCGAGCGCCTTCGCGATCTCGCCGATCGAGGTTCCGTGGTAGCCCTTCTGCGCGAACAGGCGCGCGGCCTGGCGGGTCAGCTCCTCGCGGCGCGCGCTCATCGGCGCCGGTAGACCTCGGCGGCCGCGCGGTGGAAGCCGCCCGGGAGGCCGTCGGCCTCGAAGCTCGCGGCGATCTCCTCCATCTCGCCGACCCAGCGCCAGCCCTTCGCCTCCGCCGAGCGCTCCGCCCGCGCGTGCCGGTCGGACAGCGCGGGCTGGGAGAGGGCCCACTCCTCCAGTAGCGCCTCCTCGACACCCTCGCGCCGCGCGAGCTCGCGGATGGCGAGCAGCATCGCGGCTGTCCCTTTCGTCCAGGCGGCGTAGGCCACCTTGACTGCCGAGGCGTTCGGGACTACGCGCGCGTCGAGGACCGAGTCCGCGAACAGTTCCGCAACGCTGCCCGCCTCCTCTCCGGAGAGGTAGAGCCGCGTCGAGCCGGCCTCGCGCGGCGGCGACCCGACGATCCCGCCGTCCACGAAGCGGCCTCCGGCGGTGTGAACGACCTGCGCCACCTCCTGCGCCGTGGCCGGCGAGACCGCGTTCGCGTCGACGTAGAGACCCTCGAACGGTCCCAGCGAGCGAGCGACCTCCAGCGCGGCGTGCGGCGGGCAGATGGAGAAGATGACGCCATTGCGGGCGACCTCTGCGGGTGTTCCGACGTCGTCGAGCCCGGCCGCCTCGGCGCGCTCGCGCGTCTCCGCGCTGCGACCCTCCGAGGCCCAGACGACCCGCAGGCCCTGCCCGCGCAGGAGTGCCGCCACCGCGGCTCCCATCTCGCCGGGGTGGAGCACACCGATCGTCTCCACAGCCACTACACTGCCACCCTAACGATCGTTCGGTTGGGAGGCGCGGCATGGAGCAGCGCGAGCACGAATTCCTCGAGTACGTGCAGGACGGCGGCCAGGTCGAGGCGACCGACTGGATGCCCGACGAGTACCGCACGCGGCTGCGCAAGTTCATCGAGATGCACGGCAACTCGGAGCTGATGGGCGTCCTGCCCGAGCGCGAGTGGATCCTGCGCGCGCCGACCCTGCAGCGGAAGCTCGCCCTCACCGCCAAGGTACAGGACGAGGTCGGGCACGCGCAGCTCATCTACCGCGTGGTCGAGGACCTCGGCAAGACGCGCGAGGAGTGTCTCGACGACCTGATCTCGGGCAAGAGCAAGTTCCACAACGTCTTCCATTACCCCACGAAGACCTGGGGCGACGTCGGCATGATCGCCTGGCTGGTCGACGCGGCCGCGATCATCAGCCAGAAAGCGCTGCTGAAGTGCTCGTACGCGCCGTACGCGCGGATCATGAAGAAGATCTGCTGGGAGGAGTCGTTCCACATCCTCCACGGCCGCGACGTCGTGCTCACGCTGATGAACGGCACCGACGACCAGCGGGAGCTGGTGCAGGAGGCGCTCACCCGCTGGTGGGGCCCGCTGATGCAGTTCCACGGCAACCCGATTCCGGGGGACGAGGACCCGATGGTCGTCTGGCGGATCAAGAGCCAGGGCAACGACGAGGCGCGACAGCAGTTCCTCGACGGCTACGTGCCGCAGATCCGGGAGCTCGGGCTCACGGTGCCCGACCCGAAGCTCGGCAAGGACGAGGAAACGGGCCGCTGGCACTACACCGAGCCGGACTGGGACGAGCTGCGGTCGGTTGTCACCGGCCACGGGCCGAAGACGGAAGACCGGCTCGACCTGCGGCGCCGGGCGCGCGAGAACTCGGCCTGGGTGCGCTCGGTTCTCCTGGCCGCGTGATCTACGAGGTCTTCAGACAGGAGCGCAAGGGCCAGGCGTTCCAGCACGCCGGCTCCATCGAGGCAGCCGACGAGCGCTTCGCCGAGGCGTACGCACGTGAGCAGTACGGCCGGCGCGGCGAGTCGGTCGCGCTCTGGGTGGTCGCCCGGGAGTCGCTGCTGCGCATCGACGACTTCGTCGACGAGCTGAACCGGAACTACCACCGGGTCGACGGCTATCCGCTCAAGGAGAAGCTCCGAGAGGCCCGCGAACGCGCCGGAACCGCGACGAACAAAGGCGGTCAAGGATGACCACGGTTCGTCGGCGGAGCCGGGCTTTGCTCGGCGGGAGCACAGCGTCGGCCGTCTTGCCGCTCCCAAGAAGAAGGGGGGACACGGGGGAAACATGGTTTCCCCCGTGCTCGGGCGCGTGAGCGTGCCGGCACGAGCCGAGCTGCTGCTGGAGATCGCTGACGACGAGCTGATCCTCGGCTGGCGCGACTCGGAGTGGACCGGGATCGCCCCGTTCCTGGAGGAGGACGTCGCGTTCTCGTCGATCGCCCAGAACGAGATCGGACACGCGCGGGCGCTGTACGAGCTGGCCGCGCGCGACCTCGGCACGACCGCCGACGAGCTCGCCTTCGACCGGAAGCCCGAGGAGTACCGCTGCTGTGAGCTGGTCGAGCTTCGTCTCCCGGAGTGGGAGCGGACGATCGCACGGCACGTGCTCTACGAGCAGGCCGACGCCGAGCGGCTCGAGCGGCTGAAGGGCTCCGACGACGCGGAGGTCGCCGGCCTCGCGGCGAAGATCGACCGCGAGGAGGCCTACCACCGCCTGCACGCCGAGATGTGGCACGAGCGGCTGAGGAACGAGCCGCGGTACGTCGAGGCGCTGGAGGAGCTGCGGCCGCTCGTCGACCGGAGGGACGGTCACACGCCCGAGCTGGCGCCGCTCTGGGAAGAAATGACGAGCGTGCGCCGCTCGCAGCCTGCGGGGACCGTTTGGTAAGGCGCCGACTCGGCGGCGCCGACCGTAGAGGCCGTACGGGCTTTGCCCGTGCGGCCGTCTTAACCGAAGCGCAGGTCTGGGAGGCTCTGGCCGAGGTGCCGGACCCGGAGATCCCGGTCATCTCAGTCGTCGACCTGGGCGTCGTGCGCGACGTGCGCATCGAGGGCGAGCGCGTCCACGTCGAGTTCACGCCGACCTTCCTCGGGTGCCCCGCCCTCGAGGTGATGCGCGATCAGATGGCCGAGCGAATCGCCCGGCTCGGCGCCGAGCCGGAGGTCGAGGTCGTGCTCGACGACTCCTGGTCGACCGACCGCATCACGGCGGATGGCCGCGAGAAGCTGCGCGCGGCGGGCTTCGCGCCGCCGACGCCCCGCGCGCCGGAAGGCCCCCAGCTGGTGCAGCTGCAGTCGAACGGCTTCCGCTGCCCGTACTGCGGCTCGCGCGACACCGCGCTCGAGAACATCTTCGGCCCGACGCCGTGCCGCTCGCTCCGCTACTGCCGCGACTGCAGACAGCCGTTCGAGCAGTTCAAGACGATCTAGCGGTTCAGGCCAGTCGCCGCTACACCAGCCGCTCGAGCGTGAACGAATACCACTGCTGTCCCTCGCGGGCGACGGTCCAGCCCTCGGCCTCGAGCTGATCGAGGAGTTCCCGCAGGGCGGCCATCGCTTGGACGCCGGGTGCCTCCAGGTCTGAGAGCTTGAAGTAGGGCGAAAGGGCAAAGGCGCGAGTGATGTTGGTACTGCCGCCAGGCGCGACGAAGAGCTGGTACCGGAAGTAGCCGCGCCAGATCCTGATCCGGCACGTCTCGACCGCGACCTCCGTCTCTTCCTCGGGCGGCACCTCTCGCCAGAGCTGCGTCGACTCGGACTCGGACTCCGGCTCTGTCGCGTCCTCGGCATCGAGCGGCCGTGGCTGCTCTGCCTCCTGCTCCTCTGCTTCAGCTGATGGCGGTTCAACCTCGGGCAGCTCTTCGATCGGACGAATCAGTGGACGCAGGAGAGCGCGAAGTGGCGGCCGCGGAGTCGAGGGTGCCTGTTCGGATTGCGCAGGTTCGAGTTCGGCTTCGTCCTCGACCGGCGCCAGCCGTGGCGCGACCGGAGTCTTCGTCTGCGACTCGGCGAGATCCGGCTCCTCTTCGGCCGTCACCGCAGCCGGGCGCAAGGCGACGAGCATCTCAGGCTTCGCGTCTTCGGTTGACGCGGGCTCCGGCTCTGGCTCTGCGGCGCGGGCCCTGCGCGCCGCCATCGTGGTCGCGCCCTCCTTGATGAGGCCCTTCGCCACCAAGGCCGCCAAGGCCATCACTCCACCGAGGAGCGCGAAGAGCGCCAGCAGTGGGGTCCCGACGATCTCGTCCCCGGAGCTCGATGCCGTGCCGACCGCGAGCGCGGGCGGGCGTAGCGGGCTAGTAGCAGCCGTGCGTTGATCGAGCGGATACGTCTTCCAGAGCAAGCTCGGCGCACGCTGGACCGGGTTGGGAGCAGCGCCGGCCCCACCGGCGAGCGCGAACAGTACGAACGCGGCGCAGAGCGCAAGCAGTCGACGGCGTCTCATCGGATCAGAAGCGGCGTTCCGACCGCCATCAGCCGCGCCAGCCGCACGATGTCGGAGTTCCGCATCCGGACACAACCGTGCGAGACGCGCCCCGGAATCAGCTGAGGGGCATTCGTGCCGTGGATGCCGACGAAGCCGCCCGCCGGCCAGTCGGTCAAGACCGCCGAGCGCGCGCTCGTTCCAAACGAGACTGGACCGTAGAACGGACTTGCGTAGCGGGTCAGTTGGCTGCGCACGATGAAGCGGCCTGCAGGGGTCGGCCAAGAGCTGGTGCCGACCCCGACCGGCGCGCCGAAGATCGCCTTGCCTCCGCGGTAGAGAGTCGCGCGGAGCGCGCTGCGGTCGACCACCAGCCGCGTGTCGAGCGTCTGGTAGGCACCGAGCGAGCGCCGGGGCACCCAGCCGTGCGTTCCGTTCGGCAAGACCGGCAGGCGCACTTCGACCCAGACCCTGCTGCGCGGGTCGGTTCGGGCAGCGATCACGCTGAGTGCGTTCGGTGTGCCTTCCGGCGCAAGCGTCGAAAGCTCGGCGACCACCGAGGCGCTCGCTGAGGGCCGGGTCCGTGCGAGCGTCGGTCGGCGGACGGTTGTCCAGCGAGAGCTGAAGCGGGAGGAGGCAAGCCGCTCGGGTCGCCCGATCCTGAGCGCCGGTGCCGGCGCGGCGGGCAGCGATCTGTACGCGGCTGAGGACAAACCGGCTCCTTGGCGATGGCTGCCGCCCAGTCCTGCCCAAAGCAGGCTGATGGCAATCACGACGGCGAGGGCGGCCGCCAGCCGGAGGGGGGTCTTCAACCGGTGTACTGCGGCTTCGACCTCGCTTTCATCTTCGGGTGGGCGACGATGAAGTGCGTCGAGGCAACGATGCGGTTGATGTTCTGCTTCGTCGCCGGCTTGTCGAAGGCGTTGACCGCCGGCGTGACTCCGAACAGCTCCCGCATCCAGGCTGCGTGGCGCGCTTCGACCGAGTGGATCCCCACTGCAGCCGCCAAGACAGCGCTCGACCGGAGCTTCGGCGCCTGCCCTTTGTAGGCGGCGACGGCCAGATCCTCGAAGGCAACGGCCGTCTTCAAGAAGGCCTGCTGCGCCTCGGTCACGCCTTGAAAGTCGAATAGCGGCCGCTTGACCGCCTTCGAGCCGAGCAACTTCTGGAAGGCCTTGACGTGGGCGCGCTCGGTCGCGCCGACCACCGTTGCCGCCTGCGCGGTTTTTCCAGAGAGGGCGCCGCTTCGCTCGGCTTCAGTGTAGAACGACGCCTGGAGGTACTCGAGCACGAGGGCGTAGTTGAGGATGCCGATGTCGTTGGCTGAAAGCCCGGATGCGGCTCGTGCCTCCGAGCGACCAAGAACCAGGGCTCCGGCTCCCGCTGCAGCGGCGGCGAGCAAGCCTCGCCGGGAGAGCGCGAGTCGCCGCTGATGGCTCGCCTCGGCGATCGCCCCGTCGACGTCAACCGCATGCAGGAAACGAGCAAAGTCTCTCTGTTCGTCCATCAGCTCGTCCTCAGTCCGATCTCGTTGAGAGCGGCGGAAACCTCGGACGCTGTCATCGGCTTGTCAACGGGGTCGGGCGCCGCGACCTCGCCGGCGATCGCGCGCACCCAAGCAGCGTGGCGCGCCTCGACCGAGACGATCTCCGCGGCCACCGCCAACGTCGGCTTGGTCAGGTTGGCGGCCTGTCCGTTGTAACCGGCGACCGCGATGTCCTCGAGCTTGATCGCCGTCTGCCTGAAGGCTTCGGCGCTCTTCGTCTTCGAGCCGAACTCGAAGCGGGGCTTCGGGCCGGCCTTCGACCCCAGTGCTTGCTTGACAGCGGCCAGATGCTGGCGCTCGTGCTTGAGTGCGGTTCGGGCGAAGTCGCGCAGCTCACCATTCAGCGAGGCCTCCTTGAGCGCCTGCTCGTAGAGAGCCACCTGCGTGTACTCGAGCTGCAGCACCAGCTGCAGGATTCGAAGATCCTGTGATTTCGACGCCGCATCGGCCGTGCCCATGCCAAGCAGCGGTCGGAAGAACGGCGACGCTGCCGCCAGTCCAACGCCACCCGTCACGATCAACGCCAGCCGGGAGCGCCGCCCATCACTGTTCGTGGTCGATGCCGCAGTAGGAGCCACTTGGCTCCACCTCCAAGCCGCAATTAGAGGTTTCTATCCCGGTTCTTATCCCATTTGAAAGCGTGATTCAAGTGACGGTCCGACAACGCCGGACTGAAAGAACGCCCTAGAAACGCCTGAGCAGCGTCGCCGTCGACACGAACGCGACGCGGCCCTTCTGCGCGGTCTTCTTGACGTTGTAGGCGAAGAACAGCCCGGTGTTCGTCAGCCTCGCGTCGACGAGCGGCTGGCCGGTCTGCGAGAGCAGGGGCAGCGATGCGAGCCTCCCGTCAACCAGTCGGACGAGCACGAGGCGGCGTGGCCCGCGCAGCAGGGCGAGCTTCGAGTTGATGCCTGCGAGCCGGAGCGCCGCGGCGGCACCGAGCCCCAAGGACGTCGCTCTCTTGCCGGTCCTGGGGTCATAGAGGTCGAGACTGAACGAGCGCTCGACCCCCAGGCGCGACGCATTCAGCGCCACGGCTCGCGCCGGGTCCCCGGCGGGATCCGGCGCGCTCGCGACGATCGCGCCGCTCGGAGCAAGGACTCGCACCGCGCCTCCTTCGACCACGGCCATGCGGCTGCCGCCGACCGCCGCGAGCGGGTACGAGCCCGCGCCTGACCGCACAACCCGCCGCCGCCCGCTCGAAAGCTCGACCAGGTGTCGCTTGCCGACCCCGACCCAGTCGCAGTAGTCGTACTGGTGATCGGTGTGCGTGCAGTCGACCTGCCAGTGGTTGTACGCCAGCACCGAGCCACTGCCCTGGAGCTGCCCCACCCAGTCGCCGGTCGGGTCGCCGGCCGCGCGGTAGCCGTTGAGCTCGTACTCGACCTGCTTCGCGGAGCGCGCGGCGAGGTTGGCCAGCATCACCGTCATCTCGAGGTCGTTGCCCCCTCCTTCTTCGATCCAGGCGACCTGGCGCGCGCTGAGCGCGAGCTCGCTCACCCCGTCGCCCTGACAGCCGAGGAAGGCGCGCTTGAAGCTCCGAATCGCGCGCCGCCCAGGGGTCCAGACGACGACCGGGCCGCACCCGTGCTTGTCCCTGGCAGTCAAGGCGGCCGCGCGACCGGCGTCTGCGGCCAGCAGTTCGATCGACGTGCGAGTCGCGAGGACTGCGCCGCGCGGCAGGCGGGCCGGCGGCGCTGGAACTGCGGGAGTCGCAGACGTCTGCAACAGCACCGTCGTGCCGGACGGAGACGGCCACCAGGCCTCCCCGATCCACGAGAGAGAGAAGAGGTCCATCTTGCCGTCGCCGTTGAAGTCGCCCGCGGCGATGGCGGCCGGGTCGAGGTTCGCGAACGGCGAGAGGCCGACCGGAGCAAACCGCCCGGCGCCGTTGCCGAGCGCGAACGAGACCAGGCCTGCAGTCCCGTCCGCGACGGCGACGTCGAGCTTGGCGTCGCCGTTGAAGTCCGCGAGGGCGAGGCTTCCCCCTCGAACCGCAGCCGGCGGGCCGGCGGCCCGAAAAGCGCCGGTGCCGTCTCCGAGCAGCGCCTCGGTTTGCTTTCCGACGACGGCCACCAGGTCGGTCTTGCCGTCGCCGTTGACGTCGCCGACTCCCAGGGGTCCGGCCTGTCGCGCAGCGACGATCGTCTGGCGCGGCGCGAAGCCACCCGACCCGTCTCCCCGCCACAGCCAGATCGCGGCGGCGCGACTGTTGGCTGCGGCGAGATCCGGTTTCCCGTCACCGGTGAGGTCGGCGGCGACGAGCGAGATGCGCGGGTTGTCTTCGCTCGATCCGCCCATGGTCAGCTCCGACGGCGGGGCAAAGCCTCCCGCACCGTCGCCGAGGAGGATCCTGAGCCGAAAGCCGTTCCGGAAAACCGGGACGACGAGGTCTTCCTTGCCGTCGCGGTTGAGGTCCGCGTGAGCGAGCCCGACCGGCTCGCCGCCCGCGGCAACCGAGCCGCCGCTCGCGAGGCCCCCGGAGCCGTCGCCCAGCAAGGTCTTAACGAGGTTGGCCCCGCGCGTCGCGACCGCGAAATCGGCGCTCCCGTCGCCGTTGAAGTCGGCGCTCGTCAGCCAGCGCGGGTACGGACCCACTTCGAGTGGCGACCCGTGCTCGCGGAAGCCGCCGGCGCCGTCGCCGAGCATGACCCTGACGTCGTTCCAGTAACCGTCGTTCCCCACCGCAGCGTCGAGCTTGCCGTCGCCGTTCAGATCGACGACAGCGGCCGACACCGGTGCGGGCCCTGCGGGCGCAGGCGGCCCAGGCGCGAACGAAAGGTCGTTGTGGCCCGCGCCCGCCGCACCTGCGACGAGCGTTCCCAGGCACAGCGCCGCCGTCCCGAGCACCCACCACCGTGCCTTTCGTACCCACAAGTGCTTGCAGCCTGGCGAGGCGCCCACTGCGGGTTCCCTTTCTCCCCTCGAGACCACGATGACGATCCTTCTGCGTCTTTGCAACGCTCGGGTCACCGAGTCGTAAAGATTCTGCGGCGGTCGCTAGTGGCAGCTGCCGGTGCCGGAGTCGGTGAAGAACCCGCCCCCGTTCGTCTGCGGCTCGAACTCCCAGGTGTAGCCGGTCTCGAGCAGCATCAGTCGCAGCACGCCGAACGTCGTGTCGTCCATGTTCTGCTGGTTCGCGATTGGCGGTCCCAGGAAGTGGTGGCTGTTGCCTCCGGTGCCGACGACGAACTCGCGGATCCCGCGCCTCGGGTCGACGGCGCCCAGCGGGGTCTGCGGCGCGAAGCGCTGGTAGTTGTGCGCGTGGCCGTTGAGGACGACGTCAGCGCCCGCGGCGTACAGGTCCTGCCAGAGCGGGTGCACCGCCGGCGTCGCCGTCCCGCGTGTCGACGAGAAGAGCGGGTGATGGAAGTAGGCGAGCGTGCACTTCGCGCGGTGCTGTGCGAGGTCGGTGCGCAGCCAGGTCTCCTGTGGCGACCCGGGGCGGCAGGGGACGAAGCGGCAGTTGCTGTTGAGGACGACGATGTGCCAGCTGCC
>Ga0173483_10000217_pt1 | contig 15330 bp, 13 predicted proteins | sample NitcycUS178409R2_FD_122621 | JGI IMG/M metagenome (GOLD analysis project Ga0173483, IMG submission 122621) | Soil microbial communities from Arlington Agricultural Research Station in Wisconsin, USA - Nitrogen cycling UWRJ-S178-409R-2 (version... | ecosystem: Environmental > Terrestrial > Soil...
GGGCGGCCGGCGCGTAAAAAAGCCTCCGACTCGCGCCAGAGGCCTCCGTTGCTAGCGGATTCTTGTCGTATCCGTCTGGCGTCCGAAGGCGCTCCTGGTCGAGGTTCAGGGACGTTCTCACACGCCGCCCTTCCGAGCAGCCAGGGGATGATAGCGCAAAGTCGGGCGCGGCGTGTCAAGCGGGCCCGAAGCGGACGAAGCGTCGCTTTCCCGCTTGGACAAGCGCTCCCGCAAGCTTCTCGCGGGGGATGTCGAGAGCGGTCACGATCTCCCCGTCCAGCTTGACGCCGCCCTGGGAGATGAGGCGTCGCGCCTCGCTCGTCGACGCGAGCCCCAGCTCGTCGACGAGCAGAGCCGGCAGGTGCAGCGGAGCCCCCTCTGGCAGGGAAGCCTGGGGCACCTCCTCGGGCGCCTGACCCTCACGGACCACACGGTTGAAGTGCTCTTCTGCGCCACGAGCGGCTTCCTCGCCCCACGCGCGCGCGACGATGAACCGCGCCAGCTCGAGCTTCGCCGCGAACGGGTCGGCCGGCACGTCGTCGCGCTGCATCACCAGGCGGTACCACTGGCTCAGGAGCGTGTCGGGGATGCGCATTGCCTTCCCGAACTGCTCCTCCGGCGTCTCCTTCAGACCGATGTAGTTGCCGCGAGAAGCGCTCATCCCAGTGCCGTCCCAGCTGTCGAGGTACTCGACGGTGAGCGCGACCTGCGGCTCGAGGCCGTAGGCCTCCATCACGTCGCGTCCCATCAGGAGGTTGTAGAGCTGGTCGGTGCCTCCGAGCTCGATGTCCGCCTCCACCGCGACGGAGTCGTAGGCCTGCATCAGCGGGTAGAGCAGCTCGGACACCGAGATCGGCTCTTCGGCAGAGAACCGCTTGGCAAAGTCGTCGCGCTCGAGCATCCGCGCAACCGTCGTCGTGCGCGTCAGCGCCAGGACCTCGGCGAAGTCGAGCTTGCCGAGCCACTCGCTGTTGAACCGAAGCTCCGTCCGATCGGGATCGATGATCGTCGAGGCGTGCTCGAAGTAGCGCTGGGCGTTGGCGTCGATGACGGCCGGGTCGATCATCGGGCGCTCGGTCTTGCGGCCGGACGGGTCGCCGATGCGGGTCGTGTAGTCGCCCACGATCAGGACGCCCTGGTGGCCCTCGTCCTGGAAGGCTCGCATCCGCTGGAGCGGAATGCCGTTCCCGAGCGTGACGTCCGGAGCGGTCACGTCGATCCCGAGCTTCACCCGCAGCGGCCGGCCGAGCTTCAGCTTCTGCTCGAGGCCTCCCTCGGGCAGCACGTGAACGGCGTTACGAGTTAGCTCAGAAAGGCTCATTGCGGCGGCGAGTCTACCGTTACAATCTCCGACTTCTCGTGCCGCGTTCTGCTCGAAAGCCGGCGCCCTCGAGGCCGCGGCGCAGGGTTCGCAAGCTGCGCCTGCTCGGCCTCCTCCTGATCCTCTTCGTGCTGGGGACGCTGTCGTTCACCTTCGGTCTGGTGACGTCGGTGGCCAGCGAGATTCCCGCGCTGGACCCGGGCCGGCTGCAGGCGAAGGAGGTCGACGGCTACATCTACGACCGCACGGGCGAGCGCGTCCTCGCGGTGCTGCGGGGCAAGCAGAGCCGTATCCTCGTCCCCTCGAACAAGATCTCGGACCGGATGAAGCTCGCGATCGTCGCGATCGAGGACAAGCGCTTTTACGAGCACCGCGGCGTCGACATCCACGGCATCTTCCGCGCCGTCGTCCAGGACATCCAGCACAAGGCGGTGGTCGAGGGCGGCTCGACGATCACGCAGCAGTTCGTGAAGAACACCTACTCCGCGAACCAGCGCTCGATCGCGCGCAAGCTGAAGGAGGCGGCGCTGGCCTGGCAGCTCGAGCAGCGGTGGTCGAAGGACAAGATCCTCACCGCGTACCTGAACACCATCTACTTCGGGAACGGCGCGTACGGGGTCCAGCAGGCGGCACTGACGTACTTCCACCATGGCGCCGACCGGAAGCACCTGACGTGGGCGGAGGCCGCGCTGCTCGCGGGGATCCCGAGCGATCCCTCGCGCTATGACCCCGTGACGAACCCCACGGCCGCCCGTGAGCGGCGGGACACGGTGCTGAAGGCGCTCCTCGACCAGGGCGACATCACGCAGGCCGAGTTCCTGAGGGCGACCGCCGCCAAGCTGCCCGGGGCGGACGATGTGCACCTTTCCGGCTTGCGCGGCCCGGCGCCCTACTTCACCAACTACGTCGAGCAGCAGCTGATCGACCGCTACGGCTCGGGCCGGGTCTTCGGCGGCGGGCTGCGCGTGAACACGACGATCGACCTCGACGTCCAGCGCATCGCGCGCCAGGCGATCACGAAGTGGCTGACCGATCCGAACGGCCCCTCCGCTGCGCTCGTCGCCGTCGATCCACGCAACGGCAAGGTGCTCGCGATGATCGGCGGCAACAACTACCGCAAGAGCCAGTTCAACCTCGCCGTCCAGGGCGAGCGCCAGCCGGGATCCTCGTTCAAGCCGTTCGTCCTCGCGACGGCGCTGAGGGACGGGATCTCGCCCGACTCGGAGTTCGAGTCCGGGCCCGTGGAGATTCCACTCGGCGACAAGGTCTGGTCGGTGCACAACTACGAGAACTCCGACCTCGGCCGGATTTCGCTGGCGACGGCGACCGAGGTTTCCGACAACACCGTCTACGCGCAGCTGACGCAGCTCGTCGGGCCGAACAACATCGCGCGCACGGCGAGACGGCTCGGGATCACGAGCCCGCTGAAGAGCTACTTCGCGATCGGGCTCGGCGCCGAAGCGGTCAACCCGCTCGAGATGGCTCGGGCGTTCTCGGCGTTCGCCAACGGCGGCCGGCGTATCGACGGCGCCGCCTTCGGGAACCGGCCACGCGCGATCTCGACGGTGCGCAACGAGGCCGGCCGGCTGGTCGACAACAACGTGCCCGTCCGACGCCCCGTGCTGACGGCGAACACCGCCGCTCTGGAGACCTCGCTGCTCCAGAGCGTCGTGCGGGCCGGCACGGGCAAGCGAGCCCAGCTCGACGACGGCCGCCCGGTCGCGGGCAAGACCGGGACGACTGAGAACTACGGCGACGCGTGGTTCGTGGGCTACACGCCGCAGCTCGTGACGGCCGTCTGGGTCGGCTATCCGACGACCCTGCGGCCGATGCTGACCGAGTACAACGGCGACTCGGTCGCGGGCGGCACCTTCCCCGCGCTGATCTGGAAGACGTTCATGCAACGCGCGCTCGCGCACCTGCACGAGCCGCCGCAGGACTTCCCGGGCATCTCGCTGCCGTACTCGGTGTCGCGGAACGTCGTCTACCGCAACGGCCAGCTCGAGCTCGACAACGGGAACTGCCACAACGTCAAGCAACTCCTCTACCTCGCGGGCGAGCGGCCGGTGCGCACAGCGAACTGCAAGGTGAACGAGGTCGCGGTGCCGCACGTCGTCGGGCAGACCATCGCCGCCGCCAACGCGCGGCTCGCGGCGCAGCCGCTGCGCTCGATGTACGTCTACGAGCCGGCGCGCCCGCTACAGAAACTCGGGGTCGTCGTCGGCCAGATCCCCGCGAAGGGGACGCTCTCCTCGTACGACCGGGTGACGCTCGTGCTCCCGAAGGCGCTGCACGGGGTGGTTCCGAAGGTCGTCGGGCTACGGCTCGGCCGTGCGCGGGCACGGCTCGAGCGAAAGCACTTGAAGTGGAAGGTGGCCGGCCATCCCCCGCCTGCCGCGAAGGTGATCGCCCAGACGCCGCGCTGGGGCGTCGCGGGCAAGCGCGGCCTGGTCGTCACGCTCGTGGTAAAGAAGAACGGCCAAGCCGGCCAAGCCGGCTAGGCCTCCATGGTCGGCATCGCAAGCGACGCCTTAGCGGCTGACGAAGCGCGAGCCGGCCTCCACGTAGCGCCACGGCAGCTCGGCCGCCCGCGTGATGCCGATTCGCGGGCCGGCGACCACCTCGACCGGGCGGTCGCGCTCGAAGAGCTCGAACGGCGGGCGGTCGAGCGCGAGGCCGTCGTGCTCGCGCGTGATCCCGAGCGCCTGGCAAAGCCGGCCCGGGCCGCTGCAGAGGAGCCTCGGGTTCTCCAGTCCGCGCCGCTCGCGCATCGCCTCCAGGCCGTGCGTCGGCTCGAGCGCGCGCACGAGGATCGCGTTGGCGACCCCCACGGCCTCGCAGACGAGGTTCAGGCACCAGTGGATCCCGTAGGAGCGGTACACGTAGGCATGGCCGGGAGGCCCGAACATCGAGGCGTTGCGCGCGGTGCGGCCGCGGTAGCCATGACTCGCCGGGTCTTCGTGGTCGTAGGCCTCGACCTCGACGATCCGGCCTCCTACGCCGTCGACGAGCAGCGTCGCCCCGATCAGCTCCGGCGCCAGGTCGTGGACGCTGCGCGCGAAAAAATCAGCCGGGAGCGCGCGCGTCGTAGCGGGTGAAGGCCGGGACGGCAAGGGCGACCACGACGGTACCGATGACGCACAGGAGCCCGCCCGAGGCGATGGAGAAGCGCAGGCTCGTGAGCGACGCGACGACGCCGGCCTCGACGTTGCCGAGCGCGGGTGAAGCGGCGACCTGGGCGAACTCGATCCCCGAGACGCGGCCTCGCAGCTCGTCCGGCGTCACCGTCCAGAGGATGGTCCCGCGGAGAACCGCGCTGACGTTGTCGGCGGCACCCGCCGCGGCGAGCATGAGCAGCGCGAGCCAGAGCGATTCGGCGACCCCGAAGGCGACGATCGCCACTCCCCAGAGCGCCGCGGCGATCGCGACGATCAGGCCCTGCCGCCTGACATGCCCGATCCAGCCGGAGAGCAGCGAGGAGGTGAGCGCGCCCGCGTAGGGCGCGGCATACATCAGGCCGAGGACGCCGGCCCCGCCGTTGAAGCGCTCGAGTGCAAGTGCCGGAAAGAGCGCCCTGGGCATCCCGAAGACCATCGCGTTCGAGTCGACCAGAAACATCCCCAGCAGCACCTTCCGTTGCTTCACGAAGCGGAAGCCCTCGGCAACGGTGCGGAGGCTCGGGCGCTCGGCGTCGCCCGTGGGCTGGAGCGGCGGCAGGCGCCAGACCGACCACAGCGAGGCCGTGAAGGTGCCGGCGTCGAGGAGGTACGCGCCCTTCAGTCCGAGCACCGCGATCAAGACGCCCCCGAGCGCCGGGCCGGCGACGCTCGTCGAGCTGCCGTAGACGTTTTCGATCGCGTTCGCAGTCGCGAGCTCGTGCGGCTCCACGAGGCGTGGGATGACGGTGTTCATCCCGGGAACGCCGAGCGAGAAGAACGACATCGCCAGCGTCACGAGGACGTAGATCGCCCAGACCCGGGGCTGGTCGAGGCTCGCGTTGTAGGCGAACCCGAGCGCGACGAGCGCCAGGAGCACCTCGGTCACGAGCAGCATTCGACGGCGGTCGACGGCGTCGGCGATCGCGCCGCCGACGATCGTCAGGGTCAGCAGCGGGACGAGCTCGCAGATCGAGAGCAGACCGACCTGAAGCGTCGAGTGCGTCAGCTGGTAGAGCTGGAACGGCGCGGCGACGGCGGCGACCTCGCTGCCGAAGGTGGAGATGGTCTGGCCGACGAAGAGGCGGCGGAACGCCGGGTAGCGCCGCAGCGGGCCGAGGTCGATCACCAATCGGCCCAGGAGGCCGGGCTCGCGGATCTCTGCGGGTTCCACTAAGGCGTCGTTATGCCGGCCTCAGGACGCGTGAGCGTTGCTCGTGCCTCCCTCCGAACCGGCAGGTCGCAACGGGTGGCGCCGTGCGCACGACCTCGCCCTAGAAGAGCTTGTCGGCCTCGTCGGGGCGCGCAGACGCCTCGAGCAAGCGGCGCGCGCGGCGGCCGAGGTCGGCGAGGTCGACGCGACCGGTCTGCGACTGCTCGGCGAGGCGCTGCGCGAGGTCGAGCGCATCGTCGAGAAGCGGCTTGCCGATCGCTTGCTCCTGGCCCATGTCGGCGAGAATCGTGCGCTCGGTGCGGGAGGCGACGATCGGCTCGCTGACGCCCTCGACCCAGACCAGCGTGCGGCGGCCGTGGCCCCGACGCTCGTCGCGGATCGGCTCGATCGCATAGATCTTGTCCGCGCGCGCGTACTTGCCGAAGCCGAGGAAGACCATGCGGTTGGCGTCCGCCATGCGCGGATTATCGCGTGCCCGCGAGACGGGACCGCGAGGGTGAATGTTCACGCGCGCACGCGAGAACCCGGTCCCCCGCCCAGGGTGGGGCTTTCGGCCCGCCTCCCTCGCGGTCGACGCTACCGAGAAGCGGCGCGTGGGTCTGTCACGGCTTCGTGCCGGTTCGGCGCCGGTTCGTCCACAAGCGCCTCAGAGCGCGGCGCGCAGGACGTCCACGACCCGCTCCTGGTCCTCGGCCTCGAGCTGCGGGTAGAACGGCAGCGCGAGCGAGCGCGAGGCGAAGTCCTCCGCGACCGGGCAGATCCCCTCGCGGAAGCGGTACGCCTCACGCATGTACGGCTGCAGATGCACGCACGGGACGTACTCGGCCGTCCCGATCCCCTGGGCACGCAACTCTGCCATCACCCGCGCCCGGTCGGAGCCCTCGGGCAGCGCCACGACGTAGACGAACCACGAGCGGCGGTGATCCGCGTCGTCGTCGCAAAGGAGCTCGACTTCGACGCCCGCGATCAGCCGCCGGTACCGCGCCGCCGCGGCGGCTCGCAGCTCGAGCAGCCGGTCGAGCTTCTCCAGCTGCCCGATCCCGATTGCCGCCTGCACGTCCGTCCAGCGGTAGTTGAACCCGAGCCGCACGTGGTGGAACCACGCGCCGCCCTCGTAGGCTCGGCCCTGGTTGCGCAGGCTGCGCACGAGCTGCCACTCGCGCTCGGAGTGGGTGAAGACGACCCCGCCCTCGCCGGTCGCGAGCTGCTTGTTGGGGTAGAAGCCGAACACCCCCGAGGGCCCGTGCGAGCCGACCTGACGCGCCTTGTACTCCGCGCCCAGCGCCTCCGCCGCGTCCTCGATCAGCGCCAGCCCGTGCCGCGAGCAGATGTCGCGGATCTCGTCCAGCTCGCACGGGTAGCCGAACATGTCGACCGCGACGACCGCCTTCGTCCGCGGTGTGATCGCGGCTTCGAGCGCCGAGGGGTCGAGGTTCAGCGTCCGCGGATCGACGTCGGCGAACACCGGGACAGCCCCCTCGAAGATGAAGCAGTTCGCCGACGACGCGAAAGAGATCGGGGAGGTGATCGCCTCGTCTCCAGGCCCCAGGCCGGCGATCTGGGCGAGCAGATGCAGCCCCGCAGTCCCGCTCGAAACCGCCGCCACGTACGGCGCGCCGATCCGCTCCGCCAGCAGCTCCTCGAAACGGTCGATCGTCGGGCCTAGCGACAGCCGCCCCGAACGGAGCACCTCGAGGACGAGCTCCTCCTCCCGCTCGTCGAGGAGCGGGCGCGCCAGCGGTACCGCGCGAACGCCGGTGCTCAAGCTTCGGCGGTCGTGGCGGGCGTGGGCGTGGCGTACTCGAGCCACTGGGCCCAGCGCTCACTCCGGCCGCGCGCGGTGTCCAGGTAGGCCTCCTGGACCTCGAGCGTGATCGGCCCGACCCCGATCTGGATGTCGTCGACAGCGCGCAGCGGCGTCACCTCGGCGGCGGTGCCGGTCATGAACGCCTCGTCGGCCAGGTAGAGGTCGGAGCGGATCAGCGACTTCTCGTGCACCGTGTAGCCGAGGTCCTGTGCGATCTGGATGACCGTGTCGCGCGTGATCCCGGGCAGGATCGAGGTCGAGAGGTCGGGCGTGTACAGCTCGCCGCCCTTGACGATGAAGACGTTCTCTCCGGAACCGTCTGCGACGAAGCCGTCGGACGTCATGAGGATCGCCTCGTCGTAGCCGGCGCGGTTGGCCTCCGTTACGGCGAGCATCGAGTTCAGGTAGACGCCGGTCGCCTTGGCGACATGCGGGATCACGTTCGGCCCGATGCGCTCCCAGCTGGAGATCTTGGCGCTGATGCCGTTCTTGAGGCCGTCCTCGCCGAGGTACGCACCCCAGGGCCAGCTCATGATCACCACGTCGACGGGGTTGCCCATCGCCGAGACGCCGAGCTCTCCGTAGCCGAAGAAGGCGATCGGGCGGAGGTAGCACTCCGGGAGGCCGTTCGCCGCGATCAGCTCGTGGCACGCCAAGCGAAGCTCCTCGATCGAGTACGGGAGCTCCATGTGCAGCAGCTTCGCGGAGTTGTCGAGCCGCTTCAGGTGCTCGCTGAGCCTGAACACGGCCGTGCCCTTCTGAGTGTCGTAGGCGCGGATCCCCTCGAAGACGCCGGAGCCGTAGTGGAGCCCGTGGGCGCCGACGTGAATTCGCGCGTCGGCCCAGTCGACGAGCTCTCCGTTCATCCAGATCTTCTCGGTCTCGCGCACAGACGTCTCCTCTCAGGACGGATGGTAAGGGGCCTGCTCGACGACGTCCATGGGACGACCACGCGAGAGGCGGAGCAGCTCGGTCGGTGACAGCGCGGCCATGTGGCGCTCCGAGCCGGCCCCGACCCAGAGCACGGGCTGCGACAGGAGCGTGCGCTCGACGAAGATCGCCGAGACGCGTGGCAGGGGAAACGGGCACACCGCGCCGGGCTCGAAGCCGGTCGCGTCGCGTACCTCCTCGCTGCCTGCGATGCGCGCGAAACGGGCGTCCGCGGCGCGGGCGATCTTGTCCGAGTCGGCGCGGCGGTCGCCGGGAATCAGCGCGACAACCGAGCGGCCGTCGCAGTCGAACACCAGCGATTTCACGATCTGCCCGAGCTCGCATCCCGCCGCACGCGCTGCGTCTTTCGCCGTCGGCGTCCCCTCCGGGAACTCCTCGATCCGAACCTCGGCGCGGGCCTCGCGGAGGTAGGAGGAAACGCGCTCGACAGCCTCAGGCCACTGCTTGGTCGCCACGGCCGGAAGGGTACCGGCGCAACCGTTTGCCGGGCTTCGCCGTTCTAGCTCCGAATGGCCCCCCGGTCGGACAACGCTCGCAACGAGGCGTTCTTCCGTGCCGTCAACGAAGGCATCGCGGAGGCGTCCGAGCGCTTCGAGTCGAACGAGGCGGAGTTCCTCTGCGAGTGCGGCGACGCGAACTGCACGCACCGGATCGAGGTGCCGCTGGACGAGTACGAGCACGTGCGCGCGCACCCGACGAGGTTCCTCATCCGCCACGGGCACGTGGAGCCGGAGGTCGAGGAAGTCGTGCGCCGGCGCCGGCGCTACGCGATCGTCGACAAGGTCGATCGCACCGCCGCAGCGATCGTGCGCCGGCTCAACCCGCGGTCCCGCCCAGCCTGATCACGTGCGCGTCGTCGAAGCCCTGTTCGCGCACGGCCTCGACAAGGTCTGGCGGCGGCTCGCCGTCGAGTGAGAGCGCCATCAGCGCCTTGCCTCCGCGCCGTGTGCGCGAGACGGCCATGTTGGCGATGTTCACGCCGGCCTTGCCGAAGAGCGTGCCCACGCGGCCGATCACGCCCGGGACATCGTCGTAGCGGAAGAAGACCATCAGGGGCGCGAGCTCCATCTCGAGCTCGAAGCCGAGGGCGTTCACGAGCCAGTGCCGGTTCTCGGTCCCGATCGTCGTGCCCGCGGCGCGCACGCGCTCGCCGTTCGAGGCGATCTCGACGCGAACGAGGTTGGTGAAGTCGCGTGACGCGCGGCGCCGTTCCTCGGCGACCTCGATCCCGCGCTCGGCTGCGATCACGGGCGCGTTGACGTAGTTGACCGGCTGGTCCGAGCGTCCCTGGAAGGCGCCGTTCAGCGCCGCCACGGTCAGCAGCCGGGTGTCGTAGCCGGAGAGGGCGCCGTAGTACGAGAGCGTGATGCGCTCGGCGCGACCCTCGGCGAGATCCATCGCCAGCCGCCCGAGCTTCGCGGCCAGCGGGACGTACGGGCCCAGCACTTCGAGGTCCTCGGCGCCGATCGAGGGAATGTTGACGGCGTTGCTCACGAGCGCGCCCTCCAGAGCCGCCGCCACCTGCTCGGCGACGATGAGGCCCGCGCGGTCCTGCGCTTCCTCGGTCGAGGCCGCGAGGTGCGGAGTGACGACCACGTTCTCGAGCTCGAGCAGCGGCCCCGAGTACGGCTCCTGAGCGTAGACGTCGATCGCGGCGGCTGCGAGCTTGCCCGAGCGGAGCGCCTCGATCAGCGCTTCCTCGTCGACGAGCTCACCGCGGGCCGCGTTGATCACGCGCGCGCCGTCGGGGAGCTTCGCGATCGCCTGGGCGTCGAGGAAGCCGCGTGTCTCAGCCGTCAACGGTAGGTGCAGTGTCAGGAACTCGGCGACGGCGAGTACGTCGTCCGGACTTTCCGCGCGCTCGGCGCCGAGCTCGCGGAAACGCTCCTTCGCCACGAACGGGTCGTAGGCGACGACGCGCATGCCGAGACCGAGCGCGCGGCGCGCGACCTGCTGGCCGATCCGGCCGAAGCCGAGCACACCGAGGCTCTTGCCCTCGAGCTCCACACCGCCCCAGGCCGAGCGCTCCCACCGGCCCTGCTTCAACGCCGCGTGCGCCTGCGGAATGTTGCGCGCGAGCGCGACCAGCAGGCCGACGGTGTGCTCGGCCGCCGAAGTGACGGTTGACTCGGGCGCGTTTGCGACGACGATCCCGCGCCGCGTCGCCGCCTCGACGTCCACGTTGTCGACGCCGACCCCGGCGCGGCCGATCACCTTCAATCGCTCCGCCCGCTCGATCACATCCGCCGTGAGCTTCGTCGCCGAGCGGATAACGATCGCGTCGTAGTCGCCGATCGTCGCGGCGAGGTCCCCGTTCGCGTCCACGTCCACGTCGAAGCGCTCGCGCAGCAGCTCGACTCCCGCGTCGGCGATCTGCTCGCGGACGAGGACCCGGGCCCGCGTCACACCGGGGTGCGCTCGAACGCCTCGAGCGCGCGGCTGACCGCGACACCGCGCGCGATCTCCGCGCCGAGCTCGACGAGCGCGAGCTCGACCGCCGCCAGCGCGGTCGTGATGTCGAAGACGTCGTAGTAGCCGATGTGGCCGATACGGAAGATCTTGCCCTTCAGCTCGCCCTGTCCCGGCGCCAGCGTCACGCCGTGGCGGTCGCGCAGCAGCAGCACCAGCTCACCGGAGTCGATGCCCTCGGGCGCGCGCACCGCGGTGACCACCGCCGAGCTGTCGTCGTCCGGCGACGAGAGCTCGAGGCCCATCGCCTTGACACCCTCGCGGCAGGCGCGGCCGAGTCGGCGGTGCCGGTCGAAGGCGCCCTCGAGCCCCTCTTCCAGCAGCATCCCGAGGGCCACGTTCAGACCGGCGACGAGGGAGACCGGCGGCGTGACCGGCGCGTCCAGGGTCGCCTGGCCCTTGCGGGTTCGCTCCCAGTCCCAGTAGAAGCGCGGCGACGTCGCGTCGGCGGCCCGCGCCCACGCGGCTTCGGAAGCGCTGACCATCGCGAGGCCGGGCGGGGTCATGAGCGCCTTCTGCGCTCCCGAGGCGACGACGTCGATACCCCAGGCGTCGGTCTCGAAGGGCACAGCGCCGAGGCTCGAGACTGCGTCGACCGCGCTCAGGGCTCCTGCCTCGCGTGCAGCCGCGGCGAACGGCTGTGGGTCGATCACGACCCCGGTCGAGGTCTCGGAGTGGGTGAAGAAGAGGATCACCGCCTCGCGCTCCCGGAGGCGCGCCGCCACGTCGTCGACCGAGGGAATCTCGCCCCAGGCGTAGCGCAGGTGGTCAACCTCGGCGCCGTAGGCCTTGGCGATCGTCGCCCAGCGCTCGCCGAAGTAGCCGGCGGAGACGACCAGCACCGGGTCGCCGGGCGAGAGGAGGTTCGCGGCCCCGGACTCCATCGCACCGGACCCGGAGCCGCCGAAGAGGAGTACCTCCTGCTCGGTGCGAAAGACCTCGCGCAGCCGGGCGAGGGCCTCCGAGTAGAGCTTGCGGTAGTCCGGTCCGCGGTGGTGGATCACCGGTTGCGCGATCGCCGCCAGCACCTCGGGCGGCGCGGGCGTCGGGCCGGGCGTCATCAGATAGCGCTTCTCGGCCAAGACCCCGAGGGTAGCGCTACCGGCGGCGGTGAGAGGCCCGCATCACGGCAGGGCGGTGCTCGGATCGACCGCCGCGCCGTGGAGGCGGACCTCGAAGTGCAGGTGTGGGCCGGTCGCGTTTCCGGTGGACCCGACCGCGCCGACCCGAGTTCCGGTGGTCACGCGCTCGCCGACGTCGACCGCGACCGTAGAGAGGTGCGCGTACATCGTCCGCACTCTGCGCGCGTGCGCCACGACGACGAGCTTGCCCCAGCCGCCGTCGATCCGGCCGGCATAAGCGACCCGGCCCGGCGCCGCGGCTCTGACCGTCGTGCCCTCTTTCGCGAGGAGGTCGATGCCGGCATGGAAGTGGTTGCCTCGCGGCCCGAACCCGTTGCCGAGCGGCGCTTCAACCGGCCACGCCAGCGCGATCGGGCACGTGGGGGGCGCGCGCCGAAGCGCGGCGACGGTGCTCAGGCCGGCGACGCCGTCCACGCTGAGACCCGCCCAGCGCTGGAAACGTCGCAGCGCCCGGTCGGTGTGGGAGCCCAGGACGCCGTCGATCGTCGCGGACGGGAAGCCGTGCCACGCGAGCAGGAACTGCAGCGCCGCCACATCCCAGCCTCGGGCGCCACGGGCCAGCAGCCGGCCGCCAAGGACGTGCCGGCCATAGCGGCCCAGCGCCTTGCGCGTGTTCGTGCCGGTGAACCCGCTGGGTGCCAGCCCGGCCCGCCGCTGGAAGCGCTTGGTCGCTGCGCTCGTCAGCGGCCCCTTCAGGCCGTCGATCGACCCCGCATAAAGCCCGCGCGCGCGCAGGGCGACCTGCAAGGCAGCGACGCCGGCGTCGCGCGATGCGGCCGCGGGCGCCGGCAGCAGCGCCACGAGGACGACCAGCACCACGGTGAGCCTGAGGCCGCAGGCACTCATACCACTCCTTGTCTCGGACCACTGGCCGGACATTCCGGCCGCTACCGCGTAAGTACCCCGAGCGCAGGCTCAGGCGCTCAGCTTCTCGCGCAGGCGCTCGTTGACGACCTTCGGGTTCGCCTTGCCGCCTGTCTCCTTCATCACCTGGCCGACGAAGAAGCCGAGCAGGCCCTCCTTGCCGCCGCGGTACGCCTCGACCTGCTGCTCGTTCTCGCTAAGGATCCGGTCGATCACCGGGTCGAGCTCGCCAACGTCGGCGATCGCCGCCTCGGCGAGGTAGCGATCCGCCGAAAAACCGGGCGACGCGCTCGCCGCGAGCGCCTCGGTAAAGGCCGTGCGTGGGATCTCGCCGCGCCGCTCGATCACCTTTCCGAGCTCATCCGCGTCCACGGCCGCAGGGTCGAGCCCGAGTGCCGCGAGCTCGTTCATGACGACGTTTGCCACCGCTGCGCGCTCGCCCGGAATCCGCGAGTAGAGCTCGTCGCGCCCGCTTGTCACGAGGCCCTCCGCGAGTGAGAACCCGACCTCGGCCTCCAGACGCCGGATCCGTGCCGACGGCAGCTCCGGCAGCTCGCCCCGCATCCGTTCGACGAGCTCACGCGACGGTTCGAGCGGCACCAGATCGGGCTCCGGGAAGTAACGGTAGTCCTGCGCCTCCTCCTTCGAACGCAGTGGCGGCGCCGACTCGTTGCCCGGGTCGAAGTGCAGCGTCTCCTGGTCGACCTCGCCGCCCGACTCCCAGATCTCGACCTGCCGCCGCACCTCGCGGTCGATCCCCTTGGCGGCGAAGTTGAACGAGTTCATGTTCTTCAGCTCGGTACGCGTCCGCAGCTCGTCCGAGCTCTCGGGCCGCACCGACACGTTGACGTCGAACCGCAGTGAGCCCTTCTCCATCTCCGCATCCGAGATGCCGAGCTCGACAACCGTCTGCCGCAGCAGCTGCAGGAACTGCTTCGCCTCCTCGGCCGAGCGGATATCCGGCTTCGTCACGATCTCGACGAGCGGCGTGCCGCAGCGGTTGAAGTCGACGAGCGAGCGGTCAGCGCCGTGGATCCGGCCCTCGGCGCCGCCGACGTGGATCGTCTTCGCGGCGTCCTCCTCGAGGTGGGCGCGTTCGATCCCGACCACAGCGTCACCGTCGGGGCCCGGGACCGTGAAGGCCCCGTCCACGCAGAGCGGCTCGTCGTACTGGGAGATCTGGTAGCCCTTGGGGTTGTCCGGGTAGAAGTAGTTCTTGCGATGGAAGATCGCCCGCTCGGGGACGCGGCAGCCGAGCGCGTGCCCGAGCAGGATCGTCCACTCGACCGCCTTCCGGTTCGGAACGGGTAGCGCGCCCGGGAACGCCAGGCAGACCGGGCACGTGTGCGTGTTCGGCGGGTCGAAGTACGCGACCTCGCACCTGCAGAACATCTTCGTCCGCGTCTTCAGGTGGACGTGGATCTCGAGGCCGATGACGGGTTCCCAGCTCACTTCAAGCGCTCCGGGACGAAGTCGAAGCCGATCGCGCGCTCGAGCGCGTGCCCGGCCCGGAAGAGCAGGTTCTCCGAGAACTGCGGGCCGATCAGCTGGAAGCCGACGGGAAGCCCCTCGGAGAGGCCGCACGGAATCGAGAGGCCGGGCAGACCGGCCATGTTCGATGGGATCGTGAGCAGGTCGGCCGCGTACATCGCGAGCGGGTTCGCGGTGCGGGCGCCGAGCTCGAAGGCGACCGTTGGTGACGTGGGGCTGACGAGCACGTCAAACTGCTCGAAGGCGGCGTCGTGCTCCTGCCGGATGACCGTGCGCACCTTCTGCGCCTGGCCGTAGTACGCCTCGTAGTAGCCGGCCGAGAGCGCGTACGTGCCGAGCATGATCCGGCGCTTGGGCTCGTCGCCGAAGCCGGCGTCGCGCGTGCGGTCGTACATCGTGCGGACGTCACCGTTCTCGACGCGCAGGCCGTAGCGGACGCCGTCGTAGCGCGCGAGGTTGGACGACGCCTCCGAGGGGGCGATCAGGTAGTAGCAGGGCAGGCCGTACTCGACCGATCGCGGGAGGCGGCACTCCCCCACCTCGGCGCCGAGCTCACGGGCGAGCTCGATCGTGCGGTTGACCGCCTCGGTCACGCCGGGCTCGATTCCATCGGCTTCGTTCAGCTCCTTGGGGAAGCCGATGCGCAGACCCTGAAGATCCTCGGCCTCGGGGATCTCGATCAGTTCCGGGAGCTCGACGGTGGTCGAGTCGGCGGGGTCGCGGCCGGCGATAACCCGGTGCAGGAACGCGCAGTCGCGCACGGTCTTGGCGATCGGCCCGACCTGGTCGAGGCTCGAGGCGAAGGCGACGATCCCGAAGCGCGAAACGGTGCCGTAGGTCGGGCGCAGACCGACGACCCCGCAGAGCGCGGCGGGCTGCTTGATCGACCCGCCGGTGTCGGAGCCGAGCGCCCAGGGGGCGAGCCCGGCGGCGACCGCGGCGGTCGAGCCGCCGGA